>OLRD01001046.1_pt1 | contig 18268 bp, 16 predicted proteins | sample 1672051 | NCBI WGS metagenome assembly OLRD01 (sample SAMEA3136640, study PRJEB25190) | human gut metagenome | biome: human gut; feature: human-associated habitat; material: faeces | place: Austria | collected 2013 | reverse complement strand
AGTGTAGTGGTCCAGTTCTTCCATGGCCTTTGCCAAGTCCACGCCGTCCTCATCACTAAACAGACCATGCCCCCCAGCCGCTCCGCCCTGGGACGAGTGGCGATGTACTTCATGTAGCCCTCTGTTTTCTGTAGTGCTGACCAGTTTTCCTCCAGCGCCCTAGTGATGAGCGAGGAGGCATTGGCCTTGGTAGGCTTGGTTTCGTAGCCGGAGAATTCATTCAGCTCTTTGACATTCGGAAAATATTTCACCAGTTTCGTGATGAACTGCTCCTGCTTTCTGGTTGGCGGACGGTCATCTGGGAGCAGCTCCACCCGCTCCCTGGTCCCGATGTAGTGGAGGTATCCACTGACGGAATGATCCTCGCCACACTTCAGGTAGGGGCTTTTCACGATCAATCCTGCCACTCATCGTCCTACTCCCAGAACTCCCGCGCCCGCTGTTCCAACGAGACGCGGCCATTGGCCTTCTTCACATTGATGACGCTCTGCGCACGGCAACGGCGGAGATCCTCCTCGCTGAACTGGTAGATGTCAGCGAGGATGCCAGCCACCATGTCCTGTTCCACCGCCTGCCGGAAGACCAGGGAGGACAGACGTTCCTCCAGCTGTCCCAGCCGCCCGTCCAGGTAAGACTTGATGGAGGCGGGGAGGAAAAGGCCGGCGTCGTTGGCGCTGAGGTAGTCCAGGTAAAAGTCCACCGCCCGCTCGACGAAGGCGGTCATGCTCCGGCTGCCGTCCTCCTGATACCGGCGCTCCAGAATGGCTTTCTTTTCCGGGGTGAGATAGAAGGCGAATCTCTCTTTTTTGCCCATAAACTGATCCTTTCCGGGGTCTGACCCCTGCTTTTTCGTTATGGCAGTAGGAGTTCGGGGATTGTGACCACAAACGTGATCCCCGCCGCCTGTTTTTGACCCCACTTTTGATACACCCAAAACTCCCGTAACTGCCCGCACTGCGGGCAGTTGTGACCGGCCGGAGGCGCCACCGGCGACCCCGGCCTTTATCCTGCTTTTTCTTTCGTCCTCGAGATTTCCTCCGAAAGCGGGCCAAATCTGCCTTGAAAGCCCTTGGTGGGGCAGGGACTCTGCCACACCCCGAAGGAGGGCGCACAGCGCCTCACAGTGGGGCACACGTGGCGCTCTCTGTGCTCTGTGCCAGGAGCGCCTGCGCCTGCTGCCACCGCTGCCGTTCCTCCAAGCGGAGCATCTGCTGCTGGTAGCAATGATCCATCGTCGCCTGGATTGGCAGGATGGTGTACAGGTTGTTGCCGTTCTGTTTCATGCCGTGTTTGTCGATGTAAGAGGTATTCTCGATGGTAATGAACTGCCTGTCCGCCAATTTCGTGATGTGCTTCATCACAGTGGACACGGTCAAGTGTACTGCAGCGGAGATGGTGCGGTAGCTGGGATGACACTGATGTGTGCGGCGATCCTCGCAGTAGAGCAGATAGGCGTAGACCGTGATGGCTCCGTGACCGATGTTCATGAAAAACAATTCATTGGGCAGAGAGAAAAAGTTCTTGCCGTTGTTTTTGAGTATCGGAACCATGTGCTGATCCAGCAGTCCGCGACGGTTGAGTTCGGCAATCTGCTTCACAGCCATGTCCTTGCTCATGTGCAGTTGGGATGCGATTTCATCCGCACTGGGCAAGGCATTTTTGTTGCAGTGGACATGCAGATAGCAGAGATAGGCGAGGATGGCAAACCCCTGGGGTTTCAGTTCCCATTTCCAGACACCATTTGGAATTGGGAAGCGGCGTCGCTTTGGATCAGGCTGATTGAAAAAGAAACTCATTTGTGCACACCTCCCTCTGTGTTCTCCATCACCCATTGAATGAACTGTTCCTTGGGTACCACCATGCGGCTGCCCACACGCAGCACCGGAAAGCCTGGTTGGTGCATCAGTTCATACCCGCTGGTCAGCGATACGCCCAGTACCTTTGCCACCAATTCCGAATTGAGAAACAGCGGCAGTTCGTCGTAGCTTTTATAGACAGATTCTTTCATGTTGACCATCTCCTTTTCAAAACTCCCTCTACTTCTTTAGCCGCAAACATTTGCGTGTGACATAGTTTTGACATAACTTTTGGATGGTGTCCAAGTTGTCTCTCTACTTGTATTGGGGAAAATATATCCCCCTGACATACTTTTGACAGAAAAACGGAGCGCCTGCGACAAAGCAGGCGCTCCGTTTGAGGTTCTGGTAATTCACTTTTGTCTTGGCTTTGGCAGTCGGTAAGTTCTTTCTGCCTTATTTCGCTCCTCCAGAGGCTGGACAAAGGCAGAGAAGAACTCCTTTATGACGCGCAGGCTCCCATTAATCCCACCAGAAATACCAGACCGTGGACTGCCGCAACACATCGGCCAGCGCCCCTACGGTGGCTTCCTCCGGGCCCTGGTCAATCACATCGGGACAGAATCCGTACAGCTCCACCGCTGTGTCCATGGCCTTCTCCTCGGGAACGGGAGCCGGGAGCAGGAACTCCAACTCGTCGTAGCTCATGGCAGCGGGCACCGCCCCATGCTGTTCAAACCAGTATTTCGCAACTGCCATTAACTCTGGCGTGTTAGGACATTCATTCCAGCCACCAAAGGGCAGATAGGCAAAAATCTCCCAAGGATTCTTCACGGGGATTTTAGCCAGAATGAGAGGATAGGTCATATTATTATCGGAATTCCAGTAGCTTGAAAAACGACGGTTATCATATCCGCCCTCCATCTCGCCCAGGATCTCCTCATCCCAGTCCATATCGTCATCCTCGGCTTCTTCCTTGCGCTGCCCAATCATTTCCTCCAGGACTGCCTTACTGTTCTCGACAGGGGCGGAGAGCATTTTCTTCCGGTATTCGGCAACTTTGTCCGGGTCGAAAGCAAAGTCGTCCTCGCCATCGCTGTCCGGGTCAGAATTCATAATCAGGCATTCCCACAGGATTTCGTCATCCGCCTTAATCAGAACCGGCACAAAGCCCTCTTTGACACTTTCCCGTTTGGCATAGTTATATGCCGACATGATGGGGTCATCATCCGTCATTGAGGGGAAATAGGTACATTCACAGTCCAGATATTCCATCATGGCTTCCGCAAGGTCTGAAGGCTCCAGAGTGGCCTCATCGAAACTCTGTCCCTGCCAGTTGGCGAACCGCTTTTCCATGACTTTTGCCATAGCCTGATAATAGTTTTCATCAAATGGGATGAACAGATAGGCTTCATCCTGGAACTTATCGGAATAATATTGCTCTGAACCGAAATACTCCAAAGCATAGTTATCAATGTCGCTGGGGAAGTACGGGCTATCCGCCTCGCCGTAGTAATATCCAGCAAAGGCTGCGCCCTCCTTGTTGAACAGCGCCCCAAAGAGCTGTCCTTTCAGCTGGTCCCGGATAAAGCCACGCAGATCGGCGCGGCTCAGATCTGCCATAAACGGCTGCACCTGCTCCCAGTACCGCTCCATAAATTCCGCGCTCATCAGATCATGCTCTATGCACCAGCGCAGATAGATTGCCATGTGGTTGTAGGCATTGATCTCATTCACCGGCAAGCCCTTTTCCTGAATGGATTCCAGGTGCCATGCGGCATCGTCCATGTCCATATCGCCGGTGAATTCTTCCTCTGCAAGCGTTCCTCTGGTGATGGCATTCTGGCGGGTGGGATTAACCACAAAACTGATGCCTGCCATTTTTTTAAGCAGAGCGTCCGCATCATGCTCCATCTTATACTCCATCTCATTCCGATAGAGCGGGATCACCTGATAGAAGTTGACCTCCTCGCCGCTCGGCAAAGTGCAGACTTCACCTCCGTTCCAGACAACATCCTGCGGACCTACCAGAAGTGCGGCGCAGAGTTCCGTATCCTCTGCAAACGGCGATTGCTTATCCATTGTGTGGCCAAAGCCCAGCCAGGTATCGTTGGAAATAGGCAGGCGTGCCAACACTTTCAAGAGACCAATCGGCCAGTACCACCGCTCATCCTTCAGGGATTCCTCATCCAGTTTCCAATCCGGTGGCAGAGCGATGGCCAGCTCTGCTCGCTCCAGCTTGTATTCCGCCAGTTCCTCCGGCACATTCATCCGGTGAGCACCCATGCCCATCGTTACCAGTGTGTAATAGTCCCGCTCATCAGAGGGAGGAACAACGCAGATGTCCACATGGATGTCAGGGGAAACCAGCTCATGGAACACATTCTCAAACTCACCAAAGGTGTTTTTGATGTGCTGCTCTATCGCAGACATCTCATCTTCTGAATAAACCTCCGTCTCACTGTTTTTTCTTGAGGACCAGAAGGCATCCGCCTTCGTGCCGTCCGGGTTCAGGAAAATCTGAAAATACTGATCGTCTCCCGGCTGTTGATAGACAAGACCAATGCGGCGGGTCTGGTCCACAAACACACCTGTTAGAATGCCCTCTGGTTCTCCTTCAGGGGTGTGGGTTAGCCATTCACCGCTGTCCAGCCGTTCCTTGAGCTGCCGCAGCCAGTCGGTTCCCATCTTGGAGAGTCCAGCTTCGTTCATACGGAAGGAAAGCTCCACAAGATGTTCCTTCACCGGGTATTGGAATTCACAGCAGGGGGAATTTTTCTTATAGCTATACCGCTCTGGGTGGAACAGTTCATAAAATTCGGCAAGTCCCGCTTCGTCCACCCGAATGCAGGCTATGGCGCATTGTTTATCATCCGCATTCTCGTCCAGTCCCCGCTGGAGCGTTTGGTCAGCATCGGGATTGATCCAATGATATTCCATCTGTTCCAGGGTGGCTCCGGCTTTGATCTCTTTTTTTAAGGTCAGGAACTCATAATCTCCCGGTTCCAGTTTTAATCCTTGCTTGACGGCATCCAGCGCACCGGATTTATCGCCAAAATGCGCCCGTAGCTTGCCCAGATGGAGCCAGATCCAGGGGTAGTCCGGCTCCTCCAGAGCGCCCCGCTCCGCATATTCCAGTGCTTCTTCCAGCCTGCCGCAATACATCAACGCCACAGAATACCGGTAGTACCAGGTAGCGCAGCCCGTGGCGTTTTTCTCCGAATCCTTCATCCATTCCGCAGCGCGGTAGTAGTGGATGTAATCGTCCAGGTTAAGGCAGGCAAAGGCATACCAGAGGGCAATCTGTAAATCCTGGTGAGCCTGTTTTTCGCTGAATCGTCCTTCTTCTACGCCGCTTTTGATAAAATTCTCCAGCCAGTCGAGCATTTTCCCAAAGTAAGCGGCAGTTCCTTCGTCAAAGGACTCCAGTATTTCAATATCCTCTGTCGAGAGCAGGGAGCCAGTTTCCTCATGAATATCAGGCTCCGGTTCTTTCTCGTCCAGTAGCGGCACACCGCCCACATCCCGCCGAAATGCGTGGAAGTGAGCATAGGGCAGGTCGCTTCCCTCAAAGAATGCCTGTGCCGCTGTTAGTACAGCGGGCAGATCCCAGGCGATAAAATCCAGATACCCACAATACAGACCAGTGGCCCCACCCAGGAAGGTCACGGCTTCCTCTCCTGCATCCCGTAGGATGGCATCCCGCAGGTTATCCCGGAAATCCAGAATAGCTTTCACTCGTTCCTCACCGGTAAAACCGGACAGCGGGTACAGGAGGAATCCAGCGGCAATGCCATCCTTGTGGTACTCATCCACCATATCACTGCGGGCAGTCAGGTAGTCGTTGATGAGCACCGGCAGGCGGCAGCTTCCAGTATAAACATCCAGCCGCCAGTCAGCCTCCGGGTCCTCCACCGGTTCCAGTTCATAGGCAAGATAACTGTTTTCCAAGTAGTCGCTGCCATCCCGCCAGAGAGAAAGCCCCATGCTTTGCAGCAACTCCAGCAGTTCGGAAAGCAGCTTGGCCGGTTCGTCTTTCGGTTGAGCATAAACATCAAACCCAGCAACAAAGGCGATAGCGGAAACTTCTCCGACGGTTTGATCCACCAGCATAGAGAGTGCCCACCAGACCTTGTCTGTGTCCTCTTTCAAGATCGGGGTCAGCTTTTCACAGTAAAGGACCAGACTTACCTGATGATCCTCTGTTTCCTCTGCCCACATCTGCACATCCTCAGCCCGAACTTCAATCTCTCCAGCTCGCAGCTCGAACCCCTCACAGGGCTGGCGGCCTACCCAGATATTCCAATGCTCAAGCACCGATTCTGGGGCCTGCTTCTGGAAGTACACCAACGGGAACAGGCGGGAGCGAAGCCCCTCTGGACTGAGGATCAATTCATGCTTTTCGCCATTGAAGCCCAGCTCGAAGGAAGTATCACGCAGGGCCGTCTTGAGTGCATTCCCGCATTTTTCAACCAGTTCTTCGCCGCGCTGGTGTGTTTCGTCCGTATCTATGATTTGACGCAGTTCTGCCTCAATCTGAGAAAAGGCTGCCCATGCTTCCTGCGTCCTTTCACGGAAGTTCTTTTCAAAGCGGGGCAGGGACAAACGACGGCGGCAATCGTTTATGTACTCCTGAGTATCTTTGTCTCCGGGGCGGGCTTTCAGGGCCTTTTCAAAGTAACGCAGGGCGGGGCCTTCCTCATCCAGACAGTAATAGGCCAAAGCGATTCGATAATTCCAGCAGTGATCTTCGGCAAAATACTCCTCATGGGGAGCCAGAAGTTCCAGCGCCTTTTCAAAAGGCTCCCGTTCTCCTATATCTGCAACGGCAATATATGCCTTGGCCAATTCACTGTCCAGTTCCGGGGTGCGCTCCCCTGCGGGAATCGCTTCCAGGGCGTCGATCACCTTCTGCGTTTCATCCTGTTCAAACCATTGCTGGCATTGTTTCAATAAATCCATATCAGTACCTCCTTATTTTGGCTTTCTATACGGCTGTTCGATCATCTGGTAATATCACCTCTCATCTCCGGGCGATACCATTCTCCACCCGGATGTCTGCACCCGGATAACAGGACGGAAAAAGTCATAGTCATTGTGAATCTCATTATCCTCCCGAACCTCCGGTTTACAGTGAGGGGAACAGGGTAAATATCCAAGCAAAGGACCCATGCCACCGCAGACATTGCAGCCGCCGTCGCCGCCGCAGGTGGTCAATGTTTTCCCGTCTACCAACTCCCGCTTATAGGGGTCGTAGGCGATAGACAGGCCAAAGAAGTTGGGCTGCTCCATGTCGTATGGCTTACCCTGATCTTCCCCGTTTTCAAAGTGGTGCAGTTTCATCTTGTGGTCCAGTCCATCCCCCCAGGGAAACAGGGTGCGGCATCCGCCTCCGCACAGATAGGCCCACTCATCCGGCGTGGGAAGGCTGGCTGCCACCTCCCACAACAGGAATCGCTGAAACTCCGGGTAGGTCATGGGATGGCACAGCCACGCTCGCCAGCTATCACCATTGCGTTCAAAGCGGACAGTTTCATGTATCTCAAAACTCTGGCTGTTCTGGCCCGCCCACTTCTGCAAGTTCTCCAGCCAGTCGGGGTGGGCGGTGATGCGAGGGTCGTTCATGGGTACGCTTTCCCAGCCGATCTCCTCCAGTTTTCTGCCTACGAACATGGGGCCGATGGTCACCTGGCGTACTGGGGTCATGCCCTGCCGGAGAAATTCCTCCTCAGAGCCCTCATATTCGATTTCCGCAAAAATATCCGCCAGTTCCTCTTGGTTGGCCTTGTCCATCCCTTGGACAAAGCCCTCCCAGCCAAGAATCACGGTATCACCTGGAACAAAGACAAACTCCCGGCCACCTTTTTCAAACAGGCCGGTGGTGCAGCTTTGTCCCCAGCGGGAAAAGGCGTATAGTTCTTTGAATATCAAATTATAACGAGTCGCCAGCGTCTGCATCAGCCAGAGCTTATCTGACAGTTTTAATGTATCAAATTGTGGGCGAAATAAATTCTCGTTCATATCAAGTCCTCTTTCAATTCACCACAGCAGACCGCGATTCCTTTTCCACAAGATAAACCGCCTCCATCAATAGCGCGGGAAGCTGATTTGTTTCTGTCGTTTCATACTGCTGGACTGGATTCGCCCAATCGAAGTTATGAATGACAGAAATGATGTATCTGTCCTGATACCAGCCCATATCCAGCAGAAAGCAGTTCGGATATTCCACTTGCAGCATATCTTCTTTTCGTGTGACATCCAGAAAAATGACCTTTCCCGTGCCAAAATCCACATGACGCCAGCTGCGCTGTATATCATCCATCATGATCTCCTTTCATTTTTCCCAGCCGAAGTACTGTTTCCTTCTAAAAGAGCAGTTCACCGAAAAACAGCCTGAGAGTTACGGCAGATACTGTTTCAAGCTGTGGCTTGCTGAGAGGAGTATAGTGAAGGACGATTTCTCCATACAACTCCGTGTTGATGTGGTGTTCTTCCAGATACCGCAGAACCTTTCGGTTGTTCTGTACGATATTTAGACGAAACCTGGTATCATCAAGGGCATATTCAAAACAGTCCGGGTCGATCAACTGACCATTGGCTGGATCATTCATTTCCAAGCGGAGTGCTTCCGCGCCGGTCTTGCGGGAGAGTGTAAAGTAACCATCCTCCAGTTCAAAGAACAGGCAGGACAGCCCTTCCTCATTGTCCAGCTCCCAAGTCATTCTTTTTGCAAATAATTCCATCATTTTACCTCAGACTGCGTTCCAGTCGCACAACATTTCATTCTGCGTGACCCGGCGCAGTTCGTCCCGTACCTCCATTAGAGCAAAACCCAGCAGGTTTTGCCCCCGCCACTTCATCGGGTCCTGCGCCTCGGGGGAGCTGGCTGCGAGACGAATACCCCAGATGTTATCATAGGGACTGGCCTCCACCAGCACACTATCTCCGGTGGAGAGAAGAAATTCGCGCAGGTCGCGGTTTTGGCTGAATTTGCACCAGTTGCCATTCAATACAATGGCGTATTTGAACTTATCCCATACCTTCTGGTCAAAACCCCGCACCTTGCGGCCCAGGGCCTTGATCTGTTTAGGGTCACTACACTTCAATATCTGCTCCTGGATTTCACTATCGCCAAAGAGCTCCGCCTTGGCCGCCATCATATACTGCTCCATACAAAGATAGGTATTGGCAATGGACCAGAAATCCTCCATCCACCACTGGCTGAGGCAGCTTTTTGTCAGCTGGCCGTCCTCGGAAGGCTGATGGCCCCAGAATAAGCAAAATTCCCGCTTTCTCCCAGCGGCAAACTCCTGCTGAAGCCACTGCCGGGTGTATTTAGGGCTTCCTTCCGGCTGCCACGCATTCACCCAGAAGTCCCCATGTTCCAGCACTTCGCTGCTATCTTCGTCATCCCACCAACCCTTCCAGGTCACCGGCTCGGGAAAGAGGGTGCGGTATTCCGTCCGCTCATCCGGGGAGAGGGTGTCCATCCAATCGCCAAATCGGTATATGTAATCCTCCCCATAGCCCATGCGCCAGCCAATAGAGTATCGCTCGATCTCCCGGTGAGCCAGCCAAGGGGGAGGCATTATTTTCTTTTCCTGTAATGCCATATCATTTTCCCTCGTCTCACAGCAATTAAATTCTTCTTTTCTTACCATATAATCAAACTTCCGTCTGTTGGTAAGATTGGGGTTCCGTTTTCATTTTCCAGATTCGTCTCATGCGATGCAAATCTTCCATTCCAGCCGAGCACGATATGCCCATCCTTGTAAATATCAATGATCCGGCTGAAAAATAGAGGGAACTGAGGAAACCTTTCAAGGAAGTATTGTTCAACCAGTAAATATTGCACCATTCGGCACAACTGAAGATCTATGCTGTCAGGAAAGCTACAATCACGCAGGAATCTTTTTTCCGCCGAGTTCAGATCGAGGCCATTTGCCTTCGATGCTCTTTTTTCATAAGTGCGCCAACTGGCCTCCACACATGGCATGAATTCATTCTGGTAAAACTTCCACCCAGCCGTTTGCAGAATAAAGGTATCTGCACGACAAATGCCTTCTTTGAACAAATTCGTAAGGCAGACGGTTCCTGAGTAGTTCTTTGTATGCAGCAGTAGTTTTTCTGCTCGTTTTGGGTCCTTTTCCTGAAGATATGGGTAATACGATGGTTTATCATACGGAACTCCACAACAGGAAAACCAGGGTATTTCATCGAAAGAACAAAGGGTTTCATTCATTCCTTCCGTAAATACAATCTTTTTCTTGAAAAGCATACTCAGCCCTCATAACTACTCCAAGGTCATTTCACAAAGAACCAGCTTGTCTTTCTCATCGCTGAGAAATGCCCGGTTTCCCCATACATCCAGCACATGGAAGGAAGCGTATCCACGGGGCATGGCAAGGTCGATCAGCACCAGATCCGAAAGGCGCAGCACCTTTTGTTTACCCTTCCGGTCATCATTCTTAAAAATGGGAGATAGGATCAGGCAAGTCCTGTCACCGGAGAATTTTCCGCGCATCCCGTGTTTTCCGGGCAGGCGGCTTAAATTATCTTTGCCCCACAGTTTCTTTTTGAATAGTCCGTTTTCCTCCAGTTCCAGATACCAATAGTAGCCCATGAGAGAAAGACCCGCCGGATTGATGGTGCTGCTTTCCAAAAAGGCATAAAACTGTCCATTCTGTTCCAGTATGGAGCCAATCATAGGATAGTTGTAGTGAAAGTCTGCCTGGGCAAAATTTCCGCCAGCACGCTCTACAGCCGCCAAATGGGTCTGTCGGGTTCCTGCTTTGCTGTATACGCAAGAGCCGCTTTCTGCCCAGTGTGCAGTCATGGTTTCAAAGTCTACCGTCAGGCTGGTAAAACTGTTGGTCGCATCAGCGGAGTTGTCCACTCGGCACACAATAGGGAAAACGCCCTGGCTTCCGGTGACTGCCACCGGCTTGGGAATACCCTGGGCACACCAGTTATCCATGGGGATCGGAATCCACTCTCCATCCATCTGCGGCATCCACCAAAGGGATTTACTGGCCGGGCAAACCAACAGGATTCCTCTGTCGCATGAGAGCAAGACTGGATCTTCCCAAACATCTTGCTGCTCTTTCGGCTCCGGGCTGGGAATCCACCTGGAAACTTCGCCTTTGACCCACAAAACGCCGCTGCACTTTTGCGCGAGATGATAGGTCCAAAACACAATTTCATCCTCGCTGCGGGCTACCATACCTTTGCATCCAGTCGGGCTGTATTTGAAGGAAGTTCCCGTCAGTTCAAATTCCTCGAACTCCCAGTTCTTTATCACTTTTAGTTTCGCTTTCATACTTTCACCTCACAGCAAATCTGCTTTGATACCGCACCGTTCCAGAACCGGCAGCACCTGTTCCGGCTTAGAGGACATGATGGTAATATGTTTGAGATTAGGGAACTGGCGCAGTTCATCCTCAGTAATGGTATTGAGATCAAAGGCTCCGTCCTCGCCATCCCAGAACGGACAGAGCTGGGTATAAATCTCGCTGCCGCCATCCATCTCGATTTCTGTGACCTCCGGGGCCAGCCGCGCCGGGACAGGGTATTGTTCCAGCCACTTCTGAATCTCTGGGATAGGTTCATACCCTTCCGCGTCAATGTCGATCTTGCGGCGACTGTACTCTCTGGCAAACTCATAGGCGTCCAGTTTAGGAGCCAGTAAGCCTTTCTCATACATCAGGACTTCCAGCACCGCCAGTTTGAAGTTGAAACTGGTAAAGGTGAGCACTGGCTCAGTCGGCTTGGATAACTTGTATTTCTGCGCTTTCGCCGTCTTTTTCTCTGGCTCTTTCCAGCTGATCTGCACCATAGCGGAGAGGGCCTCCAGCTTTGCTTTCTGCGCGGACTGCTCCTCCGGAACAGGACCCGGCAAGCGGGTATAAACGGTAAAGCCGCCTAATTTGAGGGTATGGGCAAATCCGCCGAAATCCTTCCAGCTGGCCTCCCGGTAGTCCTTGGACCCGATCCAGACCGCTCCGTCAAATGCCTGCCGGACCGCATACTCTCCCTGTGCCGCTACCCGGACACCAAGGGTTTTGATGGTCTGCTCATCTTCATCCAACCAGCCCTGGAGTCCAAGCTCGTCCCACAGGGCAAGGGCCTGGGTATAGGGACTCTCCCTGCCTGTAATGGGACTTTTCCGTGTTCCATTTTGCAGGACAATGCGGGCGGGTCCTAACTTTTCCGCCAGCTGTGGCAGGGTAAACGGCGGCGTAAATACCGACCTCAGGATGGTCAGGCTGTCTTTTTTGAGAATGATTTTCCGCTCTGTGGCCTTGGGCGGCAGAAAGATGGGCAGATTCGGGTACACTTCTTTGTACTCCCGCCATTCCAGCTTTTTGGGCTTGTTTGCCGTCCGCAGGAAGTCCCAGAAGTCGATGGGATAACGGAACACCGGCCCAACCCTATCCCGCCGGGTGACAATAACCACCGTGTCATCGGTGAGTATTCCGATGTGCTGCATTTTCTCCCCGCCGAACATTCCCGGACGGATACGCAGCACTTCACGGGTGTTTATGTTGATGAGCTGGGCAAAGTCATCGGAAAGGATTTCGCCGTTTCCCTGCACCAGCAGCCAGTCCCCGGTAAACCAGCGCAGTTTCAGCCCCTCGCCCATTCCAGGCAGGAGGGCAATTCGGCACCTCCCGGTGTCCATGTCCAGTTCCAGCAGGCATTCTTCCACTCTTCCCTTGCCGCTGACAGCGTGGGTCATGGCAATGCGGCCTGTACCGGGAACGGGAACGGCCTCGGAAAGATGGTCGTATCCATACAGAGAGAAGGTATGTTTTGTTACCCTGCCGTTTTCCCATCGGTAGATCTGCCCCTTATACCACTCGTTGGAAAAATAGACCCGGCCCAGCCCGTCTGTCGTAATGCCACAATGGTATTTGGTGCTCCATCCATCTTCCGGCAGAGTCCAGTTTTTCACATCCTGGCAGGTGCCCCGGTCAGTCAGTTCGATCCGTGTAGCGTTGGTGGGATCACCCACCCAGAGGGAATGGTCAGCCCAGCACAGAGTCCGGGGTGGACCATCGTATCCGATGGGGGACGGTTCGGCCCAGTTGAGGGTAGCTGGATTCTTGCTCAGTAATACCCGGCCAATGGTTCCGCTTCCAGCGGCCCTCGATGCGGCATAGAGTTCCTGTTCCGGGGAATAGGTAAGGTGCCCAAGGTGCGGCAAGCTGTGGGAGCGGATTACTTGCGGCGGACGGTGGCGCAGATCGGCCACACAGCCGCTTTTCCATCCTTCTGCATCCTGATTTTTCCATTTACCCGCCGCAAAATCACCCGCCAGGGAGTTGAAGAAATAATCGTACTCATCCTGAAGTATGTATTCCTCGCAGGGCATCAGCTTTCCAGGGTCCTGCTCCTTGGCATGGTCGCCCCATTTTCGCCCTTGCTGTTTCATCAGGTGGCAATATTGCCCCTGTTTTTTGCAGTAACGTTCCCATTCCCTGCGCTCTTCCTCTGGAATCAGGACAAACAGATACTCGTCCTCATCGTCCAGGTTATACAGCGCCCAGCCGAAGGCAGAGAGTTCCTGCCCCAAGGCCGCCGCTCCTTTTTCATGGGGCAATTTCATATATTGGATGCCGATGGCGTCAAAGCGTTCATCCAGCAGCGCCGGGACCTGTGCGCCCCATTTTTCTCGAAGTTCCGCCAGAGTGTCCTGTACGGCTCCGTCAAATTTTAGAATGTCCAGCGCATCGGATATGATTTGTTTGAACTCTGCCATAGGTAGTTTCTCCTTTTCCCAATTCCTACATCATAGCGACAGCCATGTGGTCAAAGCACTAATTTCCTCTCGCAGCAGCGGGGACTTGCCAGCGGCGGCAAAGGTTTTTTGGACACCGCCATAGCGCCGCCCGGAGCGGTCTACCAGTTGGAGCGCGGCTGCCTCCAGACCGGGAATTGCCAGCACAGCATCTGCCAGCGCCTGGGCGGAGAGTTTATCCCCAATCAGAGAGGCGGCAAAGTAGCGCAAATGGCTGTGAGAGAGGGCGGACAAATCGTTTAGTTTATGCAGCTCATAGAGTTTCAGGGCATAAAGGGAAGGAAGCCCATCCAGAGCCGGTAGTTCCTGCACAGTTGGGAGTGACTGGAGATAGAGTTTCTGAAGACGGGTCGCTGGAGTCAGGAAAGGGGCAAGATCTTCCGTTTTCCGCATTTCCTCCAAATGGAGATAGGTAATGCTGGTGAGAAGTGGGGTGATGTCGCCATTCTTTTCCCCACGCAGGTGGAGGACACGCAGGCCGGGGAGAGAAACATTGTCCCAGGAAACAGAGGCCGACAGCCATAGGGACAGTGTATGAAGCTGCTTTAGCTCGGAGAGAACTTCTACACCCTCACACTTTTCCATTAGGGTTAGTTCCTCCAGATTGGGATAATCTCGCAGGAAGGACAGATTCACCTTCCGCTCTCCCGTCACAGACAGACACCGTACCGCATCTGGTTTTAGTCCATTCAGATCAATCTTTTCTCCGCCGCGCCAGAAAACTGCGGTGCAGTATGCCTGTTCCATTTTGCTTCTCTCCTTATTCTGCTAATGTGATTCAAAATTAGTATCCGGTCTTTGGAAATATACAACATGGTCTACATCTTCCATGTATTCCAGCATTTCATCTGTACTATGCTGAATCTTGTATTCCAGTTCATTCTCTGTCAGAGGAATCACCTGATAAAAACCGACCCAACTTCCATCTGAGAGCTTACAGACGGCAGCACCCTCCGGCGCATCCTGTACGCCTAAAAGAACACACCCTGCCAGCAATGTATTATCTGCGTATGGTGTTCCGTTTTGAATAGAATGCCCATAGCCCAGCCAAGTGCTTTCTATGATTGGAAATCTTGCTAAATAGCGAAGCAGCTCTACTGGCCAATTTTCTTGGCTTTCCTTACTTTCAGGGTTCCACTCAGGCGGAAGGCACATCATCAGTTCTATCCGAGAGGGAAGGCCATCCTCTTGGTATTCACTTGGGATCTTCATCGAAAACGCACCCATGCCTGTGGTTACCAAAGTATAATAGTTGTGTTCCTCATGGGGCGGAATGATGGAGACATCAACATGAATATCTTCGCTGAAAAACTCATGAACCACTGTTGTGGCTTTTCCAAAATATTTTTCGATATGGTTGTCCAATCGTTCAAGTTCATCGGGACTATATAATGCTGGATTCTCCAAATACTTTCCAGTAATCATTGATCACACACCTTACTTCTTTTCTCGGCTTACATCATCAACACCAGTAATCATCAAATTCTTACCAAAACAGTCCTTTTGCACTCATGCCAGTTCCGCATCCAGAATCTGCAACTGTTTTCCTTTATCATTCACATAGTAAAGTGCAATGTAGTCAATGCCGTCCCGTTTGACCTGCTCCCAGGGCATCCGCTCACCGTTAACCAGTTCCACGGTATCAGCCTCGTCTACCTCGAAGCTCTCTTTTTCATCCTCATAGTCGATATTGTAGCCCAGTTCCAGCACCAACTTGGAGGCAGGGATCTCATACCGCTGGAGGGGGCGGTGCGCCAGCTGGGCTGGATTGTGTTCATCGCAGAACATATTATCATAACCATGCTGCCCACCGTCGAAGATGACGAACTCCTCGCCGCTCTCTGGGTCGCGGGCTGCCACCAGTCCGGGGGTCTCGCCTCTATCTATGATATAGGATTGGGACTCTCCCTTCACTGTGAGCAATTCTCCGTAATACCACACTTCCAGCAGTTCATTTCCGGCAGAGGAGCAGAGGGTCACGGTGGGCAGGCGCTTTTGTTTCCGTTCTTTGACATGGCCCTCCAGCCAGGTAGGGATTTTGGGAAAGGAATCCCGTTTCTTCTTTTTTCGAGGTGATGCCTGTGCATCGTTCCACGGCTCCATATCCAGAATGATGATCCATCCGCTATAATCGCTGTACTTCATTGTGGTGTGCGCCCGGATATAATCCTCCCCCCAGAGGGCCACATCCGCCTTACTATACCAGGTAGTCTGCGTTACACCATCCTCATTGGTAACATCGCAGCAGAGGTAATCTTCTGCTTTCCCGTTTCTCAATGCTATCATACGAAGAATTTCGGTATCTTCCGGGGTGACTTCACGAAAGTTCAATTTTAATGCCATAGGGGAGCCTCCCTGTATTAAAAGGTGTCGTAGCCAACCTTCGGACTTGGCACGAACTGCTCGTCAAAGGACACATTGAGATAGAGTTCCCCAGCCGGAGAGTCCCCAGTATCATAGCAGAGGGAAAATGTCCCGTAACAGCCGGATTTGTCTATCGTAATGTCGGTCAGGGCCAGACCAGGGATGTCCTCATCATCGGGGAATTCTTTCTGTAAGATTTCATGGGCCTGCCGGTCCAGCTCATCCAGTTCCTGAGCTAATCGTTCCCAGAAGGGCATGGCCAGAATCTCTGCCTCGGTATAATCATTGCAGTTGATATGCAGTTCCTTATCTGCATCTGCCCGGTGAGCCGTGAAGTAGACCCCGCAGCTCATTACCTCCCAGTTATCCGCATTCCATAAAGATAAGAGTTGATCTTTTGTCATTTGTGTTCTCTCCTTATTCCTCAAACTCTCCCTCAATCATTCCATTAAGATATTTTCCGGGATCAGCAATAAATTCCTCCCATTTGGCTAACGGATGAAACTCCTTATGCTCAATGTCCAGATACCAGAGTTTCTTATCTCTGGGACTCCACAGCAGCAAATAGTCGCTGTAATTGTCCATTTTCGCCATAAGGGAGAGCAACTTTTTCCGTTTCCAGGTCATCTCCTGTACATCCATGTAGGGGTACAGTTCCGCCCATTTCACCAGTTCCCGCTCTGGAAATTCCAGACGCAAGGGGCCGGTCTTTAAGTATTCCACCAGCTTGGCAGGCAGCTTGTAAGGCGTGAGTTGACGCGCCTTTTCCTGTTCGTTATGCCATTCCTCCGGCTCCAGAGCTTTTAAGTAGGCGGCCATTTCCTGATTTTTGTTCTGTACTGCCACGGTGTAGGGCCGGTCACCGTATTTATCCGGGATGGTGATGTCTGCACCCTGTTCCACAAGCCAGCGCACCATAGAAAAGTCGTTGTGCCGTGCAGCTTCAGTGACAGGAGTCGAAGCGTAGGGAAACACCATATCTGGCTTGTGATAGTTGATGTCCGCCCCGTTTTGAATCAGATACTCCACCAGCAGCTGATTTCCATGGCTCGCCATACTGCGCAGGGCTTCACCGCCGTATTGTTTCAAATCCATGCCCATCCTTTTCAAAATGGGGAGTACATTAGGCTCATCCCGATCCACCAAGTGGAGAAACAGCCTGCATATATCCCTTTGCGTTGCGGGGATTCTGACTCCCACATCTACCAAAAAGGAAAACAGGGTCAGGTCTTGACTGCGCAGGGAACCACAAAGCAATTCTTCCGGGTTATGGGTCAAATCTGCTCCGCATTCGATCAGGAGCTGTACCATGTCCATCCGATTTTCCAGTACAGCCAATTCCAGCGGAGAGGCTTCGTCATCCCGCGGCCAATCTCCAATCATTACATGATAGCATTGTGGCTCATTGGGAGAATGCCCTGCGTGAAGCAGGGAACGAATCGCCTCTATGTCACCACTTTTGATGGCAGCCATCATGGGAGGTACATTTGAATAGCTTACTTCACTCATCCGAGTCCTCCTTATAGTCTATTGAAAAATTTCCTGATACCTTTCTCTCAGTTCCTTCGGAGCCGTCTTAATGACCTTGCTGCCGCCGTTTTCAGAGGCTTGCCCCCAGATGGCCCAGAGCAGGCTCTGCCAAGCGATGGCCCGGAATTTCGGATCTTCGTTTTCTTCCGGCAGGAGATAAGCGGAAAAGCGGCGCTTGACTGCCAGCAGTGCATCCAGGCTTTCCCCATTGGCTATCAGGCTGCGGAATTCTCTGGCAGGCTCCAGCCACTGCATAGATAATGCGCCCCGCACCAATACCCCCAGCGTCCATGGTTGGAACCCAAACTTTCGGATCAAGGCATGAAGGAATTTCCCTTGCAGGGAGGAGTGCTCGTCATCGCAGAGATCCAGATACTCCGTCACCAGCGGTGCCCACGGTTCTCCCTCCAGCCCCAGGGCAAACACGGCGAAGGTGCCGGGCATCGCACAGGCTTCATCCGCGAGGTTTTGGTACCACTCAAACTCCCGCATAGCCAGACGAGCGTATCGCTCCATAGCCGGATGCAGATTGGGGTGCTGCACAGCACAGGCAAAGAGCTGATGGACTCCCTTCTTGGGCAGGCCGGGAATGGGCAGATAGATCTTCTCCGGCCCGCGGAACTCGATGGAATAGCTGCGGGGAAATTCCTCCTGCTCCAACACCGCACACAGGTAGTCCAGGATTTCAGCATAGCACTCCTCGGTGGAGTCCCTGGCGGTGATGCGGATGGTGGCAAAGGCGTCATTGGCCGAGGCGGTGAAATGCTCCGTCTTACGC
>OLRD01001040.1_pt1 | contig 18349 bp, 15 predicted proteins | sample 1672051 | NCBI WGS metagenome assembly OLRD01 (sample SAMEA3136640, study PRJEB25190) | human gut metagenome | biome: human gut; feature: human-associated habitat; material: faeces | place: Austria | collected 2013 | reverse complement strand
TACAGGACCTCGCCCTGCGTTGTTGCAAAATTCCAGAGAGGCTGCCCCTGCGAAACGCATAAGCAGAGCCACAAAGCCAGCCAAGACTTGCCGATTTTCGGTGCGCCCGCGAGGATATGCAGGCCTTCTGGGATGAGTTCATCCACCAGAAAATGTGTCGGTTCATATGTCCTGTTTTGCAAATCTTCTGCTGTGATGGTGTGTAGTTTATTCATACTGTCACCTCCTTTCGATTTTGTTGCTGTGATTTTTATTTTCGATTCCCGCACCGATATCGTAACATAAGGATTGACTTTTGAAAATAGGTAATGTATCATTTCAATAGATACACTATATCGATGCAAATACATTCTCTAATGAGGAAACATCTTATGGGCGTTTTAGGAAAAGACTTATTTGATTTACATCGGCCGCAAACAAACACCAAGGTTGAGTTTGGTGCATCGGTCTATTGGGTGGAGGACAGACCGAAGCCGCAGCCGTATGGAGCGGTGCTGACGGAAATATTGAATCTCGACGTTGCGCCGTTTCAGGAATTGCTGGATCGGCTGAACACAGCTGTTCAAGGAAAAAGCAATGATGTTCTGCGTGCTTACATGGACATGAAGAAGGGACTTGCCTCTTTGCCGCTCTACCGGCTGTATCTGGGGGACTTTCGCGTCTTCGGCGATATGCCAGTTGAGGAATTTGTGGTCGGAGAAGCACAGGATGCCTTTGCAGAGTTCATGATGCAGGAAGATCATGATCTGCCCGCATTCATGCAGCAGCAGATCAGTGACATTCGCTTGATTCAGGAACGGTATGCGTGGTTCCTCGATGGTGTTTTTGCCGACGCGGTATTTGAAAAGAAAAAGGGCCAGAGGAAAATTCCTCTGGCGCCGATGATCTGTTCGCGCGGATATGAAGCTTTTATCAGCGGCATCAGTCTCGGTGAAAACCCTGAGACAGACGCGCCGTCGGTGAAGACACAGTACCGCATCCGCGGCGAGAAAGAAAAAGCCGAAATCGTCGAGAGGATGTACTTCGACCGGCTGCTGGATTTCGTCTATGTGGAGTTTATGAAGGGGCTGCAAAAGGGATTTGTACCGAAACGCTGCGCCAACTGCGGGCGCTGGTTCTTGCAGACACCGGGGGCGACCTACGCCTATTGTACCGGGCCTGCACCGGGACAGGACGGCAAGACCTGCCGCGAGATCGGCGCGAGCAGCAGTTTCCGAAGCAAAGTGGAAAATAACGATGTCTGGAAGGTTCACCAGCGGGCGTACAAAAAATATTTTGCCCGTATCAGAAGCGGGCTGATGACCAAGGCTGAATTTGAAGTATGGTCACGACAGGCAGCAGAACTGCGCGATGCCGCGCTGGAACGATATGCGCGGGCAGAGAATGAGGAAGATCAGCAACGCATCGCGCAAGAGATTGCTGAGACGTTGAATGCAGAGTGATAGAAAAAAGAAGCCCATCCCCGCATCGGAAAACCGGTTATGGGATGGGCTTTGCTGCGTGATTTTTTAGTGCTGCTATGATCTGCTCTTCAGCAGCATTTGGTAAAACTTATCTTCCTTTATCCTTGCACGATAAAGGAACGTTACAATCTGAGCACGCGCGCACGCGGTATCAGGGCCAAATGCACCGTAATCCATACCGGTGGTGATGCCATTTGCAAACGCCCAGTCAACAGCCTTGGCTAAGCAGTCCGTCCACAAGCGATTTGAAAAATCGCGCAGCCGCAGGATTTATTCTGTGTTCCAGAACACCAATTTTGTGTTCTGCGGGATTGGGGCAACGCCCCAACAAGCATGAAACAGGGGATCCCCGCTATACGCTCCCCGTCCCATGGCTTTCTATGATTGCGTTGATAATAAATACTCTCGACGAGCCGCAGTTCGCTTTCATAAAGAGAATTAAACTGAATGTTGATTGATGATACTGAAAATGCGATGTAAAATGTACTTATAATTTGTCCCGAAGATCGGAGATTAGGAGCTAAAATCAGAAATACGCGTCTTTGACTCAATGTCAAGGCTTAACGATGATCCTTTTTGCGTAAGATCATTCAGAGCCGACATAATATGTTTCCTGCAACCCGCCGCGCGTCAAATCGACATACATATTGTGACTATCAAAGCCCCATTCGGCATCTGTATAAGCGCATTCGCGTACCATATGGTCGCCGTCTATTATACCAAACAATTCGGTTTTGATATCTTGAACAATAATACAATTTGTATCTGGCACAGGGGCAACTGCTTTATATTCCGTAAAGTTTCCAGTTTTAATATCAACAAGCCCGTGATATTCTTTTGAGTTTATGTATGGACCAGTCTTTCCAAAATAAAATGCATAGTAGGCGTTTGCACCAGTATAGATAGTTTCAGCATCGTCCATCACAGCGTTTGGAAGCTCACCATATTGGTTGCCCTGTTCATCAAGAACAACCCATTGAAGCGAATCTTCATCCCAGTCCCAGTAGTGCCCCGTTCCATATGCATAGGTGATTTCATAAAATGTTCCTGCATAGGCGGTTGTGTAGTTTTCTTGATTATGCTCATCCCAATCTCCTGCTGAGACTTTGCCATGCAGATCATATTCGTTGTAAGAGGAAATTTCTTCAAAACATTGATTGCTAACTGGCTGAAAGTCTTTCAGGAGAATCCAATACTCAATGTAATTTTTAGCGGTACAGTGTACAGCCAGCAAATCTCCGGGGCATTTCATAATCCCTAAGACTCGGTCGCACAGATATGGAGTAAGCGTTTCTATATCATCTGGTGTAAGTCTCGGCTCACCAGAATACTTGAATATATCATATATTCCTGATGTGCCAGTCTGCTCTGCGAAGAGTGCCTTTTGATAGAATCGAATGCTGGAATAATCTATATCAATAATTAGATTGTCGGAATACGAACTGACACCACACAAAAGGGAGCCACTAAACGAGTCCTTTTCATACACAATTGCAACGTAGTCTTCAAGTTTGATATCATCATATGCAAAGTGAATCAGCATTGAGTTCGAATCATCAATTGCGCCGTACCCGCCATCCAAATTTACGGCAGCAACAAATTTGCTTTCCCGAGGTTCATCAGTATCTCGTGAGCCTGAGACGATGTATTCATAGAACGGTTTCGCTTCGTCATATTGGAAGTCAATTACCACATCGCCATCTCTATCAATATAGCCACAATAACCATCCATTGTTGCAGCCATAAGACCATTGTCACCCATACCACTGATGTTTTCATAAATTGGCTCAGTGATTTTCTGCTTTATGGTGCTGTTATACAGACCGTAATAATCAGTTTCCAAATCACGATATATGTATATATCATCATCTCGGGTTGGTTCGAGTTCAGCATTCTCTAATTCTGCGCGGAAATCAGATTGAACGCCATCAAAAGCTTCCTCATGTTGAGTCCTGTTGCTATTGGTGTAAAAAATCAAAAACAGCAATAGCAGTATTGGTAAGAAAAAAGCAAGAATTCTTTTTCCCATTTTGTTATGCCCCCCAAAATATTTGTATTTGTTTCTATTTGCGTTTTGGAATTACAATGAATCAGTTCTCCTGCGGAATTGACTTTTTCAAGTATGCATCAGCAAAATATCCACAATAAGCCCCACCGCTCATATATGCGATAGAGTGAATTTCAATCTTCAGTTCTACCACATCTGTTAAGTTGATATTCACGTCAATCGGCAAGACGCCCTTTCCGAGCTTTCCGGAATCGAATACGAGCTTATTATCACAATATATCTTGTACCAGCCGATATTGTCCCGGTTCTTCTGATAATCTGGAACAACAATTGTTCCTGTAAGCGTATCGTAATTCCCATCCAATCTGTAGACGATGGAATTTGTACCGGCATTCAAGCTGCGCAAAGCATAAAAGTAGTTCTCATACGTGTTGCCGACGTTATCCGTAACACCGTCATCTCTGAAATAAAAATGTCCCTCAGCGCCGAAGAAACCGATGTCTTCATCCTGTTCCATAAATGGCTCGATATTGCCAAGCCAAATCGGTTCAAAGCTGCTGTAGTACTCCTGTTTTTCGATAAAATCCGACTCATCCGGCAAGACAATCAATGCCTGCGCCATAATTGAGAATGCCTTATGATAATCCCGTTCCCCAATCAAAGCGGTCTCGGCCTGCTTGATCATACTGTCTTTATATTTTGCCTTGTAATCTGATGCAGCATTTTCGATTTCCGTCCTATCAGGAAACTCACGCTGTTTGTTATTCAGCAGTTGATATGCTTCGCCGTATTTCTCCTGAGCGCCCAGCTCGGATGCTTCCTGAAGCAGCTGTTCGACTTGGAAATCCTCATATGCGATTTCATATTTTTCAATATAGCTGTTCAAATCCGGGTCAGAACCTAATGCGCGATTTGCATTTTGAAGCGTCCGCAAAGCGCTTTCATAATCTGAAGCTGCAACGTTTGCGGCGGCTTCAGTTAAAACGGTTTCCTTGAATTTAGCCTCTGCGTCGGCTTTGGCAATCTGCGCTGCATCATAATTCGTATCTTCGCTTGAAACTTGACCATATTGCATGATGGCGTTTTCATAATCGCCATTTGCTGCGTACTCATTGCCGAAATTATAGCTGTTTTTTGAGCTGGCTAAATCATCAAGCGTGTCGTATTTCTCACGGACATCGGCTGCGTCGCATATACCGCTTCGTTCGATTGTTTCAAGGACAGCCTTTGCGGCTTCGTATGTCTTTTCACCCTGATTATATTCGTCAATCGCCGCATTCATCCGGGCATATGCGCCATCGTGAACTTCTGATTCAAGATTATAGTTTCCAAGAACATTTTTGCTGTAAAGCTCACCCGCCGCAACATAGTTTCCCTTGTCTATCGAATCAAGGACGCGCGACGACGCGGAACAACCGGTGCAGAACAGCAATATCGCAATAGATAAGATGATTTCTATTTTCAGCGCACGCTTTTGAACATTCATTTTCTTCTCCTCTTTTTACATTTCAAATTCTCATGACCAGAATAATTGAGATTTGTAAGTAAAAAGCAGCGGAGAGCCGGAATGCGGTTCCCCGCTGCTTGAATGCTGCGTTAGCCTCGATAGGCTCTATAAAGGAATGTCACGATCTGTGCGCGGGTGCAAGATGCATTGGGGCTGAACGCGGCAGCACTCGTTCCAGTCGTAATTCCGTGGTCGACCGCCCATTTTACGGCATCCGCGTAATAAGCCGTCTGCGGCACGTCCGTGAACGCGGTGCGTCCCGTAACGGAAGGCGCACCATTCGCGCGGTGCAGGAACGTCACAGCCTGTGCGCGGTCGATGACCGCGTCAGGGCTGAACGTGGTGCTGGTCGTACCGGTCGTAATGCCTTCTTCCAGCGCCCACAGAACCGCGTCATAGTAATACGCGCTGGGAGAGACGTCTGTAAACGGCATACGGCTGTTTTTGGGTGCAGGCGAACCGGAGGCTCGCCAAAGGAATGTGACCGCCTGCGCACGGGTGCAGGTCGCATACGGGGAGAATCTTGTTCTGCTCGTGCCGGTCGTGATCCCGTTCTCGACCGCCCAGAGGACTGCGTCGTAGAAGTAGTCGGTTTTGGAAACGTCGGTGAAAGCATCTTTCGTCGTGTCATTTTGCTGCGGAGCATTGGACGGTGTCGAGTTTGAACCGCTAGTCTGCCCCTGCTTGACCCATTTTGCGTAAAGCTCAATGTCTTCCGTAACAACGTCACGATCAAACCGCCATTGCTGCGTCAATGCTTCGTCCTTATACCAGCCCGCAAAGCGATAACCCGCTTTTGTCGGAGTCTCAGGCTGCTGGAGTTTGCTGTTATAAGGAATGTTCGTTACTGCATCGACAAAGCTGCCGCCATTGCTGATGTAGCATATACAATATTTTGCCCCAGCACTTGCAACGGTTGCACCATCATTATTTTGAAGCACAAGAAGCGTACCCTGTTTATTGTCGTATTTTGATATGACATCTGCCGATTGTTCGCTAATATTACCAAATAGAGTAACCTTGTTCCAAATAGAGTCTCCTTCCACGGATACCTTACCCAACCCAGACGTTGAAGAAATGTGAAGATTATTTGAGCTGGGAACAATTCTCAGGTCATCGCTGTCCGTTGACACGGTTATTGCTTTGGTATTCCCTATACCTGAATATGTTGTGGTCAGTTTACTTGCGCCAGCTATACCAGATGCAGAAACGCTACCATCCACACTAAACGTTACCTTTTTCGCGCACGTTGAGGCAGCACAGAACGTATTATTCTCTCCACTAAAGATAATGGCAGTATTTATAAAATCGCCGTTGGACGGATAAGTGATTGTACACATATCTACAGTTGGAACATAGTAGGAACGCACATCATTTTCATTGCCAGTGCAATCGTATATGGGTCCAATCACCTCTAAATCACCGTCTATTTTCTCTGATGTTATCTGTGCAGTTTTTCCGTTGTTGGAAAGACTAAAATTTTTTGCATCAGTCTGCACTATAGCAAAACTATCACCATCATAGGTGAAACTTACATCTTCCGTTTCTTTAACATAGTTTTCGAATAGTGCCAGATCATCGACGACTGACGATATCTTTACATTGCTATAGTGCACTTTTTCTGGTGCTCCATTAGCACCATGCATTATATTGTCGAAAGAAAAGCTGGTTACCTGCATCGATTCTTTGTCAATTCGCATTTCCGCTGGAGGCAGTGCTCTAGATGTACCTTTATTTATATACTCATACTGATAAAACAATGCATTAGGATCAGCACAAAGGACAATATAACTATCGGATTCAGAAGAAGCATCTACTGCGTATGCCAGCACAGCGTGTTCTGCAATAGAACCACCATCTCCGTTAAACGTAACATTCAGAATTACGGGTTTATTTGAGTGAAATAACGCATTAAGCAATTTCTCAGATAGCTCATTTTGAGTTTTCTTCTTATCGTTGGAATCAATTGATCTAAATGGGAGTGCAAACTGAAGTAAAAAGTAGTAATTAAGCATCGAACGAAGCAGCTCGTTATTGACAGGACGTCCTAACCCAAAAGCATTTTCTGCATTAGCGTCAAAATCATTGAGGTCAAGTACACCCGTGTACAATAACCCCATAACAGCTGATGCACCATAACAATTACCTTCAAATTCTTCCGAAAAAAGAATTTCTCGCTTCAATGCAATCCACAGTTTGTCAGCCGGTGACAACTTATTCATCAAGTAGAAATAATCTTCACAACTAATATAGTAATCTCCGCAGGAGAAGCGATTGTTATTGCTCATAAGAGAGTCTCGACCCATCGTAAAGTCGCAGCCATACAAATGTGCCTCTTTTTGAAATTCAAAGGAAAGCGCCTGCTTAGATTGGATTCCTGCAAAGAGCATTTTGCCGTCGCTATTGGCAATGACTGCTGCATCTACGGCGATATAGTAATTCCCTGCTTCGAGAGAAGAAAATGCCAGCGGGATCGTCAATGTATTTCCGCCCACGGCTCCGCCCAGCGCGTAGAATTTCGCAGAATCGATTTTCAGCGCTGTTTCATCCGTATTATAGTTTTTGATATAGATGCTGCCCTTCGTCCAATTCAGGTTTTTGCTGAGTTCCTGATTGAACGTAAGCACCAGACTGTCATCCTCTGTCACATTGGTCGCACCATTCGCCGGAGACGTGGATACCAGCTTCAGCTCGTCCGTTGGCTCGCTCGGTTCGGTCGGCGGGGTACCGGTTCTGAATTCCAGATGACCGCCATCAACCCATTGTTTCACATCCTCCTGCTGCTGGACGGCATCCCAGCCGGTCGCATTCTCAGGATAGTAGACAACCGTATTGAGTGCGCAGCCCAACGTATCAAATGCCGGCGCAGTTTTTCCTGTAAAGTAAAGAGTCTGTGCTGTCCCCCAAAGTTCTACCCGATAGTAATCCGAAGTAAAATCTGTTACAGAAGCAGGCAAAACCAGTGTTGGTACCGCTGGATAAGCAAATGCAGTTGAAGCAACTTCTCTGATGCCTTCGGCTAAATCCACATTCACTAGGTTGTCACAACAGAAGAATGCGTAGCCTCCGATTTTTTGAACGCTGGCCGGGATAGAAACGGCGGTGATATTGGTATTGCCTTTGAACGCTTCTCCCGTGATTTTTGTCGTTCCATTCGGAACGGCATAGCTGTTGTCCGTCTTTCCGGCTGGATAGCACAAAAGCGTATTTCCTGTGAACAGAACGCCGTCCACAGAGCGATATTTGGAATGGCTGGGGTCAACTGTGATCGATTGCAGATTTACACAGCCCTCGAAGCAAAACGTTACTTCATAACTAGCATCAGTGCCGTCGTCCGGAATCGTTTTCAATGAAGCTGGAATATAGATCGATTTGAGGCCTGTATATGCAAGCGCCATTCCACCAAGGCTCGTCACATTCGCGAGTTCAATAGCCTCGAGCTTTTCTGCGCCCTTGAATGCTGCATCCCCGATTTTTGTGACTGTAGGCGCAATGGACACGCTGATAAGATTCGGATAAATTTTATTAGACCATTGGCTTCCGAAAGCTTCTGAACCAATTGAGGTGATTCCCTCATTGATGATTGCGTGCTCGATTTCTTCCCGGTATACATCCCAAGGAGGAGCGTCATCAAATCCTCCAACTATGTCTGTGCAATAGTCTGCCATGTCGCCGCGGCCGCTGATGGACAGCGTCTTTGTCGCGGCGTTGTAACTCCATGTGGCGTTTTTGCCGCAGAAGCCCGAGGTCGCGCTTGCAGCAAGGACGCCGACAGGCAGCAGCCCGAATATCAGGCATACCGCCAAGAGAATACTGATGATGCGTTTTTCCATTTTCGTTCTTTCCTTTCATGTGATTATGTTGAGTATATTGATGTGGATGGATACGAAATTACAAATTTTTATCCATTGAATGTTGGAAAGTATCTTGAAATATTTAGGTGAAAATGTTAGTATTATTTTATTCGGAGAGACGTGCATTTATAGAAATCAAATTGGTTAACAAACTGTACTTAAGTATCCATTTTTTCTTTCACCCACAGGAGAAACGTTCTGTGGGTGATTTTTAATTGCTCCGCGGCCTGTCTTGCGGAGATTTCGCCGCACTCCCATTGCTGCCGCACGAACGGAAAATTCTCCGGCCGCTGCATCGGCTGCCTTCCAAAACGCACGCCCCGCGCCTTTGCCGCCGCGATACCCTCCGCCTGCCGCTGCCGGATGAACTCACGTTCCGTCTGCGCGACATAGCTAAGCAACTGCAAGACGATGTCCGCAATCAGCGTGCCGGTCAAGTCACGGTTCTGCCGCGTGTCTAAAAGCGGCATGTCCAGCACCACAATCGCGGCGCGTTTTTCTTTTGTAATGATGCGCCACTGCTCCAGTATTTCCTCATAATTGCGCCCAAGACGGTCGATGCTCTTAACGACAAGCGTATCGCCGTCTTTCAGTTTGCGCAGCAGCCGCCGGTACTGCGTCCGTTCGAAGTCCTTTCCGGACTGCTTGTCCACGTAAATTGCGGTTTCCAGAATTCCAAACCCAGTCAACGCAATTAGTTGACGCTCTGCGTTCTGTTCCCTTGTAGATACACGTGCATACCCATATTCCATTTTCAGACCTCCAATCTATTTCGGATACGATAGATTGTAAGTCAGCTGTTAACCACGCCGTTTTAAGAATGCGTTCCCATGTTCACCTCACTCAAATTATCGAAGTTAATATAACTCTATAATAACTCTGTTTCGGATTTTTGACAAGGCAAAAAGTTATTATGAGTCCATAATAACTTTAATCGGAGATGATAACATGGATAAAACAACCGAGAAACACTTTGGCTTACGCGTAGACGGCGAGATTCTTGCAAAATTCCGCTATGTTTGTGGTTTCGAAGGACGTTCAGCCAATGCGCAGATTATTCAGCTCATGCTGAAGTTCATTGCGGATTATGAGAAAGAGCACGGAAAAATCCAGCTATAGTTAAAAAGCAGCCCAGAGACACACAACGTGTACCTCTGGGCTGTTTCATATAATCTTTACTTCTTGTTCAGATATGCTGCAACACGGTCAACAAAATACACCGCGTTCTCGATCTGCACAGCCGTATCCGCTTTGGAAATCACGAAAAAATCGTCATAGTCGCTGTCTGTCCGAACGTCAAACAGAACAGAGATGATCTCCGACATTCTGGTTTCAAAAATTCCCGTTTTGATATATCGGCGGCGGAACTCGGAAATGATGCCGCTGTGGTGCTTCATGTCGATCTCGTCGAAAGCCAGCACCGCGCGCATTGCGTGGAAGACTGCATAATAGGAACGGTTCGCCGCGCTCTTATAATTTTCCGTATCAAGAAGACTCTTTGCTGCAGAAAGGCATTCTATCGCGTGTTCCAGCCGCGCCTGCGATAAGGCTTTTCGTTCATGCTCCTGCATAGCGGATTCCCTCCCGGACGACATTCTGATAATACGGAAGCGCCGTCTGATAGCGCCTGAACTGCTCCAGCGGCTTGACAGTCACGGAAACGGTGATGTCATGCTCCAGACTCAATCGGCTGGTCACTTTTGCAACATCATTGCGATGCTTTGCAATTTCTGCTTGCTCCAGATCAACAGTCAACAGGATATCAATGTCCGACTCCGGCGTGAAATCGCCGCGCGCATAGGAGCCGTACAAATAGGCGTCATGGATGCGCCCGAAAATCGGGCTGCACGCATCATAGACGCTGTGCAAGATTTCTTCTGCCTGATTCCTGGTACACATATGGTCGCCTCCATTCTTTGCTTTCATTATACCCTGAATTACCCGTGCCGTCAACGGCAAGGACATGACTACTGTTTGACTACTACCACCCGCAAAGTCGAAAAAACCGATTTATCCAGTGTTTTCAATGGTTTTCGGAAAGTTCAGAGAATCTGGCTGCTCCCGTTAAAAACCGTACACCCCTTGAAAACACAGCATTTTATCAGGATGCGCCTGAAAACTCCGACCGTCGACATTGCTCCTGTCAAGCTCTATCCTTATGTAAAAAAGCAAGACGCAAACTCATGCATTTGAGTTTGCGTCTTGCTTTTGCCCGTACCGACTGTACCCCCATGACACATAGTGTACCTATGGGGTGAAACCGTGGGTTCTTCCGGATTTTTTGCTGGTTTCACCACGATTGTCAGAGTTTATGAAAAACCGATTGTCCGACTGATTGGAAAAATAGCCAGATTCCATCTTGTCAAAATATTATTCGTATGGTATCCTAATAATGAATAGTACAAAGTCTTGATATTGCAATGTACAAAAATGCTAGTTGGAAGGCGAGGTGTATGCGCGGTAAAACGGCTCCCCGGGCAGCTGGAGCCATCCAGCACAGGCAACCGCGGCAGATGGACGACAAAGCCTCTGCGCACAAGACACAGAGAAAACGACGCGATTGACAGGGAGGTACGAAGATGAAGAAACGATTGATAGCGCTGCTGCTTGCGTTTGTGATGGTGCTTGGCCTGACGGCAACGGTGTTTGCCGAGGGCGGCATCAGCATAGCGAGCATCCAGCCGGATGCACCTACCCACACCTACATTTTCCAGGCAGGGGGGGTAGAAATTGGAAGGCAAATCATCAAGCATAACGAATCGCTGAAGGATCCGGGCGTACCGTCTGCCCCGGCGGGGCAGCGGTTTGTCCGCTGGGATCCGGCGGTCTCCTTCGGTATGCCGGTCTCCGTGACACAGACCCAAACGATCACGGTACAGGCGATTTTTGAAACAGTCTATACCGTCTATTTCTGCTACGAAGGCAGGACAGTCGCGACAAAGGAGCTGACGGATACCCAGCCGTCCGTATCGACGGGCGATGTGCTCGTACCGGTCGGGGCGGATGAGAAGCTGACCGGCTGGTATATCGGCGAAAAACGGTATGAAACCGTTTCAACGGCGGATTTTCCGCCTGGCAGCGATACGCTGACCCTGACCGCCAAAGTGGATAAGGGGCACTGGATCCATTTTAACTCGGACGGCGGCAGCTACGTTGCGCCGCAGTTTGTGACCGGCAATACGATCCCGCCTGCCGACCCGGCCAGACCCGGTTTCTCGTTTGAAGGCTGGTACGAGGAAAGCGGAAAGCAGTTCACATTTGGAAACCAGCTGACGAGCAATATCACGCTGACTGCCCACTGGAGGAGCAATACTTCCACAAAGTACACCGTCATCCACTGGCAGGAGAAAGCCGACGAGAGCGGCTGGTCCTTACACGAAACGGAAACAAAGGCCGGAAGGACCGGCGCACAGACAGCGGCTGCGTCAAAAAGCTACCCGGGCTTCACCGCGCAGACCATCACCCAGCAGACCATCAACGGCGACGGCTCAACCATTGTCAATGTCTATTATAAGCGGAATGTGTATGAAGTGAAGTTCTATGTGGATAAAGGATGGTTGATTTATAACTGGCAAGAGAAGACTGAATCCCGCATTACTGCCAAGTATGGTGCGAATATCAGCAAAAAGTGGCCGGGAGGAATCTGGACCACCTCGCCGGGCGGCTCGACATTCCAGGCAAGTATTGGCACTATGCCGCTGGGGGGCGATGAGTTCTTCAAAACCGATCAAGGAAATGCGAAAGCGGACTACTTCCTGCAGAGTCTTGCAGGTAACTATGTGCTGGACCATACGGACACCGGCGGAAGTAGTAGCTCTACAGTCACGAATGAAGACCGCTATCCGATCACCGGCTTTACCTGCAATACGGCAAAGAGCGCCAAAAATGGAGACAGGTACAACGGTGCAAAATTCTATTATGACCGCAACAGTTACCGGATCGTCTTCATGAATCGCGGCAGCAAGGAGAAAGAACTGGTCAGAAAATATGAGCAGTCTATTGCCGATGCCGGTTATACGCCGACCGCTCCGGCCAATATGCAGGACTATACATTTGGCGGCTGGTTTGACAACGAAAAATGCGAGGGCAGCGCCTATGTCTTCACCGGTAAGACCATGCCTGCCCACCATCTCACACTCTACGCCAAATGGGTCCCAAAGACCTATACGGTGACGGTGTATGCCGTTGATCAGAAAACGGTCCTCGAGACGTTTACAGACGTTCCGATGGGCGGGACCATCCGGGAAAGCCAGATGCCGGAAGGCAAGGTCACGCTTGGTACAGGTGACACATTCCTCGGCTGGATGGACATGCAGGACCATATGCCGTTCCACTTCGATACGAGGATCCATCGGGACTATAAGCTCTATGCCAAAACAGGCAATGCAGAGCAATTAATGGTAACGTATGACCTTGGCGGCGGTTCTGGCAATGCACCTGTCGATTCCAACAAGTATGCAAGAGGCGCACAGGCTGTTGTTCTGCCAGCGACAGGCGTAACACCGCCGGAGGGCAAGGTCTTCCTGTACTGGAGTGCAGCGGGAGACAGCACGCGCTGCTATCCCGGCGGAAAACTGACCGTGACCGGCAAGATGACGCTGACGGCGGTCTATGGGCAGACGACGGAGGCTGTCACGGTAACCTACCACAGCAATTTTGCGACGGACGAGACTTACACGACAGCAGACATGCCGAATAACAGCACGATCACGCTGCCGGGATATACTGGCCTTGGCCTTCCGGAAAATCCGGGATATACCTTCGCCGGATGGAACACGCAGGCCAATGGATCGGGTACGACATACCAGCCCGGCGGCAAGGTGCTTGTGGACACAATGGCTCCCGGCAACCACCTCTATGCGATATGGGTGAAGGGCACCGGCACACCGTATGAGGTCCATCATTATCTCGAACGTCTGGAAGGCGCGTATCCTGATGTGCCACATGAAAAGGATAACCTGCGGGGCGAGACTGGTGCGTGGACAGCAGCTGCGGCAAAGAGCTACGATGGCTTTACGCCGATAGAATTTGAGCAAAAAAGGATCAAGGCCGACGATTCGACGGTCGTAAAGATCTTTTATACCCGCAACAGCTATCTCCTCACATATAAAGACAGTCTCAGCGCAGGAGTCTATGCATCGCAGACCTACAAATACGGCGCGGCAGTAACCGCCATCGCGGCTCCGACAAAGACAGGCTACACCTTTACCGGCTGGAGTCCCGCGGTTCCCGCCACAATGCCGGCCGGGGCGCTGACCGTCTATGCCCAGTGGAGAAAGACCACGCCGGATACGGTCGTCTTTGACCCGAACAACATTAACGGAAAAACGCTGGCTGCAAAGTCGCTGACGGTCTACTCCGGCTCCGCGCCGTGGGAGACCTTCGAGGTCGTCGTCAAAGAGCCTGCCGGGACACAACGTTCTTCCGGTACAGTCAGACTGTCCGGCGGCAGCCAGTCCGCCAGCTTTATCGGCTTTGACCTCATCACGTTCCCAGCGGCAGGGACCTATACCTTTACCGTCGGCGAGGTCGACCGGAACACCCGGTATATGAGCTATGACCGGAATCTGTACACGCTGACGGTCAAGGTTGAGGAAAAAGGCGGGATGCTTGTGATCAGCGATGTGTATTACACGAATGCCGCAGGCCGCTCCTACCGGGACTTCCCAATCGTCTTCTCCAACACATACGGCAGCTATACGCCATATGTCCCCGTTGTCCCGCCCAAAACGCCGGACAAACTGAACGCGGATGATCACTTTGCCTATGTGATCGGCTACCCGGACGGCGGTGTACATCCGCATGCCACGATCACCCGCGCGGAGACGGCTACCGTCTTCTTCCGCCTCCTGACGGAAAAGACGCGGAAGGACAATCTCACGAAATACCATTCGTTCCGCGACGTTCCGCAGGGTGCGTGGTACAATGCAGCGGTCGCCACCATGGCAAAGCTCAAGATCATCACCGGCTATCCGGATGGCACGTTCCAGCCTGACGCGCCGGTCACCAGAGCGGAGTTTGCCGCGATTGCTGCCCGCTTCGATGAGAAGTCGGCCAGAACGACGGCCTCCTTCCGGGATATCTACGGGCATTGGGCGGAACGGTATATTTCCCGCTCGGCGGAGCTGGGCTGGATCCGGGGTTATACGGATAATACGTTCCGCCCGGATCAGAGCATCACCCGCGCCGAGGCGATGGCGCTCATTAACCGTGTGCTGAACCGCAACCCGGAAAGCAAGGACGATCTGCTTCGCAGCATGAACATCTTCAACGACAATCTGGACACTGCCAAATGGTACTACCTGGATGTGCAGGAGGCGGCAAACAGTCACGATTTTATCCGTAAGGCCAACGGGTATGAGATGTGGAAGAAGCTGCGTGCAGATCCGGACTGGAAAGCGCTGGAGCGGTAAAAGAAAGAGCAGGAGAGTACACCCATGGGGATGCCGCGCCTGCGGCATCCCCGACCATAAACGAGGAAGGAAAGAAGACGTATGAAAGCAACCGGGATCGTCAGAAGAATCGATGAGCTTGGCAGAATCGTCCTGCCGATTGAGCTGCGGCGGACGATGGATATTGAGGAGCGGGACAGGGTCGAGATCTATCTGGAGGAAGATCTGATTATTGTCCGTAAGTTTGAGCAGACCTGTCTGTTCTGCGGCACAGCGCGGAATCTGATTGCTTTTAAGGAGAAAAGCGTATGCAGGGACTGCATCCGCGCACTCAACAAAAAAGCCGACGATTAAAAGAAGAGCCTCATATGCACAGACAGCGGAAGCACCGAACATACGGTGTTTCCGCTGTTTGCCGAAAATCAGCAGGAATAGAAAAGCATACAGGCTCCGATTCTGCGCGCTCCATCCGGATACCGAACGTGGAAGAAGCAGCGCTGACGGAGCGATTAGGAGAGACAGAGCCGGGAAAGTCTGCCTTATCCTTTCACCGCACCGGCGGTGAAACCCTGGATGAAGCACCGCTGCAAAAACACGAAGATCACCGTGACCGGGACGGCCGCGACGATGGAGGCCGCAACTGGCAGGTCTGAAGGCATTTTATGGGCGGTTTCTTGACAAGAACGGCGTTTGCTGGTAAATTGGAAATATAAATAAGACAAAGACCTAATTGTAAATTTGGAAAGAGGAGGATGCAGACGATGAAGAAGAGAATCATTCGCGGATGTTTGCGGATCGCAACTCTGGCGGTCGCGGGCGGTGTGCTTGGATGGCTGAGCAGCATCCTGTTCGGTGAGCGTGCGCTCATTACAGAGCTCCCCGTTGTGGTGACCCTGGGCGCGAGCGTTGGCATTTTGTCCGGTGTTGTGTTGTTCCCGGAGAAAGCATAGCTGCAGACTGCAGAGCCCCGGGGAGCAGAAGATAGGAAGCAGACAGAAGAACTGGCGCGAAACGCCGGGAAAGGAGCGGGATATGGCAATCAAGGCAATTACAACGGACAGTTTCCGGGATGATGTGTTGAAAACGAGAAAGCCGGTTCTGGTGAAGTTCTGGGCGCCGTGGTGTGGGTATTGCCGCGCACTCGCACCGGCGCTGGAGTCAATTGAAAAGCAGTATGAGAATCTGATTTCTGTGGGGCGTATCAATTTTGATACGGAAACAGCTGTGGCGCGCAGATATAACATTCATAAGCTGCCGACTCTGCTGCTGTTTATCAACGGAGCCGTGGCTGGATTCCTGATCGATCCTTCTTCTGAGAAGGAGATCGACGCATTTTTAAAGAAAATGCTCAGACTGAATGTAGGAGGTCTGTATGGCAAATATGTATGATATTGTGATCATCGGCGGCGGCCCCGGCGGGTATTCGGCTGCATTATATGCCGCGAGAGCAGGGTTGCATGTGGCTGTGATTGAGAAGCGGGCCATTGGCGGGCAGGCGATCCGAAGTGAAAATATTGAGAACTATCCGGGCTTCGACGCCGGGATCGCCGGGCTGAGCCTGAGCGAAAAAATGCAGCGCGGTGCAGAGCGGTTCGGTGCGGAAATGGTGATGGATGAGGTGCGCCGCGTACACCTGATGCAGCCAGTCAAGGTGATTGAAGCGGCGAAGCAGACCTATCAGGCACCCACCGTCATTCTGGCGACCGGTGCGCCGCCCAGAAAGCTCGGTGTGGAGGGCGAGGAGGAGATGCTGGGACGCGGTGTTCACTATTATGCCGCTTGCCGCGCTATGATGTACCGGCGAAAAACAGTTGCAGTGATCGGGGAGGGGGAGCAGGCTGCCGAGGCGGCGATGCTCCTTTCCCGCATCGCCAAGCGAGTCTGTCTGGTACATAGAGGCGACCACATGGAGATCAGTCCGGCCTATGCAGGCAAGCTGAAAATGATGCGAAACATTGAACGCTACGCGGGAAGCGAGATCCAGGCATTTTTACATGCAAACTGGGTCTCCTGTATCCGCATTCGGGAACAGCGGGGCGGTGAACTCTGGAATCTGCCATGCGACGGCGCATTTATCTGCCTCGGCGGCGTACCGGAAACAAACCTGCTTCATGGACAGATCGCGCTGGATAAACAGGGTTACATTCTCGCCAATGAAACAACCATAACCAATCTTCCGGGTGTTTTCGCAGCTGGTGACGTTCGGACGAAGCTGCTCCGGGGCATTCTGACTGCCGCAGCAGATGGCGCGGCGGCTGCACAGCAGGCGGAGCGGTATATTGTAGAAAACATCTGATCTGAAAAGCAGGGAAGGGGCGTATCCATGAAACTTACGTTCATTGGCGCAGCGCATGAGGTGACAGGAAGCTGCACGCTTCTGGATTGCTGTGGGGGAAACTTCCTGATCGACTATGGTATGGAGCAGGGAGTCAACGTTTTTGAAAACGTGCCGCTCCCGGTATTGCCCGGACAGATCGACGCGGTATTTCTGACGCACGCGCATATTGATCATTCCGGTATGCTGCCAAAGCTGTACAAGGATGGGTTCCGGGGAAAAGTCTACGCAACACGGGCAACGGAGAATCTTTGCCGGATCATGCTGATGGATTCGGCGAACATTCAGGTGTCCGACGCAGAGTGGATGAACCGAAGGGCGGCGCGCGCCGGTCGTACCGCTGTCGATCCGGTCTATACGACCGAGGACGCGGCGGGCGTACTGCGGCTGCTGCGCCCGTGCAGCTACGCGGAGCGTATCAAAGCAGCGGAAGGCGTAGAGGTTCGGTTTACCGATGTTGGTCACCTGCTTGGTGCCGCCTGTGTGGAGCTGTGGTTGACGGAAGGCGGAGAAACAAGGAAGCTTGTCTTCAGCGGCGATGTCGGCAATACGGGCCTGCCGCTGATCGGTGCGCCTCTGACGGTGGATGAGGCGGATTATCTGGTAATCGAGTCTACCTACGGAAACCGGCTGCATGAGAAGCCCGGAGATACCATAGCAGAGCTTGCTGCTGTTTTGAAGCGGGCCTTTGACCGGGGGGGAAGCGTGATCATCCCGGCGTTTGCAGTCGGCAGAACACAGGAGCTTTTATACGCAGTCCGGGAAATCAAGCAGAAACGGCTGGTGCAGG
>OLRD01001033.1_pt1 | contig 18435 bp, 19 predicted proteins | sample 1672051 | NCBI WGS metagenome assembly OLRD01 (sample SAMEA3136640, study PRJEB25190) | human gut metagenome | biome: human gut; feature: human-associated habitat; material: faeces | place: Austria | collected 2013 | reverse complement strand
CCCCTCATCCCGTGGGTACCCACGGGATGATACCACTCTGTAACCTGTGGACTTTACCCGCTGTGGTCAGGCGGACATGAACAAAATTTTGACCATCATACGAGGAGGATACACCATGAAAAAACGCATCGGAAGTCTGCTTCTTATTCTGGCATTATGTTTTACGCTGCTGCCCACGGCGGCGCTGGCGTCGGACGGCGCATGGGACGGCAGCATCGCCACTGCTTTTGCAGGCGGCACCGGCACGGAGAGCGATCCCTATCAGATCGCCGACGGCGCACAACTTGCATATCTGGCAAGCGAGGTCAACAAGGGCCAGACATACGAAAATTCCTATTTTGTTCTGACCGCGGACATTGATTTGGCCAATCATGACTGGACGCCGATCGGAAATTCCTTTTCTGATGCACTATTTGGTCGCACAGACTATCGTCTGTTTGCCGGAAATCTTGACGGCAAAGGACATACCGTTTCCAACATCTCTATCGGAACAGAAAGTACTCCGCTGGAATCCGATGTATTTGGCTTGTTTGGTGCGACAGGCGGCAAGATCAGCAACTTGAATCTGGACGGCATCACAATTTACGGTACAGCAAAGAACGTTTCCGGCCGTATAATCGGATTGGCAGGCGCGCTCGCTGGCTCTGCCAGCGGTCCGATTGAGAACTGTCATGTGACGAAGCTGAACCTGACGATGAATACGCCGGACAGCGGCACGGCGGCAGCCTACTGGATCGGCGGTCTTGTGGGCGCTCTGGACGGAAGCCAGCATATCGAGGAATGCAGCGCCTCCGGCACGATTAAGGAACTCTCCGGTAAAGGCTCCATCGGCGGTTTGATCGGTGAGCTGGGGAGAGCGGCAAAGATCACATACAGCCACGCTGATGTCGCACTGGATGTAAAACCTGATTATTACGGCGGTGCTAATGTCGGCGGCTTGATCGGCAAAGGAAACGGCAAAACAGATGCAGAAACGATTATTCAAAATTGTTACGCCACGGGCAATGTTACCGGCGGCGCATATACAGGCGGCTTTGCTGGCGGCCTTTGGGGACTGAATATCAAAAACTGCTATGCAAGTGGCAAAGTATCACAGGCTGCGGCTGCTATGGCCTCTTTTGTAGGTACCGATGCCTCTGACTCAAATTACTATGGCTCCATTACAAATTGCTTTACAACCGGCATCGTAACAGGCTCATCACCCTTTCGGTATGCCTTTGCAGAGCAGTCGTCTGCGACCAAGAGAAGCGAAATAACCAATTGCTATTTTGCAGTGGAAAACCGCGGTATTAAAAGCCAGAACGAATCTGCAGCTGAAAAGTTGCAGGAAGAAATGAAAACCGAAGCTTTTGCAGCCGAGCTGAATAACGGCGACAACAGTAACGGATGGTCTTTTGTGAACGGACAGGTTCTTTGCGGTGCAGAACCGGCGGATTACTCCGCGGTTGGTGCTGCGCTGGACAAGATCCCCGCAGACCTGACGGCATACACCGACGAATCTATCAAGACGCTGAGCGCTGCGGCAGAAGCTGTGATTCGAGGTAAGGTCATCGCAAAGCAGGCTGAAGTAGATGCAATGGCGGCGGCTATTGAACGCGCGATCTCTGATCTTGTCTTCAAACCTGCCGATTATACCGCAGTTGATGCAGCCATCGCAAAGGCGAATGCTCTGAACGAGAACGATTATATAGATTTTTCCGCTGTGAAAGCAGCACTTGAAGCTGTTGTGCGCGGCAAGAATATCACAGAGCAATTCGAAGTGGATGCAATGGCAAAAGCCATTGAAGATGCCATCGCAGCGCTGGTCAAAAAGCCTTCCTCCGGCGGCCCTTCTTCCGGCGTTTTCTTCCCGAGCTATCCCGTGACTATCCCCGGCAAAACGGAGAACGGCACTGTGACCGTCAGCACGAAAAATGCTACCAGCGGCAGCACCGTGACGATTACCGTCAAGCCGGACGACAGCTTCAAACTGGATGAACTCACCGTGATTGACAAGAACGGAAATGAGCTGAAACTGACCGACAAGGGTAACGGCAAATATACCTTTACCATGCCCGCCAGTAAGGTTGAAATCAATGCTGCCTTTGTCAAGGAAGTTGAGATAAGCCCGTTCAGCGATGTGTCCACCAGCGCCTACTACTACGAGGCCGTGAAGTGGGCGCAGGAAAAGGGCATTACCGGCGGTATCGGCAACGGTCTCTTTGGGCCGAACCAGCCTTGCACCCGCGCACAAATCGTCACCTTCCTGTGGCGTGCCGCAGGTTCTCCCGTGGTGAACTACGCCATGAACATGAGCGATGTCCCCGAAGGCAGCTACTACGCCGAGGCCGTCCGCTGGGCGCTCAGCGAGGGCATCACCACCGGCACAACGGAGAACACATTCTCTCCCGACAGCGAATGCACCCGCGCTCAAGCCGTCGCGTTTCTGTTCCGCTACGCTGCGTCCGAGGCGGTCACCTTGCAGGAGCTGGTGTCCGGCTTCTCTGACGCCGATTCCGTTCCTGGCTACGCGCTTCCCGCGATGAACTGGGCGCTTGCTGAGGAAATCGTACAGGGCAACGGCAGCAAGCTCATGCCGAACGATTCCTGCACGCGTGCGCAGATTGTCACCTTCCTCTTCCGCGCATATCAGGGCAAATAAGCAATCGCAAAAAAGCAGCGGGGCGGCATAGGTCGCCCCGCTCCGCTCGCCAGCCTGTGAAGCGCAGGCTGACGAGCTTATTTTTGGCAGAAAACATCCTTGGCAAATCTCGTCTTCATGCACTGTGCCAGATGGATTTTGATGCGCGTTGTCAAATTCCCGTGATTCATGAACAGCAAACTGAGTTTTTGCTGATATTGCCCAACTTTGCATTATAATATTTGTTGATTATTCCAATGCAAAATGTAAAAATAACTTGCAACATCGGTTGCAGGTGGGTTTGCGGTGCTTTATACTGGTTGTAGAAAACAAAACAACGGCAGCCTATAATCAAGCAAAGGAACGGAGCTGGTATGATGGTTTTGCAGCAGGAATCGTCATTCGCCCTTCATTGGGATATGCTGTGAGGAGAGAGGATTTTCCGGCAAGCGGTTTTCATGCCGCCGCCGGAAAATTTTTTATCTTCAGTCGAAGATAGACTCCACACCCCACTCTGTGACTGCGCCGGAAGATGCATCGACCGTGAAGTCATACTCCATCAGGTTGTAGACGATCTTGCCGTCATACTCCCAGCGGCCATCGTCAAAATCCAGCTTCCACTCGTAGATGTTCGCCGCGGTCGCACCGGGCACTTTGTTCAGTACCGTCTGTTTGGCCGTTGCCTCATCTACACTGACAGTGGTTGCGCCCATTGCGCCAACATAGTTTTCAGCGTCGTAGTCATAGCTGACAACACTGCCGGTCGCAGCATCAATCTCATAGTCGTACTCCACGATTTTGCCACCATCATTGGTCACAAATTCGACCTCATAGACCAGCTTGCCATTTTCATAGTCCTGCTCCGCTTTCGCGAAGGTCACTGCATCTGCTTTGAGTCCTGCGTGCTTCAGCGCCGTTTCTTTCGCCTGCTCCAGTGTGATCTGTCCGTTTGCGGCAGGCGTGGTTGTAGTCTGTCCGGCGGTCGGCTTTGTTGTTGCGGTGTTGTTCTGGTTCCCTGTCGCTGTGGAAGGCGTTGTTTCCGCAGGCTGTGTCACGACTGGCTGATCTCCGCTGGCCGGAAGGGTTGCTTCTCCAGTCTGAGACGCCGATGCATCCGTTGTCTGCTCCGGCTGAGCTTGGATCGGTTCCTCCCCTACCGGTGTTTTCGTAACTTTGACAATTTCTCCATCCGTTGCGTTGACCGCATAGTAATACGCATAGCCATCTGAAACAAACTGGACCTCATAGCATGTCGTAGTTCCCACATCACCCATCTGCGCACTGTAAAACTCCACATTTGCTGCATCGACATTTGCTGCATTGAGTGCCTTGCTCTGCGCCGCATCCATGCTGATATACGATGCCTTTGCCGACGGGATCATGGAGCAGGCTGTCATCGTAAGTGCCGTTACAACGCTCATTGCGATCACGGCTGTTTTGCGAGAATTTCTTTTCTTCATGTTGTTACCTTAACCTTTCTTCCGGGTCTTTGTAGAACAGACTTTTCATCTGCGGACGTTTTTGGGGAGGCTTGGGCAAGAGTGCTTTTTGGCGTAGCCGTTCCTGATGCTCTGCTTCCTTTTTCTGCAACATCTCCTCATATTCTTCGAGGATCTCCTGTCGTTCTTCTTCTGTGATCTGCGTCAGCAAAATTCCATAAGAAATTTTTAATTCCCGCGCCTTCCATGTCATGACATCGACCGGATTGACTGCCATCCAAGCCGCCTCCTTTCCGCATTGTCCGTGTGCGATAATTGGCCTTGCAAGGCCATTTATCGCGCATTTCCCTAAATAATGTATATTATTAAAACATTCTTGGAATATTTGCGCCATATTACAGCACTTTTTGCGTTTTGTCAAGGCCGTAGAATTCTCTGTTTGTCCACGCTTCCGTCATTCTATGGCGAATTACACAAAGTTTTCTTTTCCCCTTCTGTCTATATTTCACGACTCTCTTTCTCTCCTCTTGACAACCTGCTCGCCATCTTGTATATGAAGAAGTCGTTGTGATCACAATTTCCTCGAAACTCTCCGGTACATACCAGAGCGCCATGATTGCAGCGGCCGGATGCAGCAGTGTTTATGTGGTGGACAGTGAAAATGCCTCTGTCGGCTGCGGCATTCTTGTGGGCTTAGCACTTCGCTATCTTCGTGACGGCATGACCGCTTCGGCCATTGCAGAAAAACTTCAGGAAGATAAAAAGAAAATTGTTGTAATTGCGCTTCTGGATACACTGGAATACCTCAAGCGAGGTGGTCGGATCTCCAAGGCCGCCGCCTTTGCCGGTGGTCTATTGAACATCAAGCCCGTTATCTCCATCGCTGATGGTGAGATCCAGCTTCTTGGCAAGGCCCGCGGCTCCAAAATGGGGAATAATCTTCTCGCCCAGCAAATTCAAAAAGTCGGCGGGATCGACTTTACAAAACCGGTACTCCTTGGCTATACCGGCCTGTCTGATGTTCTGTTGCAGAAGTACATTGAGGACAGCAGTTATCTTTGGAGTGCTTCCCTTGATGCCGTTCGCTATGTGAGCATTGGAAGCGTCATTGGCGCCCATGCAGGCCCCGGTGCGATTGCTGTGGCCTTTTCCCGAAAATATGCGTCTTGAAAAACACCTTTTTGCTTTTTCCATGATGAGCCATCTCATTCAAAATCCCATCAAACACCAATCTGGACGGCAGGCATTGTTCAACAACAATGCCCGCCCCCTCCTCTTTGCTCTGATTGGCATCTGCTTCAAAACTGTATCTGTGCTTGGTTTTTCCACCTTCACACATCTTATGGATCAATTTGATGCCATTCTTGTTCTGAAAGATGGTCAGCTCACAGAAGCGGGAACATTCCGAGAACTCATGGCAAAGCAGGGCACTTGCTACAATCTTGTAAATAAGCTCACTTTGTAACAGTATCTTACTGGGAGAATATCATGCAGATTCAAACCCACAGTCCGGAAGAGACGGAAGCCGTTGGCCGCAAGCTGGCAGTGCAATTGCAGCCGGGCGATGTTCTCGCCCACTACGGCGACCTTGGCGCGGGCCAGGCCGCGTTCACCCGCGGCCTGGCCGCGGGTCTTGGTGTAACCGAGCCGGTCACCAGTCCCACCTACACCATCGTCAACGAATACCTCAGCGGCCGTCTGCCGCTGTTCCATAAGGAGTCTTATTTTGAGCCGAAGTTCAAACTGCTGTTTGAAAACCAGCAGGCCACGCTGGAGCAACTTGCCCCTAAGAGCCGCCTTGAGGAACTCGAAGATGAGGTTGCAGTTCTGCGCGCAGCCGTTCGCCAGCACAGCACGGAAATTGCCAAACTAAAACAGGCATGAATCCACAGCCCGGCAGGTTTCCCCTGCTGGGCTTCGCTATTTGAATTATTTTGTATTATAAGCTGTTTTCGGCAAAGCGAAAGTCAAGCAAACGAGTCCCACTGGTGGTTTCTGTTCAGGCTTGTATCCTCATTGTCACAAAAGAGCAGTCCATCGTGAAATGGACTGCTCTTTTTTTGGTCATTTGGTTTAGTATTGCTCCCGCGTTCCTTTGTTTCTTTGATTACTCCATCACAACCAGCGGCTTGATCAGATCCTTCGGCTTATCCTTCATCAGCATCAGCGCCGGCTCTACACTTTCAAGGCCGGTAAATCTGTGCGTAATCAGTTTTTCCGGATGAATGCGGTTCTCCATAACCAATCTGGCCAGCTTTTCAGACCGCAGCCGCCCGCCGGGCATCAAGCCACCACGGAGCTGCTTATGGCCCATGCCGCAGCCCCACGCCAGTCTGGGGATACCAACGGTGTTGCCTTCCCCGAGATAGTTCACATTTCCAATGATCCCGCCCGGCTTCACGATCTCCATCGCCTGCGCAAATGTGTCATTGTCACCGCCAGCTACAATCACTTTGTCTACGCCCATTCCATGCGTCTTCTCCATGATTTGCTCGACGATCCCACCGCTGCGGTAGTTGATGATCTGCGTCGCGCCAAACTCCATGGCCAGATCGCAGCAATTTTTACGGGAGCCAACTGCATAGATCCCGGCTGCACCACGAATCGCCGCCGCTGCAACTGCCATCAGGCCAACCGGACCAATGCCAATCACTGCGACATTATCACCGAACTGGATGTCGGCCAGCTCTGCACCGTGGAAGCCCGTGGGCACCATGTCCGAAATCATCGCCGCTGCCGCAAGATCCATACCCTCCGGCAGATGTGCCAAGTTGCCATCCGCATCATTCACATGGAAATACTCTGCAAAGACGCCGTCCTTGAAGTTGGAGAACTTCCAGCCGGAAAGCATGCCGCCGGAGTGCATTGCAAAACCCTCCTGCGCCTGTCTGGAATTCCAGTCCGGCGTGATTGCGGATACCAGTACTTTATCTCCGACCTTGAAGTCCCGGACAAGGGTGCCAACTTCCACGACCTCCCCAACCGCCTCATGGCCGAGGATCATATTGGACCGCTCACCAATCGCGCCTGCCCAGACCGTATGTATGTCCGAGGTGCAGGGTGCCAGCGCCAGTGGCTTACAAATCGCATCCATAGGACCGCATTTGGGAATCTCCTTCTCGATCCAGCCGGTCGCTCCAATTTTCAACATTGCGAAACCCTTCATGGTTTATTTCCTCCTAATATTATGATTTTATCTAGGGTGTATTCTTCCAACTCCCAATGTGACCGGCAGCGAGGAATTTTTGCGCTGAGCAAGACGTTTTTTCGCAGGAATACTGACGTATTTCAAGGAAAAATGGCGCAGCACAGTGTGAAAAGGCCCGCTGTCCGGGTGCGTCGGGCGTTTTTAGATACACCCTAGCATAGTTGCCAATCTATCAAAACGCCTGCATGAATCCTTTTATTTGCTCATGTCGTGCGTTTTTCCAAAATTCAGTTGCTTGCAAGCCTCAATTCACCCCTGCATCAATCTTTTGCTCATTCAGATATTGCTCTGCAAAATGCGCTGCAACAGCGCCGTCCGCTGCCGCTGTCACGACCTGACGCAGTGGCTTGGTTCGCACATCTCCCGCCGCAAACACGCCCGGAAGATTTGTTCTTGTCGTTTCATCTGCGCAGAGATACCCTGCCTGATCCATGGTAACCTGTCCTTGAAGCAGTCCTGTCGCCGGGTTTCTCCCGACGCTCACAAAGATGCCGTCGCATAAAAGCTCCTGCGTTGTCTGATCTTTGCTATTCCGGAGCTGCACACCGGTCAGCCGCTCCGTGCAAATCAGCTTTTCCACGGTACTGTTCCAGCAGAACTCCACGTTCTCTTTTTCCTCTAATTGCTTTGTATAAATCTTCTCCGCCCGCAGCGTATCTCTGCGGTGGATCAAATACACCTTTTTTGCAAAGCGGGAGAGCGTCAGCGCATCTTCCGCCGCGGAGTTCCCGCCGCCAATGACCGCTACCGTTTTACCACGGTAGGCCATGCCGTCACAGGCCGCGCAGTAGTGTACGCCTCTGCCTGTCCATTCTCTCTCACCCGGTATCCCAAGCGGTCTTGGCGTCGCACCGGTCGCAATTACAACCGTTCTCGTCATGATGATTCCTTCACTGGTCTTCAGCCGCTTGACCGGCTCCTGCAGTTCCACAGATTCCACCTCTGCCAAAATTGTCTCTGCACCAAAGTGTTCCGCACCGCGCTGCATCTGCTCTCCGAGTGTAAATCCATCGATCCCTGCATCAAAGCCGGGATAGTTGTCAATCTGCTCTGTCAAAGCCATCTGCCCGCCGGCGGAGAGCTGCTCCAACACCACAACGTTCAATCCGGCTCGCGCCGCATAGAGTGCCGCTGTGTAGCCTCCCGGCCCGCCGCCGATCACAGCCATGTCATAGATCTGCATGCTCATCCCCCAGTGATTCCTGAATAAACGCATCGATCTCCGCCTTCGTCCCTGGCGCAACAATTTGTCCTTTACTTTCTCCGTTCCGGAACAGCTTCAGCGTTGGAAGCAGCTCCACGCCATTTTTCCGAAGCAGCTCCGGCTCCTCGTCGGCATTGATCTTTGCCACAACAAGATCCCCTTCCCGCTGCTCCGCTACCTTTTCCAGTGCCGGTGCGATGCGTCTGCAATAACCGCACCATGGTGCCCAGAAATCCACCAACACAGGTCGTTCTGCCTTGAGGACAAGCTCCTCATAGTTTTGTTCCGTTACCGTAATGATTGCCATAATATTTTCTCCTTTGTCTGTTTCAACTCTTTTCTTCAGGTTTCCCCGGATGCGTCATAACCATGCCTGTAATCAGGCACATCAGCGCCGAAATGGCCATCACGGCCGCCCAGAATTTATGCTGCTTGAACATGGTCCGTTCTCCCTTCCCTATGTGCTTTATAGATCATCAATCAGCGCCGTACTCTTGGCGTATGCCGTGCTGCGCGCCTCAAAAAAATCTGTTTTGACCAGATTCGCATTTGCGTACTGGCTCACCCACTCCATGCCTTCCGGCTCTTGCTCCAATCCCGGATAGAGGGGTTCGTATCCGAGGCTTGTCCAGCGCAGGTTCCCAAGGTATTGGATATAGTCCGAAACCATCTGTCGGTTCAGTCCCGGTACCTCATCGCCAATCACATAGTGTCCCCACGCAATCTCCTGCGCTACGCCTTCCATCATCATAAGTCGCAGTCCTGCTACTGCTTTTTCCGAAAACAGTTCCGGTTCCTCCTCTTGCAGTTCCAGCAACATCTTCCGAAACAGCCAAAGGTGCGTGTTTTCATCCCGGTTGATATACCGGATTTCCTGTGCCGAGCCGGGCATTTTCCCATTTCGGCTGAGGTTATAGAAGAACATGAAGCCGCTGTAAAAATAGATTCCTTCCAAGATGTAGTTCGCCATCAGCACGCGCAGCAACGTTGTTGCCGACTGATCCTTCTGGAATGCATTATAGCAGTCCCCAATGAAGGTATTGCGCCGCAGCAGGTGCGAATCCTCTTTCCACTGATACAGGATCTCATTCCGTTCCACAGGTGAGCAGATGCTATCCAACATATAGCTATAACTCTGCGAATGCACACACTCCTGAAAGGTCTGGATATTCAAGCAGAGATTGACTTCATTGGCCGTCACATAGGCGCTGATATTCGGAAGATTTGCCGTCTGGATGGAATCCAAGAACACCAGAAAACTCAGGATCTTATCATAGGCTCGGCGCTCTGCTGGCAGCAGCTTAGGATAGTCCTTGAGATCCTGTGACAGGTTGATCTCCTCCGGAATCCAGAAGTTGTTCATCGCCTGCCGGTACCACTCACTGACCCATGTATATTTCATATTGTTGAAATCATTGAGATTTGTGGTATTCCCATTCAGCATCCGGCGCAGGCGAACATCCGTATCTCCTTCCGGATTAAACAGCGCTTTTTTTCGGAGCATCTCCATCTTTTTTCTCCCTTCAGGATGAGCATACATCGCAGTCCGTCACTTCCAGCGATTTGCTGCGTACATAATAGATCGTTTTGACACCGGATTTCCAAGCCAGAAGATACAGCTCCAACACCTGCCGCATCGTATACTCATTTGTGATATACAGGTTCATGCTCTGTGCCTGATCAATATGCCGCTGTCGAATCCCGGCTGCCTTGACAGACCACGTCTGGTCAATCCGATGCGCCGGCTTATAATACCACATCGTATCTGCCGACAGCTCCGGCGCCACCCTTGGCAGCATACTCCCCTTCTTTTCCTCCAGCCAGAACCGCTGCATGACCGGATCTACGCCGGCCGAGGTGCCGGAGAGGATCGACGTACTGGATGTCGGCGCAATGGCCAGCAGATATGCGTTCCGCATTCCGTTTTTTTGTACCTCTTTCGCAAGGTTCTTCCACGCCTTTGTCTTATAGCTGCGCTTTTCGAAGTACGCACCAGTCTGCCAATCGCTTCCCTCAAAATGCGCATAGCTTCCGCGCTCCACAGCCAGCTTGCAGCTCGTTCGAATCGCCGCATAATTGATGCGCTCAAACAGCTTGTCTGCAAACTTCAGATGCGCGTCCTTCTCCCAGTTGATATGCCGCTTTGCCAGCGCATGGTGGTAGCCGCTGATCCCAAGGCCCACTCCGCGATAGCTTCTATTCGTCAGCCCTGCATACGCAACCGGATAGAAGTTCAGATCAATCACATTATCCAAGGCCCGCACAGCAGTTTCCACCGTGCGATCCATGTAGTCCTCATCCTCCAGCGGAAGATTTCCAAGGGATAAACTGGCGAGATTACACACCACAAATTCTCCCGGTTTTGTCGTTGTCACGACCACTGGATCGCCCTGCTCCGTCCGTACCTCAGTGCCAAGGCTCTCAACAGGCGCCATATTTTGCGTAATCTCTGTGCAGAGGTTTGAGCAGTAGATCATTCCACAGTGGCTATTGGGATTCATCCGGTTGACTGTATCCCGGTTGAACGCAAACGGGGTCCCCGTCTCCACGGCGGAGCGCAGCACCAGCCGTACTATCTCCTTCACCGTGAGTACCCGCTTTTCAATGCGGGGATCTTCGACACATTCCCAATATCGTCTCTCCCATTCCTTCCCCCAGAAATCCTCCAGTGCATAGCCCTTGACTGTCTGGATCTCATGCGGGCACATAAGATACCATTTTGCGTCTATGTTCTTTTCTGCGAGCTTCCAGAATAGGTCCGGATAGCAGACTGCCGGAAATACGTCATGCGCTTTCTGCCTGTCGTCCCCGTTATTGGTACGAAGCTGTAAAAATTCCGGCAGATCACGATGCCACACATCTAAGTAAACTGCAACGGCTCCTTGCCGCATACCAAGCTGATCCACCGCAACTGCCGTATCGTTGACCAGCTTGATCCAGCGGATCACGCCGCCAGCCGCACCCGGAAATCCCCGGATGGCGCTGCCGCTTGCCCGTACCTTCCCGAAATACAGGCCCATTCCGCCGCCAAATTTGGAGACCTTCGCAAAACTGTCTATGGAGCGATAAATCCCATCCAGACTATCCGGAACCACATCCACAAAGCAACTGGAGAGCTGATATAACGGTTTTCTGGCATTGGCCATCGTTGGTGTGGCCATCGTGACCTCCATCCGGCTGAGCATATCATAAAACCGCTGTACCCACTCCATGCGATCTCGCGTTTCCTGCATCGCGAGGTGCAGCGCAATTCCCAGGAACATCTCCTGTGGTGTTTCCATTGGTTTTCCGTCTCGTGTATGGATCACATAGCGTTTTAGAAGCAGCTCCAATCCTGCGTATGTAAACAGCCGATCCCGTTCCGGACAGATCATATCTCCAGCCATCTGCAGTTCTTCTTCAGAATATGCCTCTAAAATATATCGGCCATAGAGTCCTTCATCTGCCAGATCGTGCAGCTTCTCCGGAAATGTTTGAATGTTCTGCTTCTGCATTTCTTCCCGGACGGTCCGTGAGAAAAAATGGTTTTGAAGCCGTGCCGCAAGATACTCCCAGCGCGGTGCCTCCATGGTAGTCAGCTCTATCGCCGCCTTGACCAAGATCTTCTCCTGTTCCCGGACGCTCATCCCTTCCCGAATGAGCCGTTCATACTGCTCTGCAAGTAAATTCAGCGAATATTTCGCAGAGTCAAAGTCCGCTTCAATCTCACGCAATGTTCCCTCCAACGAAGGATCTTCCATGCGCGCTGCAATCCGCTCCCGCATCGCGCGAGCCTTCGCCCGCTTTTCCCTGTACAGGATGTATGCCTTTGCAGTCTCGTAATATCCCTCCGCCATCAACTGCTGCTCTACCTGATCCTGCACGTTCTCTACCGTCAATTGCTGCACTTCTTCCAGTCGCTTCAACACTGCCCGCAAAAGGCTGTTCAGCGATTGCTCCGTGATCTCCACATTCGTCGCCGTAAAAGCCAGCCTCATGGCCGCACGGATCTTCTCCGCGTCAAACGCCGCCATTTCGCCGTTTCGTTTTCTGATCTCCATTTCTGCGTCCTCGCGTTAAATAATAATAAAAATCATTATCAATATAATACAAGAGCTTTGCATGCTTGTCAATATATTCTTCCATTCTTCTTTCGCTTATCAATATATCGATTTTCATATTGTGATCATGGTTTCATTTGCGATATGATATTTCCTGACCCGTACAAGATATCTCCCATCGCTCATATCTCTTCCGCCTCACGCTCGTTCCATCGTGCTTCTCCACGATCTGTTCCTCCTTGATAAAGGATGAGGTATCCCAATGGGTTCATATACTGTTTTGCTGACAAAGCTGATTTCAAAAGAGCTTCTTGCACTGCGCCGCCGGCTGTCTCTGACACAGGAGGCCATGGCCGAGTATCTTCACATCTCATGCCGTGCGTATGGCGATTTGGAGCGTGGAAAATACGCAATCTCTGCTGCCACACTGATGTTTCTTTTTCCAATGTTTGACCCGAATATACAATGCCACAGACACACCGCCACTCGGCTACAAACATAACAGCGCAACGCTATTCAGAATATAGTTGGAAGGATTCCTGAATCTATATATCGAACTAGAAGACGCTTCTCTATTCTGGCTAAAAAGATGAGACCGAACATACAAGATACCCTCTATTTATAACTACAGCCACTCTTTATATACTTTTTCTCTGCATTTCCCAATAGAGTTGGTTCTTCAAGGGGTGCCATTCTGTCATGGGACTGGTGCCAGCAAAAGCGCAGACGTCCCCCTTGGCGGAGGCGTTCGCGCTCCTATTTGCCATCCATATTTACAATGTATAAGTTCGATGTGCAGCTTCCGTTTTCACGGTAACGGCGCTGGCGCTGGATGTATCCGGCGCGTTCCAGATCGTCCAGCGCCCTTTGCACTGTGCGCGGCGAGAGGTGCAGGTCGTGAGCTATCGTCTTGATGCCCGGCCAGCAGCTTCCACCGCCTGCACGGTCACGGAGGTACATATAGACTGTCCTAGCTCTGTGCGGCAGGTCAGGATCGGCGTAAATTTCACCGAAGAAGTTCATTTATCGCCATAGCTGCTCATATAGTCATCCGCTTTCGGCGTTGAAACCGACTTTGGCTGGGAATACAGATTTTTCTTGATATTCATCAGCAATTCCTCCTTTCCCGCGTAGTAGACCTCGCGCTGGGCGCGCTCTGGCGTTTGATATGGTTCTTCAAACTTGATGCCCCACTTGAAATATAATTGCAGCTTTGTGCGCATGGGATGTGTGCCGGTTTTCATGACAACAAATTCTCCCTTCGGGAGACTTTTCAGTTCGTCCGGTGAGAGTAACGCACGCTCCACCATCTGCAAGCTCTGGCTGTTGCTGTCTTTGCCGCGGCTTACGGAGCCAGTAAGGACTGTTCGGCTGCCGAGGGCTTTGGAGAGCGTCTCTGCCGTCTGGCTGTTCGGCGCAAAGCCGCCGAAGATCGTGTCCTGGCAGTTATCGGCTATGATCTCCGCGCCCTCTTTTCCGTAATTCTTCTCTAACTGCGCGAGACTCTGGATGATCGGCACGAGCGTCAGCTTACGGCTGCGCCCAGCGGAAAACAGGGGCAGCACATCGAAGGGCGGCATCGTGCCGAATTCGTCACAGTAAAATACCACGCGCTTTTTCAGCTTGCCGTCGTTGGCGTTCGCAATAGAAAACAGCTCCCGCGACAGGTTCTGGATCATGAGGCCCGCCATGAAGTGCTTCGTCGGGTCTTCCTCCGGGATGATCAGGAAAATCGCACACTTCTCGGAGGCAAAGTGCTCCGCGTCGATCGGGCTGTCATAGCAGAGCACCTGCTCCTGCTCGGAATCGATGAATGAATTCAGGCGGGAAAGCACCGTGGACATGACCGAGGCCATGCCTTGTTCGGAGGAACTGGTTGCTGCGGTCGCCATCCAGCCCGCCTTATGCGTATCCGGCAGACTGTCCACCAATACCTGAAATCCAGTCTTCTTTCCCATGGGGGCCATCAGCTCTTTCACCAGCTTGAACACAGACATGATATGCCGCTTGTCATGCCCCGCACTGTCCGGCGGAATGAACTCCGACAGCGTCATGATCACGGTTGCCAACACACCCTCTGCTGCGTCATAAAAGTACGAGTTCTGTCCACGATCCTGCTCATCACCGCCCGGATTGACGATGGTCTTGGCGAGAATCTTCGCATACTTTTCCGCATTCGCCCGCGCCGCAAGGTTGTCCGGATGCTCGCGGGCCACGTCCATGTAGCGGTTGACCAGCGTCATCAGATTGTTTCCATCCGAGCGGATCGGGTTGCGCAGGTCGACCACTGAGACGCGATAGCCATAGTACTTCTGCGCAATTCTTCCGCAGTTGCGCGCGAGGTCACCCTTCGTATCCAAAATTAAAAAGCTCATACCGCAGGCGCAGGCAAATTCGATGTTAGGATACAGAAAGAACGCGGTCTTGCCGACACCGGATGCGCCTATCATGAGGCAATGCACATCGTCACGATCCACCAACGCCTCCAGTCGTTTGCCGCGCTGCACACTTCCAAGAACCAGCCCCTGCACGGTCGGGCGCTTCTTCCCAGCGCGCCATGATGCAACGTCAAAGGGAACCGTAACGTAGGCTTTTCGGATCTCCTGATCTGTGGCCCAGCGTGCAGTCCCGTACTGGCCGTCGCCAACGGTTTTGGATTTGATGTTGTTTAGCGAGTAGTTGTTCGTTAGAAGTGAAAGCAGAAGGACAAACAATACGCCTACTACGCCGAGCACGATCAACGGCGTCATAGACTCAGGCATGGGGCAAGTTCCTCCCGCTGCTCTGCAAGCAAGTCTTCGTTCCAATCCTTCAGTTCCGGCACGAGCCGCTCCGTCATAACGCCGCGTTCGCGTAACTGCTCTGCCATCCGTTCGCTCGCTCTGTGTCCGGCATCATCGTTATCTAAGCACAGATAGACGATCTGCGTATCCGGTTGCAGCATTTGCATCGCCGGAATCGGAGACGTGCCGCAGCAGGCCACATAGCTGTGCTCCTGCCAATTATTCTGATGTATAGAGATAAATGAAAGCATATCGATGGGCGCTTCAAACACATAAAGGCTCCCGTCCGTGCCGGTATGATGAAAGCTATAACGCGGATCGCTGGATTCGACGTTCAGACGAAAGGCTTTGCCGAAGCTGTTCGTGCTGCGCAGATGTGCGTGGCGCGGACAGCCACCTTCGTCCGTGCCGATGAAGACGACGTTGTGATGTGCCGCGTCCTCGTAGAGCATTTTCTTCCGGGCGAAATATGAAACCACATCCGCATCCAGCCCGCGCGTTTTGAGTAAATACGCAAACACGCGGTGCATATTCGCGTTCGGAACGGGCGGCGCAAAGGGCTTTTGATCGACCGGTTCCTGCTTTTTTGCCTGCGGATAAACCGGCTCCATGCGCTCGCCAAGCAGCATGGACATGGCTTCCACATAGCTTTTGCCGTAATATTTTTGAACGAAGCTGACGGCACGGCCGCCCTCGTTCGAGGCATGATCGAACCACTCGCAGCCGCGCACCGTGACGCTGTGGTCACTGGCAAGCCGCTTTTCTCGCCCGGACTTGATGAGCTTTTCGCCTTGCCGACGAAGAAATTCTTCGAGGTCGACGGTTGCTGCACGCTCTTTCTGCTCTGGGGTAAATTCTATAAATTTGCTGATTTTTCTCACCACTTTCTGCTGTTGCAAAGATTTTTGTTTTAGGGTATACTGGTTACAGGAAGGGGGCGCACGGAATGCAGACGCAAGTATATTCGATCGATGAGATTCGTGAGATCGTCGCGCCGATTGCAAAGCAGCACGGCGTGGACAAGGTGTTCCTGTTCGGCTCCTATGCAAGAGGCGACGCAACGCCCGCCAGCGATGTAGACCTCTGCGTGGACGCGCCCAAGCTGCGCGGCCTGTTCGCCCTTGGCGGTCTGTATGCCGATTTGGAAGACGCGCTCAAAAAGAGCATTGACGTTGTCACGACCGGTTCTCTCAAGTACAATAAAGACGAAGCCTTCCTCGAAAATCTGCGAAAGGATCGGGTGCTGCTGTATGAGCTTTCCTAACCGCGACGCGCAGATCCTGGCGCACATTTTGGAGTATTGTAATCGAGTCGAAAAGACACTATCCCGCTTCGGTCGTAATTTTGATATCTTTCTGGAAGATCAGGATTACATGGATTCTGTCAGCATGAATCTGCTGCAAATCGGTGAGCTTGCTGGAAAGTTTTCCGATGCGTATGTGCAAGAAACCAAGCCGCAGATGGATTGGCGCGCAATCAAGAATATGCGCAATATGTTCGCGCACGATTATGGCTCGATGGACAAAGATCGCATCTGGCAGACAGCGACAGAAGACGTTCCGGCGCTCAAAGCGTATTGTGAACGTGCATTGACCAAGGATTTTTAAGAGAATATGTAACAGGCGGCGCTGCAAAACCAGCGCCGCCTGTTTTATCGAATGTCCAGATTGTATCCCTGTTCCTGCTCATGATCATCCTGCTTATGCCCCATCGCCAGCCGTTTCTGCATGAGCTTTTTGCGGCGTTTGGAGTCCACGCGGATGCCCATTGGATTGCTGGGCGGTGCGGCGTTGTCGCGGAAGATTTGCCCCATCTGATGAAACAGACGGATGGTTGAGTTCAAAAGGTATTCGGACAGAAGCGGTGCAGAATGAGAAGCTGCGGATGAAGTATTCTCATCTGCAAGCGTCGGATTTGTGGAAGCGTCTGTAGAAGTTTCTTCCGCAGACGGTTCTTCAGCTTGCGAAGTTTCCTGCTCCATCTGCTGCCGCAGACGCTCCGCCTCCTGAATGATGGCGTTCTTGATCGCGCGGAATTCTTTCTGCTGCGAGAGCGGATTATGCTGCCGAGGCCGGTTTTTGTAGTAGCCCTCCAGCGTGTCGCGCAGACCATTCCAGACGGAATAATATGCTGCCACCTCCGGCAGCTTTTCCAGTTCATCCACGATGGAATCTACCATATCCTTAAGCGGCTTTTTAAGATAAGCGTACTGCTTTTTGCCGCTGGTCGTGCGCAGCTCCATTGCAAGCTCCAACAGCTTTTGCTGGACGGACGCGGGCTGGGCGGAGACGGATTCCATACGGTCAACGAGTTCACGCATGACTTCTCGCGCCGCTTCGCTCACGTCCTTATAGGCTGCGTCCTTCCGAATATAGAGATTTTCTAATTCTGCCTGAAAGATGCTGTTTGTCATCACAGAGCGCAATTTCACAACAGCATCCCGCTTCAAAACCGTTTCCTGATCTGTCCAAACCATCATGTGAATGTGCGGGTGCGTATCCGCGTCGTGGTAAGCCGCGTACCAATGCAGCGCCGACGCTGGGATATGAAACGCTTCCGCAAACTTATTCTGCTGACTGATGAGCAGCTTGCGCCATGCGGCAGCGTTGTTGTATCCCAAGCGTTCCGCGTCCTCGCGGTGCAGGGAATAGATGATCGTCCAGACGTTGCCGCCGTGCGCAGTCAAATCGTACATCGCCGCGTTCAAGTCCGCATTGTCCTCCCGACCAAATAGCCCATGTGCGCCATGCTTTTCCGCGCCGGGGCGCGTCGCAATGTAACGCAGATAGCCGTTTTCGGATTGAAGATTTTGCATATGCGTGTCCAACGCGGCAGAAATGAGCGCCGACGCATTGTGGAGCGTCGGCGCTTGCTTGTAGTCTTCATACTCGAAGGAATCCCGCATATCCGGGAAGTCCTTGAGCAGTTTTGCAACCATCTCTGTCTGCTTTTCCGTCGCGGGGCCTTTGCCGGTCAGAACTTCAACGCCTTCGCGCGTTGCGATATACTTCATGTAGCCGCCCGCGCTTTTGCGGCTGATGAAGCCGGTTTTTTGGATCAGCCGTGCCATCCGTTACCACCGGCGCTGCTGCCGAAGCACCTCTGGGAACGAGATCTGGCCGTTCGTCCGCAGCACCTCCT
>OLRD01001027.1_pt1 | contig 18607 bp, 15 predicted proteins | sample 1672051 | NCBI WGS metagenome assembly OLRD01 (sample SAMEA3136640, study PRJEB25190) | human gut metagenome | biome: human gut; feature: human-associated habitat; material: faeces | place: Austria | collected 2013 | reverse complement strand
GCCGTGCTGACCCGCGGCCGCACCGTCATCATGATCGCCCACCGCCTGTCTACCGTGGTCGGGGCGGATAAGATCATCGTTCTGGACGACGGACAAATTGCCGAGCAGGGGACGCATGAGGCGCTTGTCGGCGCCGGCGGGTTGTATGCGCAAATGTGGGCTGACTACAACCGCTCGGTGGAATGGAAGATCAGCGGCAAAAAGGAGGCGGAATAAATGTTTGGGAAGAATTTTCAACGAAAATATGCACTGACCGACCAGGGGGTACGGAATACGAAAAAAGGCGCCTTTTGGACTGTTATTGTAAACCTTATCGTGATGGCCGGCATCGGGATCCTGTATTTTATGACGGCAGGATTTATGGATACGCTCACAAACGGCGCACCGCTGCCCGGCGCGGCGCTCCCGGTCATACTGGTCATACTGTTTGTACTGCTCTCGTTCCTTACGCACCTGCAGCAATACAAAGCGACATACGGGCTTGTATACAATGAAGTAAAGACGACGCGGCTGAGCCTTGCAGAACGGCTGCGCAAGCTTCCGCTCGGCTATTTTGGTAAACGCGATCTGGCGGATCTTACAGAAACCATTATGGGGGACGTCAACCGTATGGAGCACGTTTGGTCGCATGTGCTGGGGTATCTGTACGGCGCGTACATCTCCACGGCGATCATCGCCGTCTGCCTGCTCATTTACGACTGGCGGTTGGCGATTGCCTGCCTGTGGGGCGTGCCGGTGGCCTTTGGGCTGCTGTTCGGCAGCCGAAGGATGGCTGCCCGCGCCTCCGAGCGGACGAAAAAAGCCGCTGTCCGGGTTTCCGACGGCATCCAGGAGGCGCTGGAAAATGTGCGGGAGATCCGCGCCACCAATCAGGAGGAACGGTATCTGGAAGGCCTTAATAAGAAAATTGACGACCATGAAAAGGTCATGATTAAAGGCGAGCTTTCTACCGGCCTGTTTGTCAACGCCGCCAGCGTCATCATGCGCCTGGGTGTAGCAACGACCATCCTTGTGGGCGCAGGCCTGATCCTCTCCGGGCAGATCGATTTCATGCTTTTGTTCCTGTTCCTATTGGTCATCACCCGCATCTACGCCCCCTTCGATCAGAGCCTGGCCCTGATTGCGGAGATGTTCGTCTCCCAGGTGTCGGCCGACCGCATGAATGAGATCTACGATACGCCTGCGGCGGAGGGGTCGGAAACCTTCAAGCCCAAAGGCCACGATATCGTATTCGACCATGTGGGCTTTGCCTATGACAAAAAAGACGTCCTGCAAGACGTCAGCTTTACCGCCAAAGAGGGGGAAATCACGGCGCTGGTCGGCCCCTCCGGCTCCGGCAAGAGCACCTGCGCGCGGCTGGCCGCCCGGCTGTGGGATATTACGGCTGGCCGCATTACCGTGGGCGGCGTGGACATTTCCACCGTGGACCCGGAAGTGCTTCTTACTGACTACTCCATGGTGTTCCAGGATGTGGTTCTCTTTGATGACACCGTTATGGAGAACATCCGTCTGGGCAAGCGCGGCGCGACAGACGAGGAGGTACGCGCCCCTGCCAAAGCCGCCAACTGCGACGAGTTCGTCAGCCGTCTGCCCCAAGGCTATGACACCCCCATCGGGGAGAACGGGACGAAACTCTCTGGTGGGGAGCGGCAACGCATTTCCATCGCAAGGGCCCTGCTGAAGGATGCTCCCATCGTCCTGCTGGATGAGGCCACCGCCAGCCTGGATGTGGAGAACGAGACAAAGGTGCAGGGCGCCCTCTCCCGCCTGCTACAGGGCAAGACGGTGCTGGTCATTGCCCACCGAATGCGCACTGTAGCGGGAGCCGACCGCATCGTAGTGCTGGAGAACGGCCATGTGGCACAGCAGGGCTCACCGGCGGAGCTGATGGAGGCGGGAGGCCTCTACCGCCGCATGGTGGAACTGCAGAATGAGAGCGCCCAGTGGCGGCTGAACGGCACAGGGGCGTGATTCTCTGACATAAACGAATAGGGATCACAGGCGGTCTGCAGTTTTGTGATTGAAACTGCGGACCGCCCTCTCAATGTATATCCTTTCTTCTCCAGGCAGATGGTTATGAGGACGGTGGCAAATGCTGATAAGATTGTTGTTCTGGATGATGGCAAGGTCAGTGAGATGGGTACACCCGCTGAATTGATGGCGAAGGGCGGCCTGTATTCTCACTTGGTAGCACTCCAACAGGGACGATAGTAAGCCGCCGTTTCTACTACGGTTTTACTACTTTTCAACGCCAAATGAGGCTCCGAAATGCCATGATATGCGGGGTATCTTCCGAAACGCAAAATGCCGGAAATGCTTGATATAACAAGCCTTTCCAGCATTTGCGGAGATTTGCAAAGATAATCAGAAAATCGGTAAAACTTTTCTTCAAAAAACAGCGTTTTCCCCGGCACGAAGATACACAGGCGGATTCCCCGCAACAGCACAAAGCTTCTGCCAACAATAGGGATGGCTGTCTGCCGCTGCATCAAAAAACCGAGATCCATGTCCATCCAACCAAAGGCGCCGACAACGGCATAGAAGCAGTCGGCTGCAGAGGCGCCAACCCTGTCAGAATGCCATACGCGGCCCATGGGCGGAGGGTCCGTTGAACGGTGGAGCGCCGCCCCTGCGGCCCCCGCCGGAAGCCCAAACAATGCAAAATTTCTTGAGCAAATCGCGTTCCATGCCGCTTCTCCTGACTTGGCAACGACGGGCAGACTTCCCGGCATTGCCGGTTTACGCACAGCATACATTTCTTTGCTTTGTTGCCTCAAGACAGGTAATTTCGCACCTGGCGCGTTCATCGTCCCGGATGATGTCGCCCACTGCCGGAACCTCGATATGGCCGGAATACGGATTCTTGATGCTGATGACCGGTGTGAGGATCGTGGCGTGCACATCGCTTTTTTCAAAAGCAAGATCCGCGCCTTCCATTTTGCAGTCTATCAGGCGCAGGCCCTCGCAGTAGCACAGGGGCTGGGTGCCGATGATCGTGCAGTGGTCAAAGGTTACGTTCTCGCAGTACCACGCCAGATACTCTCCCTTGACCACGCTGTTTCGCACCACCACGTTCCTGGCATGCCAGAACGCGTCCTTGGTATCGAAGCGGCAGTTTTCAAAGGTCGCGTTTTCGATGTACTGGAAAGAATATTTTCCCTTGAAGGTTACATCGGTAAAATGCAGGTCGGTGGAACGCATCATGAAATACTCGCTCTGCGCGGTGCAGTGCTCCATCGTGATGCCATGAACCGACCAGCCGAATTCCGGCGAGATGATGTCGCAGTCCCGCATCGTCACCTCGCTGCACTCCCGCAGCGCCTTGATGCCGTGAAGCGCGGTATGGGTTATTTCGATGTGATCGGAATACCACAGCGCCGCCCGGCAAAGCTCCGTCATCCGGCTGTCGCGGATCACCAGCCCATGGTCGTGCCAGAACGGATAGCGCAGGTTGAAATAGCAACGCTCTACCTTGATACCGGCGCCTTCTTTCAAGGCGCTTTCTCCGTCGGCGGGGCCGTCAAACGCGCAATCGACCACCTCGATGTCCTTCATGCCATACAGGGCGCGCTCCTGATCCAATGTCTGCTGCTGAATCCTTTTCATAATGTTCCTCTCCCTTCCTGTACGATGTCCGTCGCAAGCTAGGCTGACACTCTGCCTTTTCCAATCTGATAGACCAGATAATCCAGGCAGTCAATCTGCTTTTCCTCCCGGTGGAGGCGATCCAGTATGACGGCCCGTTGCCTGGAGAGGAGTGTCAGCTGTTCCTTGATGTCCCCCATCCTCCAGCAGACGAGGTACTCTTCAATCCCGTCCGCTTCAAAGCCGGCGGCTTCCAGGTTCAGGACCAGATCCTGAACGTTCATTTTGCCTTCCATGGTACTGATTTCACTCTCCGTCCTTGATCATGACAATCTTGTTGCCCCAGCCTTCCAGAACAGGGTTGTTTTCACTGCGAAGCGAACCAGCAGTTCCCGCTTTTCGGTTGCCTCAACTGCGGCGCTTCCCCTCTCCGGGCTGGATGGTTCCTGCTGATTCGATCCTTGGCTCTGGCAGGAGACGCGGAAGAATCCTCACACGCCGTGAGGAGCATGCAAGAGACAAGGGCCATACTTATAAGCAGAATCCCAGGTTTTGTCACGATGTTCCCTCTCCTCCTCTGCCAGATCGTTTTCTGAATCCCCTTCTGACAATGCCAGTATACGCGGAAGCAGGGAACATAGCAAATACTTATATTTAATAGGTTTTAATAGATAAAAGCTATGAATGCTGCTTGCAAGAACGGTCCTCTGGAGACCCGCGGTATCCTTGCCAGTCCAATTACCGGAGGAAATAAGCCATGAAAGGGCCGGAAAACAGACAAAGCGGCCGATGGACGCCGGCGTTTTGATGCCGGGGCCATGCATGCCGCCCCCTGTCTTTCCGAGCCCATGGGAGGGGAGAATGCGCCCCGCTCCCTTCAAAATCTATGGCGCCTGCATCAGTTCGGTAAGCCGCGCACGCTTGATCTTTCCGCAAGCCAGGCAGGCAAAAACGGTGAACAGCAGTGCAATCACGACCCCCGGCAAAACGATGCCGCCCAACGCCGTCTGGAAGCTGAAGTTGCTCATGCCATACATCCGCATCAGCACCATCGGGTCCGTGCCCACAGCGCGCAAGGCGGTCCGAGCCCACAAGCGAAACCAGCAAAAACCGCAGGGAAAAGCTGCGCCTCAGGGCGGTGCACGGCAGACCCATGGCGCGATAGATGCTCAGGTCCTGCCGTTCGCTTTGCATAAGCTTTCCGCTGGTGAGCAAGGTAACCACCAGCATGATATCCGGCAACAGGGTCCTTCCTCCAGGGGACGATCTCGCCGGCAGGTTCCACCGGCTGCTCCGCAGGTGTCCGGCCGATCCGCCTTCTCATCCTGCCCGCTTTCATTGAACAACCTCCCTCACTGCTGCGAATGTTCCATTTCCAGTATAAGCAATGATAAAATGCATATCAAATACTTATTCATAATTCTTTTTCATAGTTGATAGATATGGAATTTTGCGCTATACTGGAACCGAGAACAAGGCGGGAGGTCGGCCATGGAACTTCGAATTCTACAGTATTTTCTGGCTGTCGCCAGGGAGCAGAGCATCTCAGCGGCGGCGGAGTCGCTGCATCTTTCCCAGCCCACCCTTTCCATCCAGCTCAAGGCGCTGGAAGAGGAATTGGGCAAGCAGCTGCTGATTCGGGGAACGAAGGGGTCCCGCAAGGTGCTGCTCACCGACGAGGGAATGATCCTTCGCAAGCGGGCGGAGGAAATTCTCACGCTGGTGCAGAAGGCCAAGAGCGAGGTACAGATGACGGATGCCTCCATTGCGGGCGACGTTTACATCGGCGCGGGCGAGACGGATATCATCCGGTATTTTGCCCGCGCGGCAAAGCGCATGAAAAAAAGCTGCCCCGACATTCGCTATCACATTTCCAGCGGAAATGCGCAGTTTGTGACGGAGCAGCTGGATAAGGGACTCATTGATTTTGGACTGATGTACGGGCCGGTTGATCGAACCAAGTATGAGGCATTGACGCTTCCCATCGGGGACCGTTTCGGCGTTTTGATGCGGCGGGATGACCCGCTCGCGCAAAAGGAATGGATCTCGCCGGAGGAACTGCGGGACAAGCCGCTGATCCTTTCCGCTCAGGACCGCAGCGAGGGATGGACGGTTTCATCGCAGATTCGTCAGGACGTATCCCGTCTGAACGTGGCCGCTACCTACAACCTGATCTTCAATGCCTCCCTGATGGTCGAAGAGGGGCTCGGCTATGCGGTTTGCCTGGACAAGCTCATCAATACAAGCGGAGACAGCCAGCTGTGCTTTCTCCCCCTGCGCCCGGAAATTGTCATCACGCCATCCATTGTATGGAAACGCTATCAGGTGTTCTCCAAGGCATCGGAACGGTTCCTTCAGGAACTGACTTCCGTCATGGATTTGCCGCAAAAATGATCCTCGCCCTGCAGGTGGGAGGGGATGAGTCCGGTGATGGCATGCGCGCGTTTTGCAAATGGAGGGGGAGAACAGATCCTGGGCTGGGTCCTTACTCCCCGCCGAATACCTCTTCTTCCAGAGTGTTGAGTTTCTCAGAAAGGAACGTGTCCAGTTCTGCATATAAGTCAGTATCATTCACAGCGGGGAGGCCCATCTGCCGGCAATACTCCGAGTAGGATATATCGGGAATGGGCGTCTGCACGAGCTTGTTGTACTTGGTCACTGCATCCCCGCCGGTTTGCTGTTCGTACCACAGGGAAAGGGAATTGATCGAACCAAGAATATAGTTGAAGTCATAGAAGGGAAGCTGGAACAAAGTCGTTGAGGTGATCCACTGGGAGCCCAGTATCATCTGGTATTCGGGTGAATAACCGGCTTCGTATCCCAGGGCCTGGCTGCTCTCCAGATAGAGGCGCGCAATGTCTCTTGGCTCAAACGCATCCGGGTTTGTGTAAACTTCAATGCTGATCATTGCATTCAGCATGCTGGAATACAGCACATTCAGCGAGGTGAGCAGGTAGCGCAGCGTCAGATAGGCGCCATAGGTATCCCCGGTCCGCTCCCGGAAAAACGCCTCCATGCGGTCCGCGAGCAGAAGGGTGCCGGCAATGGAGTGCGTTTCGTTAATCGGATAGTTGACCACTACCAGTTCGTTTTCATAGGTGTCGTGCAGGTAGTGGCCAAACTCGTGCAGCGCAATGCTGCAGAAGCTCAAATCATCGAAGGATCGGATCTCCACCTCAAAGGTTCCATATCTGAAGCTGGTGCTGCCGCCTGAGAGGAGCGGCGTTGTTGTTTCCAGATGCAAGTTATCCGAATTGATCAGCGATTCCAAAAGCGGCTGATAGTCGGGACAGAGCTCGCCATACAGGGCGGCGGCCTCCTTCAGGAAATCATCCTCATCCAGAAATTTCTGATTGTCAGGTTCGGTTGCCAGATAGGCCAGCCAGGCTAGGGGTTGCCACGATTTGCTGAAGCTTTCCACCACCGTGTCCGTTAAGGCCACAACATCAACATCAATGCCATATCTCTCCTCAAGGGCATAACTCATGTAATTGTCATAGCCCCAGAGAGCGGCCAGCTGATTGAGCAAACGCACCTCCTGAAGGTACAGCTCTGCGATTTTATCACTATGCGCCAGGGAGGCCTCCATCAGCTTATCAAAAAAAGGATAGTAATCGTCGGTCTGCTTGAGATGTTCGTTGGCGTATTGAGTGCCATTCGAGACATGATAGGTTTCACCATTGTAGACGAACGTTGGATCCTGCTGCTGCAGCTCCGCGATTTGCGCTACCAGCGCATCCACCTGTTCCTGGAGGGCCTGCTCGGATGTGCCCTGCGCGAAGCCGGGAAGCAGCGCAAGGACAGCCGCCAGAAGAAGGGAAAGAATTCGGTGCGTTCTCATCGAAAACCGCCTTTCTGAAGCACGGGAGAAGATCAAAAGCGTGCTGACCTAAGAATTATACAACATTTCAAGAAAAATGTCATGGCTCTTGTTTGCCGGGCTGTCCGATGGTTCCGTATGCCATCCGGCTTAACGACGCATATCAGGGGGCGAAGCACACCGGGGAGATCGCGTGAAGAAGGCAAACCCTCTCCCCGTCGCAGGCCGGATCACGGCTTATGCGCAAAACAAAAGGGGAGCTGCAACCCCGCTTTACGCGGATTGCAGCTCCCCCGGTATCTTCTGTCGTCAGGAAGCCTTATTCGGCATCAGCCGCAACGGCATTGGCCGCCGTCCTGCCGGAAACGAAGATTTCAACAATCGCGTTGCCGCCCAGACGGTTGCCGCCATGGATGCCGCCGGTCACCTCGCCCGCAGCGTACAGGCCGGGGATGATGTTTCCTTCGGTATCCAGCACGTGGCGCTCGGTATCCACCTCAACGCCGCCCATGGTATGATGCGTGGAGGGGGCCATCAGACGGATGCGCAGCGTGGTGTTTTCCAGATCATAGGTATCCACGTTGTAGCTGCCGTCTTCGTTCTTTTCCACATCGCCGATGGTGCGGGAAGCGATCGACTTGCCCACATCCTCAAACTCGCCCTGGCCCATCACAGCCATGTCGTAGTTGCGGATGGTCTCCAGCACAACGTCGGGATCAGCGGACACGCCGATCTGAGCGAACAGATCGCCCAGCTCGGTCGCCTTGCGGGTATAATAGCGGCCCTCATAGTCGCCTTCAGCAAGCTGGATGGGACCGGGGATCAGCTCGGCGGCATTGTAGATTTCGATGAACACGCCCTTGGTGCCGTTGACTTCCATGCCGTTTTTGAACTCGGCCAGGGACAGCACGTCGCGTTCAGAGCCCTCATCCACAAAGCGCTTGCCCGTGGTGGGATTGATATACACGGCATAGTTGCCGCCGCCGAAAGCCAGGTTTCCGTTATCCACCCAGGAAATCGGCATCAGCTGGGTGAAGCCCATGCCCGTGGTAGCCGCGCCCACTTCGACAGCCATATCAATGCCGCTGCCGGTGAGAGAGGAGCGGTTGGTGGTCTTGGTGGCCTCGGTCAGGTATTCGCTGGACCAGTAGACGTTGGTGTCGAGCACCATGTCGATGTTGGCAGCATAGCCGCCGGTCGCAAGAATCACGCCTTTGTTGGCATAGGCGGTGACAGGCGTGCCGTCATAGCGGGTTGCCTTCACGCCGATCACGCGGCCGGTGTCGTCGGTAATGAGGCTTTCGGCCGTGGTGCGCAGCATGATTTCATTGGCTTCGTTCGCGGAGAGGAACTCGTTCATGGGAGCCACGAAATAGGTGCCCCAGCGCCCGGCGTAATTTTCGGTCTCGCCGTCGCCGTCGGTATCGACGTCAGCGCCGATGAACTCGTTTTCACGATACCAAAGCGCACCGATCAGGGTGGGCTGGGTATCCTCCACGAAGGTGGAGCCCATTTCCTCCAGCCAGGGCTTGAGCACCTGACCGTCTTCGATGAACTGGGTGACCAGGTCGATATCGCCATAGATCCATTCGCTGCCGTCCGCGCTCTGGCGCAGGCCGCCGTAATAGGTCTGGAAGATATGCAGGTTCAGCGTGGAGAAGAGCGTGAGCTGGTTTTCCGGAACGCCCGCGTCCAGCTGCGGCTGCGCCCAGTCCAGATAGGCCTGAATCTCGCTTTTCAGCTCCTTGAGGACGGGCAGGTAATCGGCATGAACGCCATGCTTGGAAAGCTCCTTCATGTCGCCGGCCACATACTCATGATCCTTGTAGTAATCCGCATCGAATTCTTCTTCGTTCCAGTCCAGAATGACCTTCAGCTCGTCGATGCAGCCCTGGACGGACTTGACCTTGTTGTAGGTGTTGCCGTCAAAGCCCACGCCGGTGGTCGCGTCGGGATCTTCGGGGTCCCACACCAGGTAGGGCATCACGCTCTGATACTGGCCGCCGGAGACCAGCGTGTTGCCGCCGACCTCGGCATTGGTTTCAATGACCAGCACGGTGTCGCCGTTCTGCGCAGCCTGAGCGGCCGCGGCGATGCCGGCGCCGCCAGCGCCCACGACAACCACATCATAGGTTCCCTCGATGGGGTCCTGCGCTTCATAGGAGAAGGGCTTGGCCCCCGCCTGCAGCGCCGCCACATCGCAGCCGGCCTGCTCCGCTGCCGCGTTGACGGCATTAAAGACCGCGCGGCTGGTAAACGTTGCGCCGGAGACGCTGTCCACGCCGGTGGAGGTGTATTCAATGATCTGGGGGAACAGAATGTCGTAGGCAACATCGCCCACATGCTCTGTCTCCGCAGAGGAGACGACCTCGATCGACTCGATGGCGTCCTCCGTGAAGGTGACGCTCAGCACCACGTCGCCGTTGTAACCGGCGGCAGTGCCCTCATAGGTGCCCGGCGTGAAGGCGATCTGCGCCGCCTCCTGCGCCTCACCCCTGGCCTGGGCAAGGGCGCTGCTTACAGCGGCCTTGACGGCGTCGCTGGTGATGGTCGCGCCGGCCATGCCGTCCACGCCCTCGGCGTCGGCCTGTCCCACATACGCCGCGCTCATCTGCTCGATGGCCGCGCCGCCCAGCGCCGGGGTTTCACCCTCGCCGGTGATTTCAATCGCGGTGATCGCTTCTTCGTCCACGGTCAGCTTAACGCTTACAGTGCCGCCGAAGCCCTGCGCGGAGGCCTCGTAGTCGCCAGGAGTAAACGTTGCAGCGCCAGCAGTGAACGCCGTGCTCAGCAGCATGACCGCAAGCACGATGCCCGTCCATTTCCTGATGTTCATCCTCTTTTCCCTCCTGTTATAGCGTCGGATGGATCAAATACCATATTTACTATAACCATCAATTATATGGATGTCAAGAAGCTTTTGCCAATTCAGGCATGCCGCGACAGGGACATGTATCGGACAAACGAAAGGACGAACGCAACCTGCCGGTGATAAAGAAGGCAGGGCCGGCAGGGACAGGACGCGAAGGCGGCCTGTCCTTGCGCTTCCCGGAGACGGCGGCAAGGCCGCACCCAAGACGCAGGGCCGCACGGATACGCTTAAGAGGAACTCAGGAGCGGATTTCCGTCATAACGACGGGATCAAGCAGCGTATCCAGCTCGCTTTCCGTCAAAAGCCCCCGGCTGTGCGCCAGCTCGCGCACGCTCTTTTCGGAGCGCAACGCCTCACGGGCCAGCGAGCACGCGGCGTTGTAGCCGATTTTGGGGCACAGGGCGGTCGCAAGCCCGGCGGAACGGGACACTTCCTGCTGGCAAACCTTCTCATTGACGCGAATGCCGCGGATGCAGTGAGCCGTGAGCGTCTGAAGCCCTCCACTGAACATGGTGATGCCCTGATAAAGGCTGTCAAAAATCACGGGTTCAAAGGCATTCAACTCCAGCTGGCCGCCCTCGACCGCCAGCGTGACCGTCATGTCGTAGCCCACGAGACGGAAGGCGATCTGGTTGACCACTTCCGGGATGACCGGATTGACCTTGCCAGGCATGATGGAGGACCCGTTCTGCCGGGCGGGCAGACTGATTTCGCCCAGTCCGTCCCTCGGGCCGGAGGACATAAGCCGCAAGTCGTTGCAGATCTTGGACAGGCTTGTTGCACAGCCTTTCAGGGCGGCAGAGAGCGCCAGGTAACAATCCGCGTTCTGCGTGGCATCAACGAGATCATGGCTTTGGGTGAAGGGAATGCCGGTCAGCTCCGCCAGCAGCGGAACCACCCGTCCGATATAGGTTGCGTTGGCGTTGATGCCCGTGCCCACGGCTGTGCCGCCAAGGTTGAGAACCAGCATCTCCCGACGCCCGCGGGCCAGCCGCTCGCGCTCCCTGCGCATGACCGAGGCATACGCCGCAAATTCCTGCCCAAGCCGGATGGGCACCGCATCCTGCAGCTGCGTGCGTCCCATTTTCACCACGCCGTCAAACGCCTTGGCGCGTTCGGAGAGGGCCCCGATCAACACGTCCAGCCCGTCCAGCAGGCTTTCGCAGGCCCGAAACAGCGTCATTTTGACACAGGTGGGGTAGATGTCGTTGGTGGACTGTCCGCAGTTGACATGGTCGTTGGGATGAACGAGCGAATAATCGCCTTTTTTACCGCCCAAAAGCTCAATGGCGCGGTTGGCGATTACCTCGTTGGCATTCATATTGGTGGAAGTGCCCGCGCCCCCCTGGATGGGGTCGACGATGAACTGGTCATGCAGCTTCCCAGCGATCAGATCGTCACAGGCGTGTTCTATCGCATCCGCTATGCGCCCGGGCAACACACCGGCCATGCGGTTGGCTCGCGCGCACGCCTTCTTAATCCATGCCATGCTCTCGATCATGGCATCGGGCAGACGCTGGTTGGTGATCGGAAAATTTTCCGCGGCCCGCAACGAATGAATCCCGTAGTACGCCTCCTGGTCGATTTGTTTTTCGCCTACCAGATCGTGCTCCGTTCTATACATAGCCGCATCATAGCTCCTTCCTCATCCTTGGCTTGCTTTCAGTATAGCGATTTGGTATACTATTTTCAAATACCAATTCTACAAACTGACTTATAGGTAAATACCTATGATTGGAGGAAACCATGACCCTGTTACATGAGATGGCCTATGTGTATGAGGTTTACCGGCAGCGCAGCTTCACCAGGGCAGCACAGGCGCTCTATATTTCCCAGCCCTCCCTGAGTCAGATGATCCGCAAGGCAGAGGGACGAATCGGAACGACGATCTTTGACCGCAGCACCTCGCCCATCGGGCTTACGGAGGCGGGGAGAGCCTACATCCGCGCGGCGGAGCAGGTGCTGCAAATCGAATCGGATCTGCGCCGGTATCTGGATGACGCGGAAAGGTGCATCACGGGCGTATTGACGCTGGGCGGTGCGATGCTGTTTACTTCTTATGTGCTGCCCCCGCTGCTGAGCGCCTTTTCCGAACGCTATCCCGGTGTGGAGCTGCGCCTGCACGAAGCGCCCACAGCCCGCCTGAAGGAGCAGCTGCAGGAGGGGACGCTGGACTTTGCCGTAGACAACAGCGCCTTTGACCCGGCAGTGTACGAGGCGAGGCTTTTCAAACGCGAACAGGTGATTCTGGCTGTACCGCGCGCCTTTGCGGTCAACGAAGCGGCGGCGCGCTTCCGCCTTTCCGCCGCCGATCTGCTTCGGGAGGAAACGCCGCGCGCGCCGCTTTCCCTTTTTCAAGACACCCCATTTTTGATGCTCAAGGAAGGAAATGACACCCGCGAGCGGGCCGAGCACCTGTGCGCCCGGGCGAGTTTTTCCCCGAAAATCCGGCTTCAGCTGGACCAGCAGCTCGCAGCCTATACCCTCGCGGGCTACGGATTGGGCGCGGCCTTTATCAGCGATACGCTGGCCGTGAGCGCTCCGCCGGACGAGCGGCTGTACTTCTACCGCATCGACAGCTCGGACGTAGAGCGCAGCATCAGCCTGTTTTATAAGCGCACACGTGTATTCAGCGCCCCCATGCGCGCATTTCTGGACCTGCTGCCCGCAGGGGGAAGCACCCCGGATGAAGCCCCTTTTCCCGTTGATCACAAGCGTTGACAGCCGGGAGCTTTTCGGGCAACACCCAAGCGAAGAAAAAACGCCGTTCCGCCGGGAATGGCCACGGCGAAACGGCCAGAGCGCATAGCAAGCAAAGCGGGCGCAGCCACGCAGGCCGCCGGGCGGTGGCCTGACGGGCACAAGCCAGGGGGAGATCCTTTCTTTGCAGTATCGAAGCAGAGGCTGATGCCGCAGAAAAGACGGACCAGGCCCTTTCGCGGGCCGGAGATTTGGCTTGCTTTCAGATCAGGCGCGGCCGGCGCCGGCCCATGCGGCATGCCTTCGCCAGCAGAGCTGCCTGCAAACCTGCCAAAACATCGGGCAGGGAAAAGAAACGGGTTTTCACTGGGCGATGGGCACAGGCGTATCGGCCATCACGTCGTTGACCAGCGTGAGGCAGCGTTCCATCACGCCTTTCTGGGTATCGTCCACATAGTCGGGATAGGTTTGGCCGTCGTTGAGAATCACACGGTAGCGCGTGACGTCATCCTCCTTGCCGCGCCAGGAATAGGTGGGCGTATAGCTCAGGTTGTCAAAGGCCACGCAGCCGGTGACAGGGTCGTACACCACGTCGGACCGCAGCAGAATGCTGGCCAGGGTGGTACGCTTTTCCCGGTCGTAGGTAAACAGATTGCCCAAAGAATAGGCGCACAGCACGGGGTGATACTTGCCATCCCCCCGATCGGCCGTGAGAATCTCCACCGTTTGCAGCGTGCCGGAATGGGTGCCCAGAATGATATCCGCGCCCGCGTCCGCGATGCCCTGGGCAAGCTCCGTCTGGGTGCTGGTGGGGGCCGTGGCCCCTGCCTTGCCCCAGCACAGGGAAACCACGACCACCTTCGCGCCCGCCTGACGGACTTTGGCAATATCGTCGGCGATCACGGGCAGCTGCTGGCTGGCGATGACGAATGCCTGCTCCTCATCGGTGGTCTGGCGCTTTCCAGAGGAGGTCAGCTCGTTTTGGTAGCTGAGCAGCGCCACGGAAATCCCGTTCACCTCCACCAGCGTAAGGCTGTCGCGCTCCTGCTGCGAGGCATATACGCCATAGGGCGTCATTCCTGCGGCGGATACCGCCTCCTGGGTTTCAACAAGCCCGGAGACGCCGCCGTTGAGCGCGCCGTAATATCCCAGACACAAGGCGTTGACGCCCGTCGCGTGAAGAGGCGCGAGCACGTCTGCGGGAATGTTGGAATCGCTCAGCTTCGCGCTGGCAATCACGTTGTTTTCCAGCGTGGCGATGCTCAGGTCGGCCACCAGGTCGCCCGCCAGGTCGCCAAAGAGGATGTCGAAGCGGTAGGTATCGTCGTCCGTCAGCGCTTTTTGCACATTGGAATTGATCTGAATGCTGCCTGCCGCGCACAGCGAAAAGCGCTGCTCAGGCGGCTCGGTTGGCGCTGCGGGAGTGGGTGTGGCGGTGGCCAGCTCGGAGGGAGGAAGCACGGAGGCCTGTGGCGTGGGAGCGACGAGCGACACGCCGGATGCCGCAATCTGGGACAGGGACTGATCGATGGCCACCGCCAGCTCAGCCGCGTTGGTGCGCACATCGGTGGTACCCGTCAGCCTGGGCAGCAGGGCACAAAATCCCCCGAGGACCACGATGGTTAAAAGGAGCATCACGACGGTTCCCAGTGACACACCCCGTCTTGAACGCCTGCGTCGGCTCATGGAAAGCCTCCTTTATTCCATAGGTATTGAAAAAAAACAAACATGCGCCAATCGGAGCCCGCGGACCACGAAGGGCTTGACCAATGGATGAAGCAATGATATCATAACCAATAACCGATATGCAAGTTTGAGGAGTGACGGCCATGAAGATCAGTTTTTCCACCCTGGGCTGTCCGCGCTGGAGCTGGCGGGAGATTTTGGCGACCGCCTGCGATCTGGGCTACGGCGGCGTGGAGGTACGCGGCGTCGGCAACGATATCTCGGTTCCCAGCATTCCCGCCTTTTCGGATGAAAACCTGGACAAAACCAAGGCGGAGCTTGCCCGATTGAACCTGGCCATCCCCTGCCTGGACAGCGATTGCTGCATTCACCTGCGCGAAACGGAGCAGACCACCAACGAGGAAATCCGGGCCTACATTCACCTGGCGCAGAAGCTGGGCGTGCCCTATGTGCGCGTGATGGCGACCGCGCCCGTTCCTCAGCCCGCCGGTACGGTGGATGAGGGCTACGTGCAGCACCGCGCGGTGGAGATGGGGCATTACGCGCTGGAACACGGCGTGAAAATGCTGATTGAGACCAACGGCGTGTGGAGCGACAGCGAGAAGCTGGCCCGGCTGATGAGCACCATCAGCTGCGAGGGCGTGGGTGTCCTGTGGGATGTCCATCATCCCTACCGCTTCATGCATGAAAAGCCGGAAACCACCTATCAGAACCTGCGCCCCTGGCTGTGCCATACCCATTTCAAGGACAGCACTGCCACGGCGGACGGCTACCGCTATGCCCTGCCCGGCTTTGGCGACGTGCCGCTGGAAGAAATCGTGGGCGCGCTCAAGGATGGCGGCTACGACGGGTTCTATTCGCTGGAATGGGTCAAGCGCTGGGATACGACGCTGGAGGAACCGGGCATCGTCTTTGCGCACTTTGCCAACTATATGCGCACGCTCTGACGGCGCCATTGCCGGGAGCTTGCTAAGGGGCGGCCGCCGGAGGGCGGCGGCCCCTTTGTGATGCGCGGAAAGGTCGAACGTATGTTTGACAACCGTACCTAAAACCTGTATCATAGCAAAGACAAGGAGGCGTGGCGCATGATTGTTTTGGGCGTCGACCCCGGACTGGCCACGCTTGGCTGGGGCGTGATCGAGGCGGAGCGGGGAAGTCAGCGGCTGGTGGACTATGGCTGCATTCTGACCACGCCGCAGCAGTCCTTTCCCGACCGCCTGTGCCAGATCGGGCGGGATATGCGCGCGCTGCTGAGGCAGTACCGGCCGGAGGAGATCGCCTTTGAGGAATTGTTCTTTGCGCGCAATGTGACCACGGCGCTCACCGTGGGCGCGGCAAGGGGCGTGAGCCTGGCTGCCTGCGCCGAGTATACCGACCGGCTGTATGAATACACGCCCATGCAGGTCAAGCAGGCCATCGCAGGCTATGGCAAGGCCGAAAAGCAGCAGGTGCAGCAGATGGTAAAACTCCTTTTGCATATGCAGGACATCGCCCGCCCCGACGACGCGGCAGATGCCATCGCCATCGCGTTGACCCACGCCGCCACGGGTCCCGCGCGCGAGCAGTTTAAAATGAAGTGAGGCGCTGACATGATCGCAATGGTAAAGGGCACCCTGATGGAAAAAAGCGAGGGCGAGGCCGTTGTGATGACCGCCGGCGGCCTGGGCCTGCGCGTGATGTGCAGCATGAACACGCTGGCCGTGCTGCCTGCCGCCGGACAGGAATGCACGCTGTATACCTTTATGAACGTGCGGGAGGACGCCATGGAGCTCTTCGGCTTTTGCCAGAAGGAGGAGCGTGACATGTTCAAGCGCCTGACCTCCGTAAGCGGCATCGGGCCAAGGAGCGCGCTGGGCGTGCTGGGCAGCATGCCGCTGGCGGATCTGCGCCTGGCCATCCTCACCGGGGACGCCGCAGCGCTGTCCCGCGCGCCGGGCATCGGCAAGAAAACGGCGCAGCGCATCAGTCTGGAGCTCAAGGACAAGCTGGCGCAGGATGCGCTTTCCGGCGCGGCGGGACTGGATGACGCGGCCTTTGCCATCGAGCCCGACGCGCCCGCACAGGACGCACTGGGCGAGGCGCTGCTGGCCCTTAAGTCGCTGGGATACACGCCGCAGGAGGCGGCCGCGGCGCTCAAGGGCGTCAAGGGGCAGGCGGAGACGCCGGATGAGCTGATCAAGCTCGCCCTGCGCCACATGGCGCAAAACATGTGAGGGAAGAAGAGAGGATAGGGCATGGACGACCGCATCGTTTCCACGGGCTTCCGGCAGGGCGAGGACGAGCAGGAGCAGAGCCTGCGCCCCAAAACCCTGCGGGAATACATCGGTCAGGAGAGCGTAAAGCGGAATCTGCATATCTCCATCGAGGCGGCGCTCAAGCGCCACGAGCCGCTGGACCATCTGTTGCTCTACGGCCCGCCGGGCCTTGGCAAAACCACGCTGGCAGGGATTATCGCCGCGGAGATGGGGCAGAACATCCGCATTACCAGCGGCCCCGCCATTGAAAAGGCGGGCGACCTGGCCAGCATTCTGACCAACCTGAGCGACGGCGACGTGCTCTTTATCGACGAGATCCACCGCCTGAGCCGCTCCGTGGAGGAAGTGCTCTATCCTGCCATGGAGGACTACGCGCTGGATATCATGATCGGCAAGGGACCCACGGCGCGCAGCATTCGGCTGGACCTGCCGCGCTTTACCCTGGTGGGCGCCACCACGCGGGCAGGGCTTTTGAGCGCGCCGCTGCGCGACCGCTTCGGCATCCTGTTCCGGCTGGAGATGTATTCGCCTGAGGAGCTGGCGGCCATTGTGCGGCGCAGCGCGGGCATTCTGAACGTGCGCGCGGATGACGAAGGCATTCTGGAAATCGCCCGCCGCAGCCGCGGCACGCCGCGTATTGCCAACCGCATGCTCCGCCGCGTGCGCGACTTTGCGCAGATCCGGGCGGGAGGCGTGATTACGCTGGAGGTGGCCCGGCAGGGTATGGATCTCCTGGATGTGGACGAGCTGGGACTGGAAAAGCTGGACCGCGCCATGCTGGAAACCATGATTGACAAGTTTGGGGGCGGACCGGTGGGCCTGGAAACCCTGAGCGCCATGACGGGCGAGGACGCCTCCACCATCGAGGACGTGTACGAGCCGTACCTGATGCAGCTGGGCTTTCTCACACGCACGCCCAGGGGCCGTGTGGTCATGCCCGCCGCTTATGAACACCTGGGGCGCAAGCCGCAGACGCCGCCCGACGAGGGGGAACAGTTGCGTATATGAAAACCAGCGATTTTGATTATGAGCTGCCGCAGGAACTGATCGCGCAGACGCCTATCGAGCCGCGCGATCACAGCCGCCTGCTGGTGTACGACCGTGCGGACCGCAGCGTCAGGCACCTGCATTTTTACGATCTGCCGCAGTTTCTGCATGCGGGCGACGCGCTGGTCATCAATGAAACGAAGGTGATTCCCGCGCGCCTGCTGGGCCAGAAGGAGGACACCGGCGTGCCGGTGGAGCTGCTGCTTCTCAAGCGCCTGGAGCGCGACGTGTGGGAGGCGCTGGTCCGGCCGGGCCGCAGGCTTCGCCCCGGCACGATGTGCGTGTTTGGCGAAGGGCTGCTGAGGGCGGAAATCATCGACAATGCCGAGGACGGTGGGCGCAAGGTGCGCTTCCACTATCAGGGCGTGTTCGAGGAGATTCTGGACCGGCTGGGCCAGATGCCCCTCCCGCCCTACATCCATGAGAAACTGATGGACAAGACCCGCTACCAGACCGTCTACGCCCGCGAGGAGGGCAGCGCTGCCGCGCCTACGGCAGGCCTGCATTTCACGCCGGAGCTTCTGGAACGTGTGCGCAGGATGGGCGTGGATGTGGTGCCGATCGTGCTGCATGTGGGGCTGGGCACCTTCCGGCCGGTGAGCGTGGAGAATATCCAGGACCACAAAATGCACTCGGAACACT
>OLRD01001007.1_pt1 | contig 18988 bp, 20 predicted proteins | sample 1672051 | NCBI WGS metagenome assembly OLRD01 (sample SAMEA3136640, study PRJEB25190) | human gut metagenome | biome: human gut; feature: human-associated habitat; material: faeces | place: Austria | collected 2013 | reverse complement strand
GTGCAGGTGTCCAACTTACACTTGCAATTTGCGACCCATTTCATTACAAAAGTTTCATATTTTTTTCTCTCTTTAAATGCCATTTTTGCTGGCTTTCTTTTTAATACAATTAATGCGCTATCCACTTTAGGTTTTGGATGGAAATAATACCTAGGAATTTTTGCTAATATAGAAATATCTACCTCTGCCATTAACAGCAATGCTAGTGATCTGTTTGTATCTAATAACCTTTTAGCAAAACCATATTCCACTATTAAATAACTTATTGTGGCTGAACTTTCAAAAACAATTTTTCGAATTATATTTGTGCTTATGTTGTAAGGTATGCTGCCAAATATTTTATATGGATTGTGGCTAGGAAATGTAAATTTCAGTATATCATCATTTACTATTTGATAGTTAGGATAATTTAAGAGCTTATTACGAGTTACCTCACATAATTTAGAATCAATTTCTATCGCCGTAACAAAATTACATCTCTTTACCAATTCAGCAGTAAAATGACCTTTCCCTGCACCTATTTCAAAGATGTTATCTTTTTCATCTAAACTTATGCAATTCATTATTTTTTCTATGTGATATTTTGAAGTAATAAAATTTTGACTATCTTTTATATTTACTTTGTTCATTATAACCTCTCCTTAAAGGTAAGCGCCTAATATAAGGGTATCTGTTCGCTTGGTCATATATTTGCCATAATAGTAGTAATCACATATGCCAGCATTTTACTCTATGATCCGGCGCTAGGATCTAGCAGTAAGCAAGCATTTTACTACAATTATGGAGGTTACATTTATGCAGACAGAAAGACGAACTGCCGATGAGCAATACCGGCTCATCATGGAATGTCGCAGCAGCGGACTAAGCGATTTTCAGTGGTGCAACGAGCACGGGATCAAACCCGGTACATTCTACAACTGGGTCAAGCGGCTTCGCAAAAAATCCTGCTATGATATTCCGCCGGCAACAGGCCGGGGAGGCTATAAGCCTTCGGAACAACAGGATGTTGTCAAACTTGAAATCGTTGACCAGCCTGTTCTGCACGAAGAGACACCACAGCTTTTAAGCGTGCTTCCGGATCATACGGATACAAACTGTATGGAAGCAACTGCTGAGATCAAACTCGGCTCCGCCCTGATCAGGATTTCAAATGATATAGATCCGGCACTTTTAGCACAGATCATCCGGTCTGTGGGAGGTGCATCATGCTAGGCGACATTACAGCTGCAACAGATATTTATATCATTTGTGGCTACACCGATATGAGAAAATCAATCGATGGTCTGTGCGCCATCATCAGAGACCAGCTTCACTTTGAACCGGAGCATACCACCGCGCTCTACCTTTTCTGCGGCAGACGCAATGACAGGATAAAGGCACTCCTTCATGAGAATGACGGTTTTGTGCTTTTATATAAACGCCTCGATCATAACACCGGAAAATACCGGTGGCCACGTAACCGTGACGAGGTGAAAACCATTACATGGAGGCAGTTTGACTGGCTCATGTCCGGTCTTGAGATCGAGCAGCCAAAGGCAATAAAAAGTGCCTGAAACGCTTGATTTTTCTAGGCTTTTGCACCTGTTTATGGTACAATAGAAGTATCAAAAAACGGAGCAGAAGACCATGCCTTCAGGAGTAAAAGATATCCAGCTCTTAGAGCTTAAGGATACAATCTCACAACTGAATAAAACAATCAGCACTCAGAACGAACTCATAAGTTCATTGCAGAAGATGCTGGAAGAACGCAATGCGAAGGACAGTGAAAAAGACCTTCTGATCGCGAATCTCCAGTCTCAGCTTGCGTATCTTAAGAACAAGGTCTTTGGCTCAACCAGTGAAATACGCCATGACCAGCTGGACGGACAGCTGAATCTGTTCGGTACACCCGTCGGTGATGAAAAGCCTGCGGAAGTGATCGAACCGGAAGTGATCAGCGTCAAGGGGTATACCAAAGAGCGGAAACCCAAGGCAACCTATGATGACAAGTATAACTCTGTGCGCTCCATTTGTAAACATTTTTTTACGGATATAGTAGGACTGTCTATCAAATTTTTCTGTGTTTCTTTACGACACATGAGCATTCGCGCCGGGGTTATCGTTACCGTATCCTTCCAGCAGGTTGATTGCGCCCCAGATACCAAGACCGGCTCCGAGTGCCACGACGAGAGTCTGCAGTACACCGACTGCGCTGTTGAAAAATGCCATACAGAGGCCTCCTTTGATGTTTTCCCTTGCGGGAGTAGTGGTATTTATCGCTGCTGCAGCGATTGGTTCTGCCTGAATTCCCGGTCCGATGGTCGGCCCCTTCTTATTTTTCTCTGCCTCTTAAGGCTGTGGGCTCATGTGACTTTTCTTCCAGACAACATGGCGGATCTCTCCGCTATGTAACAAGGCAGCTTCTAGGCTGCCTCAGGCCTCCACCACATCAAAGACTTCGTCCTTCTTCAGCTTCATCCGCCGGTTCAGGTATTTCTCGATGTCGAAGGTGTATTTCTTATCATAGTCAGCCGTGTACTTGAAATTCGGGTGCTGGGTCAGATCATATTTGTCCGAGAGGAATGGCCTGACACCACGGAGCTGCAGGATACACTTGCTGCCGTTCATGACCGCCAGCTCGTCCCGGCTCATCAGCTCCTTGCCAAGCTTCTGGTAGTTTGTGCCGTAACTGGGACTGTTGCCTCTGGTGTCGGAAGTGTTGAAGGTATCTATGGTTTCCTTACCAAGCGCCTCCGTCAGTTCCTTTAACGTCGTCGGCTCCGAGCCTCCAAGGAAAATCTGGCTGTCACAGTTGCCGATGATGGTATCGGCGTTGTCCTTGTAAATGGATTTGAGCTGGCTTCTTGCCTGCAGGACCAGGCATGCCGAGATCTCACGGCTTCGAATCGTTGCTATCAGCTTCTCCAGGTTCGGGATCTGTCCGATGTTCGCCATCTCATCGATAAGGCACCGGACATGGATCGGCAGCCTGCCGCCGTAGACATCGTCCGCTTTCTCACAGAGCAGGTTGAAGAGCTGTGTGTAAGCCATACTGATGAGGAAATTGAAGGTGCTGTCCGTATCACTCATGATCAGGAATAGCGCTGTCTTCTTGTCTCCGAGGGTATCGAGCTCCAGTTCGTCATAGGCCGTCAGCTCCCTGAGCTCCTGGATATCAAAGACGGCCAGCCTGGCGCCGCAGGAAATCAGGATCGATTTTGCTGTTTTGCCAGCCGCAAGCTTGTATTTCTTATACTGGCGGACTGCAAAGTGCTTCGGGTTCTTTTTCTCCAGTGCCTCGAACATGATATCGACCGGGTTCTGGAACTCTTCGTCATCCTCACGGACCTCCATGGCATTGATGAACTCGATCAGGGTGGCGAAGTTCTGTTCCTCCACCGGCGCTTCATAGTGGATATAGCCGATCAGGGCACAGTAGAGCAATGTCTCAGCTTTCGTCCAGAATTCATCACCGGATTTGCCGTCTCCTTTTGTATTGGCAATCAGCGTGGTAACAAGCTTCAGGATGTCCTTTTCACTGTGGATATAAGCAAAAGGATTGTAGTGCATGCTCTTTTTGAAATTGATCGTATTCAGGATTCGGATCTCATATCCGTTCTTCTGAAGGGCATGGCCGCACTCCAGGACGATGGTTCCTTTTGGGTCCGTTACAACGTAACTCGAATGCATCTGGAGTAAGTTCGGCTTCAGCCAGAACCTTGTTTTACCGGAACCGGATCCGCCGACGATCAGGACGTTCTTGTTCCTGGCGTTTGCCGGGTTCTTTGGGCGGTTACTCATCATCAGGCGTTCCGTCGCTGTCAGGATCACGTTGTTCTCGAACTTCGGATCCATGAAGGGCTCGATGTCCGCATGTGTTCCCCAACGAGCAGAACCGTATTCCTCGTTGTGCCGGAAATGCTTGGCGTTCTTTCCCCGGAGGTAGACCGCAAGACGCAGCCCACCTCCGCAGATCGTTCCTACCAGCAGGTCCAGTGGATGCAGGCTCGGGAGAGGATTCCCGAAGGCCACACCAACCATACTGAAGAAACTCAGCATCTTTTTGCCCATATCAGCGCCTTCGGAGAGCCGCCAGGCCTCGCCCAGATTGGTACAGACGAGACCCAGGATGATATAGGGAAGGAGCTTGATGATGGTCTTTTTGATTTTTGTACTGTTCATCGGTCAAGCTCCCTCTTTTTATCACGATTGACGACCCTGCCAGGCAGTTCGGCAATCTTTGCAGCGATCTGCCGCAGCTGCTTCAGGACACTCGGGCGTTCTGACTTCTTCAGGGCTTTGGCTGAATACTCGTTGAAAGCCGCTGTCAGGGCATCGGCATCTTTGGCCTTAAAGAATACCAGGTACTTCGGAGGATGGACCGATGCGTCCTTCCGGATCGCATAGTCCACACCGTATTTCCTTGCAACGCCTTCGAAACCCCTAAGATCCGTCTTTGAGATATCAATACTGCTGACTCCTTGGTTCTGGCCGATCAGGTCCTTTACCGTCTGTTTGCCGGTAGGCTTCTCATCCAGCTTTTTCGCAGCCACTTCCTTCCGGTGACGCAGGTACATCTGTGCTGCAGACACCACTGTCCGGACCGTCAGCTTCGTGGTCGTGATCGCCAGGTTCACGGTCCTGCTTTCCACTTCCTCCTGCATCGGTCATCACCTCCTTTTCCTTCTCGTTCCAGCGGTTCGCGATCACGCAGCACATGGTCAGGATGCCGAAACACCCGCCTGCGCAGAACATGATGAAGTCAAACGCCCATCTCATCGCGATTCCTCCTTCACTTTCTTCGGCTTCTTTGCCGGAGTATCCGTTTTCTTTTCAGGAGCAGCTTTGTCCATGGCCTTCTCGACAGCCTTATCCTCCTGGAGTTTCACCGCTTCATCCGGCATCGGCAGCGCCATGATGCCTTTCCCCATCTGGATGAAAACCTCCGGCTGGTGGAACTGCTGCTCAAATTTCTGCATCTGGTCAGGGGTAAGGGAACCGAAGCTTTCCTCGGTAAGGCCGACAACCAGCATCGGTCCGGCGACCACATCGTAAATCCGGCCGTCATCATCGCGAAGGGCACGGTTCAGATCCATTCCGTTGATCTTTCCTTCCTCGTTCATCACGATGCCAACCTGCTCGTCGAAAGGATAAGTGACCTCAATATAGCCGCCGACCGCTTTCTGCAGGTCCTCCAGATCCGTGCCGATCTCAACAGGCTGAGGGTATTTCCCTGGTTCCACCAGGAGAACTGTCATGGTTTCCTTAGTGGCAGTCGCACTTTCTGCACCACCCATCTCCGGAGCCGCAGTCTCATAAGCTACGGCAGCCTCAGCCACTCTGGATTCAAAGGTCGTAGCTTTCTCAAAGACACGGGCCTCGCTGTCGTAGTGATAGACACTGTCAGAGAGGAAGTCCGCCGCGCTGACCTCGGTGGCATTGACACTCTGGACCATTTCCTCCAGCTGAGGGCGCTGGAACTCACCATCATCCTTGATGAAAAGGCACTCATGGATAGAGGACGGCAGTACGAAGAAGTTGCCTCCGAGCTTTTCCGCCGCCTGGTCCATGAATTCCGGGATCTGGGTCGCCACAGCACCGTTCACACCGCCTTCAACAGTAGCCACCCACATGGGAGACTCCGGCATATCCATCAGGCCTCCGGACATTTCAGCCATCATCTCGGACATGTTCTTCAGGGTCGGAGGCTTATGAGCAGCCTGGGAAGCAACCGCATCCTGATGGAGCTGCTCCGGAGTGATGCCGAACTGGTCCATCATCTGATTGGTAACCAGGACCGTAGCGTTCTGGTGCCGGGAATCACTCACATCGATCCGGTAGACTACAGCAATGTCTTCGATGGTTTTGTGAGGGATCTGCTCCAGTTTCTCCTTATTCGGTTCTACGGGAATGACCTGCATCACAAGGTTTCCCTTTACGTTCTCATACTCGGTGAAGCGCTTTACATCCACCTGCGGGATCTGCTCCAGTGCTTTGTCCAGGCCGGAAAGGAACTCACTCATCACGGCCGCCAGACGCTTCGGGTTATCGACTACCTGATCATGAAGTTCATGCAGGTTCATGGTGACTGCTGCGTTCTGACCCTCAGGTCTTACGGAAAGTCCCACATAGGACTCCCCCTGCAGCTTTTCTACTTTCTGGATGGTCACATCCGCTTCCGGATGACGGGTCTTTGCCGCATCCTTTGCGACATCCAGGAATTCTTCATAGCTCATCGCCATGTTCACGCACCTCCTTAGTCAAAGCAGAAGACGGAAACTTCGCCTTCGCGGGTCTTGATGGACGCGGAGTGCTCCTCAAAGTAGCGGGCAGCCGCATAGAGCTGTCTGGCATTGGGACTCACCACCTCGCCGGCCTCCTCATCGATGCCGAAGATCACGGCCGGAGCTTTGTAGTAAGTCTTATTGCCACGCTTAAGAGGCTTCTTCTCCGCAATGGTGTAGTAGAGGTCCTCCGTGCCGGGGATCGGATGCATGTCGTAGATTCCGGTCTGGCCGGCAAAGATATCACCGATCTCCTCGGCAAGCTCATCCATCGTCATGATGGTGTTGTCGCCATTAGGACGGGCCACCAGGACCATTGTGCCGTAGGTGGAACCGCAGTCGCCGCTGTAGGGGCAGTTCTCACAGTCGTCTTCCTCATCGTCTTCCTCGGCTTCCGCTTCCATGAGGCCGACCAGGAAGGCAGCTTTCGCCACCATAACGGAGCAGTCCAAGAGCATGCCGGAGGCCTGAAGCAGGATGTCTGCCGGGGAATCCTCCTCGGTGTCGATCTCAAACTCGATCTCCGGGTAGTGGTTCTCCTTGCGCTGGCTCTTCATCATCTGCTCGAAAGCCTTCAGGTCATTGGTGAGGTTCTTCATCTTGCTGGTGTTTTCCATAGGGTTCGTTTCTCCTTTTTGTGATTGGTTTTTGGGTAAAAGAAAACGCCTCTGAGGAATCTCAAAGACGTCGGTATATGGGTTCATATTCAGTTGTGGTTATCTTTCCTGATCCCGCTGGCGTTTTTTCTGCCACTGTTCCAGGAGCTTGATGATGGTATCGGACATCTGCTTCGGCGTATAGGACTTCGGAAAATACTTCCGAAGCTGCTCGCTTTTGAAAGCCACACGTTCCAGATCTCCCTTTTTTACTTCTCCCAGGATATCCTGCATGGCTTCCAGGGTGCATCCGCCTTCCTGGCTGAGTTTCTTTAACCGCTGTGCCTGGGAGAGGGAGGGCGCTGCCTGTGTGAAATCCATCGCTTCGATGACGTGCTGCTGTTCCTCGGGAGTAAGATAGGACAGCTCGACGGCAGGGTTGAAGGAAATCTGCTTCTGATCGACCATGTCCAAAAGTTCCGGGATCAGGTTGGTGAGGCGGATGAAGCGCTGAACCTGGCGACCACTTTCTCCAGTGTCAGTTCCAAGTACATCTGCGGATTTTAACTTGTCGACAACTTGTCGCGAAGTTCCATCCTCTTGCAAATCTGTTCTTTCTCCCTGATGCTTCATGGCCTCCAGCTTCATCTTGTAAGCAAACGCCCGCTCACTGGGCAGGATGTTTTCCCTCTGCAGGTTGCTGTCGACCATCAGAACGGTCGCAGCATCATCATCCATATCCCGGACGATCACCGGCACTTCCGTAAGACCTGCAGCTTCGGCAGCGTGGGCTCTGCGATGGCCTGAGATGATCTCAAATCCACCGTCCTCCAACGGCCTTGCGATCAGTGGCGTCAGGACGCCAAACTGTGCGATGCTCTCGGTTGTTCTCAGCATTGCTTCGTCATCCACTACCTTGAATGGATGGTTTTTGAAGGGAACCAGTTCACTGATCGGGATCTTCTGTACCTTTTCCAGCTGACTGTCGGCGCGGCTTTCATCAGTCTCAAAGATATCATCGTAGCTGCTCAAGCTGATGTTTGCGCCTTTTCTCGGCATTATGCATCACCTCCTTCGTGAGCGTCTGATAGGCTTCGGCCACCTTTCCCTTCGGGTCATGGGCGAAGATGCTTTTTCCCTCGGCAGAGATCTCGGCAGCCCGGACCGATCGTGGGATGTCAGTGCCGTATACCTTGATTTTGCCTCCATAGGTGTCCCGGATCAGCTGAGAGATATCCTTTGCGTCATTGGTCCTGGCATCCACCATAGTCAGGAGGATCCCTTCGATCCTGAGTTTCGGATTGATCTGCCTCCGGACCTTGTTGATGGTGTTCAGGAGCTGCTCCAGACCTTTCGCCGACAGGTAGTTCGCCTGTACCGGGATCAGTGCCTGGTCCGCAGCCGCCAGGGCATTAACCGTCAGCATTCCCAGTGACGGCATGCAGTCCAGCAGGATGAAGTCATAATCCTTCTTCACCGTATCCAGGTACTGTTTCAGGACCGTTTCACGGCTCATGGCATTCACCAGGGAAACCTCTGTCCCTGCCAGGGCGATGTTTGCCGGTACCAGATCCACGCCTTCCGGGTGATGAAGGATTCCTTCTCCCGACTCGATCGGCTTATCCTGAATGACCTTTGCCATCAGATCAGAGAGCGTTACCGGCAGGTCGTCCGGCCTGGGATAACCCAGCGCGACCGTCAGACTCGCCTGCGGATCCGTGTCCACGAGAAGCACTTTCTTGCCCTCCATGGCCAGTCCGACACCCAGGTTTTCACAGGTGGTGGTCTTGCCCGTGCCGCCTTTCTGATTGGTTACTGCCGTAATCACGGCTTTACTCGACAATAGTGATCACCTCCTTAATGAGTTCCGTACATGTCATGGTTTACTTTGGCCGAATAATAAGAACTGATGGTTCCGGGAGCGTTGTAAAGAGCGGCCAGCAGGTACTGCTTGATGTTACGGACATCCGTTGTGTTTTCCTTAAGGCAATCCAGCACGTACTGGATATGTCCGGAGTCTAGTTTCATAAAACGGCTCTTTACTACATTCCTGGGTCTGTCATCACTTGCAATACGGATATATTCCCTTTTCGTACAGACGGTATCGACCAAAAGATCCAGGATTTCCTGCAGGGTCTCCCGGTCATAGGGATACTGCTGAAGCAGGTATTCAAACTCCAAAGCATCTCTGAAATAGCTCTCATAAGAACGGCGTTCTGCCATCCCATCCGCATCCCTTCCCGGATAGATAGGATTCTCTGTATGACTCATATCAGTCTTATTTTTATTAGTATTACTTCCGTGTGATTCCGACACTTCAAGAGATGTCGTTTGGACACTTCCAGAAGTGTCATTTTGACATGTCAAGAAATGTCGCTGACCTGAGTTATCCACCGTCCGGATGAAGTTTTTCACATAGATGAGGTTCGGCTTTCCCTGGCCCTGACGCTTTTTCTCGATCAGGCCGATCTTGTCCTCCAGTTCGGAGAGGAGCTGGATTGCTTTCTTATTCCCGCAGCCGAGCTTTTCCATGATCTCTTCGATGGTGCAGATGATAAAAACCCGGTTCTGGTCGTCCTTCCAGCCGTTCTTCAGGGATACCGATACCCGGTCCAGGAGAAATCCGTACAGGATCTTGGCATCCGCCGACATGGATTTGTAGGCATCGTTCTCAAAGAAGATCTTCGGAACCCGGATGAAGGAGAACTGTTCGCCTTCCGGGCCATAGAAGTAGTCATACACGCATATCACCACCTCCCATCGCAATTCTTTCGTCTCTCAGGGGCTTATTCCTGAAGGGAGTACTGCGGTCCTTGCCGTAAGGGCAGGTCGCGTACAGGCATTTCCGGTAGCGGAAGTCCGGCTGGTAATAAGGACAGCAACGGCACTTCGGCGGTTCCCTGTTCCGGTCCACTTTCGGCGGCGTCTCAAGCAGCTTCTTACAGCGGTTCAGCTTCGCATTATCCTTAAGCATTGGCCGGCACCTCCTTACTCCCGAGGACCTTCTTCATGCAGAAGCTGACGCAGGGGCCAAAGCAGCATCCCTCACAGGGATTTTTCTTCTTCGGAGATTCAGCCAGGTAGTAGCAGTTCTCCTTGCCCAGGGTGCAGCCGACTTTCCGGTTCTTCCAGAAGTAACACTGACGGCAGCTTGCAGGCCGGTCTTTATGGTAACGGACGCCGTCGATCAGAATTGTTTTGTTGTTATTCATGGGGATCCTCCATTCCGTAGATGTGATTCGCTCCGGGGAGCCCGGAAACGACAAAAGCGCCAGTGAAGGAATGGTTTTCTCATCACTGGCGCTATGTAATCGGATATGGAGTTGTCTAAGAATGGCGACAGGGAAAGCCGTCTAATGAAATCTGTTAGCCAATGGCTTCTGCCCGTCTAATGGTCTTTAGCAGGATTTTCTGAAACTGAAAGAAACGGATGGATCTCAGCCGATTTTCATGGCTCAAAACACCTAACGCCTTTATTGGTTGCCCTTACGCCCCCGTTAGCCGGGAATCGGCCTGAAATGGGTTTTTAGCAAAACGGGGTATTTTCTTAGCAGGGTCCTCAATTTCTGCTAATGGAATTAGCCAGCGGGAGCGGGCTCCCTGCCGGATCAGGTCCCTTGGATCAAAAAAGCGGATGTCCGTTTTGCTAATATCGATACCGATCTGCTAACGGAAATCCGCTGAATTTACTGGCGTCCCCGATGTGATTCGAACACACGACCTTCCGCTTAGGAGGCGGACGCTCTATCCTGCTGAGCTACGGAGACATCTTCAATTTTTGGCTTATTTACGGGCTTTTTCAGCCCTCCGGAGCCACCCGGTGAAGCTCGGTTCTGTCTAATGGACAGCTGCTTCAGAAGCTATAAAAAGGTAACAAGTCATGCAACCCGTTTTGGCGTTAGGTGCGAGTTGCTTTTTACTCAAGTCCGAGACAATTCGAACTCCGCACTCGTTTGTTTAACGACCCCGAGGCGTTAGGTCCCGCTGAAGCTTAGGAGGCGTTCGCTCTATCCAACTGAGCTACGGAGACAAAACCGCCGCATTTCTGCAGCTATTCCATTATAAAGGCACGGTAAAAAAATTGCAAGCCCGCGCTGCGAAATCGGCTTTTGTTCATTTCCTCCGCCTTTGGCGGTTGTATTTGGTCCGGAGGTAGTGTATATTAATAGCATGCAAAAAAACAGGCGGTTCCTGTTAATAACCTATTATTCTATGCAAACACGCAAAATGAGGTGTTCTGTTGAAGGGGTTTTCTCTGGCCGAGGCGCTTTCCCACAACGCCCGGCGCAAAAACACCAACCCTACCCGGTTGATCGTCGGCAGCTTTCTTGCCGTTATCCTGTGCGGCACGCTGCTGCTGATGCTGCCCGTCTCCAACCGGGACGGACAGATGCTGGACATGCTGGACGCCATGTTCACCGCTACCTCCGCCACCTGCGTGACGGGCCTTGTGGTATTTGACACCTATACGCAATTCTCCACGTTCGGCCAAGTAGTCATCCTGCTGCTCATCCAGGTGGGCGGGCTGGGGCTGGTAACGCTTACCACATTTTTCAACATTGCCGTCGGGCGTCGGCTGGGCTTCAAAAGCCTTCGCCTTGCCAGCGAGAGCATCAACCTTTCGGACGCCAGCCAGGCCCGGGCGCTGCTGCAGTTCGTTATGAAGGTCGCCTTTGTTTTCGAGGCCATCGGTGCGGCGCTGCTTGCTCTTGTGTTCGTCCCTCAGTTCGGTGCGGATGGTATTTTCATCTCGGTGTTCATTTCCATCTCGTCGTTCTGCAACGCGGGATTCGATATCCTGGGCCGCGTCATGCCGGGCGGCAGCGTTATTCCTTATCAGAGCAATCCGTACGTTTTGGCTGTTATTTCACTGCTCATCATCAGCGGCGGACTGGGCTTTCTTGTCTGGCAGGACCTTTCGGCCTACCACCGTACACACCACCTGCGCACACACACAAAGCTGGTTTTGTGGATCACCGGCTGGCTGCTCCTGCTGGGCACTGCGGGCATCCTGTTCATGGAGTATAACAATCCGCTCACGCTGGGGCCGATGAACCTGTTCGACAAGATCACCAACGCGGCGTTCCAGTCTGTCTCCGCCCGCACAGCGGGCTACAACAGCATCCCGCTGGGGGATATGACGAATTTCACCAAGATCTTCATGTCTCTGCTCATGTTCATCGGCGCGGCGCCGGGCGGCACGGGCGGCGGCATCAAGGTCACCACGCTCAGCGTGGTGCTGCTGGCCGTGGCCAGCGTCGTCCGCGGCCGGGACGAGGCCATGATCTTCGGCCGCCGCATCGACCATAAAACCGTATATAAATCGCTCACCATCCTGATGCTCTCTCTGTTCGCTGTGATCGCTGCCTCCATGACGCTGTTCTACAATACCGGGCCGGAGCTGAACGAGGTGAACAGCGTGTTTGAAGCTGTGTCTGCCTTCGGCACCGTGGGGCTTTCAGTGGGTGTGACGCCGTTGATGAACCCCTTCGCCCGCGTGGTGACGATGCTGACGATGTTCATCGGCCGCGTGGGGCCGGTTTCGCTGGCCATCAGCCTTTCCGCCCGCAAGGACAGTGCCGCGGCACGCCGGGCCGTACAGCCCCAGGCGCACATCAATGTAGGCTGAAGCCGAGGTGACAAAAGTGACTGACAATCAAATGTATAGCCTTTGGAAGCATATGCTCCATACTCTTTCCACCCCTTGTGAATTTCATACTGTTCCACGTTCTCAACGTACGCCTCTCTGGTTTTGCGCATGCGCAAAAAACAATTTCATTTTTGTAAGCAATGCCCAATCGCATATTCCCTCATGCCATATATCTTCTCCTCGCAGGCTCACATTTGAAGAATTCCTTCGTATCCACCCAATTTTTCTTCGCCGTGAACGGGGAGAATCTGTTTCAAAAGACGCTATTGCCGCCACTTACAATCAAGTATATTGGTTTGCACTCATTAAAGAGCTTTTATAGGTGCTGATATATCAAACTTCTCATCTAAAAAACTCTTGACAAACCTCGCGCGGGCCATTAAAATAATAGCAATATGAAAAAATGCAACGACGGGGAAACCGCACACAGTCCCGAGCCGCAGAGAGCTGTTGGCTGGTGAAAAACAGCGCCGGGCGTGATGCGTACTGGCCCCCGAGCAGCAAGCTGAAATGCATTCGCAAAGTAGGCGCAGCCGGGTTTGACACCGTTATCATGTCAGGCTGTTCGCCTGTTTTGCAGGCTGATGGCACGAAGCGGCCGGGTGTTTCCCGGCAACAAGAGTGGTACCGCGAAGCTGATTTTTAAAGCTCCGTCTCTTGGCCCAAACGGCCATGAGACGGAGCTTTTTTCGTTCCCATGGCCATCCCCCAAAACCGAACAGGAAAAGGAGAATGGAACCATGATGCATGCAGACAAGTACAAACCCGGATATTTTCCCGCCCCCCGGTGCGAAATGCGCTGGGCAAAAAAAGACCACATTGAAAAACCGCCCATCTGGTGCAGCGTGGATCTGCGCGACGGCAACCAGAGCCTTATCGTACCCATGAGCCTGGAGGAAAAGCTGGATTTTTTCCGTTTTCTCGTCAAGCTGGGCTTCAAGGAGATCGAGGTCGGGTTCCCCGCCGCCAGCGAAACGGAGTACGAATTTCTGCGCGCGCTCATCGAACAGCACCTCATCCCGGACGACGTGACGGTGCAGGTGCTCACCCAGTGCCGCGACCATATCATCCGCAGAACCTTCGACGCCCTCAAGGGCGCGCCCAGCGCGGTGGTGCATTTCTACAATTCCACCAGCGTGGCGCAGCGCGAGCAGGTGTTTAAAAAATCGAAGGAGGAGATTAGGAAGATCGCCACGGACGGCGCGGCGCTCGTCAAGCAGCTCGCGGCCGAATACGAGGGCAATTTCCGCTTTGAATACAGCCCCGAAAGCTTCACGGGCACCGAACCGGAATACGCGCTGGAGGTCTGCAACGCGGTGCTGGACATTCTGGAGCCCACGGCGGAAAAGCCCGTTATCATCAACCTGCCCGTCACCGTGGCCATGAGCATGAGCCATGTGTATGCCAACCAGATCGAATACATGAGCGACAACCTGAAGTACCGTGAGCACGTCATCCTCAGCCTGCACCCGCACAACGACCGGGGCTGCGGCGTGGCCGACACCGAGCTGGGCCTGCTGGCCGGCGCGGACCGCGTGGAGGGCACGCTGTTCGGCAACGGCGAGCGCACGGGCAACGTGGACATCGTTACCGTCGCCATGAATATGTACAGCCACGGCGTGGACCCCGGGCTGGATTTTTCCGACATGCCCGCCATTGTTGCCGAATACGAAAAGGTCACGCGCATGCATGTATATGAGCGCGCCCCCTACGCCGGAGCGCTGGTGTTCGCAGCGTTCAGCGGCAGCCATCAGGACGCCATCGCCAAGGGCATGAAATGGCGCGAGGAGAAAAACCTTTACGAATGGACCGTCCCCTATCTTCCCATCGACCCCCACGACGTGGGCCGCGAATATGAAACGGACGTCATCCGCATCAACAGCCAGTCCGGCAAGGGCGGCATCGGATATATCCTGGAGCAGAATTACGGCTACGATCTGCCGCCCAAGATGCGCGAGGCGCTGGGCTACGCGGTGAAGGATGTCAGCGACCATCTGCACAAGGAGCTGAACCCCAAGGATGTTTACGGCATCTTTGAAAGCGAGTTTCTCAATAAAGAAACGCCCTTTGCCATTCCCGAGGCCCATTACATCCAGAAAGACGGCATTTACGCGATGGTCACCGTCACGGAAAACGACATTACCATGGAGTATACCGGCAAGGGCAACGGCCGCCTGGATGCGGTTTCCAACGCCATCAAAAAAGGCAGCGGACGGGATTTCTCGGTGCTCACCTACAAAGAGCACGCGCTGGAGACAGGCTCCACCAGCCACGCCGTGGCCTATGTGGGCCTGACGTGGGCCGACGGAGAAACCACATGGGGCGCGGGCCAGCACACGGATATCATGGTGGCCAGCGTCAAGGCACTGGCAAGCGCCATCAACAATCACGAATGGCGCCGGCAGAGCGAACTGTTTTGATTTGACGGAAACACCCGTCCCAAAAACACAACACCGGAGGGAGAAGCAAAAACGATGGGAATGACAATGACGCAGAAGATTCTGGCGGCGCATGCCGGGCTGGATTCCGTTGTATCGGGCCAGCTCATCATGGCAAAGCTGGATATGGTGCTGGGCAACGACATCACCAGCCCCGTGGCCATCAACGAATTTGAAAAGGCGGGCTTTGACGCCGTATTCGACAAAACAAAGATCAGCCTGGTGATGGACCATTTCGTCCCCAATAAGGACATCAAGGCCGCACAGCAGGCCAGGCAGAGCCGCATGTTTGCGGACAAATACGATATCCTGAATTTCTACGATGTGGGGGAAATGGGCATCGAGCACGCGCTGCTGCCCGAAAAAGGCCTTGTGGCCGCAGGCGACTGCGTCATTGGCGCGGACAGCCACACCTGCACCTACGGTGCACTGGGCGCGTTTTCCACAGGCGTGGGCAGCACGGACATGGCCGCTGGTATGGCCACGGGCCAGTGCTGGTTCAAGGTGCCCGCCGCCATCCGTTTCAACCTGACAGGCGCTTTACAGGGCCATGCCAGCGGCAAGGATGTGATCCTGCACATCATCGGCAGGATCGGCGTGGACGGCGCGCTTTATAAAAGCATGGAGTTCGGCGGGCCGGGGCTGGCCAGCCTTTCCATCGACGACCGCCTGTGCATGGCGAACATGGCCATCGAGGCCGGAGCAAAAAACGGCATTTTCGAGGTGGACGACGTGACCCGCGCCTACATGGACGGCCGGGCGCAGCACGCATATACCGTGTATGCTCCCGACGCAGACGCGCCATACGAGCAGGTGATCGACGTCGACCTTTCGGCCATCCGGCCTACAGTCGCCTTCCCCCATCTGCCCGAAAACACAAAGACCATCGACGAGGCTGCGGCGCTGAACGTGAAGATCGACCAGGTGGTCATCGGCAGCTGCACCAACGGACGCTTGTCCGACATGGCCGCGGCGGCGGCCATCCTCAAGGGCAGAAAGGTGGCCCGCCGCGTGCGCGCCATCATCATTCCCGCCACGCAGCACGTCTATAAGGAGTGCATCCGGCTGGGCTATATGGACACGTTCATCGACGCGGGCTGCGTTGTGAGCACACCCACCTGCGGCCCCTGCCTGGGCGGCTACATGGGCGTTCTGGCCGAGGGCGAGCGCTGTGTTGCCACCACCAACCGCAACTTTGTTGGCCGCATGGGCCATACCGCCAGCGAAGTGTATCTCGCAAGCCCGGCCGTCGCCGCGGCAAGCGCCATTGCCGGGCACATCGCCAGCCCGGAGACAGTGTAAGGAGGAACGGCACAATGGTACAGGGCAAAGCACACAAATATCCCGACAACGTAGATACCGACGTCATCATCCCCGCGCGCTACCTGAACACGGCCGACCATAAGGAACTGGCCGCCCACTGCATGGAGGACATTGACGCGCAGTTCAAGCACAACGTGAAGCCCGGCGACGTGATGGCGGCGGGCTGGAACTTCGGCTGCGGCTCCTCCCGGGAGCACGCGCCCATCGCCATCAGGGAGAGCGGCGTGGCCTGCGTCATCGCCAAATCCTTTGCGCGCATTTTCTACCGCAACGCCATCAACATCGGCCTGCCCATTTTCGAGTGCGAGGCCGCCAGCGACGGCATCGCCGCGGGCGACGAGGTCCGCGTGGATTTCGACACCGGCCTCATCACCAACCTGACAAAAAACGAGACGTATCAGGCCCAGCCTCTGCCCCCGTTCATTCAGAACATCGTGAACAGGGGCGGGCTGCTGAACTCGCTGAAATAATGATCAATCAGGCCGCTCTTGCGCAGGGCGCAGGCGGCCCGGAACGGAGGAATACCATGCGCAAACGCATTGCAGTGATGAAGGGCGACGGCATCGGGCCGGAGATCGTAAACGAGGCGCTGAAGGTGCTTGAGACCGTAGCTTCAAAATACGGCCACCATTTTGCCTATAATTTTGTTGATATCGGCGGCGTGGCCATCGACAACTACGGCACGCCCCTGCCCCAGGCGACCATCGACGCCTGCCTTGAGGCGGACAGCGTGCTGCTGGGCGCGGTGGGCGGCCCCAAGTGGGACGGCGTGCCCGGGGATAAGCGGCCGGAAAAGGGCCTGCTGGGCATCCGCAGCGCCATGGGCCTGTTCGCCAATATGCGCCCGGCTAAGCTGTTCCCGCAGTTGGCCGGCGCGAGCCCTCTGCGCGGGGACATCGTGGCGAAAGGCATTGACTTCATGGTGGCGCGGGAATTGATCGGCGGCGTGTACTTCGGCGAGCACAAAACCGAGACCGTAAACGGCGAGCGCGTGGCCACAGACGTGATGCCCTATGCTGAGCATGAGATCGAGCGCATTCTGCGCGTGGGCTTTGAAACGGCCATGAAGCGCCGCAATAAGCTGACGGTGGTGGACAAGGCGAACGTGCTGGACACCAGCCGCCTGTGGCGCGCCGTGGCCGCGCGCGTGGCCGGGGACTACCCGCAGGTAGAGGTCAACTATATGTATGTGGACAACGCGTCCATGCAGATCGTGAAAGACCCGTCCCAGTTTGACGTGATCGTGACGGAGAACATGTTCGGCGATATTCTTTCGGACGAAGCCAGCATGATCACGGGCAGCATCGGCATGATTCCGTCCTCCAGTTTGGGCGAAGGCACACGCGGGCTGTATGAGCCAATCCACGGCAGCGCGCCGGACATTGCCGGGCAGGACAAGGCCAACCCCATCGGCACCATCCTGTCCGCCGCGATGATGCTGAAATACTCCTTCGGCCTTGCAGAGGAAAGCGACGCCATTGAGGCCGCGGTGAACCGGGTGCTGGAAAAAGGCCTGCGTACGGGCGACATGATGAGCGAGGGCTGCACGCCTGTGGGCTGCAGGGCCATGGGCGACGCCATCTGCGCGGAAATTTGAGCGCACACGAACAAAGCATGCCGGTGTGGAGGATTCTGTTTTTTTCACCGGCGTGCTTTTGGGGAAAGTATAAAGAGCTTGGGGACAGGAACCCCGGCCGCTGCGTTATCTGGCGCAGGGCCGGGGTTCCCCGTTTTTATTGGGCCGCGCGCCGATGTACCGCGTGCCTTTTTCCCTTCTGCCCGCCGTGCCGGGCCGGGCGCAGGCCAAGCTTGCCGTATTCATAGCAGCGCCGGCACATATACTCCTGAAGCTCCTCGTAGCTCTCCACCATTGCAAGCAGGTCCGGGTCTTCATCATCCGTGCCCAGGCGCCGGGCGATGCGTTCCCGCGCATCGCCCGCCCTCTGCCAGATGCGGCTTGCTTTTGAACCGGGACGAAACTCATGCCGAACAATGTGGGAAAGCGGCACGCGGTATTCCTCCAGAATATATTCCCCGTGCATCAGATTATAAATAATTTTAAAGAAATCCATAAACCCAAACCTTTCTATCCCCATTTTAAATCCCTATATTGGTATTGTCAATACCTATTTTAGCCATTTCAGATTGTGCATATTTGCAAATCCAACCTGTACACTTAAGTTGTACAGGCGGTGAAAAAATGGGGAACAGCTATGCAGACTACCGGGATGAAGTTGGTCTGAAAATCAAATATTATCGTTTGAAAAAGGGATATACTCAAGATCAGTTGGCCAAACGAATCGGTATTGAAGGAAATCATCTGAGCAAGATCGAACGAGCCAAAGTTGGCGTCTCTTTAGACATGCTGTTTGACATTGCCAACGCATTGGGAATTGATGCGTATAAGCTTCTCATGTTTGATTAAATGGTGCTGAAATGAAATACAAATATACAGACTACCGTCTTGGCTTGGCCTCAAACATCAAGCATTATCGGTTAAAAGCCGGCTACACCCAGGAACAGCTGGCCGAAAAAGTCGGCATCGGTTCAAAACATTTGAGCCGCATTGAAACCGCGCGTGTCGGAGTATCTCTGGATATGCTGTTCAATATCGCCGATGCGCTCGGGGTTGATGCCTACAAACTGCTGATGTTCCACTAAACCGCCGCGGGCCAGCCCGCGGCGGGTTTTCCTGCATTTGGGGGAGGTTTGTCTTTT
>OLRD01001006.1_pt1 | contig 18988 bp, 19 predicted proteins | sample 1672051 | NCBI WGS metagenome assembly OLRD01 (sample SAMEA3136640, study PRJEB25190) | human gut metagenome | biome: human gut; feature: human-associated habitat; material: faeces | place: Austria | collected 2013 | reverse complement strand
TCTGACAACTGTTATCTTTTCGTCTAACAACTGTCAGACGAAAAAGAAACAGTTGTCAGACGATTATTTTTATGCTAAACTAAAGTTAAGGTTTAGTATAAGAGGACTGAAATGTTAGCGAATAAACTGATAGACACATAAACAACTAATAAAAAATATACTAATGAGTGCATTTTATGATTTGTATGAGACTCCGGACCCTAATGATACAGGGGAGAAACAACCCCTTCATGCCCGCATTGTTCCGAGTGGAACTTATTCGAAAAAAGATTTTATAGAACGCGTATCCCGTCACCAACCTTTTCCGCACAATATAATTGAAGGAGTACTTGGCGCTGTAGTTGATGAACTGGTCGAAGCCTTGGCGGATGGATACATCGTGGAACTGGGCGAACTTGGACATTTCAGCATTTCGTTGAAGTGTACCCATAAAGTGATGACTAAGAAAGAAATTCGTGCCGAGTCTATCCGTTTTGACAATGTTCATTTACGTACTTCCAAAGAGTTTAAAAAGAAAATAAAGCGGGAGATAGAACTTGAACGAGTTGAGAACTCCAAAGTAAAAACTCACGATACTAAAATATCCATTGAAGACCGTCTCCAAATGTTGCAGGAATTTCTGAAGAAGAACGGAGGAATCACGCGTATAGAATATAGCAGACTGACCGGACTCCCCCGATTGAAAGCAATTGATGATTTGAATACTTTCATCAAGGAGGGAACTCTTCGTAAGAGGGGAGCAGGAAGAACTGTCTTTTATGTGTGGAAACAGGAAGAATGATATTATAACAGAAAACCATCTTTCTTTTTGCTAACAATTTTGTATCTTTGTGTGTATATAGAGAAAATAGTAAGATTATGGCAAGAATAACAATACCTTATGCAGTAGCTGATTTCATAGATTTGCGTGAACGAGTTTTTTATTATGTGGATAAAACAGATTATATTCCTAAATTAGAGGATTATAATGCTCCTATACTTCTCCTAATGAAATAATACGTAATGAACTATTGCAGTCACTTAAAATACAAATATGAAAACAAAGAAATTATTAGGAATATTTTTTCTATTCCTTTGCACAATTACCCTTGTAAGTTGTGGAGACGATGAAAAGCAAGAAATATATTCTCTGTCATTTGAGAAAGGATATTATGAGCGTCCTTTGTTGGGAGCAAAAAATATCCCCGTCAGAGGTGGTAATAGAGACTATACCGTAACCGTTCAAAATACAGATGTTTTAAGCATAGATATTGATTTATCAAGTCCGATAGATATGGGTAATTTAGTTGTGAAACCCAAACAAAAAGGAGAAACCACCATTACTGTCAAGGATAATGTAACTAACGAAACGGTTGATTTAAAAATAAAAATAGTCGATAGTTATTTGAACCTGAAAGTTGCACATCCTGCACAAGTACCCTACACCGGAGGTGAAAATCTATTTTTTATAAATAATTCAGATAGGGATTTTTATCTTTTCGATGAAAAAATGGAAAAGAAAGAATGTACGGGAAATTACCAGTTTCTTATTAAAAACAGTACTTGTTATATGATATTGAATTTTGATAAGGAGCTGAACGATAAAAGAACCTATGAATACAATATATCTAATACATCAGAACGTATGTTTACTCTTATAGAAATATTGTTAGGTATTGACTGGAATATGAAAGCTGATTTAATTAATAGATCAACAAGGTCAGCATCTCCTGTGACAATGAATGCGGTAGATACAGAAACAAATATAATTCAGTATTTTGTGGCAGGCTCAAACGATATACCTGAAAATATATTGGATTAGAATCGGTTATTACTATTCTTTTAATAACACATATTAAGTCAGATAATTTGCACCTTTTGTTTCATACGAGTATCTTTGCTTCACTATTCTGTTAAAACGATAGGGGAGAATGTATCACAAGAGAAAAATAAGAGCATACATAGCATGGATGTTATTCATGACATTCATTCCCTTCTTTGTAGTGAAAACCTTTCACTATCATGGAAGTGAAGATGAAACGTCATGCTCTCATGCCGAACATTCCCGGAGTCATGCCGAGGATTGTGCCATATGTAAATACTCCCTTTCTCTCTTTACAGAACCTCAGTCGGTAGAATTTCACTGTATATTGACGCTCGTTCCTTACGAGCCGATTACTTATCAGGATAAGGTTGTCTGCAAACGAACTTATTCGCATCACCTACGAGCGCCTCCTGCCGCATAATTACATATTCATATTTTCTAGGAAGACAGGTTCATTGTAACTTGTCCTCACATTCATTTTACACATTATATAAAAGATTGTAATTGATGCGTATCGGAATTATTTCGGGCGTAATAGGGTTGTTTGTAACCTTACCCGTCCACGCACAGAAGTCCGATTCAATCAAGAGTATGCTTTTGCCTGATGTTGTTGTGACCGAGTCGTACCAACAGCGTCAAGCCAAGAAGTCTGCACTTACGGTTGAAGTGATAGAACAGGATTTTCTGCGCAAACATTTTACGGGAAACTTCATGCAGGCAGTGGAGAACATTCCCGGAGTACAAGCTATGGACATAGGCTCCGGCTTCTCCAAACCGATGATTCGGGGGATGGGATTCAACCGGATAGCCGTATTGGAAAACGGAATCAAGCAGGAAGGCCAGCAATGGGGAGCCGACCACGGACTGGAACTGGATGCCTTCAATATCGAAGCAGTCAATGTCTTGAAAGGTCCTTCCTCACTGCTTTACGGCAGTGATGCCATGGGTGGAGTGATTGATATAGCCTCTCCTCCCATACCTTCTGCGAATATGCTCTTCGGCGATGTCACCCTATTGGGCAAATCCGTCAACGGAACACTGGCAGGTTCGCTGATGCTGGGACTTAAAAAGAATGCCTGGTATGCGCAAATCCGTTATTCCGAACAGCACTTCGGTGATTACCGCATCCCTACGGATACCATTGTCTACCTGACTCAGAAAATGCCTGTCTATGGGCGTAAACTGAAAAATACGGCAGGAGTGGAACGCAATATCGGCCTTTTCACCCAATATCAGCGAAAAGGCTATAGAGCAGACTATTCCATCAGTAATGTCTATCAGAAGACGGGGTTCTTTCCGGGCGCACACGGTGTCCCCGACGCATCGCGCGTAGAAGATGACGGAGACAGCCGGAATATCGAACTGCCTTACAGCAAGGTAAATCATCTGAAAGTAACCACACATCAGCAATATGCTTGGGAGAAACTGATCCTGTCCGGTGATTTGGGATTTCAGAATAACCATCGGGAGGAATGGAGTGCTTTTCATACTCATTACGGCTCCCAGCCTGCGCCGGAGAAGGACCCGGACAAAGAACTGGCTTTCGATCTGAACACATACAGTGCTTCGGTAAAAGCCCGCTTTATTGGCTCTTCTTCATGGGAGCATACGTTGGGGTGGGATAGGCAACATCAGCAGAACGACATTTCCGGCTATTCATTTTTGTTGCCGGAGTACCATCGTTCTAGTACCGGATTGCTCTGGCTTACGACGTATAAGCCTAATAACATTCTCTCTGTCAGTGGAGGCGTGCGATATGATTATGGTTATATTGGCATCTCTCCGCACGAGGATGTTTATCTGGCGGATTACCTTCGGAGGCAAGGATATGATGATGAACAAGTAGAGTCCTATAAATGGAACAGTCATGCCGTCCGAAAGCATTTCGGTGACTATTCCTTTTCTTTGGGACTGGTATGGACACCCTCCGTTCAGCACATGGTGAAAGTGAACATCGGACGTAGCTTCCGCCTCCCCGGAGCCAATGAACTGGCTGCTAACGGTGTACATCACGGCACTTTCCGTCACGAGCAGGGAGATGCTTCTCTGAAATCCGAGCAAGGATGGCAGATGGATGCTTCCTACAACCTGCGATATCACGGATTTTCCGTTTCCGTGTCTCCTTTTGTCAGTTGGTTCAGTAACTACATCTTTCTGCGTCCCACAGGCGAATGGTCAGTTCTGCCGCATGCCGGACAGATTTACCGCTACACGGGAGCCGAAGCACTGTTTGCCGGAACGGAGGCTACGATAGACATTAACTTTCTGCGTCACTTCAATTACCGTATCTCCGGAGAATACGTTTACACCTACAACTGTGACGAGCATATTCCGTTAAGTTTTTCTCCGCCGTTTGGTATGCGGAATACGGTGACATGGCAAAGAAAACACTGCATGCTTTATGCGGAGTGGCAACTTATTGCCCGTCAGAACCGTGTAGACCGTAATGAGGACCGCACACCGGGGGCCAACCTGTTTCATTTGGGTGGCTCGCTGAATATTCCGGTTGGCAGGGCTAACGAGATAGAAATAACCCTGACCGCCCGTAATATCTTCAATACCAGATATTACAATCATCTTAGTTTTTACAGGAAAGTAGAAATTCCAGAACCGGGACGAAACTTCCAATTATTAATCAAAATTCCATTTAAAAAATTACTGTAATGAAAACAAAACTTTACCTCCCGATCATCAGCCTTCTGGCAATGTCTGTATTTGCATTTATTTCTTGTGACGATTCGGATAGCGATACCACCAAACCGGTGATTGAACTAAGTGAACCGGAAGAAGGGCAAGAACTGAAAATTGGCGACGAGCACGGAGTACATTTTGAAATGGATCTGTCGGACGACGTCATGTTAAAGTCTTATATGATTGAAATACATAGTAATTTCGACCACCATTCGCATGGAAAGAGCAGGGCTGCCGCTACGGACGAAGCCACTGTCGATTTCAGTTTCAACAGGTCTTATGATATCTCCGGAAAGAAAACGGCGCACATCCATCACCACGATATTATAATTCCGGCGAATGCTACTCCGGGCGATTATCATCTGATGGTTTATTGCACGGATGCCGCAGGAAACGAAACCTACATTGCGCGCAATATTGTACTGAGCACTACCGCCGAAGGGGACGATCATCATCACGATGAATAAATAAAATAGCCAGCCTGCCATGCAAAACGGGGGCGGGATGGAGTATCTTTTTTCTCTTATTAATCAGTGTTCGTATAATTTTCTTTAAAAGGTGTAATAGTTATTACACCTTTTGTGTTTCCAAAGCTTTACTTTTGTGAAAAATACTTTTCACTATGATGAAGTTACCATTTATAAACCGAATTTTTCCTTCGTACAGATCGAAGATAATAGCCGTTATCATTGGCGGTATTATTGTAGGCGGAGGAGCTTTATTTATGTACATGCTTCGGGCACATACGTATCTGGGCGATGATCCGGCAGCGTGTGTGAATTGTCACATCATGTCTCCTTATTATGCCACATGGTTTCACAGTTCACATGCACGGGATGTCACCTGTAACGATTGTCATGTTCCTCACGAGAACATTGTAAAGAAATGGACATTCAAAGGAATGGATGGTATGAAGCATGTCGCAGCTTTCCTTACCAAAAGTGAGCCACAAGTGATAGAGGCCCACGAGGCCAGTTCGCAGGTGATTATGAACAATTGTATTCGTTGCCATACACAACTGAATACGGAGTTTGTAAAAACAGGAAAGATAGATTATATGATGTCTATGGTGGGAGAAGGAAAGGCTTGCTGGGACTGTCATCGGGATGTACCTCATGGTGGTAAGAATTCGTTGTCCGCTACTCCGGCAGCTATCGTCCCTCTTCCCGAATCGCCTGTACCGGAATGGCTCCGGAAGATGGTTAATAATAAGGAATAAGCATATACATAACTACGTAATAAAATAATAAAACCGATATACAATGGAAAAGAAATTAAAATCATGGCAAGGATGGCTGTTGTTCGGAGGTTCAATGGTCGTTGTTTTTGTTTTAGGATTATGTGTTTCTGCGTTGATGGAGAGGAGGGCGGAAGTCGCCAGTATCTTTAATAACCGCAAAACTGTCATTAAAGGTATTGAAGCACGCAACGAACTGTTTAAAGATGATTTTCCCCGCGAATATCAGACTTGGACGGAAACGGCAAAGACTGATTTTGAAAGCGAGTTTAATGGCAATGTCGCTGTTGATGCTTTGGAAAAACGTCCGGAAATGGTTATTCTGTGGGCAGGATATGCATTTTCAAAAGACTATTCCACTCCGCGCGGACATATGCATGCTATCGAGGATATTACGGCGTCACTTCGTACCGGTTCTCCTGCAGGTCCGCACGATGGCCCTCAGCCTTCTACTTGCTGGACTTGTAAGAGTCCGGATGTTCCCCGCATGATGGAAGCATTGGGAGTCGATTCTTTCTATAATAACAAATGGGCTGCCTTTGGTGATGAAATCGTGAATCCGATCGGCTGTTCCGACTGCCACGATCCGGAAACAATGAATCTTCATATCAGCCGTCCGGCATTGATTGAAGCTTTCCAGCGTCAGGGAAAAGATATCACAAAAGCTACTCCACAGGAAATGCGTTCATTGGTCTGTGCGCAGTGCCACGTAGAATATTACTTTAAGGGTGACGGTAAATATTTGACTTTCCCGTGGGATAAAGGTTTCACTGTAGAAGACATGGAAGCATATTATGATGAGGCAGGTTTCTATGATTACATTCATAAGTTAAGCCGTACTCCGATCTTGAAAGCCCAGCATCCCGACTATGAAATAGCTCAGATGGGTATTCACGGGCAAAGGGGCGTTTCTTGTGCCGATTGTCATATGCCTTATAAGAGTGAAGGGGGCGTGAAATTCAGTGACCATCACATTCAGAGCCCATTGGCAATGATTGACCGCACCTGTCAGACTTGTCATCGTGAGAGTGAAGAAACATTACGTAACAATGTGTACGAGCGTCAGCGCAAGGCAAATGAAATCCGTAACCGTCTGGAGCAGGAACTGGCAAAGGCGCATATCGAAGCAAAATTTGCCTGGGATAAGGGTGCTACAGAAGATCAGATGAAAGATGTGCTTGCATTGATTCGTCAGGCACAATGGCGTTGGGACTTCGGTGTGGCATCACATGGAGGTTCTTTCCATGCACCGCAGGAGATTCAGAGAATTCTTTCTCATGGTCTGGACCGTGCTATGCAGGCTCGTCTGGCTGTATCCAAAGTTTTAGCGAAGCATGGGTATACGGAAGACGTTCCGATGCCGGACATTTCAACGAAGGCCAAAGCGCAGAAATATATCGGTCTTGATATGGATGCTGAAAGAGCTGCTAAGGAGAAATTCCTGAAAACGACCGTTCCGGCATGGCTGGAGAAGGCAAAGGCAAACGGACGTCTGGCACAAAAGTAAAATAGGGATATATGTGGAGCAAACCGTGGAGTTATAAAGAAGGGCTGGTGATTGGTGCGGGATTACTGGTGATAGGTATTTTGTTGCAAATGGCAGTGGGAGCCATCAACTGGAGCCTGTTTGCCTGTCCGGTCAATGTGATTGTGTTAATGGTTTATATCATTGCGCTGGTAACCATGCACCTTCTTCGTAAACGTGTGTATCTGTTTGGATGGTTGAGCCATTATTCCGCTGCCGTTTCTTCCTTGATATGGGTAGTCGGCATGACGGTGATAATGGGACTTATCCGGCAGGCTCCTTCCGGTCATGCTTCCAATGATATACTGGGATTTTCGCAGATGATTTCGTCCTGGCCTTTCGTCCTGCTTTACTTTTGGATGGTCACTGCATTGGGATTGACTATACTCCGTGCCAGCTTTCCATTCAGGATTGGCAGACTATCCTTTCTTCTCAATCACGTAGGATTGTTCGTGGCATTGATTACGGCTACTTTGGGAAATGCTGATATGCAACGCTTGAAGATGACTACCCGAATGGGAAACGCAGAATGGAGGGCTACCGATGATAAAGGAAAATTGATAGAACTTCCGTTGGCTATCGAACTGAAGGATTTTACGATTGATGAATATCCTCCGAAACTGATGCTGATTGACAATGAAACGGGGGGAGTACTTCCCGAAAAGTCTCCTGTGCATTTCCTGCTTGAAGACGGAGTTTCCGAGGGCAGTCTGCTGGATTGGGACTTGTTTGTCGAACAGTCTATTCCGATGGCTGCTTCCGTAGCTACAGAAGACACACTGAAATTTACAGATTTCCATTCGATGGGAGCGACATATGCAGTGCATCTGAAGGCCGTCAACCGAAAGAACAAACAGACGAAAGAAGGCTGGGTGAGCTGTGGTAGTTTTCTCTTTCCTTATAAGGCGTTGCGTCTCGACTCTCTGACGAGTCTGGTGATGCCGGAACGGGAACCGCAACGTTTTGCTTCGGAAGTAAAAGTCTACACACAGGAAGGAACGATAACGGAGAGTACGATTGAAGTAAATCGTCCGATGGAGATAGCAGGATGGAAAATTTATCAGCTTAGCTATGATGAGTCGAAAGGTCGCTGGAGCGATATCAGTGTCTTTGAGCTGGTTCGCGATCCGTGGTTGCCTGTAGTATATGCAGGGATTATCATGATGATGCTCGGAGCAATTTGTCTGTTTGTCAATGCACAAAAGAGGAAAGAGGAGGACAAGGAATGAGTTGGGAACATTTTATATGGTTTGCGATAGCCGCATTGATTTGCTGGAGCTTGGGCGCGTTTGCTGCCTGGAAAGGAAAGAAGCTGGTATGGGCTTATGGATTTACCTTGTTGGGGCTGGTCATCTTTTTCAGTTTTATCCTCGGTATGTGGATTTCTCTGGAACGTCCTCCGATGCGGACGATGGGAGAGACACGTCTGTGGTATTCTTTCTTCCTTCCATTGGCGGGTTTGATAACGTACGTGCGTTGGAAATATAAATGGATTCTTAGTTTCAGTTGCATTCTCTCACTGGTATTTATCTGTATCAATATCTTTAAACCGGAGATTCACAATAAAACGCTGATGCCTGCTTTGCAAAGTCCGTGGTTTGCCCCTCATGTCATAGTGTATATGTTTGCTTATGCGATGTTGGGAGCTGCGGTGGTCATGGCTGTCTATCTGCTTTGGTTCAAAAAGAAAGATATTGAACGGAAAGAGATGGACTTATGCGATAACCTGACTTATGTGGGCTTGGCATTTATGACATTGGGAATGCTGACGGGAGCTATCTGGGCGAAAGAAGCGTGGGGGCACTACTGGGCTTGGGACCCGAAAGAGACATGGGCGGCAGCTACTTGGTTCTCCTATCTGGTATATATCCATTTCAGGCTGGGCAGACCGTTGAAGAGTCGTCTGGCATTAGTCATTCTGTTAGTATCATTTGTCTTATTACAAATGTGTTGGTATGGAATCAATTACCTTCCATCGGCACAAGGAGTTAGTGTACATACTTATAACTTAAATTGAAATATCAATGAAAACATTTTATTGGTCATTCGTTCTTATGCTATTGCCAAGCATGGCATACACACAAACTACGGAGAAGGAAAATGAATTTTCGATGTCTATGCAAATCAGACCTCGTGCGGAGTATCGAAACGGTGCTATAGTCCCTCGCAATGAAGGGCAGAAGGCTGCATCATTCATTAATAACCGTGCCCGTTTGTCACTGGACTACAAGCGCTCGGACCTTGAAATCAAGATGTCGGCACAGCATGTTGGAGTATGGGGGCAAGATCCGCAGATTGACAAGAATGGTCGCTTTATCTTGAATGAGGCATGGGCAAAGCTGGATTTTGGAAAAGGCTTCTTTGTACAGTTAGGTCGTCAGACGTTAGTTTATGATGATGAACGTATTTTGGGCGGACTGGACTGGAATGTGGCAGGCCGTTATCATGATGCGTTGAAACTGGGATATGCCAATAAGAATAATGAAATACATGCTATTCTGGCTTTCAACCAGAATGATGAAAAAACGGCAGGTGGTACTTATTACAATTCTTCTATTGGTCAGCCTTACAAGAATATGCAGACTGTGTGGTATCACTATAAAGCAGATAAGATTCCGTTCGGGGCTTCTTTACTGTTTATGAATTTAGGGTTAGAGACAGGGAATCAGCTCACTCAAGATTCTCATACCCGCTACTTGCAAACGATGGGAACTTATCTTACATATAAAAATAGCGGATGGAACTTGGATGGCGCTTTCTACTACCAAACAGGTAAGAACAAGGATGCCGAGAGTGTTTCTGCTTTCATGGCAAGTGCTACGGCAGCTTATGCGTTCAATAAAACATGGGGAATGGTTGTAAGCTTTGATTATTTGAGCGGAAATGAAGAAGGTAGTAGTAAATTTAAGGCTTTTGACCCTCTTTATGGGACGCATCATAAATACTATGGCAGCATGGATTATTTCTACGCTTCTGCATTCAACAAAGGATTTGCTCCCGGATTAATAGATGGTCGTCTTGGGGCTCGTTTTCGTGCATCTGCCAAGGTAGATATGGAACTCAATTATCATTATTTTGCTACTGCTACTGAAGTAGATTTTAAAGAAGATTTGAAGAAGTCACTCGGTTCGGAAGTTGACTATCAGATCAATTGGTCCGTAATGAAAGATGTGAAACTCTCTGCCGGTTATTCTTTTATGCTTGGAACGAAGACGATGGATGCTGTGAAAGGCGGAAATCATAATAGTTGGCAAGACTGGGGATGGGTATCTGTCAATATCAACCCGAAAGTGTTTTTTACAAAATGGTAATTGAAACCTAGCTAGGATTCAGATTAAACCGTTGATAGAATATAAAAAGTGGCACAGCATTAAATTTAGGCTGTGCCACTTTCTTTTTATTATAAGTATTTCTCCAGCGCCATTTTATTCAGAATCTCGATCTTTTTTCCTTCCATTGTGATCAGTCCTTCCTTGATTATCTTATTGATTTCTTTGGATAAAGCAGGACGTGATACATTCAGGTACTCGGCAAGCTGTGACTGGGTATGCATGATCTCTACAATCAGAGAATCTTTTTTCTTATGTTCGAATAAGTAAACAATAAACCTTTCGCGTACAGTCTTGCGCGACAGAGGTTTCAAACGTGATACGGTACATATATTGCAATTTCCGGCGATGCAAAGAAAATTGTGCAACACCTGCGGGTCCTGACTGATGACTTTAAAAGTGGAATCTTTGGTTGCCATGAGTACCACGCTGTCTTCCAAAGCAGTAAAAGTAGCTGGCAACGTATTGTTTGAATTGAAAAGGTGAGGGGTGGCAAAGGTACGTGGTGCGATGATATACTCAATCATCACTTCGTTCCCCAATCCGTCAATGATATCCGTGCGTAGTTTTCCTTCCAATAACACATATAGTTTGTTGCAAGGTGTACCTTGCGTAACAACTATTTCTTTTTTATCCGCTGCATAGATAACGAAATCCAGTTTATCCAACAGAGATTCCTTAATGTTCAGAGGTAAATCCCGAAATAAAGGGATTTGAAATAATTTTTCTTTATGTGCGTTGGTCAGTTGTATTTTTTTCATTGCATTATGTTGTTCGTATCATGGGCAAAGATATGAATTATATATGGGCAGAGAAAATCTTTTTTTATGTTTGTGCCGCCGAAAGACCGATTATGGATGAGATGAAAAGGATATTGATAAAAAGTAAAAATGGCAGAAAATGTTTGAATCAGTAATTAGGGTACACATCTCTGTAATTTATCTACATTTGCTATATGATAAATTGTCTATTTTTGCAGAGTGAAAAAGCTGATTAATGAAATTCAAAAAATAAAAGTAATAAAGTTATGGCTAAAAAAGTTCTGATTATTTCGTCCAGTCCGCGAAAGGGCGGTAATTCTGATATGCTTTGTGACGAATTTATGAAAGGTTCCTCGAAACAGGCAATGAAGTAGAAAAGATTTTTCTGAAAGAGAAAGCAATTCATCCTTGTACGGGATGTAGTGTTTGCAGCATGTATGGCAAACCCTGCCCCCAGAAAGATGATGCCGCAGGAATTGTAGAGAAAATGATTGCTACTGATGTCATCGTAATGGCAACACCTGTTTATTTCTATACGATGTGCGGACAGATGAAGATTATGATTGACCGTTGTTGTGCACGTTATACGGAAATAACGAATAAGGAATTTTATTTCATTATTGCAGCGGCGGAGAATGATAAGGGGATGATGGAACGTACGATTGATGGTTTCCGTGGCTTCCTCGATTGTCTGGAAAATCCGCAGGAAAAAGGAGTGATTTATGGAATAGGTGCCTGGAAGGTAGGAGAAATAAAAGATACTCCCTATATGCAGGAAGCCTATGAGATGGGAAAAATGGTGTAAACGTTCGCTTTAGGTAAACATTTCCCGTCATATATAACAACCTTTCAGGATGGTGTCACTATGCTGAGTATATAGTGACGCTATACCTGTAGGATAGTGACACTAAAGCAGTATGATAGTGACACTATAGTAATGGGATAGTGACACTATCTTTTTGTCTGGATTTAATGAGAGAAGTTTAGTTTAACGATTCTGTTACAATAATCTTCTTTCGTTCGATTCCAGCTCCAATAAAGTCTTTTTAGCTACAAGACCACCGGCATATCCGGTTAGTTTATGATCGCTGCCAATCACCCTGTGACAAGGAATAAGTATTGAAATCGAATTTGCTCCATTCGAAGAGGCTACTGCACGGATAGCTTTAGGATTATCCAGTCTCTGTGATAATTGAGCATAAGATATCGTTGTTCCGTAGGGAATGTTTAATAATTCATTCCATACACTCTTTTGAAACTCTGTCCCGATAAGAAGCAGAGGAATATCAAACGTAGTCCTTTGACGGGAAAAATACTCATCTAGCTGACTGATCGTTTGCGTTATCACTTCAGAGTTTTCTATTGCGTACTGAGCATTTAACGCTTTTTGTATTCGTTTATCGATTGCTGCTCTGCGTTCTTCACTCACCACCCAGTCACACATACAGAGCTTGTTCTCGAAAGAACCGAGTATCAATGTCCCGCATGGAGATTGATAGTACTGTATCTGAACTGTATTTGCTTTACCTTTTGTTTCTTTCTCCATTTTGATTCTTTATTTAAAGGGTTTGATATGGATGTAAAAGTAATTATTTGTATTCAAACTACAAAATGAATAATTCGGCAATAGAAGCCTGAAACAAAATCTTTTACCCTTACAGTCGATTTAAATTGATTGATTACTTGTTCTGCCGTAGAATTATTATAATTTTGTAGCAGAACTTTTTATTTCGTATTATTTGATTAAGAACCAAACCACATGAACTATAAAATAACGACTCTTGTAGAAAATTGTGTCTATGGACGTAAATTGCAGGCAGAACATGGGCTTTCCCTCTATATTGAGACACCGGAAAACAGATTACTTTTTGATGCGGGAGCTTCCGATTTATTTATCCGTAACGCTCGTTTGTTACATATCGATCTTCAGAAAGTAGATTATCTGGTATTATCTCACGGGCATAGTGATCATACAGGTGGGCTACGTTATTTTATGGAATTGAATACGAAAGCGACAATTGTCTGTAAACGTGAAGTTTTCTTTCCCAAGTTCAAGGATGAACGTGAAAACGGGATGAAGCATATCCATTCAATCGACCTGTCCCGTTTCTATTTTATTGATGGGCAGACTGAACTGGTTTCCGGAGTATTTCTTCTGCCTGCTGTCGATATTATCAATAGTGAGGATACTCACTTTGAACGATTTTGGGTTCAGAAGGACGATGGTTGTAAAATACCGGATACTTTTCAGGATGAGTTGGTTATGGTGCTGGTTAATTCAGGAGGGCTTGTCGTTTTAAGTGCCTGTTCTCACCGGGGCATTACAAATATATTGCGGACAGTACGAACGGCATTTTCAAAACTTCCCTGCAATCTGCTTTTAGGAGGCTTTCATATTCATAATGCAGAAGAATCCAAATATCAGGTTATTGCTGATTATTTGCACGAATATTTACCTCAAAAGATAGGTGTCTGCCATTGTACGGGAGTAGATAAATATGCTTCTTTTTATAAAGATTTTGGCGACAGGATATTCTATAACTATACAGGAAAACAAATAGAGACAAGTATTTAAGAACAAAATATATAATAATTTGATATGAAGAAACTTATAACTTCTTTAGCGCTGGTACTGACTGCATTATCCAGCTATGCTATTACCCCTTTGTGGATGCGTGATGCACGTATCTCACCGGATGGAAAGGAAATCGTCTTTTGTTATAAAGGCGACATTTACAAAGTCCCCGTTCAAGGGGGAACCGCTACCCAATTAACAACACAAGCTTCTTATGAGGCTAATCCTGTTTGGTCGCCAGATGGTAAACAAATCGCGTTTGCCAGCGACCGGAATGGGAACTTCGATCTCTTTATCATGTCTGCCGATGGAGGAACTGCACGTCGGTTGACTTATCATTCTGCCTCGGAGATTCCTTCGGCTTTCACTCCGGATGGTAAATTTGTACTTTTCTCCGCCTCCATTCAGGACCCTGCGGAAAGTGCCCTTTTTCCTACCGGAGCCATGACGGAATTATATAAAGTTCCGGTTACCGGAGGACGTACCGAACAAGTGCTGGCTACTCCTGCCGAATGGGTTTGCTTTGATAAATCGGGAAAAAACTTCCTTTATCAGGACCGTAAAGGTTTTGAAGATGAATGGAGAAAACACCATACCTCATCTATAACAAGAGACATTTGGCTATACGATGTTTCGACCGGGAAACATGCCAATCTGACCAATCGGGAAGGAGAAGACCGTAATCCGGTATATGCACCGGATGGTAATTCGGTCTATTTTCTAAGTGAGCGCAATGGCGGTTCATTTAATGTATATAACTTTACCCTGAACACTCCGCAGGAAGTGAAAGCCATCACCACTTTCCGCACGCATCCGGTACGTTTCTTGTCAATCAGCGATAAAGGAACTTTGTGCTATACGTATGACGGAGAACTTTATACACAAGAGCCCAATGCCCGCCCGAAGAAAGTAAATGTTGATCTTGTGCGTGATGATGAAAAAGAGATTGCTACTCTCAGATTTTCTCAGGGTGCGACTTCTGCTTCTGTGTCTCCGGATGGTAAGCAGGTGGCTTTTATTGTGCGAGGTGATGTTTTTGTAACTTCAACCGATTATGCTACAACCAAGCAAATAACAAATACTCCGGCAAAGGAATCCGGTGTATCTTTTGCTCCCGACAACCGTACACTGGTTTATGCCAGCGAGCGGACCGGCAACTGGCAACTTTATACCGCTAAGATAGCTCGTAAAGAAGAGGCGAATTTCCCTAACGCCACTCTTATTGAAGAGGAAGTATTGCTCCCCTCCAAAACCGTAGAACGTGCTTACCCGCAATACTCTCCGGATGGTAAGGAACTGGCTTTTATCGAAGACCGTAACCGGTTGATGGTACTCGACCTGAAAACCAAAAAAGTACGTCAGGTGACAGACGGTTCTACATGGTACAATACAGGAGGCGGATTCGATTACGAATGGTCGCCCGATGGCAAGTGGTTTACGCTTGAGTTTATCGGCAATCGTCATGATCCCTATTCGGATATCGGTATTGTCAGTGCACAGGGAGGTACTATCACTAATCTGACTAACAGCGGTTATATTAGCGGCTCTCCACGTTGGGTACTGGATGGAAATGCCATTCTGTTCCAGACCGAGCGTTATGGTATGCGTGCCCATGCTTCCTGGGGATCACAACAGGATGTGATGCTGGTATTCTTGAATCAGGATGCTTACGACCGTTACCGTTTGAGTAAAGAGGACTTCGAACTGCTCAAAGAATTTGAAAAGGAGCAGAAAAAAGCAAAGGAGAAAGACGGTGATAAGAAAAAGGACGGAAGTCAGTCTAAAAAGGACAAGGCAGACAAAGAAAAAGATAAGGCAGACAAAGAAGGAGATAAGGAGGATACCGAAAAGGACAAGGCAGACAAGAAAGATATTGTTGTGGAACTCAGCGGTATTGAGGACCGTATTGTACGCCTGACTCCTAACTCTTCTGATTTAGGTAGTGCTATTCTTTCCAAAGATGGAGAAAATCTGTATTACTTTTCAGCTTTCGAAGAGGGGTATGACCTTTGGAAAATGAATCTTCGTGAAAAAGGCACGAAGCGTCTCCATAAACTTAATTCCGGCTGGTCATCACTGATGCTGGATAAAAAAGGAGATATCTTCTTGCTGGGAAGCAGAAATATGCAGAAAATGGACGCGAAGTCGGATGCTCTGAAACCTATCAGTTATCAGGCTGAAATGAAAATGGATTTGGCAGCCGAACGTGAGGCGATGTTCGATCATGTATATAAACAGCATCAAAAGCGCTTCTATAATCTTAATATGCACGGAGTGGACTGGAATGCCATGACAGCCGCCTATCGTAAATTCCTGCCGCATATTGATAATAACTATGACTTTGCAGAATTACTGAGCGAATGGTTAGGTGAACTGAATGTTTCGCATACCGGAGGACGCTATTCTCCGAGGGGCAATGGAGATGTAACCTCTAATCTGGGCTTATTGTTTGACTGGAATTATCAGGGAAAGGGTATGCAGATTGCTGAAATTGTAGAGAAAGGCCCGTTCGATCATTCCCGTACCAAAGTAAAGGCAGGGTGTATTATAGAAAAAATCAACGGGGAAGAAATAACTCCGGATAAGGACATCACTGATCTTTTGAATAATAAGGCAGGGAAGAAAACACTGGTTTCGCTGTACAACCCGCAGAATAAGGAACGTTGGGAAGAAGTGGTAAAACCTGTCACAAGCGGACAACTTAATGGCTTATTATATAAACGTTGGGTGAAACAACGTGCTGAGGATGTGGAGAAATGGTCCGGCGGTCGTTTGGGATACGTTCATATTCAATCTATGGGAGATGGAAGTTTCCGTACTGTTTACTCGGATATTCTGGGAAAATACAATAACTGTGACGGAATTGTGATCGATACCCGTTTTAACGGAGGCGGTCGTCTGCATGAAGATATTGAAATACTTTTCAGCGGTCAGAAATATTTCACTCAGGTGGTACGCGGACGTGAAGCCTGTGATATGCCAAGTCGTCGTTGGAACAAGCCTTCTATTATGTTGCAGTGTGAAGCCAATTATTCGAATGCGCATGGCACCCCGTGGGTGTACAAGCATCAGAATATTGGAAAACTGGTAGGTATGCCTGTTCCGGGAACTATGACAAGTGTGTCTTGGGAAACTTTGCAGGACCCTTCATTGGTATTTGGGATTACTATCACGGATAAGTCGTGCTTTCTTTTCTTATCCAGAGATATTTCTTCATCTAATGTGCGCACCTCACCATCAATATACATTCTGGCGTAACCAGCTTTGCGCATAGAATCTAAAATTTTCTGATGTTCACCCTTACGGCCGCGCACCAAAGGTGCCATAACCATAAATTTAGTATTTTCAGATAGTTCCAGAACATGATCGACAATCTGCTCAACTGTCTGCCGTTCAATAATTTTTCCGCAATTTGGGCAATGAGGTTCTCCAATACGGGCAAACAACAAGCGCATATAATCATATATTTCAGTTACTGTGCCCACTGTTGAACGCGGATTACGACTGGTAGTCTTCTGGTCGATGGAAATGGCAGGGCTGAGCCCTTCAATATAATCCACATCCGGCTTATCCATCTGTCCTAAAAATTGACGCGCATAAGCGGACAGCGATTCGACATAACGACGCTGCCCTTCCGCATAGATAGTATCAAATGCCAAAGAAGATTTACCGCTGCCAGATAAACCGGTAACTACAACCAGCTCATCACGCGGTATCTCAACTGTGATATTTTTCAGGTTATGCTGCCTGGCACCTTTTACAATTAATTGTTCTTTCATTACTTACTCCTGTTTTTAGGTTTAGGCGACAATTTCTGGCCTAACTGTCCTTTAATTACGATCAAACGGTCCCTTAATTCTGCAGCAAGCTCAAAGTTAAGTTCCTTGGCAGCAACAGCCATACGTTTTTCAAGTTCTTTCGCCATTTCTTTTTCCGACCGTTTTTTTATCGCATTATCACTGTAATCTTCCGTCCCGTCATCCTCGGCAATCTTCGTCAGTTTTATCAGCTGACGTTGTTCTTTATAGATAGTTTTTGGTGTAATCTGATGCTCTTTATTATAATCTTCCTGCAGTTCCCGGCGGCGGTTTGTTTCATCAATGGCACGCCGCATTGAATCCGTAATACGGTCAGCATACATTATGACCCGTCCGTGCTCATTACGGGCAGCTCTGCCAATGGTCTGGATCATAGCAGTATCACTGCGCAGAAAACCTTCTTTATCGGCATCTAAGATAGCAATCAGAGAAACCTCCGGTAAATCCAGGCCTTCCCGCAGCAGATTTATTCCAACCAGTACATCAAACTTACCATTACGCAGATCATCAATAATTTCAGCACGCTCAATAGTAGCAATCTCAGAATGCAAATAACGGACTTTTACCCCAGCTTGTTTCAAATATTCAGTCAGATCCTCAGACATCCGCTTAGTCAGAGTTGTAACTAAAGTACGTTCTCCTGCTTCAGTAACTTTATGTATTTCATTCAGCAAATCATCAATCTGACCTTTGATTGGCCTGATTTCTACCTGCGGATCTAATAAACCAGTAGGTCTGATAATCTGCTCTGCTATTGTCTGTGATTTTTCAAGTTCAAGGTCGCCCGGAGTTGCGCTTACAAACACAACCTGATTTATTCTGTCGTAAAATTCGTCAAAATTAAGCGGTCTGTTGTCAAATGCAGACGGCAGGCGGAAACCGTAATCAATAAGATTTTTCTTTCGTGCATGGTCGCCTGCGTACATTCCTCTTACCTGCGGCAGAGTAACATGGGATTCGTCAACAAAAAGCAGGAAATCGTCAGGAAAATAGTCAAGCAAAGTAACGGCGAAGAACCGGGTTTTCTGCCCGACAAAATTCTCGAATAGTTCTCAATGCCCGTACAAAATCCGATTTCCTGCAGCATCTCCATATCATAGCGTGTGCGCTGTTCAATTCTCTGTGCCTCAAGCAATTTTCCGTTCTCACGAAAATACGCAAGTCTTTCTTCAAGTTCACGGTCAATTTCTTTGAGTGCGGTTGCCATTTTATCCTTAGAAACAATGTAGTGTGACGCAGGATAAATTG
>OLRD01000998.1_pt1 | contig 19131 bp, 14 predicted proteins | sample 1672051 | NCBI WGS metagenome assembly OLRD01 (sample SAMEA3136640, study PRJEB25190) | human gut metagenome | biome: human gut; feature: human-associated habitat; material: faeces | place: Austria | collected 2013 | reverse complement strand
TAGAATACTACATTCACCCCCAGGGCCAGCACCAGACAGGCGTTCAGCAGGCGTTTGATCGGCACCTCCGGGTGGCGGTCCGCCCAGCCTCCCAGCAACGGCTGAGCCAAAATGCCGGCAAAGCAGCGAAGGGAGGCAAAGATCCCCGCCTCCCCGCTGGTAAAGCCCCGCCCCAGCAGCAGAGAGGTCTGGTAGCCCGCGAAGATGGCAAACATGGCCCAGTAGACCACGTGGACCAGCGTATAGGATACGTTCAGCCGCCGCAGAGAGGGGAATTCGGTCATACGGTCTCCTTTCCGGGAATCAGCAGACCCAGCAGGGGTTCAAAATCTACGCCCTCCCGCATAGGCAGGTCTTCCGCCGCGGTCCGCTCCGCGCAGGCACGGACGAACGCCGCCGCCTCTCCGGCGGCGGCGCTGTGTATCACGATATGGGAAATCTGAATTTCACGTTCAGCCTGCCCACGGCGGAGTACGATCTGCACCGGCAGCAGCGTGTGATCGTCGAGGCCTGCCGCTCCCTCGGCATCGAGGCGAGCTTCTCCGGGCGCAACGACATTCTGGCCGCCGGGCGGAAATTCTCCGGCAATTCGTTCTATCACCACAACGGCTGCTCGTTCCACAACGGCACGCTGCTCGTCTCGGTCGACATGGCCAACCTCGGCAAATACCTGACGCCGTCGCAGCGCAAGCTGCAGAGCAAGGGCGTCGCGTCCGTGCCGTCGCGCGTTGTGAACCTGTCCGAGCTGCATCCGGGTCTGCGCATTTCGCAGATGCAGCAGGCCATGGCGCAGGCGTTTGCGGATGTCTACGGTCTGCCGGTCACCACGATCACGGAATCGCAGCTCGATGCCTCGGAGATCGAGGCCCGCCGCATGCGCTTTGCCTCCTATGACTGGATCTACGGCAGAGCGCAGCCGTTCCCGTTCTCCTGCGGAGCGCGCTACCCCTGGGGCGAGATCACGCTGGAGCTGCAGGTCGAGGAGGGCATCTGCCGTGATGCGGCCGTCTACACCGATTCGATGGACGCGGAGTTTGCCGCGCCGCTGGCGAAGGCCCTGCGCGGCTGCCGCTTCCGCGTGGCGGACCTGTGCGGCCGCGTGCGCGAGGTGGCCGCCTGCTGTCAGATCGCGGACGACCTGTGCGCCCTGCTCGGCGAGCAGGAAATTTGAAAGGAGTGCCTATGGCAGACTATCAACTCATCGTCATCGGCGCGGGCCCCGGCGGCTATGAGGCGGCCATCCGCGCCGCACAACTGGGCCTGAATGTGGGCCTGATCGAGCGGGACGCGGTGGGGGGCACATGCCTCAACCGCGGGTGCATTCCCACCAAGACGCTCCTGCATGATGCAGGTCCAGGCGCAGACTTTCTCGCCCTGAATGCGCACAAGGAGCAGGTGGTTTCCACGCTTCGTCAGGGCGTGGAAGGGCTGCTCAAAAAACGCCGCGTGACGGTGTACAGAGGCACGGGCGTGCTCACGGACGACCATACCATCGAGGTGGACGGGCAGGCGGTAACGGGTGAAAAACTGCTGCTTGCGCCCGGCTCGCGTCCGGCGCTGCCGCCGGTTGAGGGCATCGATCTGGCGCTGACCTCCGACGATCTGCTGCATGAACCGCGCACATTGGAAAGCCTGCTCATTCTGGGCGGCGGCGTGATTGGCGTGGAGATGGCGGCCTTCTATGCGGCCACGGGCACGAAAGTGACCATCGTGGAGGCGCAGGAGCGCCTGCTTCCCCAAATGGATCGGGAGATCTCGCAGAATTTGCAGATGATCTTCAAGCGACAGGGGATGGGCGTGCATACGCGCGCTTTGGCGCGCCGCATCAGCGAAGGCGGCGAGGGCGTCGTGATGGAGCTGGACGGCGGCGAGACGCTCACGGCGTCGGCCGTGCTGGCCGCCGTGGGCCGCAGGCCCAACACCGACGGCCTGTGTGCGCCGGGTGTGGCGCTGGACATGGAACGCGGCTTCATCCGCGTGAACGAGCGTTTTGAAACCAGCCTGCCGGGTGTCTACGCCATCGGGGATGCCATTGGCGGGATGATGCTGGCACACGCGGCCTCGGCACAGGGGCTGACGGTCGTGCACGCGCTGGCTGGGGAGGAAGCGCCGCTGTGCCTTACTGCGATTCCCGCGTGCGTGTACGTCTCGCCCGAGATCGCCAGCGTGGGGCTTACCCAGGCGGACTGCCAGCAGCGAGGCATAGAGGTCAAAGTGGGGAAGGCCCTCATGGGTGCGAATGGTCGCACGCTGATCGCGGGCGGCCAGCGCGGGTTCATCAAGGTGGTTGTGAGCGCGGAGAATGGCCGCGTGCTGGGCGCACAGCTCATGTGTGAGCGTGCCACTGACATGATCGACTCCTTCACCGTGGCCATCGCCAATGGTTTGACCGCCACGCAGCTCATGCGTGCCGTGCGGCCGCATCCGACCTTCCTGGAGGCGGTGGGAGAGGCGTTGGACGCGCTGGACGGCCGGGCCATCCATTCCTGACAAGCAAAGAAAAACAAGGCGCTTTCCGGGCTGTATGCCTTCGGAAAGCGCTTTTTCTGCTATGGCGCGGGCTTCATGAAGCGGCTCAGGCCGTTGAGGGGACGTGCGTCCTGAGGCGGCCGGTCATCTTCCGGGGATATGGACAGCAAATTGGTCACCTCGGCATCTTCGGGACGGTTGTCCGGCTTTGGGTCCAGCATGCGCAGCACCGCGTCCCGCAGCTTGACGGGCAGCGTGGGGGAGAGGGCGATATCTCCCCCATCGAGGGCCGCCTCGTAAAGGTAGGTGTATTTGGCATGATCGAAACCGGGCAGGTCGCCCGTCCACACGCGATGAATCAGCGCGCCGAAGGAGAAGGTATCCAGCTTTGGGCCCAAAGGTGCATCCTGTCCCGCCATGTAGAGAAATGCTTCCGGTGAAAGGTAGACGGGGTCTCCTTCCAGATCCCGCTGGTTCTGGGGTGGGTCATCCTTGAGAAAGCCGCTGTCCAGATCAATCAGACGGATGCGGTAACCGGTCGGTCGCTTGAGCAGCAGCACGTGGTCGGGCTTGAGGTCCGCGTGCACCACGCCCTGCGTATGCAGACGCTGCAGACACAGCGCAAGGTCCGAAAGCACCTGCCGCTTGGCGCGCTCATCCAGTGCCGCCGCATCGTCCGCCGTCAGGTCGGAAGGAAACACCGCTTCGCTGGCGGCATAGTAGCGCCGCTCGAAGCGGAAGAAATCCAGCACAGGCACCAGCGTATCCCCGATCACGCAAGACAGCGCCGCATAGAGACGCTGCTTCTGCCCCTCAAAGGCCTCGCAGCGCTCGCGCTGGCGCTGGCCCAGCGGCGTTGAGGGGTCTGCCGGGTAGACAGGGGAGAGAAACTGCTTGAGAAAGTACTTTTCCAGCCCTCGCGCCGCAATGCACCAGCGTGCGCTCCCGCTGCCCACGGTGCGCAGGGGGGTAAGGGGCCTATACCCGCCAATCAAACCGCTCATGGGTGCCTCCCTCCGTCCAGTCATACGCCGTGCGATACTCCTGCCATTTGCCGCGCGCAAAAGCAATGTCCCGCCGCTTTCGGCGTACGGGGGTGATGAAGCGCTTTTGCAGCAGTGCACGCCGGGGCGCAAAAGCTTCCCGCGCGTCTTCGATGGTCTCGAACCCCAGCGGGGCCAGCAGCACCGTCGCATCGTCATGTGCGGCCTTTTTCAGCTGGTTCAGCAGCCGCCGTTCCCAGCCGTCCCAGTCGGCACTGGCGCGCAGGGTGTTGAGCAGCAGCATTTCAAACTCCATGGGCGTGGGCAGACAGCCGAAGGCCCCGTCGGTCGCCACAAGCAGCACGCAGGGCTTGGGTACACGAAGGCGGCGGAGGCTGAGCGCCACGGGCGCGTCGGCGCTGATGAGCGCACTCAGGGGCCGGTCACGGTACAGGCTTTCAAAGGGGTCCGGGTCGCCGCGCAGGTGGTCGCGGGTGCATTGATGCAGGCCTTCTGCATTCAGCACATAGCCGCGGCTGTCGCCCGCCCAGAGGAAGCAGAGATCGCTCGCAAAGGAGGGACCGCCCGCGATGGCCGCGCACAGCGTGGTGGGCAGGCTTCGCTGCATGCTGCCCACGATGCGTGAACCGGCGGGACAATGCTTCTGCGCAAAGCTGTGAAACAGGCTTTCCAACTCGCTTCCCAGCTCGCGGCACAGCTGCATACCCTCCGCTTTGGAGCCGGGCATGGGCAGCTGATCGCCCACCCAGGCCGAGAGCGCATGCGTCGCCAGCCGCGCGCCGGCAAACGCGCCGGTGTGATCGCCGAGGGTGTCATAGCGCCGGCTGCCAAGTCCTCCGCATCCGTCCGCCACGCAAAGCAGAGCGCCCCGACCGACGCCGCGCATGCAAAAACTGTCCTCCCCGGAGCCGGGCAGAACAGCGTATTGGGCACGAAGCAGGCGCTGGGACACGGGCGGCGCTCCCTTCCGCGTCAAATGGTGTTGCAAACGGCGTCCAGCACCTGCCGGTATTCCACATCCAGCAGCCCCTCGCTGACCGTTTGCACATGGATGACCTGACCCCATTCGGAAGAAATGCGGTTCCAGGAGGGCGCATCCGGAGCAAAAATGAGCAGGCGCTTGGCGTTTTCATCCATGCTGCCGCCAAGCTGCTCATCCTCCCACCAGAGGCTGAGCTCGTCAAAATCCTTGGCCATGCCCTCCGGATACCAGGGGGCGATTTTGCCATGACCCAGGTCATGCGTGGGCGCATCCGACCACATGACGATAATGTGGCGCTTCTTCACACCCTCGCGGGTCCAGTCGCTGCGGATGGCGTAAGCCAAAGCCTCCAGACCATCCTCCGGAATGTCGCCGCCGCCCTTGGCGGTAATGCCGTTGACGCAGTCATACAGCATCTGCGCCTGGTCAGGCAGCACAAAAAAGTCGCTGCTGAGCATGGCGTCGTCGCCGTCGGCCACGTAATCGCGGAAAGCAATCACCCGCACGCGCAGCTGGTCAATCACCTTGTGCCTCTTTTCCATTTCCGCCACGATGTCGCGGTAGAGGTTAAGCGCGTTCTGCTTGACCAGGTCCAGCACGTGGCGCATGCTGCCCGTGGCGTCGATGCAAAAAACCATGTCGACATGGTAGGTGAGCTTATACCCTTCCAAACCGATCGAGCCTCCCCCAAAAATGCGTTGTTCTTTCAAAAGGATTCTGCATCAGCCCGTATTTTCCTGCCGAATGGGGAGGAAAAGAGGCGGCGGAGCACGAAATATTTTCTGTTAAATGCTTTCAGATCAATGCTTGATGAAACGAAAGGGTCAGGGCGATGAAGGTACGCAGGACCATCGGCGGGGCACTGTTTGGAATTGGGTGTGCGGTAACGTTTGTGGGAATTTTGGCGACGGTGCTGCCCATGGTTCAAAACGACCAGCTTCAGCTGGTGCTATCCTCCTTCGAAATGCCGTCGGGGAATCTGATCGTCAGCGCCATCAATGGCGCAATGACCTACGCGTTGCATCACTGCTACGGAGTGCTGCTGTGCGGCATCGTGATGATGGCGGCGGGCATGGCCATTCTTTTGCACCGAACTCGCCGCCGCCCCGTCCGTCACAATACGCCATCGTCTTACAGCCGCCCGGCATCTGCCCCCGCCCCAAAGCCCGTATGGCCGGAAGAGGATGCCGACTGGTCGGCATGGAAGCCGCGGGAAACAAGGGCAAACCCCTTTGCGGGAGCAATCTATGAGGAGCTTCCCTCCCGCACGCCGTCTCCGGCAGTTCCGTCGGCCTACACTCCGCCTCCCATCCTGCCGCCCTCCAATGCCGCGGATGAACCTTCGCCCTATGCACGGCCGTTTGAGGAGGCACCCACGCCTCCCCCTCCAGCGAATCCCCCGGTGCCGCCGGTTGCGGCGCCTCCCGCACCGGAAGCATCGGAACCGTCTGCCGCAGAAACTCCCTATGCAGCACCAGACGTGTCAGAGCCGGCAGCAGAGACAGTACCGCCGCCTGCCCCGAAACTCAGCGCTTCTTCCTCAACGCCGCCTGTGGCCCCCGCTCGCGCCGAGGCCGGTACACCCAGCCAGAGCGGCTCACGTGTGATGATTCGTTCGACCATTGCTTCCAAGGCAGACAAGCCCGTGCCGGAACCGGCATCCCCAGCGCCTGCGCAGACATCTTCCCGAAAGGTGGTGCTGGATGGCATCGCGTACGAGCCCAATGAACCCCCGGAGGAGGAGGCCACACCGCCCGTATCCTCCCGAATCCGCAGTACGATGGGAAAGCATACCGTATAACGAACAACCAAAACGGGGCCGCCTCTGAGGGCGGCCCTGTTTGATGCTTCGACCAAAAGCGGCGTCCGGTTCATCCGGACGCCGCAGATTTATTTACGGGTTGAACATCATATCGAGCATCTCCATCCCGACATCGCTCGTGCCGTCTTCATTGACCATCGTTTCGGAAGTGGTCTCGCCCGTTTCGGTCGTTTGCGCTTCCTTGAGTTTCAGGTTTACAGAGCAGAAGTTGTTCAGGTCCGACTTCAGCGTGGCTGTCACCGTAAGGGTGGAGGCAGTTTCATCCGCCGCAACAGTCAGAAGGCCGCTGGTGCTGATGGTGGTGCCCTTCGCCTGCGCTCCGGATACCGTCCACTGAATGGGATAGGTATCGTCCTGCTCATAGGCGATGGCCTGATCGTTGATGAGAGCAGTCAGCTGCAGGGTTTTGCCCTTGACAATGGAGCTCTTGGACGATTGAATGGTCAGCACGGTCTCGACGGGAGCCTGGGGTTCAGGCTCCGTCTGAGACTGCTGCGCAGGTTCCACGCTGGGCTCCTGCACCGGTTCCACGCTGGGCTCCTGCACCGGTTCCACGCTGGGTTCCTGTACCGGTTCCGCGCTGGGTTCCTGCACAGGTTCCACGCTGGTTTCCTGTACCGGTTCCACGCTCATTTGCTGTGCAGGATCAACATAGATTTGCTGACCCGCGTCGGTGGGGATTTGCTGATTGGAATCCATGGCAGGCTGGAGACCGGACGGCGTCATGCCGTCGACAACGTCTCCGGTGACCGCATTGGCATTCTGGCTCTCCGACAAGCCGGTTTGAGCGGCGGCCGTCACTTTGATTGTGACGGTGGTCTGGACGGTCTTGGATTCGGTGCCTGCACCACTGTTGTATACGACAATCGCATTGGTGCTGTAGGTGTTCTCAGCAGGAGCTGCCGTGAGCATCACCTTCCAGGATTTATCCTCCCCGCGAGCTCCAATATACGTGCTTCCGTCATAGTTCGTGGTGAAGTTGGTTTCGTCGCTGACCTTTACAGATTCGATAACAGCTTCCACATCGCTCTCATTTTTTATGATGAGCTCCACGGGAGCAAGGCTGTCGGCCGGCTGCGACACGCTGATGCTGCTCATGGTCAGCACCGCGGACGAAGGCGTACCGGATTCTGTCACGGTCAAAGCAACGGTGGCCACAGCGGGAGAAGCCGTATTGTTATACTCCACGTTGATCTGTGCGGTATAGGTTCCGGGGGCGAGGTCCGCCTTGGGCTGCACGGTCCAACTCTTGTCCGGTCCGCCCACGGCGATCTGCGTGCTGCCGTTGTCGTTGACGGTAAAGCTGTCCGCATTCGTGCCGGAGAGATAGACTCGCGTGACGGTCGCGGTGGAGCCGCCGTCATTGGTGATGGAGATCGGCTGTACGACCGGTGCGCTGCCATTTACGACGCTGCCGAAGTCAACGTTACCCACCTTCAGGGAGGGTGCTGCAGTGGTGCCCTGGGTTACCGTGAAGCTCACATCCGCCTGCGCGGTCTTGCCACCGTCGTAAGTGACCACCAGGGTGGCGGCGTAGGTGCCCTGCGTGAGATTGCCGGCGGGCTGTACGCTGTAGGTAGCGGTTTCGCCTGCCTTGATGGCCGTTACCGTACCACCCAGAATGAAAGCGTCGGGATTCTTGCCAATCAGCGCGGCGCTGTTGACGGTTACATCGGCGCTGCCGGTGTTGCTCACGGTGAAGTTCTTGGCGGCAGGCACGCTGTAGCCTTCCTGCAGCGGGTCGAAGGCAACGTTGCCGATGACCAGCTCGGATACGGGCGCGGGCGCCGATTCCTTCACCACGAAGGACACCGTGGAGGAGACGGTCTTTCCACCGTCATAGGTCACGGTGACGGTCGCACCGTAAGTGCCGGCGGCCAGGTTTGCCGCGGGCTGGATGGTCCAGGAGGTGTCCGTCGCGCCGGCGGCAATTTGCGTGCTGCCGGTGGCGTTGATGATAAACCGGGTCGGGTCGCTGGAGGAGACACTGGCGATGGTAGCGGCGGCGCTGCCGGTATTGGCAATCGTGAGCGCCTTTGCGGCAGGCTGCTCATAACCGGCCACCACTTCGTCAAAGGTGGGTACGATCAGCCCAAGCACGGGAGCCTTGACCACGACGGCGGCCGTCTGGCTGGAGGTGGAAGCGCCCGTGTAGGAGCCAGTGCCCGCTACGGCGACACTCAGTTTGTGTCCCTCATCCTCGGTGGCTACGGTGTAGCTGGCGGACGTTGCGCCGGAAATGGCCGCGCCGTCACGATACCACTGATAGGTCACAGTGGCCTGCGCCGGGCTGGGCACAGCGGTCAGCTTGTCGCCCACAGAGGGAGCCGCGCCAACGGTGGTATTGCTATCGTTGCGGATCACCACGTCGACAACCGCTCTGGAGGCAGTTACGGCCGCGGTCAGACCGCTGCTCTGCGTGCCGCTGTACACGCCCGTACCGGTCACGATCAGCTCGATCTGCTTGCCGACATCATTGGCGGTGACGGTGTAGGTGGCCGCGTTGCTCACCTGATAGCCGCCCACCTTCCAGGCGTAGATCACGTTAGCCCCCGCCGGGTTGATGGTAGCGGTCATCACGTCGCCCACGACGGGTGCGATGGTATTGAGCGTTACGCCCGTCAGCACGGTGTTGCTGACCACGGCGTTGGTGGCCGCGCTGGTGACCGTACCCTTGTAGGAGCCGGTGCCCGTTACGCGCAGCTGAATGGTCTTGCCCACGTCGTTGGCATCCACGGTATAGGTGGTGTTGGTGCTCTTGACCACGCCGCCCACCAGCCATTCATAGCTGACGGTAGCGGTGCTGGGCGATACGGCCTGCATGGTCAGCACGCTGCCCACCACAGGCATATAGTTGTTGAGCGTGACGCTGGTAACTTCGTTGTTCTCGTGGTAGATGAGGAACTCGTTCATCATCCAGCCCACACGGCTGCCCACGCGGATGCGGTCCCAGACGGCACCCTTCTGCAGCACGGCCACCTTGGTGCCCACGCTGTAGACGCCGATCTTGGAATAGCTCTTGCTGGGGCCGGTGCGCAGGCGCACGCCATAGCCGTTGCTGCTCCAGATGGTGGCATAGCACAGCACGTTCGAGTCATCGGGATAGTCGCTGCCAAAGTGCAGGAACTGGCTCATCATATAGCCCACAGTTCCGCCGATGCTGATGCGGGACCAGTAGGTGCCGCGTTCCAGCACCGTTACCGGCGTGCCCACCGCATAAGTGCGGATGATGCGGTAGCCCGTGCCGGGGCCGGTGCGCAGGCGCACACCGTAGCCGTTGTAGCTGGTGACATAAGCGGTTCCCTCGCTGGGAACGGAACCGCCCATGCGCAGGTAATTGCCGTACATATAGCCGGTACGGCCATCCGGCGTCTGAACCTTGTACCAGCCTCCGCTGGAGCCCAGGATCTCAACCTGGGTGCCGGTGTAATAGCTGGTGATGGTGCTCGCGCTAAAATTGGGCGCGGAGCGCAGCCTCAGCCAGCCGCCGACAACGGTGGCGTAGGACGCTGCCATGGAGGTTGCGGGCAGAACGCTCAACAGCATTACCGCAACCAGTAGGACCGCAAGAAAACGTTTCATCTGCTTATCCCTCCGATTTTCCGTTTGCCCGGGGTGTTTACGATCATAATACGAACGAAGAGGACAAAATCTTCCCTGATGTGGAATTTCATTGTACAATCATTTGCAAAGGTTGTAAATAGCGATATATGGTGGTTTCCCTGGGTTTTCAGCCACAAAGCGGGGTCAGGGAGCCAACCTTGTTACAAAAATTGCAAAATAGAAAAAAAGGAAGGATGCTCTTCGCATCTTCCTTTTGGCTTATGACTTCTGGGTAAAGCTGGTATGGCAGCGGCTACAGGTCACAGTGACCACACCGGTTCCTCGGGGCAGGCGCAGCCACGCCCTGCAGCCCGGACAGCGGAAGTATTTGTATTTCTTCCGGTTCTGAAAGCGCGCCTTGGCCTGACGGCGGGCAGTGCGGCGGCGCTCCGTCATGGCCAGATAGCGGCGGTTTTCCGCGCTGCGCTTGTCGTTATTGCGCGAAAACATGCGAAAGATGCACAGCACATAGGCGGCGATTCCCGCCAGCGTGAGCAGAATGCCCAAAAGCGGCCAGAGGATAAATCCCTGCACGCCCGAAAAGATGGTGCCCAGCAGATAGGCGATCAGTCCTGCCCACAGCAGCGCCATGGAGAGCTGGTCAGCGCCATGACGGCCATCCATGAAGGATCGAAGGGTCTGTTTAATCTTTTGCCAAAAGGTCATGAAAAAGCCTCTTTTCTGGTCAGTTTAGCAATAATAGAAGCCGCCACGCCCGCCCAGACAGCAGCAGTTGCACAGCATGTTGGCCAGACACAGCGTCAGGCAGGGATTGGCGCAAAGATAGGAGCCAAAGCCCCCCTGTGTCCCGCGTTGCCCGTAGGCGCGGCTGCCCGCGTTGAGCTGCGCAAGCAGTTCGCGGAAAGCGGGCTCATCCGGCGCCATATTGACTGCGGTGCGGGCGTCGTTGAGCGCTGCGATGCGGTTGCCCAGCCCCATATTGGCTCGGGCGCTCCAATAGTACCACGCCGCCTTTCGGTTCGTGGCCCCGCGCAGCAGGCCCAGCGCCTCGCTGTAGCGGCCTGCCAGCACCGCCTGCGCGGCGGAGCGCAGTTCGGGGTCGTTTTCGGTATAGGCGGTAGACTGGTAGTTGCGCCGCTGACCGCCGCCGAAGAGGTCCTCAAAATCGAAGCCAAAGCCGCCGAAGTCAAACCCGCCCTGACCGCCACCGCCTGATGACCCATATCCACCGCCGTAAGAGCCGTAGCCGCCGGAGGAACCATATCCTCCATAGCTGCCGGAGGAGCCGTAGCCGGTTCCGCCGGATGAACCATAGCCTCCCGCGGAACCGTATCCGCTGGGGCCACCGGTCTGTCCCTTGTGCTTGATAAGCAGGGTGTAGGCCTCGTTGACCTCCTTCATGCGGGCCTCGGCCTCCGCGGAGCCGTTGTTCAGGTCGGGATGGTATTTTTTGGCCAGCTTGCGGTAAGCGGCCTTGATTTCATCGTCTGACGCGCCCGGAGACACGCCCAGTACCTCGTAGGGGTCTCTCATGCCCCGTCCTCCTTATGCCTTTGGGCGGACCCGTGGTCCGCCGTGCTTTCCTTGCGGGGCGCCGGTACGCCCTGCCTGCGTTCGCGCCGCATCTGCTTTTGACGATAGCGCGTCCAGCAACCAGCATACAGGATATTTCGCAAAATGTCCATATCCTTTACCAGGGGCAAGGTCTCAAAGGCGTCGGTGCTTTCGGCAATCAGCAGCGTGAGGCTTTCAAGAACCCGGTCCTCGTAGTCGTCTTGCAGGCTCATGTCCTTCAGCGGGTTGTAGCGCCCGCGCCGGCGGTCGGCCTCCAGATCGTCATAGGCATCCATCAGATAGATGAAACGCCCCAGCCCCTCGCCGATGCGCTGGAGCGTATCGGCCCACAGGTCCTCCCGATACCGGTAGATCGCGCCCAGCATGGAGGCGGTGAGGTTCGCCGCTGCATCGGGCGAGGGTTCACCCTCGTGCTCCAGAACGCTGATGGCGGCCAGAGAGCGTTCAATCTCCCCGCAGGTTTTGGGATAGGCTGCCGCTACACGTCCATAGGCCTCCGCCAGAAGAGCGGCTTCGGCCCGGCCGGGAAGGCTTCGATCATCGTGCCAGTCATCCAGGCATTTATGATAGGCCAGCGCCAGGTTCATATCGCAGCAGTAGTCGCAGAGCTCGCTTTGAACGTAGGCATGCGGCCGAAAGGGATGGGGCAGGCAGCGGGCCGTGCCCCGGATCTCATCCGGTTCGTAGAGCGAGCTGAGCAAAAGATACAAAAAGGTGATATCGTAGCTGAGCGTCATGCGCCCGAGCGCACCGTAGCGGTGCTTCAGCGCATGGCACAGGCCGCAGTAATAGGCGCGGTAGCGCTCACGCTGCTCCTGGGTCAGCGCCCCGGCGGCGATGGTCACATAACCGAACAAGCTGCCTTCCCTCCCTGCAAGGTCAGTTCTGTGAGCTGCCGCTCTCGCCGGAGGTAAAGGAGGCGTCCATCGCGCCGTCCTCGCTGGAGGACGCCGAATCATCCGTGAAGCGGCCCACGGCCTGCAGGGCCTGGGTGAGATCCGCGATCGCGTCCTCCAGGGCGCGGTCGTCCTTCTGGTCCAGCGCCCCCTTCACGCGCTTGCGCAGCGTCTCGATGCGCTCGCGGTCCTCCGGACCCAGCTTCTTCTGGGCGGACTTGGCCTGGTAGAGCAGCTCCTCCCCGCGGTTTCGCAGCTCGGCGGATTTGCGGCGCAGCGCATCCTCGGCCGCATAGCGCTCCGCATCGCGGATGGCCTGGTCGATCTCGGCGGAGGACATGTTGGAGCTCTGCGTGAGGGTGATCTCCTGATGCCGTCCGGTACCCAGGTCCTTGGCGGAGACATTGACGATGCCGTTGGCGTCGATGGAGAAGGTCACTTCAATCTGCGGAATGCCGCGCAGCGCACGGCGGATACCGCTCAGGCGGAAGCGCCCCAGGGTCTTGTTGCAGCTGGCGATCTCGCGCTCGCCCTGCAATACGTGGATGTCCACGCTGGTCTGGAAATTCGCTGCGGTGGTAAAGATCTGGCTGCGCTGCACGGGCAGGGTGGTATTTCGATCAATGATGCGGCTGAATACATCGCCCATGGTTTCGATGCCCAGGGAGAGGGGCGTCACGTCCAGAAGCAGCAGGCCCTTGACCTCGCCCTGCAGAACGCCGCCCTGCAGCGCCGCGCCCATGGCCACACATTCGTCGGGGTTGATGTCCTTGCTGGGCTCCTTGCCGGTAAAGCGCTTCACGGCCGCCTGTACTGCCGGGATACGCGTGGAGCCGCCTACCAGCAGCACGCGGCTGAGGTCTGCGGGCTTGAGTCCAGCGTCGCTCATGGCCTGACGCACGGGCTCCATGGTGGCTTCTACCAGATGGGCGGTCAGCTCGTCAAACTTGGCGCGCGTGAGAGACATTTCCAGATGCTTGGGCCCCGTCTTGTCCGAGGTCAGGAAGGGCAGGTTGATGGAGGCGGTGGTCGCGGCGCTCAGCTCAATCTTGGCCTTTTCCGCCGCCTCGCGGATGCGGCTCATGGCGGTGGGGTCGTGGGTGAGGTCGATGTGCTCGCGCCGCTTGAATTCCTCCACCAGATAGTTGGCCACGCAGTTGTCAAAGTCGTCGCCGCCCAGGCGATTGTTGCCCGCGGTGGCCAGCACCTCGATGACCTCGTTGTTGATATCCAGAATGGAGACGTCAAAGGTGCCGCCGCCCAGGTCAAAGACCATGATCTTCTGCGCGCCGCCCTTGTCCATGCCATAGGCCAGCGCAGCGGCGGTGGGCTCGTTGATGATGCGAAGCACGTTAAGCCCCGCAATGCGGCCGGCGTCCTTGGTAGCCTGACGCTGGCCGTCGCTGAAATAGGCGGGCACGGTGATTACCGCGTCGCTGACCGTTTCGCCCAGATAGGATTCGGCATCCTTTTTGAGCTTTTGCAGGATGATGGCGCTGATCTCCTGCGGGGTAAAGGCCTTGTTGTCGATCTTGATGCGGTTATCGGTGCCCATTTCACGCTTGATGGAGGAGATGGTGCGGCTGGCATTGGTCACAGCCTGGCGCTTGGCGGCCGCGCCCACGATGCGCTCTCCGTCTTTGGTAAAGGCAACCACGGACGGCGTGGTGCGTCCTCCCTCTGCGTTGGGGATGACGACGGGTTCGCCGTTCTCCATAAAGGCCACGCAGGAATTGGTGGTGCCTAGGTCAATGCCAATGGTCTTGCCCATGAATCAAGTTCCTCCTGACGGTTCTGCGCCGGTTATTTCAATACATTTGTAAGCATACCCCGCCCCCGTTGTGAATGTATAGCGAAAAAATGAAGAAACCGTAAACTTTACGCGGATTCGTATCAAAAGACGCAACGGTGGAAAACCATACGTCAGGGACGGTGTTATTTTGATGAATCCCTATCTGTTGGCATTTTCGATTTATGCGCTGCTCATCACGCCGATCACGCTGCATGTAAGCGTGCGCGTGGGCAGACAGGTGCGCTACCGACTGCGCGTACAGGCGGCAGGGCTTCCCTTTCTTCGCAAAATCAAGGAACCGCAGCCTCAGGAGGAACACACCGTGCATGAGGAGGATGTGGCGCGCACCCTTTCGGAGCCGTGGATCTGGCCGGCGCTGCGGGCGATTGGCCTGAAGCGGCTCAGGCGCGCGCTGCACGCGGTGCATCTGGAGAGTGCCTATCTCCATGTGCGGTTTTCATTTGACGATGCAGCCGTTACGGCGCTGTGCTACGCGGCGCTGCAAACCCTGCTGCGGACGCTGGCCTGCGCGGGGGCCCTGCCCCGGACGCTGGATGGGCGCGTGGAGATGGATTTCCGGGCCGAGGGTACGGAAGTTTTCGCAAGCGGCATAATCGGCGCGCGGCTGGGGAGCCTAGGCATGGCGGCAATCCAGCTGGGCGCGGCACTTCTTGGTGCGCGTGCCCGGCGCAACCGGACGGAGGAGGAGACGTATGCAGCAGCATCCCATTGACAACATGATGCAGACCACAATGGAGAACATCCGCAGCATGGTGGATGTCAACACCGTTGTAGGCGCGCCCGTGACGGGCACGAAGGGAACCACGATCATTCCCATTTCCAAGGTGAGCTTCGGTTTCATCGCCGGCGGAGGCGAATATGCAGCCGATGAGAGCAGAAGCCGGTCGCTGGCGGCCGAGGGATTTCCCTTTGCGGGCGGCACAGGCGCAGGCGTGTCGGTACAGCCGGTGGGTTTTCTGGTGGTGGGAGACGGCACGGTGAAAATGCTGCCCGCGCAGACCAACGGCGCCATGGAGCGTGTGGTGGAGCTTCTGCCCCAGCTGCTGGAGGACCTGAGTCAGAACGGGGAGCAGGGCGAAAAAAAGAAAGCCCGCAAGGTCTATAAAACCGAGATCGAAACCTTCGACTTCAGCGGCGAGGAGGAAGGCGCCAAATCATGAAAGACAAGCTGCCTGCAAAGCTGCGGGCTGTGACGCTGTTTTTGTGCTGCGCGGTGCTCACGCTGCTGGGCGGCGGCGCGCGGGCCGAGGAAGAGGTGGAAACCGGGGCCCGCGCCGCGGTGCTCATCGAGCGCAACACTGGCATGGTTCTTCTGTGCCACAATGAAAACGAGCCGTTGCCCATGGCTTCCACCACCAAGGTGATGACCGCTCTTCTGGCGCTGGAAAAAGGAAACCTTGACGACGTGGTCACCGTGGGGCGCAATGCCTATGGCGTGCCGGGTACGAGCATCTATCTGAATCTGGGGGAGCACATTACCCTGCGCAACCTGCTCTATGGCCTGCTGCTCGCCAGCGGAAACGACGCAGCGGTGGCCATCGCCGAACATATCGGCGGCAGCGTGGAGGCATTCTGCGCCATGATGACCGAGCGGGCGGCCGAGCTGGGATGTGAAAACACGGTATTCGTCAATCCCAACGGCCTGCCTGCCGAGGGGCATCACACCACCGCCTATGACCTGGCGCTCATCGCCCGTGAAGCGATGAAGCACGAAACCTTCCGCGAGATCGTCAGCACCCGTCGTGCGTCCATCCCCTGGGAGGGGCGCAGCTACGATCGCATCCTCAACAACAAGAACCGCCTGCTGACCGATTACGAGGGCGCAACCGGCATCAAGACCGGCTATACCCGCGCCGCCGGGCGCTGCCTGGTGTTCGGCGCCCGGCGCGACGGGCTGGAGGTGATCGGCGTGGTGCTCAACTGCGCAAACTGGTTTGACGAGGCGGCACGCCTGATGGACCTGGGCTTTGAGCGCTACGAGGGCTTTACCGCACTGTCCGAGGGCGAGACGGTACGCGTGCTGCCGGTTACGGACGGCACGCAGGACACCGTCTACATCTGCGCGGGAGCGGATCTGACCGCCCCCGTGCCCAAGGGCGAGATTCCTTCGCTGGAATATGACATGCCGGACTCTCTGCCCGCCGGCATGCAGATGGGGGACGCGGTGGGGGAGGCACGCCTTCTGCTGGACGGGCGCACGCTGGCTTCCGTGCCGCTGGTGCTGACCGAGAGCCTGACGCCGCGTGACTATGCCTTCGAGCTGGAGCGCGTGCTGCGCTCTTGGCCGTTGCAAAGTGAGCCGTTGTCGGAATAAGGTTTGCGCCGCCCGAATGCCTCCGGGCGGCGCTCTTTGAAACAATTCGGCATGTCGGGGAAAAATAGCAAATTTTCGCGCCGGATGGTTGACAGGCAAGCTGAACTATGGTACAATTTTATCTCGTCAGCGGGTACCCTGAGGATCAGCCCCTAGCGCGTTGTGCGCTGTGCGCCTGTAGCTCAGCCGGATAGAGCAACGGCCTTCTAAGCCGTGGGTCGGGGGTTCGAATCCCTTCAGGCGCGCCAGACGTGGTGGGTATAGTTCAGCGGTAGAGCGCCAGATTGTGGCTCTGGATGTCGTGGGTTCGAACCCCACTACTCACCCCACTTTTCCCCTTGTTGGGGTATCGCCAAGCGGTAAGGCACGGGACTTTGACTCCCGCATTCGTAGGTTCAAATCCTGCTACCCCAGCCAGCTATCGCCGCAAGGTCGATACAAGAAGATCGACATCCAGTAGGGATGCCGGTCTTATTGTTTTTTGGGGATATCTTATGTTTTAGCGGGGCCGGCCGGCGGTAGCCCCGGGAGGCGAAGTACAACATGTCCATGAAAGTGTATCAAGCGGGGATTGACATCGGTTCGACGACGGTGAAACTGGTGGTGACGGATGCGGACGGGCATACGCTTTTCAGCGACTACCGCCGGCACTGCGCACGCACGCAGGAAACCCTGGCCGATCTTTTGCGCGATGTGCGCGGCCGGCTGGGTTCGTGTAGCCTGCGGGTAGGCATGACGGGTTCGGGCGCGCTGTCGCTGGCGGACGCGCTGCACGTGACCTTCGAGCAGGAGGTCGTGGCAGTGGCCGAAGCGCTGGAAGCTGCCGCACCGGGCACGGATGTGGCCATTGAGCTGGGCGGTGAGGATGCAAAGATCATCTATTTCACCGGCGGCGTGGAGGAACGCATGAACGGCGTGTGCGCGGGCGGCACGGGGTCGTTTATCGACCAGATGGCGGCGCTGCTCAAAACGGACGCGGCGGGGCTGAATGACCTGGCGGCGAACTATCACGAGATTTATCCCATCGCGGCGCGCTGCGGCGTGTTCGCCAAGTCGGATATCCAGCCGCTCATCAACGAGGGCGCGGCTCGCGAGGACCTGGCGGCCAGCATCTTTCAGGCCGTGGTGAACCAGACCATCTCAGGCCTGGCCTGCGGCAAGCCGATTCGCGGGCGCGTGGCGTTTCTGGGCGGTCCGCTCCACTTCTTGCCGGAGCTGCGCAACGCCTTTATCCGCACCCTGCATCTGACGGATGAAACCGCCATCACCCCGGCGGACAGTCACCTTTTTGCCGCCAGGGGCGCTGCCATGCGCGCAGAGGGCAAGGAGGTGCCGCTGGATCAGCTGATTGACCGGCTTGCACAGGGAGTGGCGCTGACCGAGGGACTCAAGCGCCTGCCGCCGCTGTTTGCCAATCACGGGGAATACCGCGATTTTCTCCAGCGGCATGAGCGCGCTTCCGTGCGAAGGGGCGATTTATCCACCTATCGCGGGGAATGTTTCTTGGGCATTGACGCGGGATCAACCACCACCAAACTGGCGCTTATCGGCATGGAGGGCGAGCTGCTCTATTCCTTCTACGCCGGCAACCAGGGCAGCCCCATCGAAACTGCCAAACGCGCCATGGCCGAGCTTGAGCGGCTGATGCCCGCCGGGGCCAGAATTGCGCGCTCCTGCTCCACGGGCTATGGCGAGGAGCTGCTCAAATCCGCCTTCTGTCTGGACGAAGGAGAGGTAGAGACCATCGCGCACTGCACGGCGGCCTCCTTCTTCGATCCCCGCGTGGACTGCGTGCTGGACATCGGCGGGCAGGATATGAAGTGTATCAAGCTCAGGGGTGGCGCGGTAGATACCGTTCTGCTCAACGAGGCCTGCTCGTCGGGCTGCGGGTCGTTTCTGGAAAACTTCGCCATGTCCATGGGCTATACGGCGGAGGGCTTCGCCGCCGAGGCGCTGTTTGCGCCCCAGCCCGTCGATCTGGGCACGCGCTGTACCGTGTTTATGAATTCCAATGTCAAGCAGGCGCAGAAGCAGGGCGCGTCCGTACAGGATATCTCCGCGGGACTGGCCTGCTCGGTGGTGAAAAACGCGCTGTTCAAGGTCATCAAGCTCTCCAGTGCCAAGGCGCTGGGCGAGCACGTGGTGGTGCAGGGCGGCACCTTCCACAACAAGGCCGTGCTCAGAGCCTTTGAGCAGCTGTCCGGGACCGAGGCGGTGTGCCCGGACATTGCGGGCATCATGGGCGCGTTCGGGGCGGCGCTGCTGGCGCGGGAGCGATATACGGGACAACCCACCTCGATGCTGCCCATTTCCAAGATTCTCGCGCTGAGCTATCGGACCACCACGGCGCGGTGCCAGGGCTGCGCCAATCACTGCATGCTGACCATCAACCTTTTTGACGGCGGCAGGCGGCACATCACGGGCAACCGCTGTGAAAAGGGACTGGGCGGGCAGAAAACCGCTCAGAATGGTCCCAATGTACCCGCTTACAAGCTGCATCGCATGTTTGACTATGCGCCGCTGGAAGCCGCGAATGCGCCCATGGGAGAAATCGGCGTGCCCAGAGTGCTCAACATGTATGAGAATTACCCCTTCTGGGCTACGCTGCTGGGGCAGCTGGGTTTCCGCGTGGTGCTCTCGCCGCTTACCTCACGCGCCATCTACGAGCTGGGCATGGAGTCCATTCCCTCGG
>OLRD01000990.1_pt1 | contig 19220 bp, 19 predicted proteins | sample 1672051 | NCBI WGS metagenome assembly OLRD01 (sample SAMEA3136640, study PRJEB25190) | human gut metagenome | biome: human gut; feature: human-associated habitat; material: faeces | place: Austria | collected 2013 | reverse complement strand
CTCAACCAGACCGCCATGGCGGCAGGGAGCCTGGCCGGGGGCCTGACAGCGGGACTGCTGGGTCCCCGGCTGACAGTCCGCCGGTCCTGGCTGACGCTGCTGGCCTGCGGGGTCTGCCTCATCCCCATGGGGCTCTGCCTGCTGGCAGGCGTGGGGGCTGTCGCGGCCTTTGCTGTGCTGACGGCTGCGGGCTTCGTTCTGATGGCTTGCGCCGCGCTGTTCACCGTGACCATGCTGGCCCACATTCAGGCTCAGACGCCGGCCACGCTGGTGGGGAAGGTGGTATCTCTGCTGCTGACCGTCTCCCTATGCGCCCAGCCGGCGGGGCAGGCTCTCTACGGGGTCCTGTTGGAGCAGCTGGCCGGGGGCGAGGGCTGGGTGCTGCTGGGCGCGGCCTGCGGGGCCATGATCGTCGCTGCGGCGGCCCGGCGGGTGGCTTACTCTGCCGCCTCCGGCTCCTGCAGCTGCGCATGCCGTTCATCGATGTTCATCGACCGAAGCAGCGGGCCGATCACGCTGAGCATGGTCATGATCAAGACCATCAGCGCGATGGCAGCCATCTCGCGCACGCCGCGCGTCCTCCTGGCACATATGCGGTAAAACACAGGCGATATGGCCCGTTCGCTGAAGGGCGTCTGCAAACATGCCTGCTCCTCGCTGTATCCGCGCACTTGCTCATGCACGAGATGCCCTTGCCGGATGAAGCTGATCTCATCCGCGATCTCACGCACGAGGTCGTCATGCGTTGCGATCACCACGATCTTGCGGCGGGATATCGCTGTTTCTTTCAGCAGCTGCAGGAAGAGACGGGCATGACCTTCATCCACCCCTATGACGACGAGCAGGTCATTGCCGGTCAGGGCACCATCGGCCTCGAAATCCTCGACCAGCTGCCTGATGTGGACGCTGTCATCGTGCCTGTGGGCGGCGGCGGACTCATCTCCGGCGTGGCATTTGCCATCAAGAGCCTGAAGCCCGATGTCAAGGTCTACGGCGTGCAGGCCGAGGGCGCACCCAGCATGTACCGCTCCCTCCATGAGCACAAATACCAGACCCTTTCTGCCGTCTCCACCTTCGCAGACGGCATTCAGGTCAAGACTCCCGGTGAGCTGACCTACAAGCTCTGCGAGGAGTATGTGGACGACATCGTCACTGTCACTGAGGACGAGACCGCAGCCGCCATCCTCTCCCTGATGGAGAACCAGAAGCTGGTGGCCGAGGGTGCAGGCGCAGTGCCTGTGGCGGCGGCGCTCTTCCACAAGCTGCCCATCGAGGGCAAGAAGGTCGTCTGCCTCGTCTCCGGCGGCAACATCGATGTGAACATCCTCAACCGCGTCATCACCCGCGGCCTCGTCATGAGCGGCCGCAAAGCCAACCTGACCATCGCGCTGGAAGACAAGCCCGGCCAGCTGCAGCAGGTGGCCGACATCGTCTCCCGCTGCGGCAGCAATGTGGTGTCCGTCCTCCACGACGGTTCCGACCCCAACATGCCCATCTCCAGCTGCTTCCTCAAGCTGACTCTCGAGACCCGCGACAACGCCCAGATCGAGCAGATCCGGCAGGAGCTCACCAAGGCAGGCTTCCAGCTGGTGGCCGAGCGCGTATAACTTTATCAGAAGATGCAGAAACGCCGCCCGAATGGGCGGCGTTTCGTTTTGTCAGCCGATGATCTCGTACTGGAAATATTCGCACTTGAGCTTGCTGCCAACGTCGATTTCCGGCGGCAGGAGCGCCAGCGCCACCGGGTTCAGCTCGTCGCTCTCGATGTCGGTGCGGCGCAGGTTGACGTAATCGCCGTCAAAGCTCACGACTTCGTAATACCAGGGCCCCATACTGTTTCCTCCCGTGATTCATTCCTGTGTGTTCTCTTTTTCCTGCTTCCGCCAGTGGCAGTACGGCCCGAGGATGCAGACGGCGGCGAGTATCATCACCGCGAGGATGATGCTGGTGACGGTCTGATTGTCGGAGAAAAAGAAGAACAGCAGCTGTCCGCCGCCCACGATGAGCTCCAGCACACCCAGAAGCCTCTGCCAGAAGCGGCGGGCCTCGGCGCTGGCGGATTTCAGCCGCCGCGCCAGTATGCCGGGCAGCTCGAGGCGGAGGACGTCCGCAATGCCCCAGATGAGGAAGATGATGCCGATGACAAGATGGTGTACCATAAGCCGCGCTCCTTTCTGCGTCACGCGCTGAACAGGAAAAAAAAAAAAAAATTGCAATATAAGTATATCATATCGGTGAGACCCCGGCAAGAACGGGATCTGAAATGTCAGAAACAGAAAGTTTACACGGAACTTCCCGGCGGCTCTTGTGGAAGTTTGAAAAATATGCTATACTATTTTCTACCGATGCGCCATCGCCAAGCGGTAAGGCAGGGGACTTTGACTCCCCCATCGTAGGTTCGACTCCTGCTGGCGCAACTGCACAAAAGACCTGCACGAAAGCTGAGATTTAGCAAATCGTGCAGGTCTTTTTGTGTGCAAAAACAGGAATGGGGGACGGCATCGGAACCGTCCCCCCTCGAAAAGCATTTGGCAGGCGTGGCGTTCTCCTGCATCTCTCAGGGCGAAAGCCCTTGTCGTTACCATCGGCGTGTGGTCGCTACGAAATTTACCACCTCAAATGCCCCGCTCGTCCAGTATATCATGCCGGATTCATTTTGTACATAAAAACCGTCTCGCTGAGACGCAAAAAGCCGCCCGGCTTTTGTACCGGGCGGCAATGGAGAAGAAAAATCGCAAAAGCGATGAAAATATCGGTTTTACAGCAGCTTACAGGATGTCGATGTACTCGCCGGCCAGAGCCTTGTTCATGCTGCGGACGGCGCAGAACTTGCCGCACATGGAGCAGGTGTCGCTGTGGTCGTCCTCGGGCAGGCGGGCGTCACGGATGGCCTTTGCCGTCTCGGGGTCGAGGGCGCAGGCGAACTGCGCATCCCAGTCGAGGACGCGGCGGGCGTCGCCCCTCTTGTCGTCGATGTCCCGGGCGTGGGGGATGCCCTTTGCGATGTCGGCGGCGTGGGCGGCGATCTTGGAAGCCACGATGCCCTGCTTGACGTCGTCCACATTGGGCAGAGCCAGATGCTCGGCAGGGGTGACGTAGCACAGGAAGGCTGCGCCGCTCATGGCCGCGACAGCGCCGCCGATGGCAGCGGTGATGTGGTCATAGCCGGGGGCGATGTCAGTGACGAGGGGGCCGAGGACGTAGAAAGGTGCGCCCATGCAGATGGTCTTCTGGATCTCCATGTTGGCGGCGACCTGGTTCAGAGGCACATGTCCCGGGCCTTCCACCATGACCTGGACGTTGTGAGCCCAGGCCCGCTTGGTCAGCTCGCCCAGACGCACCAGCTCTTCAATCTGGCACACGTCGGTGGCGTCGGCCAGGCAGCCGGGCCGGCAGGCGTCCCCCAGGGAGATGGTCACGTCGTGCTGTTCGCAGATGTCCAGAATCTCGTCGAAGTGCTCGTAGAAGGGGTTTTCCTCCCCGGTCATGGTCATCCAGGCGAACACCAGGCTGCCGCCCCGGCTGACAATGTTCATCTTCCGCTTGTGGCGGCGGATCTGGTCAATGGTCTTGCGGGTGATGCCGCAGTGCAGGGTGACAAAGTCCACCCCATCCTCCGCGTGAAGGCGCACCACGTCGATGAAGTCCTGGGCGGTGAGGGTGCCCAGGTCCCGCTGGTAGTGGATGACGCTGTCGTACACCGGCACGGTGCCGATCATGGCGGGGCACTCGGCCACCAGCTTTTTCCGGAAGGGCTGGGTGTCCCCGTGGGAGGACAGGTCCATGATGGCCTCGGCCCCCAGGTCGATGGCGCTCTGCACCTTTTTCATCTCGATGTCATAGTCCTTGCAGTCCCGGGAGACCCCCAGGTTCACGTTGATCTTGGTGCGCAGCATGCTGCCCACGCCCTGGGGGTCCAGGCAGGTGTGGGCCTTGTTGGCGCAGATGGCCACCTGGCCCTTTGCCACCAGCTCCATCAGCTGCTCCAGGGGCATGCGCTCCTTCTCCGCCACCATCTTCATCTGGGGGGTGGCAATGCCCTTGCGGGCGGCGTCCATTTGGGTGGTGTATTCCATAGGTCAGTCCTCCTTGTGGGTTCTCAGTGGATAGGCGTGGTCTAAGGGGCCGCTGCCATGGCCCAGGTCCAGCATGGCCGCCAGGGCCCCGGAGAGGTACTCCTTGGCCGTTGCCACGGCGGTTTCCAGGTCCTGGCCCTTGGCAAGGTTCGCGGCAATGGCGCTTGAAAGGGTGCAGCCCGTGCCGTGGGTGTTGGGGTTCTCGATGCGCTGGCCCAAGAACCACCGGCCCTGCCCCTGGCAGTACAGGTAGTCGTTGGCGTCGTTGAGGCTGTGGCCGCCCTTGCACAGCACGGCACAGCCATAGGTATCCCCCACGGCTTTGGCGGCGGCCTCCATGTCCTCTGGGGTGTGGATGTCCCGCCCGGAAAGGGCCTGGGCCTCGGGGATGTTGGGCGTCACCACCGCGGCCAGGGGGAACAGCTCTTCCCGCAGGGCGGCGGCAGCGTCGCTTTCCAGCAGCCGGGACCCGCTGGTGGAGACCATCACCGGGTCCACCACCACGTTTTCGGCGCCGTACTGGCGCAGCTTCTGGGCGATGACGCGGATGAGCCCCGCCGAGGACACCATGCCCACCTTCACCGCGTCGGGCCGGATGTCCTGGAACACGGCGTCAATCTGCTGGCCTAAAAACTCTGGGCCCACCTCTAAAATGTTGGTGACGCCCAAGGTGTTCTGCACGGTCAGCGCGGTGATGGCGCACATGGCGTATACGCCGTTCATGGTCATCGTTTTCAGGTCCGCCTGGATGCCCGCCCCGCCGCTGGGGTCGCTTCCGGCGATGGATAGGCATGTGTTCATGGGTTACACTCCTTTACAGTGCGCTCCGCCAGGGCACGCAGCTCCCGGCAGGCGGCTTCGATGTCCGGCTGGGAGAAGATGGCGGAGACCAGGGCAAAGCCGTCCATGCCGCCCCCCGCCAAGGCGGGCAGGTTTTCCCGGCTGATGCCCCCAATGGCCACGCAGGGGATGGACACGCTGGCGCAGATCTCCCGCAGCTGCCCCGTGGTGATGCGGATGGCGTTTTTCTTGGTGGGGGAGGGGAACACCGCCCCCACCCCCAGGTAATCCGCCCCGGCGGCTTGGGCGGCCCGGGCCTGTTCCACGGTTTTGGCTGTGGCCCCGATGAGGAAGCCCTTGCCCGCCTGGCGGCGGATCTCCGCCACCGGCTGGTCCTCGATGCCCACGTGGACGCCGTCAGCCCCGCTTTTCAGGGCCACCTCCAGGGAGTCGTTGACGATCAGGGGCACCCCGTAGCGGTGGCACAGGGCTGTGGCCTGGGCGGCCTCCCGGATATAGTCCAGCCGGGGAAGATCCTTTTCCCGCAGCTGCACCAAGGTGGCGCCGCCTTTCAGCGCGGACTCTATCTGTTCCAGCAAAGTCTGCCTGCCCACCCAGGCCCGGTCCGTCACGGCGTAGAGCAGCAGGTTTTGGGCGGTAAAGTTCATTCTCCCGCCTCCTTTCTCAGTTGGCTCACAAGGCGGGCCGGGTCGGGGGCGGTCATCAGGCCGCTCATCACGCAGGCCCCGGCGGCCCCGGCCTGTTTCACTTGGGCGATATTCTCCGGGCCAATGCCCCCAATGGCGTACACGGGCAGGGGGGAGGCTTGGCATACCTGGGCCAGCAGCTCCACGCCCCGGGGCGGCAGGCCCGGCTTGCACCCGGTGGGGAAGATGTGCCCCAGCGTGCCATAGGAGCACCCAAGCTCCGCCGCCGCCAGCACGTCCTCCAAACTGTGGCAGGAGGCTCCCAGCGTGGGAAATTCCCCTCTCTCCGCCGGGGTCAGCTCCCGCAGCCGGGGAAGGGGCAGATGCAGGGCGCGGGCGCCCAGCTCTCTGGCTGTCTGGGGGAAGTTGTGCACCACGCACTCTGTTCCATACCGGCGGCAGAGGTCCAGCGCCTGGGCGGCCAGGGCTTTGTACGCCGGCTCCGGCAGGTCCTTTTCCCGCAGGAGGATCTTGTCCACCCCGGCGGCCGCCACCCGCTCCAGCTGGGAGAGGAAGTCCCCGGGGCACAGCGCCCGGGCGGTGACGCACACGATCTCAAACATAGAGGTAATCGTTGAGGACGGGCTGCAAGCCCTCCTCCGCCATGTCCCGGTACATCTGGGAGAGGCTGCGCTCGTCGCTGATCTCAAACTGCTCGTCGCCCGTTTCCTCAGCCTCCTTCCCCTGGTATTTGCTCTCGTGGTCCCCGATGCCGGTGCTCACCCCTGCGGAAACCTTAGTGGCCGCGATGCGCACAATGCCGTTGCGGAAGGCGGCGTTCTCCCGGGAGGAGACGGTGATGCCCACAAAGGGCAAAAAGATGCGGTAGGCGCACAGCACCTGGCACAGCTGGCGCTCCCCCACGTCCAGGGGGTTTATCTTGTCGTTGTTGATGATGGGCCGCAGCCGCGGGCAGGAGAGGGACATCTCCGCCGCGGGGTACTTCCGCTGGAGGTAGTAGACGTGCAAGGCGCTGGCCAGGGCGTCCTTGCGGAAATCCGCCAAGCCCAAAAGGGCGGAGAAGGCCACGCCCCGCATGCCGCCCCGCAGGGCCCGCTCCTGGGCGTCGAACCGGTAGGGCCACACCCGCTTGTGGCCCATCAGGTGCAGGGTCTCGTACTTGTCCCGGTCGTAGGTCTCCTGGAACACGGTGACGTAGTCCGCCCCGCACTCGTGAAGGTAGCGGTACTCATCCGTATTCACCGGGTAGATTTCCAGCCCCACGTTGCGGAAGTACTTGCGGGCCAGCTTGCAGGCCTCGCCGATGTACTCCACGGAGCTCATGGAGCGGCTCTCCCCGGTGAGGATGAGGATTTCCTCCATGCCGCTTTGGGCAATGACCTCCATCTCGTGCTCAATCTGCCCCAGAGAGAGCTTCATCCGGTGGATGTGGTTGTAGCAGTTAAAGCCGCAGTAAACGCAGTAGTTCTCGCAGTAGTTAGCGATGTACAAGGGGGTGAACAGGTACACCGTGTTGCCGAAGTGCTTTTTGGTTTCCAGGCAGGCCCGCCGGGCCATCTCCTCCAAAAAGGGCTCGGCCGCCGGGGAGAGCAGGGCCTTAAAGTCCTCGATGGTGCAGGTTTCGTGCTCCAGGGCGGCCCGCACGTCCCGGGCGGTGTACTGGGCGTAGTCGTAGCTGTCCATCTGGGAGAGCACCTTCTCCATCACGTCGGAGTGGAGCACCTCCATGCCGGGCAGGTACTCCAGGTGGCTCTTCCGGGAGGAGGGGTCCGTCTCCAGCCGGTGCTTTTTCTCCAAAGCCTGGGGGGAGAGAAATTCAGAGTCGATCAAAAACTGGTTTTCCCGCTGTGCCATGATACCGCCCCCTCAGTCCCGCAGAAAGCCCGTCAGGGGGTCAGAGGCGCTGGCGCCCCGGGCCAGCACCCGCCCCAGCCCGGAGAGGTACGCCTTGCGGCCCGCCTCAATGGCCTGGCGGAAGGCGGCGGCCATCCGGGGCAAGTCCCCGGCGGTGGCCAAGGCGGTGTTGGCCATAATGGCGGCGGCGCCCATCTCCATGGCCTCGCAGGCCTGGGAGGGCCGGCCGATGCCCGCGTCCACAATGACGGGCAGGTCGATCTCGTCAATGAGGATCTGGAGAAAGTCCCGGGTGGCCAGCCCCTTGTTGGAGCCGATGGGGGAGGCCAAAGGCATCACGCAGGCGGCCCCGGCGCTGACCAGGTCCCGGGCGGCGTTTAAATCGGGGTACATGTAGGGCATCACCACAAAGCCCTCTTTGGCCAGGATTTCCGTGGCCTTGATGGTCTCCTGGTTGTCGGGCAGCAGGTACTTGGTGTCCCGCATGATCTCAATTTTCACAAAGTCCCCGCAGCCCAGCTCCCGGGCCAGGCGGGCAATGCGCACAGCCTCTTCCGCGTTCCGGGCGCCGGAGGTGTTGGGCAGCAGCGTCACCCCCTGGGGGATGTAATCCAGGATGTTCTCCTTCTCAGTGGTGTTGGCCCGGCGCACCGCCAGGGTGATCATCTGGGCGCCGGCGTCCCGCACCGCGGCCTCAATCAGCTCCAGGGAGTATTTCCCCGAGCCCAAAATGAACCGGGAGGTGAATTCCCTGCCTCCCAGGCTCCAAGTGTCCTGTGTGTTCATGGTCGATTCCCTCTTTCTAAAAAATAAAGTCAAACGTCAAATTCCCCGGCCAGGATGCGCAGCACAGCCTGGGCTTGATGGGCCGCGCAGAGCATCACCCGGGGGGCGAACAGGCTGCTTTCCTGCACATCGCTTTCCCCGTCGCCGCAAAGGTAGAGGCGCTTTCCCACCCGCCGGGTGCGGATGGCGTTGGCAGGCCCCAGCCCTGCCATGCCGGAGGCCGCCACCAGGTACGTTTCCGGCAGGCGCTCCAGCACGGTGTTGGTAAGCAGGGCCTTTTCCTCCGGCCGGTCAAAGGCTTCGCAGACCACCTGGGCCCCTTGCAGCAGCAGGGGAATGTTTTCCTCTGTCAGCCGCAGGGCATGGGGCTCCAAACGGAGGTACGGGTTGACCTCCCGCAAATTTTCCGCCAAGGCCAGGGGCTTTTCCAGCCCGATCTGAGAGGCCTTGTACTGCTGGCGGTTCAGGTTGGACAGGTCCACCCGGTCAAAGTCGAAGAGGCGCAGCGTGCCCACCCCGGCCCTGGCCAGGGCCAGAGCAATGTGGGAGCCCAGCCCCCCCAGCCCGCAGACCGCCACCGTGGCCTGCTGGAAGCGCTCCCACAGAGCCGGGCCGATCCGCCCCCGGAGGGAGGCCTCCATTGCTTTCCTGGCGGGCGGGCCGCCCTCAGCCCCCGCCCACAAAGCGGACCACCTCCAGCGCGTCGCCGTCCTCCAGCACAGTGGAGGCGTACTGGGCTTTGGGGACGATGTCCCCATTGCGCTCCACGGCGATGCGGCCGGTTTCGTACCCGGCAGAGGCCAGAAGCTCCGCCAGGGTCTTGCCCGCCGCGTCCTGGGCCTGCCCATTGACTGTTACCATATTCATTCCTCCTTTTTGGACAAAAGAAAACGGGGATACCTGCTACGGTATCCCCGGGAAAGGCGTATGTCACTTCCTACGACGGCATTATCCGTATCAGGTAAAGGGTCGAAGTTGATGACTTCCTCTCAGCCTGCCAATACAAGCTCCCCTGGTTTTTATTTAACTGTATTATAGCAAGCGGCGCCGGATCCGTCAAGGGCGGGAAACAGCCCGTGGGAACAAAGCGTGCCAGCTGGGTGGCGCCCCTGCCGCCGGCTATTCCCCCGCGTTTTGGGCGGCGGGCTCCTGGCGGGGCCGGACGGTTACACGCACCCGGTCGCCGGCCTGCTTGTGCAGCGCCGCGCGGATATCCTTGCGCACGCCGAGAATATAACAGATGGAACCATCCGGGTTTTTCACCCCCATATTCACCAGGCTTCCGGCATAGGGGACCCCATCGAAGGCGGCGTCCACTTTCAGCCGCCCCACGCCGAACTCCTTCCGGAGATCCAGGGGAAAGCGGACAAAGGCCCCCTTCCCGTCGGGCGTGGACTCGATGACGGCTTCAAATTCGTAACAGCGCTGGTCCATAGGGCTTCCTCCGTGTGAAAAGGGAATCTACAGTATGGAGTATGGGAGGGAGGGCGTGAGAAAATACGGCCGGCAGCGCCTTTTTAGTCCGCCTTTCCGTGGATGAGGGGGGAAATTTTCTTGTAGACCAAAAAGGTGATCGCTACATCGCACAGGGCCTTGAACAGGGTGAAGGGGCAGTTGAACCACAGCAGGGCCTGGGCCAGGTTCTCCACCGCCGGGTTGATGGCCTGGTACAGCCCCAAAATGGCTTCCAGGGGGTACATGGTGGCGGTGTAGAAGGGATAGGTGATGAAATAGTTGATGGGGAAGCTCATGGCGGCCATCACCACTGCCCCCAGCAAAGAGCCCCACAACGCGCCCCAGCGGTCCTTGCGGAGCTTGTAGAACAGCCCGGCAGGCACCACAAAAGTGACGCCCAAAAGGAAGTTGCACAGCTCGCCCACACCGGCGGTGGAGGACATGGCCAGGTTGATGAGGTTTTTCAGAAAGCACACCGCCACCCCGCTGGCAGGCCCCATGGAAAAGGCCGCAATCAGGGCGGGAAGCTCGGAGAAGTCCAGCTTGACAAAGTGGGGGATGACGGGTAGGCTGAAGCTGAGGAACATCAGCACGGTGGCCACCGCCCCCAAAATGGCAGTCATAGCCAAGGTTCTGGGGTTGACGCGCTTGCGGCCCGGGGAATTTTGAACAGCGCTCTTTTGCATAAAAACCATCCCTTTCGGAAAATTTTGCTTGCAAAAGACCGAAGGGGTGGCGAAAGGGCAGAAAAAATCCCGGAACCGCGCGCGGCTCCGGGGACCCTTTTCGATGAAATGAGAAAAACGGAACGGCGCCCCGCCGTCCCCAATCTTCTATCATCCGGACTTTACCTGGATACACCAGGCGTTCACCGTCGGTGCTGGAATCACACCAGCTCGGCGGAGGGTTGCCCCTCCGTTCGCAGACTATACTGCCGGTAAGGAATTGCACCTTGCCCCGAAGATCATTTGCTGGTATCATTTTAGTACAGAGTTTTGCGCCTGTCAAGGAGGAATTGGATATGAAGCTCTTTTGCCGTGATGAGATGCAGCGCCTGGAGATGGCGGCTGTTGCCGCGGGGGTCCCCCTCGCCCAGCTGATGGAGAATGCGGGCCGGGCCCTGGCCCAAGAAGTGCTGTGCCGCTGCCGCCCCGTAAAGGGGAAGCGGGCCGTGGTGCTGTGCGGAAGGGGCAACAACGGGGGCGATGGATTTGTCTGCGCCCGGGTGCTGGCCCAGCAGGGCATGGAGTGCGTGGTCATCCTGGCCCAGGGCGTGCCCCGGACGGACTTGGCGGGGGAGGCCTTCGCCGCCCTGCCGGAAGGGGTGCGGGTCCTCTCGGGAGAGGACCGGGAGGCGGCCCGCCGGGAGATGGAGGGGGCCGGCGTGCTTATCGACTGCGTGTTCGGCTTCAGCTTCCGGGGAGAGCTTTCCGGCCTGCCCGCCCAGCTGCTGGGCTTTGCCAACGGGGTGCCCTGCCTGAAGGTCTCCGCCGACCTGCCCAGCGGCGTGGAATGCGACACGGGCCGGGTGTCCGCCGGGGCGTTCCGTGCGGACGTGACGGTCACGTTTACCGGGAAAAAGCCAGCCAATGCTTCCTACCCCGGCAAGGAGTTCTGCGGGGAGACCGTGGTGCGGCAAGTGGGGGTGCCCGCCGCCCTTGTGGAGGGGGCGGAGACCCATATTTTTGAAACGGATGCCGGGTTCCCTCCGGCGTGTTTTTCCACCCCGGACCCCCAGGCCAACAAGGGGGACAATGGAAAGCTGCTGATGGTCTGCGGCAGCTGGGGCATGGCGGGGGCCTGTGTCATGGCGGCCCAGGCAGCTCTGCGCTGTGGGGTGGGGCTGCTGCAAATCGCCGTGGAGGAACGGCTCTACCCCCTCATCGCCCAGGCGGTGCCCCAGGCGGTGTACATCATTTTGGACTGGGAGAACCGGCGGGAAGAGAGCGAGGAAAGGCTTTTTGAAGCCCTGCGGGGCTGCACTGCCTGCCTGGTGGGCTGCGGCCTGGGGACGGACTCTGAGCGGCTGTGCCCCCTGGTGTTCTCTCACTGCCAGCGGCCCTTGGTGGCGGACGCGGACGCCGTCAATTTTCTCTCCCGGCATCCGGGCTTTTTAGAGGGCATTCAGGCGCCTGTGGTGCTGACGCCCCATCCCGGGGAGATGGCCCGCCTCTGCGATGACACCATCCCGGAGATCCAATCGGACCGGCTGGGAGCCGCCCGGCAGAAGGCGAAGGACACCGGCGCCGTGGTGGCCCTGAAGGGGGCGGCTACCGTGGTGGCTTCGCCGGACGGCCGCTGCGCGGTGAACCCCACCGGAAACCCGGGCATGGCAAAAGGGGGCAGCGGCGACGTGCTGGCGGGTATGGCAGGGGCCTTTTTGGCCCAGGGCGTCCCCGCCTTTGAGACGGCGGTGCTGGCGGTGTACCTCCACGGCCTGGCGGGGGACGTGTGCGCCCAGCGGTACACCCAGCGGGCCATGCTCCCCACGGACTTGCCCCAGGCGCTGCCCCAGGTGTTCCGGCGGTTTTTGTAAGCTCACTCCCGCAGCATTTGGATGTGGGGGATGCCGTCCTCTAAAAACTCCTCCGAGACCTGCCGGAAGCCGAACTTCTCGTAAAAGCCTTTGGCGTAGGTCTGGGCCTCGATGCGCAGGGGCCCCTTTCCCAGCCAGGCCTCCGCGGCTTTCAGCCCCCGGCGCAGCAGCTCCGCCCCCAGGCCTTGGCCCCGTGCCCGTGTGGCCACCCTTCCCAGAGAGGCTTCCGGGAAGGAAACGCCCGGCCGCAGCACCCGCAGATAGGCCTGAACCCCGGTTTCATCCCAGGCAAAGACGTGCAGGGCCTCTGGGTCCTTTCCGTCCAGCTCGGGGTAAGGGCAGCGCTGTTCCACCACGAACACGTCCACCCGCAGCTGGAGAAGCCGGTAGAGCTCTTCCGGGGGCAAATCCGCAAAGCGTTTGCATTCCCACTGCATAAGCTGCCTCCTTTCAGGGGTATTTTCCCCCATTATAGCATAGATTTCCCAAGGGGGGAAGGCGGGCGGCCCGGCTTTACAAACCGGCCGGAATCTGCTACAATAGCTCAAATAGCCGGCTGCGGCCGGAAGTTTTTTGGAAATAGGGGAAATGCGGATGATCTATTCCTATCTTTGGGTCTTTTTTCTGTTCTCGTTTTTAGGCTGGTGCAGCGAAGTGATCTTCGCGGCCATCCGGCAGAAGCGCTTTGTCAACCGGGGATTTTTGAACGGGCCCCTTTGCCCCATTTACGGCCTGGGCGTGGTGCTCATCGACGCCCTGCTGCGCCCCTTTGGGGACAGCCTGGCCATTCAGCTGGTGGGCTCCATGCTGTTGGGCTCGGCGCTGGAATACCTGGCGGGTTTTCTGCTGGAAAAGCTGTTCCACCAGAAATGGTGGGATTACTCTGACCGGCCCCACAACCTGCACGGCTACATCTGCCTGAAGTTCAGCGTGGTATGGGCTTTGGCGGGGGCGATGACCGCCCGGTACATCATGCCTGGCTTTGTGCGGCTGTTTTCCCACATCCCCCGGCCCCTGGGCTGGGTGCTGCTGGCGGTGCTGGGAGGGCTGCTGCTGGCGGACCTGCTGGTGACGGTGGTGGCCATTGTGGGCCTGAACCGCAAGCTGCGGAATTTGGAATACGTCACAAGCAAGCTGCGGCAGGGCTCGGATAAGCTGGGGAAGGACCTCTCTAAAGGCGCCATTGCGCTGCACGGAAAGCGCCTGGCAGGCAAGCGCGCTTTGGAGAAGGACTGGCAGCGGGAGGCTGCCCGCCTGAAGGCCAAGTACGAGCAGAATATCCAGAACAACTGGCTGCGGCGCCGGCTCTCCATGGCGTTCCCCAACCTGCAGGTGCTCAAGCACAATGAACAGCTGGAGGAGCTGCGCCAGAACATGAGCGTGCTGCGCCGCCGCTCTTGGGAGGCCCTGCGCAAGCGCAACGAGGACGCCCGGGCCGCCTATGAGACCCGGCTGGCCCCTGGCGAGGAGCGGCCCTTTGCCTTTGGCCTGTGCTATTCCAAGCTGTTCTGGATCTTCATGGTGGGCAATGTGGTGGGCTTCGTGCTGGAAACGTTGTATGCCCTGGTGCGCACCCATGAGTTCCAGATCCGTGTGGGCCTGGTGTTTGGCCCCTTCATCCCCGTGTATGGCTTGGGGGCGGTGGCCATTACCCTGCTGCTTTGGCGCATGTATAATCAAAAGGACATCATGATCTTTTTGGCCAGCATGTTTATCGGCGGCGCCTTTGAATACCTGTGCAGCTTTGTGCAGCAGGCCGTGTTTGGCACGGTCTCCTGGGAGTACAGCGACTCCCCTTTGAATATTGGCGGCCGCACCAACTTGATGTACTCCTTCTTCTGGGGCATCTTGGGCTTGGTGTGGGTGAAGGACCTGTATCCTGCCCTGTCCCGCCGCATTCAAAAGGTTCCCAAGCGGGTGGGCCGTGTTCTGACGGCGGTGTTCACCGTGCTGATGGCGGTGGATGTGCTCCTCTCTGTTGGAGCTGTGTACCGCCAGAGCGAGCGGGTCAACGACATTCCCGCGGACAATGTGGTGCGGGAGTTCTTCGATACCTATTTCCCCGACTCCTATTTAGATCTCATTTTCCCCCACATGGAGTATGTGGGCAAGCCAGAGCTTCCATCCGCCCCGCCGCCTAAGGCGTAGGGAGGACACAGCAGGCCCCCGGCACAACTTTGCCGGGGGCCTGCTTGCATCCGCTCTGGAAACGGAAAAGGCCGCCCCGAAACGCATCGGGGCGGCCCTTTCCAAAGTGGGGAAAAAGAGTCATTGTGAGAAGGGCCCTAAAGGCCGGGTGCTCACACCTTGAACATCAGATCACCATAGGTGGGGTAAGGCCAGTACTTGGAGGACACATGAACCTCCATCTGGTCCACAACGGCCCGCAGCGCCTCCATGGCGGGGATAATTGTATCCTTGTAGTAGGTGGCGGAGGTCAGCACGTTGTGGCTTTCTGCCTTTCCGTCGGCCAGCAGGGTGTCCAGGGCCTCCACCTTTTCATAGGCCTGATCCAGCAGGCCGGAAAGCTTTTTAATGAGAGCGGTCTCTGCGGCGCAGGGCAGGCCGGCACACACGGTGCGCTGGGCCGCCACGGACTTGGCCAGGGACTCCACATAACCGCTGACAGAGGGGAGGATATCCTGCCGGGTCATCTCGCTCATGGTCAAAGCCTCGATGTTCAGCGTTTTGCAGTACTCCTCCATAATGGTCTCATACCGGGCCTCCATCTCCGCCTCGGTGTAGATCTTGTGGGAAGTAAACAGATCCACATTCTTTTTGTCCAAATACCGGGGCAGGGCGTCCACGGTGGTGCGCAGGTTCAAAAGCCCGCGGCGGGCCGCCTCTTGGGTCCAGGCCTCCGAGTAGCCGTCCCCATTGAAGATGATGCGCTTGTGCTCCTGCATTACCTGGCGCACCAGGGTGCGCACATCGCTTTCCAGGTTGGCAGAGCCCTCCAGCTTGTCGGCAAACTGACGCAGCTCTTCGGCGGCGATGGTGTTCAGCATGATATTGGGGCAGGAAATGGAAATGGCAGAGCCCAGCATGCGGAACTCGAACTTGTTGCCGGTGAAGGCGAAGGGAGAGGTGCGGTTCCGGTCGGTGGTATCCATGGCCAGGTCGGGCAGCACATGCACGCCAGTCTCCAGCTTTTTCTGCTGCGCGCCCACATAGGGGGCGTCGTACTCAATGGACTCCAAAATGGCGGAGAGCTCATCCCCCAGGAACATAGAAATGATGGCGGGAGGGGCCTCGTTGGCGCCCAGCCGGTGGTCGTTGCCGGCAGAGGCCACAGAGATGCGCAGCAGGTCCTGATATTCGTCCACGCCCTTGATAATGGCCGCCAGGAACAGCAGGAACTGGGTGTTTTTGGCGGGTTCCTTGCCGGGGTCCAGCAGGTTCTTGCCGGTGTCTGTGGAGATGGACCAGTTGTTGTGCTTGCCGCTGCCGTTGACCCCATCGAAGGGCTTTTCGTGGAGCAGGCAGACCAAACCGTGCTTGGCGGCCACATTTTTCATGGTTTCCATGGTCAGCTGGTTGTGGTCAGTGGCAATGTTGGTGGTGGTGAAGATGGGGGCCAGCTCATGCTGGGCGGGGGCCACCTCGTTGTGTTTGGTTTTGGCCAGAATGCCCAGCTTCCACAGCTCTTCGTCCAGGTCTTTCATAAAGGCGGCCACCCGGGGCTTGATAGCGCCAAAGTAGTGGTCCTCCAGCTCCTGGCCCTTGGGGGCCTTGGCGCCGAACAGGGTGCGGCCGGTAAAGCGCAGGTCCGGGCGCTGGTCATACAGTGCCTTGTCCACCAGGAAGTACTCCTGCTCCGGGCCCACGGTGGTGATGACCCGCTTGGCCTTCTGGTCCCCAAACAGCCGCAGAATGCGCAGGGCCTGGACATTCAGGTCCTCCATAGAGCGCAGCAGGGGGGTCTTCTTGTCCAGCACCTCGCCGCTGTAAGAGCAGAAGGCGGTGGGAATGTAGAGGGAGTCCCCCTTCACAAAGGCGTAAGAGGTGGGGTCCCAGGCGGTGTAGCCCCGGGCCTCAAAGGTGGCCCGCAGGCCGCCGGAGGGGAAAGAGGAGGCGTCGGGCTCCCCTTTAATCAGCTCCTTGCCGGAGAACTGCATGATCACCCGCCCGTCCGAGGTGGGGGAGATGAAGCTGTCGTGCTTTTCCGCGGTGATGCCGTTTAAAGGCTGGAACCAGTGGGTGTAGTGGGTGGCGCCCTTTTCCACGGCCCAGTCCTTCATGGCGTTGGCCACAGCGTTGGCCACGTTCAGGTCCAGGTCTTTGCCCTCGTCGATGGTCTTCCGAAGGGATCTGTACACATCCTTGGGAAGCCGCTCCTGCATGACGTCATCGTTGAATACCGAGCTGCCAAACAGCTCGGGAACGCTTTTGCGGTTTTCCGAACAAGTTCCCATAACATACCACTCTTTCCTTGATGATGGAGTCGGACGCCTTCCCAGGGCTCTGGGAAAGCGCACCGTAAGACGAAAGGCGCTGAAGGGACTTCCCTCAGCGCCTTTGCTGCTCTATGCGCTATTCTATACCTGAACCAAGGGTTTGTCAACGGGTTTTTGCGCGCCAGAGCGCCTTTCTCCAAGGTGAACAGAAGTGCCGGGAAAACCCTTCTTGGTTTTTATGGAAATTTTCGGGGGTTCCCTGCGGGGCACGGCCAAAAGCCGCGGCGGGCCCCGGAACCAGTTGACAAGCGGGGAAGGGCATGGTATCCTTTCATAACAGAAGGACAAAGGCGTCCATCCCCTGGAAGGCAACTGTGCCGGCAAGGGGGTGGGCGCTTTTTTCATCATGGGGGCAAAACCAAAAGGCACGGGGAAGCGTCCCTGCCGCTGGGCCCAAGAAACTGCGCCCATGCCCCTTTGAGTTTGTGTAAATGGGAGAAATGAAATTTCTTCTTGCTTGTTTTCCTCCCATCGGGTATGATATACTATTGATAACTAGAGAGACGAAACAGAAGCGCCTGGGTTCAGGCTCCCAGGGGGAAAGGGACAGGCCCGGCGCGGCGGCGTCAAAAAAGACAGAGAAAGGGTTGAGCGTATGGGGAAAACGGGATATCTGGTGCTGGAAAACGGCAAGATCTTTCGGGGCGAGCGTTTCGGCGCCGAAGGCGAGATGACCGCTGAAGTGGTGTTCACCACGGGAATGACCGGCTATTTGGAAACTTTGACCGACCGCAGCTATTGGGGGCAGATGGTAGTGCAGACCTTCCCCCTTATTGGCAATTACGGCGTTATTCCCGCCGACTTTGAAAGCGATGCCATTGGTCCTTCCGCCTATATTGTAAAGCACTGGTGCCAAGCTCCCTCCAACTTCCGTTCTGAGGGCAGCCTTGACACCTTTTTTAAAGAGCGCGGCGTCATCGGCCTTTCCGGCGTGGACACCCGCACCCTGACCAAGATCATCCGGGAGGCCGGCGTGATGAACGGGGCCATCACCGGCGATCCCGCCGCCGTGGACTTTGAGGCACTGAAAGCCTACCGGGTCACCGGCGCGGTGAAGGCCTCTTCTACGAAGGAACGCTATGTGGTGAGCCCTGCGGGCGAGGTGAAAAAGAAGATCGCCCTGTTGGACTTTGGGCTGAAGAAGAACATCTACCGGGAGCTGGTCAAGCGGGGGGCAGAGGTCACCGTGTGCCCCTGCACCACCACCGCCCAGGAGATCGCGGCCATGGGCGTGGACGGCATCATGCTGAGTAACGGCCCCGGCGACCCCGCGGAGAATGTGGAGATCATCGCCAACTTGCGGGAAATCTGCAAGCTGGGCATCCCGCTGTTCGGCATCTGCCTGGGGCACCAGCTGCTGGCCCTGGCCCACGGCTTTCAGACTGAGAAGCTGAAATACGGCCACCGGGGCGCCAACCAGCCGGTGAAGAACCTGGAGACCGGCCGGGTGTACATTTCCAGCCAGAACCACGGCTATGCGGTGGTGTCCGGAAGCATCGACGGCAAGACCGCCAAAGAGCTGTTTGTCAACGTCAACGACGGCACCTGCGAGGGCATTCGCTACCTGGACTGCCCCGCCTTTTCCGTGCAGTTCCATCCGGAGGCCTGCGGCGGCCCTCTGGACACCCAGGAGCTGTTCGACCAGTTTTTTGCCATGATGAAGGAGGGGGAATAATATGCCACTGAATAAGGATATCAAAAAGGTATTGGTTATTGGCTCCGGCCCCATTGTCATCGGCCAGGCGGCGGAGTTTGACTACGCCGGCACCCAGGCCTGCCGCGCCCTGCGGGAGGACGGCATTGAGATTGTCCTGGTAAACTCCAACCCCGCCACCATTATGACCGACAAGGCCATGGCGGATAAGATCTATATTGAACCCCTGAACCTGACCACGGTGAAACGCATCATCGAGAAGGAGAAGCCGGACAGCATCCTCTCTGGCTTTGGCGGCCAGACCGGTCTGACCCTCTCTATGCAGCTGGCCAAGGAGGGCTTTTTGGAGAGCCACAACGTGCGGCTGCTGGGCGCCTCCCCCGAGACCATTGACAAGGCCGAGGACCGCCAGATGTTCAAGGACACCATGGAGAAGATCGGCCAGCCCTGCATCCCCTCCAAGGTGGTCACCACGGTGGAGGACGCCGAGGCCTTTGCCCTGGAGATCGGCTACCCGGTCATCATCCGGCCCGCCTTCACCTTGGGCGGCTCTGGCGGCGGCATCGTCAACAACCAGGAGGAGCTGCGGGAAGTGGCCGCCAACGGCCTGGCCCTTTCTCCCATCACCCAGATCTTGGTGGAGAAGTCCATCGCCGGGTGGAAGGAAATCGAGTTCGAGGTGATGCGGGACAGCAAGGGCAACACCATCACCGTGTGCTCCATGGAGAACCTGGACCCGGTGGGCGTGCACACCGGCGACTCCATCGTCATCGCCCCCACCGTCACCCTCTCCGACAAGGAGTACCAGATGCTCCGCTCCGCCGCGCTGAAAATCATCGACGAGCTGGGCGTGGAGGGCGGCTGCAACTGCCAGTTCGCTTTGCATCCCACCTCCTTTGAGTACGCCGTCATCGAGGTAAACCCCCGTGTGTCCCGCTCCTCCGCCTTGGCCTC
>OLRD01000988.1_pt1 | contig 19234 bp, 12 predicted proteins | sample 1672051 | NCBI WGS metagenome assembly OLRD01 (sample SAMEA3136640, study PRJEB25190) | human gut metagenome | biome: human gut; feature: human-associated habitat; material: faeces | place: Austria | collected 2013 | reverse complement strand
AGCAATCCGGGCATATGTGCACCATTGGGCCGGAACACCAGCAAATGGAAAGCCAAATCATCGCCTTTTTGGCCGCGGCTGATGAAAAAGCGCTTGCGTTATAATAGAAAATATGTATAATTAAACGTAGTTTGTTTTAGAACACGCGTGGGTGAAAGGAAGAGTTGAACGATGACGAAACTGGGAAAAATGCTGGCGCTTACGCTGGCCTGCATTCTGCTGTTGGGCAGCTGCAGCATGATCAGCGTGGACCGGGAGATGGATAACAACGAAGTGGTGGCCGAGGTTGGGGACGAGAAGATTCTCAAGGGCGAGGCCATGGAGATTTATAACTATTACGCGGATGTGTACGCCAGCTTCTATGGAGCCAGCGGCGAAGAGTTTGAGCAGCAGCTCAAACAGGATATTCTGGACTTGCTGGTTCAGGACGCGGTGCTCAGGGCCAAGGCGGAAGAGTTGGGCCTTACCACCCTTACCGAGGAGGAACAGGCTCAGGCCCAGGAGGATGCCGACACCGAATACAACGACACCTTGGAAAGCTTGACCGAGTCCTTTAAGACCGACGATAACACCGAGGAAGAAGCCCGCCAGGAGGCCCTGGATTATATGGAATCGGAGGGCTACGGCGAGGAGCAGGCATTGGATAACGCCACCTCCCAGATTGTTCAGGATAAGCTGCGCGCCTCGGTAACGGATTCCGTAACCGTCAGCGAAGAGGATCTCCAGACCGCCTATGACGATTTGGTGGCCCAGCAGCAGGCCAGCTATGACAGCGATGTCTCCCAGTATGAGTACGACGTCATGAATAACGAGCTGATTGCCTATGTGCCCGAGGGATTCCGTGCGGTGAAACACATCCTGATTAAATTCACCGATGAGCAGATTTCCGCCCTTTCGGATTTGGACACCCAGCTGCAGGACGTGGAATATGTAATCAGCACCAAGGAAACCGAACAGGAAGAGGTGGAGGCCACCGCCGGGGCGGAGGAGAGCGCCGCCCCCGAGGAGACCGCCGAGTTTGACAGCGTCACGGTCGATGCCCGCATTGTGCCGGCACTCACCGCACTGTGCGATGCCGCAAAAGCAGACGGTGTCACGCTCAAGTTTTCCGGCGGCTATGTGTCCTATGCAGAGCAGGAAGCGCTTTATAACGCCGAAGTCGAGCGCCTTATCGCGGCAGGTTCCACCAAAATTATGGCGCGCGAAGACGCAAAATCCACCGTGTCCGCGCCCGGCACAAGCGACCTGCAAAGCGGCCTGTGCGTCACCGTGCAGGACGACCCCGCAACGTTTTCGACAACGGATACCTACGGCTGGCTGCAAAGAAACATGGCGCATTACGGCTTTGTGTTCCGCTATCCCGCCGGAAAAGAGGACGAAACCGGAATTAAACGCAATGATCTTGTCCTGCGCTATGTCGGCACAGAGCACGCCGCCGCCATCCGCAGACTCTCCTTTTGCCTCGAAGAATACCTTCGCTACATCGGCGCCTAACGAAAAAAACGGATGCTTTCGGGAAGAAAAATAAAAAAGTTTTCTGTTTTTTTGAAAAAGACCTTGCATTTTAGAATTTTTTGTGCTAACATAATTAGCGCTATGTTTATGTGTTAACTTCGCTGTTAACCGACTAACCGCAGATCAACCGAAAGAGGTGACAGATATGAAGAATATACATCCGGACTATCAGGAAACGACCATTACCTGCGCATGCGGCAATGTGATTCACACGCGTTCCACAAAGAAGGACATCCGCGTTGAAATTTGCTCCAAGTGCCATCCGTTCTTTACGGGTAAGCAGAAGCTGGTTGATACAAGCGGTCGTGTTGATATGTTCAACAAGCGCTACGGTATCACGAAGTAAATTTATATGGATCGTTCAGGGCGGTGCTCTTTCGGGCATCGCCCATTTTTTCTCCAAAGGCAAATCGCGTTCGTTTCAAAACAGAGGGGAGCGGTAAAAATGGCAGAGTACAAAACCGTGCGGAAAAACGCGCAGGACCAGTTTGTGGAAAAGCGATCGCGCTTCATCGGCTATGCCTGCCCGGTGCAGACCGAGCAGGAGGCGCTCGATTTCATCACGTCCAAAAAATCCGAGCACTGGGATGCCAGTCACAACGTCTATGCGTATATCCTGCGCGACGGCACCATGCGCTTTTCGGATGACGGCGAGCCGCAGGGCACGGCCGGTATGCCGGTGCTGGATGTCCTGCGCAAAAGCGGCGTTACGGATGTCGTCACGGTCGCCACGCGCTATTTCGGCGGTATTCTGCTCGGGGGCGGCGGTCTCGTTCGTGCGTATTCGCACACCGCGTCCATCGCCCTGCAGGCGGCACAGATCATTACCATGCGCGAGTGCCTGCTGCTGTCGCTTACCTGCGATTACGGCCAGTACGGCCGCGTTGCATCGCTTGTTCCGGAATGCGGCGGCGTGACGGACGACACGGTCTTTGAGGAAAAAGTCACCGTCAAATTTCATTTGGCGCCCGAGCTGCTCGGCACATTCCGCAAAAAACTTGCGGATGCCACAAACGGGCAGGTCGATGTGACAGAAGACGGAAAAAAATTTTTTGAATTTGAAGAATAAAAGAAGTAATTTCGCCGTTTGCGGCGTATATAATACTATGAGGGCAAAAATCAGGGCGTTTTGCTCCGAGCTTTGCCCGTAATCCCAACGGCATCGCGCCGGCGGTCACGAAAGGGGGCGGTGGAATGCCGTTGCCGGAGTCCTTTATGCAGGACTTGAAATCGCGCTGCGACATTACAGACATCGTTTCCTCGTATGTCAACCTAAAGCGGCGCGGCAAAAACATGGTGGGACTGTGTCCCTTCCACAACGAAAAATCACCGTCCTTCAACGTCTACCCGGAGAATAACTCGTTTTACTGCTTCGGCTGCGGCGCGGGCGGCGATGTCATCACATTCATCCGTAAGATTGAAAATCTCGATTACATCGAGGCCGTGAAAATGCTCGCGGACCGCGTGGGGCTGCAAATGCCGGAGCAGGGCGTGGACGATTCCATGAGCCGCCTGCGTCAGCGCGTGCTGGAAATCAACCGCGAATCCGCCCGCTTTTTCCACAGCGCGCTTTTAAGCCCGGAGGGTAAGCCGGGGCTTGATTATTTCGCGCGCAGACGCCTGCCCATGAAAATGATCCGCCATTTCGGGCTCGGCTGGGCGCCGGAAAGCCGCTTTGCGCTCGTTAATCACCTGCGCTCCAAGGGCTATTCCGAGCGCGAGATGATTGCGGCGAACGTCGCGGTGGAGACGCGCTCCGGCCGCGCGATGGATCGTTTCCACGCACGCGTCATGTTTCCTATCATTGATCTGCGCGGCAACGTGGTCGCGTTCGGCGGGCGCATTTTGACAAATGAAAAGCCGAAGTACATAAATACATCGGATACCCCGGTCTACCACAAGAGCAGCGGCCTTTTCGCGATGAATTTTGCAAAAAACGCGCTCGAAAACGACCGCATCATTTTAGCTGAGGGCTATATGGACGTCATCTCGCTGCACAAAGCGGGCATTGAAAACGCCATTGCGTCGCTCGGCACGGCACTCACCGCAGAGCAGGCGCGCATCATTGCCCGCTATGCGAAAGAGGTCGTCATTTGCTACGATTCCGACGAAGCCGGTCAAAAGGCCGCACAGCGCGCCATTCCCATTCTGCGCGGCGCAGGGCTTTTGGTGCGCGTCATGGCCGTGCCCGGCAACAAAGACCCGGACGAGTTCATCAACGCATGCGGTGATGAAGGCGCGGCGCGTTTCCGCAGGCTCGTTGAGCAAAGCGGCAACGATGTGGAATACCGCCTTGCAAAGCTGAAAAGCGGGTATGATTTAAGCAACGAAAACGGGCGTATTCAATACCTGATGGCCGCCGTAGAGCTGCTGGCGGGCCTTGAAAACGCCATTGAGCGCGACGTGTACGTCAGCCGCCTTTCGCAGGAATTGAATGTTGACAAAAACGCCATTTTGCAGCAGATGTCCGTTTCCGTGCGCAAAAAAGCGCGTGCGGCGCAGCGGCAGCAGCAAAGGGACATGACGGAGCAGCTTTCCGCGCGGCGCGATACCGTAAACCCCGAAAAGCGCCGCTATGTCCGCGTGGCCAACGCCGAAGAGCGGCTCATCGCGTGCCTTTTCCACAATAATGACCTCGCACAGAGCCTGAACCGCCGCGTGCCGCCCGAAAAATTCGTGACGGCGTTCAATCGCCGGTTATATCAGAGCCTCCTGGGCAAGATTATAAACGAAGAAACGGTCACATCGCCGCAGATTACAGACTTTTCGGCGGAATGTACGCCGGACGAAATGGGCCGCCTTGCGAAGATCGTGCAGGAAAACGCCGGCATCACCGCCAAAGATGCGGAAGAATACGTGCAGATCATTTTGAGCGAAGGCGCGTTGACCGATACCGATAAGGTGCGTGGCGCGAACCCCGCCGACCTGCAGGCGCAGCTCGATGCACTGCGCAAACAGAAAAAATAGGAACGTTATGCTTTAAAACAGAATTGAGATAAAAAGGCAGCGTGCAGACGCTGCCGAGGGAATAAGGGAAAACACAGGAAAGGTATGATAAACTATGGCAGCACCCGATAAGAAAACCGTGATCCGCGATCTGATTGAGCTCGGCAAAAGCAAAGGCCAGCTCACCACAAAGGAGATCCTCGACGCCATCGGCGAATTGGATTTCGACCCGGAGCACATTGAAAAATTCTATGATACGCTGGAATCGCACGGCATTGAGATTATCGATGACTTCAGCGATATCCAGATTGATGACATCGACCTTTCCAATGTATCCGGCGCAGATACGGACGATTTTGATGCCGGCATGGGCATGGAAGGCGTCGCCATCGATGACCCGGTCAAAGTTTACCTGAAAGAGATCGGCCGCGTGCCGCTGCTTTCCTCCGAAGAAGAAGTGCGCCTTGCCATCGCCATCAAGGACGGCGACGAAGCCGCAAAGAAGCGCCTTTCCGAAGCGAACCTGCGTCTTGTCGTCAGCATCGCGAAGCGCTATCTCGGCCGTGGCATGCAGTTCCTTGACCTCATTCAGGAGGGCAATCTCGGCCTCATCAAGGCTGTTGAAAAGTTCGATTATACAAAGGGCTTCAAGTTCTCCACCTACGCAACGTGGTGGATTCGTCAGGCCATCACGCGCGCCATCGCCGACCAGGCCCGCACCATCCGTATCCCGGTGCACATGGTAGAGACCATCAATAAGGTGAAGAAGGTCTCCAGCCAGCTGCTCCACACGAGCGGCCATGAGCCGACCGCGGAGGAAATCTCCGACGAGCTCGATATGCCGGTTGATAAAGTGCGCGAGATCATGCGCGTCGCGCAGGAGCCTGTCTCCCTTGAAACGCCGATCGGCGAGGAAGAGGACAGCCACCTCGGCGACTTTATCCCGGATGACGACGCACCGGCCCCGGCAGATGCCGCTTCCCATACGCTGCTGCGCGAAACGCTCGGCGATGTGCTCGATTCCCTCACCCCGCGTGAGGAAAAGGTGCTGCGCCTGCGCTTCGGCCTTGAAGACGGCAGAAGCCGCACGCTTGAGGAAGTGGGCAAGGAATTCAATGTCACCCGTGAGCGTATCCGCCAGATTGAAGCAAAGGCGCTCAGAAAGCTCCGTCACCCGAGCCGCAGCAAGAAGCTGAAGGATTTTCTGGATTGATCCCGAAAGGATAGACACATACCATGCACATGACACTGGAAGCGGACTACGCAGTCCGCATCGTGGAATTTTTGGCCGTGAACCCCGGGCGAGCAGATGCCAAAACGATCTCGGAGCGCACAAGCGTCACGCTGCGCTTTACGCTGAAGATCCTGCGCACGCTCGTTTCGGACGGCATCGTGCGCTCGTATAAGGGCGCAAAGGGCGGCTATGAGCTTGCAAAACCGCCGAAGGAGATCACGCTGCGCAGCGTGATCGAGGCGGTGGAGGGGCCGTATATGATTTCCCGCTGCCAGGGCGATGCGTACAGCTGCCAGCGCACCTCGTGCCGTTTGCATCACATCTACGGTGAGGTCTCGCAGCTTGTGCGCGATAAGCTGGAGTCCTACACGTTCGCGTCCATCTGCGCCTGCGAGGATACCGAGGCGGACGAATAAGGCGAGGGGAAAGAGGCAGAAACGTAAGCGAATCCGCGTAAAAGTACACGCAAGTACATACTTAAAACGCAAGAATTCGTTTTGAAAGTGGCTTTCGCTTTTTAACTTAATTTCTTCGGCATCCAAAATTCAATATAAACAAAACAAAAACCTTCCCAGTTTCGTTTCCGTTTGGAAACCGGGAAGGTTTTGCGTGTTTTTAAGCGGTATGAACGCCGTGAGACTCTGCACGGGCAAGAGCTACGGCTCAGTTTATGCGGCTGCCGCCCCATTCCACCGCTGTGAAGCCGTCGCGGGCGGGAGCAGTGAGCGTTTGCGCGGGAATGTCGACTTTCTCTTCAAGCGGTTTCCACGCCATGAAGACCCGAAGGAGCGTGTCGGGCGCGGGGGAGATATCCAGCTGCGCCACCTGCGTATAGCAGTCGGACTGAAACGCGATGAGATTATAGGGATTTTCCTGCATCTGGGGAAGCCAGTACACGATGAATTCATTCGCTTCTTTGCGGGTGAGTCCGAGGTCGCGCAAGGCATTTTCGAGGAAAGCGGCGGTGTCGCTGCCCGCTACGCAGAAGCCGTGGGAAAGGTCGTATTCCGCGCTGTCCGTGCCTTCCCAGTACAGGTAGTTATACGTTTGGCCGTCCTCGTCCGTCAGAGTACCGTCAGGTTTCGCCGAAACATGCCAGCCGGTTTTGTAATTCGGGTAGGTGCAAGTGAGCGTTCCGTCGTACGCGAGCGTAACCGAGACGTCCGTTTCTTCTTCCGGATAAAGATAAATCACCGGCTTTAACGCGAGTTGCTCTTCTTCGCGTTTACGTTCGCGTTCACGGCATGCCGAAAGCCCGCACACGAAGCTGATTGCAAGGGTCGCGGCGAAAATCTGCTTTGCGAAATGCTTTTTCATACAGCGTTCCTCTTCAAATTAAAATGATTAGCAGCGGATAAAAATAAAGCCCGATTGCAGTTTACAAGGTCCATGTGCTATCGGGTATACGGGTCAAAATTCAATTTATTCTGCTTTGGAATTTGAGAAAAGAAAAAGGGAATAAAACTCGAAAAATTTCGGGAAAAGGCTTGACAAATCCACAGATACGGTGTATCATATTACAATGTATCATCATGGATAGATATGCCATTTCTTTCTCTGATCTGCATTATAACACAGTTCCGAAAAATAATCAAGCATAATCTATAAAATTCACATGAACGGATATTCTTTCCGCCGTTTTTAAGTGATTTTGCTTAAAAACACGGGTCAAATACTAAGAATGGAGTGGTTGAGTCAATGGTGAATGTTAAGCCGGTACAGCTTGGCAAGAACACACGCATGAGCTTCTCGCACATCAATGAAGTTCTCGATATGCCGAACCTGATCGAGATTCAGAAAAATTCCTACGACTGGTTCCTGAAGGAAGGTCTGAAGGAAGTTTTTGACGACGTCTCCGGCATTACGGATTTCAACGGAAATCTGGTTCTGGACTTCGTGAACTACAAGCTCGACGAAAAACCCAATTACACGGTAACGGAATGCAAAGAGCGCGATGCTACCTATGCGGCAGCCCTGCGCGTCACTGCACGCCTTCTCAACAAGGAAACGGGCGAGATCAAGGAATCTGAAGTCTTCATGGGCGATTTCCCGCTGATGACACCGTCCGGCACCTTTGTGATCAACGGCGCAGAACGTGTTATCGTTTCCCAGCTTGTTCGTTCTCCGGGCGTCTATTATAAGATGGAGTACGATAAAACAGGCAAACAGCTTTTCTCTTCCACCGTCATTCCGAACCGCGGCGCATGGCTGGAGTACGAAAACGATGTGAACGACGTACTCTACGTGCGTATCGATAAAAACAGAAAGCTCCCGATGACCGCGTTCATCCGCGCACTCGGTCTCGGCACCGACGAAGAGATCAAGGAATACTTCGGCGAAGACGAGCGCATCCTTGCGACCATCGATAAGGATACTACGCACACCATGGAGGAAGGCCTCTTTGAGGTGTACAGAAAGCTCCGTCCGAGCGAGCCGCCCACGGTTGAAAGCGCGCAGTTCCATTTGAACGGCCTGTTCTTCGACCCGAGACGCTACGACCTCTCCAGAGTCGGCCGTTATAAGTACAATAAGAAGCTGAACCTCGCCGGCAGAATCACCGGCCGTCAGCTTTCCCGCCCGATCGTCAACCCGGCGACCGGCGAGGTGATGGCAGAGGCGGGCACCGTTGTGTCCCGCACGCTTGCCGAAGACATCGACAACGCCGGTGTGACCACCGCCTGGGTTGCCCTTGAGGACGACAAGGAGACGAAGGTCATTTCAAACGGCATGGTCGATATCGCAAAATACGTTTCCTTTGATGCAGAGGCAGAGTGCGGCATCAACGAACGTGTGCGCTACGCAGTGCTCTCCGAGATTCTCGAAGAGTGCGGCGACGACGAAGAGAAGCTCAAAGAGCAGCTCACCGCACGTCATGACGAGTTGATCCCGAACCACATCATCATTGATGATATTTTCTCCTCCATCAACTACATGACCTGCCTTGCTGTCGGTCTCGGCTTTACGGACGATATCGACCAGCTCGGCAACCGCCGTATCCGTTCCGTCGGCGAGCTGCTGCAGAACCAGTTCCGCATCGGCTTCTCCCGCTTGGAGCGCGTGATCCGCGAGCGCATGACGCTGCAGGGTCAGGATATGGAATCCCTTACACCGCATTCTCTCATCAATATCCGTCCGGTCGTTGCAGCGATCAAGGAGTTCTTCGGTTCTTCTCCGCTGTCCCAGTTCATGGACCAGACGAACCCGCTGGCCGAGCTGACGCATAAGCGCCGTCTCTCCGCTTTGGGCCCGGGCGGTCTTTCCCGTGACCGTGCGAGCTTCGAGGTTCGAGACGTTCACTACACACACTACGGCCGCATGTGCCCGATCGAATCCCCGGAAGGTCAGAACATCGGTCTGATCTCCTACCTTGCAACGTTCGCAAGAATCAACCACTACGGCTTCATTGAGGCGCCGTACAGAAAGATTGATAAGGCGACGGGCAAGGTCACGGACGAAGTCGTTTATATGACGGCGGACGTGGAAGACGAGTTCATCGTTGCGCAGGCAAACGAAAAGCTGAATGAAGACAACACCTTTGCAAACGACAGCGTTCTCGCGCGTTTCAAGGGCGAGTTCATTCAGGTTGAGCCGACCCGCGTCGATTACATGGATATTTCTCCGCGCATGGTCTTCTCCGTTGCAACGGCGATGATCCCGTTCCTCGAAAACGATGACGCGAACCGTGCTCTGATGGGCGCAAACATGCAGCGTCAGGCAGTTCCGCTGCTCCGCACCGAGTCTCCGATCGTCGGTACCGGCATGGAGTATAAAGCAGGCGTGGACTCCGGCGTCTGCGTCCTGTGCGAACGCGCAGGTGTCGTTAAGAGCGTCAGCGCAGACCTCATTCGCGTGACGACCGATAACGGCGATATCGACGACTATGTCGTCACAAAGTTCATGCGTTCCAACCAGAGCACCTGCATCAACCAGGTCCCAATCGTCAACCGCGGCGACCGCGTTGAAGTGGGCGATGTTCTGGCGGACGGCCCGGCCATTAAGAACGGCGAGATCGCGCTCGGCAAGAACGCGCTCATCGGCTTCATGACCTGGGAAGGCTACAACTACGAGGACGCCGTCCTGCTGAACGAGAAAATCGTACGCGACGATGTTTATACCTCCATCCATATTGAAGAGTATGAGATGGAGGCCAGAGATACAAAGCTCGGCGCGGAAGAGATTACCCGCGACATCCCGAACGTCAACGAAGATCTGCTGCGCGACCTTGATGACCGCGGCATCATTCGTGTGGGTGCGGAGGTTCACGCCGGCGATATTCTGGTCGGTAAGGTCACGCCGAAGGGCGAAACCGAGCTGACCGCCGAAGAGCGCCTGCTGCGCGCCATCTTCGGTGAAAAGGCCCGCGAGGTTCGCGATACGTCCCTCCGTGTTCCGCACGGCGAGTACGGCACCATTGTGGACGTTAAGGTCTTCACGAGAGACAACTGCGATGAGCTGAGCCCCGGCGTCAACAAGGTCGTGCGCTGCTATATCGCACAGAAGAGAAAGATCTCCGTCGGCGATAAGATGGCCGGCCGCCACGGTAACAAGGGTGTTGTTTCCCGCATTTTGCCGATGGAAGAGATGCCGTTCCTGCCGGACGGTACACCGCTTGACATCGTTCTGAACCCGTTGGGCGTTCCGTCCCGTATGAATATCGGACAGGTTCTCGAGGTTCACCTCGGCATGGCGGCAAACGCACTCGGCTGGAAGATTATGACCCCGGTATTCGACGGCGCACACGAAGCGGATATCCGCGAGTGCTTCCGCATGGCGGGCATGAGTGAGGACGGCAAGTTCCGTCTGCGTGACGGTCGTACCGGCGAGTATTTCGATAACCCGGTTACCGTTGGCTACATGTACTACCTCAAGCTCCATCATCTTGTTGACGATAAGATTCACGCCCGTTCCACCGGTCCGTATGCCCTCGTTACCCAGCAGCCTTTGGGCGGCAAGGCGCAGTTCGGCGGCCAGCGCTTCGGCGAAATGGAAGTTTGGGCATTGGAGGCTTACGGTGCGGCTTACACCCTGCAGGAGATTCTGACGGTGAAGTCCGACGACGTTGTGGGCCGTGTAAAGACCTACGAAGCCATCGTCAAGGGCCAGAACGTGCCGAAGCCGGGCATTCCGGAATCCTTCCGCGTTCTTATCAAGGAACTGCAGGCACTCGGCCTCGACATCAAGGTACTGGATAAGGACAACGAGGAGATTGACCTGCGCCAGAGCTTCGACGATGACGATGATGTGGGTCTCACCCCGGGCGATCAGGTCTTTGATGAAGAAAACGTCGCAACGGACGGCGATTTCGACGGCTATTCCATCGAGAACGAAGACGGGGAAGAGGACGACTTCTTCTCTACCGACGACGATGAGTTTGAAGGCTCCGATAACGATTTGTTTGACGGCATCGACGACGAGTTCTAATTTCGGGTGAAAGGAAAGGATCGCATATATGGAGTTTAACGTTTTTGAATCAATAAAGATCGGCCTTGCATCGCCCGAGCAGATTCGCTCCTGGTCGTACGGTGAGGTCACGAAGCCCGAGACCATCAACTACCGTACATTGAAGCCGGAGCGCGACGGCCTTTACTGCGAGCGCATTTTCGGACCGACAAAGGACTGGGAGTGCCATTGCGGCAAGTATAAGCGCATCCGCTTTAAGGGCAAGGTCTGCGAGCGCTGCGGCGTTGAAGTGACGCGCAGCAAGGTTCGCCGTGAGCGCATGGGTCACATTGAGCTTGCAGCGCCGGTTTCGCACATCTGGTACTTTAAGGGCATCCCGTCCCGCATGGGCCTGATTCTTGACCTTTCCCCGCGCGTACTGGAAAAGGTTCTGTATTTCGCACTTTACATCGTTACGGATCCGGGTTCCGTCCGTGAGCTCTCTAAGATGCAGACGCTCACCGAAAAGGAATACCGCGACATGCGTGAAAAATATGAGGACGACTTCGAGGCGTCCATGGGCGCTGAAGCTGTGAAGAAGCTGCTCGAGGATATCGACTGCGAAAAGCTCAGCGAGGAGCTCAAAAAAGATCTCGAAACCGCGCAGGGACAGAAACGCGTGCACATTCTCAAGCGTCTTGAGGTTGTGGAATCCTTCCGCATCTCCGGCAACCGCCCGGAGTGGATGATCCTCGATGCCGTGCCGGTTATCCCGCCGGATATCCGTCCGCTCGTACAGTTGGACGGCGGCCGCTTTGCAACGAGTGACCTGAACGACCTGTACAGACGCGTTATCAACAGAAACAACCGTCTGAAGAGACTCATCGAGCTCGGCGCGCCGGACATCATCGTGCGCAACGAGAAGCGTATGCTGCAGGAAGCCGTCGATGCCCTCATCGACAACGGCCGCCGCGGCAGACCGGTCACCGGCCCGAACAACCGCCCGCTCAAGTCTCTTTCCGATATGCTGAAGGGCAAGCAGGGCCGCTTCCGTCAGAACCTGCTCGGTAAGCGTGTTGACTATTCCGGCCGTTCCGTTATCGTTGTTGGCCCGGAGCTGAAAATGTACCAGTGCGGCCTGCCGAAGGAAATGGCACTGGAGCTCTTTAAGCCGTTTGTTATGAAGCGCCTTGTCGAGACCGGTGCCGCCGGCAACATCAAGGCTGCAAGAAAGGCCGTAGAGCGCGCGAAGAGCGAGGTTTGGGACGCACTGGAGATTGTCATCAAGAACCACCCGGTCATGCTGAACCGTGCACCTACGCTGCACCGCCTGGGCATTCAGGCGTTTGAGCCGGTCCTTGTTGAGGGCCGCGCCATTAAGCTGCATCCGCTCGTCTGCACCGCGTTCAACGCGGACTTCGACGGCGACCAGATGGCTGTGCATGTGCCGCTTTCCGCAGAAGCACAGGCAGAGGCACGCTTCCTCATGCTGGCTGCAAACAACCTCTTAAAGCCTTCCGACGGCAGCCCTGTTGCGGTCCCGTCGCAGGATATGGTTCTCGGTTCTTATTACCTTACGCTCGATAAGGACGGAGAGACCGGTGAAGGCAAGGTATTCCGCGACATGGACGAAGCGTTCATGGCGTATGACGCAAAATATATCACGCTGCACTCCAAGATCAAGGTCAGAAGAACCGTGGAGTACAACGGCCAGACATATACGGGCCTTGTCGATACGACGATGGGCCGCATGATCTTCAACCGCCCGATTCCGCAGGATCTCGGCTTTGTTGACCGCACCGACCCGGAGAACATCCTCAAGTTTGAGGTCGATTTCCTCGTCGGCAAGAAGCAGCTCGGCAAGATCATCGACAAGTGCATCAAAAAGCACGGCACGGCGGTCACAAGCGAAATGCTCGATGCCATTAAGGCACAGGGCTACAAGTATTCCACCATCGGCGCAATCACCGTTGCTGTCTGCGATGCGACTATTCCGCCGCAGAAGCAGGAGATTCTTGCAAAGGCAGAGGCAGAGATCAGCGAGATTACCGCAGATTTCCGCGACGGCTTCCTCTCCGACGGCGAGCGTTACAGCGCGGTTCTAAAGACCTGGGAAAAGGCGACGAACGACGTTACGAAAGCCCTGCAGGACGGCCTTGACCGTTACAACCCGATCTTCATGATGGCAGACTCCGGCGCCCGTGGCTCTATGAACCAGATCCGTCAGCTGGCCGGCATGCGCGGTCTGATCGCGAATACGTCCGGTAAGACGATCGAAATTCCGATCAAGGCGAACTACCGTGAAGGCCTGAACATTTTGGAATACTTCATTTCCTCCCGTGGTGCTCGTAAGGGCCTTGCTGATACGGCTCTGAGAACGGCTGACTCCGGTTATCTGACCAGACGTCTGGTTGACGTTTCTCAGGATGTTATCGTTCGTCAGGATGACTGCGGTACGACCGAGGGTCTGGAAGTGTTCGAGATCAAATCCGGTAACGAGTCCATTGAGCCGCTTAAGGAGCGTATTGTGGGCCGCTACCTGCTTGACGATTACTGTGACGAGAATGGCAACGTGCTCGTTTCTAAGGATAAGATGATTGGCGACGCCGAAGCTGACCTCATCATCGGCCGCGGCACGACGCACATCAAGATCCGCTCTATTTTGAACTGCCGCACCCGTCACGGCGTGTGCAAGAAGTGCTACGGTTCCTCCCTTGCAAACGGCCAGCCGATCACGGTCGGCGAGGCGGTTGGTATCATCGCCGCACAGTCCATCGGCGAGCCGGGTACCCAGCTGACGATGCGTACGTTCCATACCGGCGGTGTTGCATCCGCAGAAGATATCACGCAGGGTCTTCCGCGTGTCAGTGAGCTGTTTGAAAGCCGTAAGCCGAAGCATCTCGCAATCATCGCAGAGATCGGCGGTACGATCGGCTTTGAAGAGGTCAAAAAGAACCGCCACATTGTCGTTCGCGGCGATGGCGACCAGCGCAGCTACCTCATCCCGTTCGGTGCGCGCCTCAGCGTAAAAGAGGGCGATGTGGTTGAAAAGGGCGCCCGCTTGACCGAAGGCTCCGTCAACCCGCACGACGTGCTCGCCATCAGCGGCCCGGAGGCGGTGCAGGATTACCTCATTGAGGAAGTGCAGCGCACCTACCGTATGCAGGGTGTTGATATCAATGATAAGCACATCGAAGTTATCGTTCGTCAGATGATGCGCAAGGTGCGCATTGAAGACGCGGGCGACACGCCGCTGCTCGTCGGCGCGCTCGTCGATAAGAACGACACGCTTCTTGAAAACGAGAAGATCGCCGCAAGAATTGCAAACGGCGAGACCGGCCTGCGCGAGGCGACATTCACGCCGACGCTGCTCGGTATCACGAAGGCATCTCTGGCGACCGAGTCCTTCCTTTCCGCTGCTTCCTTCCAGGAGACCACACGCGTGCTGACCGACGCCGCCATCAAGGGCAAGGTAGACCCGCTGCTTGGCCTGAAGGAAAACGTCATCATCGGTAAGCTGATTCCGGCCGGCACCGGCATGGACTGCTACACCAATGTTGAAATTGCGCCGACGGCGCCGAGCAGCTCTTTAAGCCAGGAGGCCGTAGCCGCTTTAAGCAGCTTTGAGGAAAAAACTTCCGCACAGAATGCAGAAGAGGGCTTGACAAACGAATAATGAGCGGTGTATAATGTCAAATGGTGTGTTGTGGGCATGAAATCTGAGAATTTCTGCCAGAACCGCCTTTGAAACCGCATAAAGCAGACCTGTCCGCGCGATTTTTGTACGGACAGGATACTGTTTTGTATAGGCGCATGTTCTGCGGGCAATATAAACCCGTATGACATATATAGAAATTGTGTAAGGAGGTGCAATATGCCCACATTTAACCAGTTGATTCACACAGGTCGCGCAGTTTCCGAGAAGAAGGCAAAGGCGCCGGCACTGCTGAAGGGTTGGAACTCCAAGAAGAGAATTGCTATCGATCAGGATTCTCCCCAGAAGCGCGGTGTCTGCACTGCTGTTAAGACTGCTACCCCGAAGAAGCCGAACTCCGCACTTCGTAAGATTGCCAGAGTACGTCTTTCCAACGGTATCGAAGTCTCCGCTTACATCCCGGGTGTTGGTCACAACCTGCAGGAGCATAGCGTTGTTATGATCCGTGGCGGTCGTGTTAAGGACCTTCCTGGTGTACGTTACCACATCATCCGCGGCACGCTTGACGCGCAGGGTGTTGCAAAGCGTATGCAGGCTCGTTCCAAGTACGGCGCTAAGAGACCGAAGGCCGGCGCTGCAAAGAAGTAATTTCTTTAAAGAGCCAAATTTAATCGTTACACAATGAACTTTTGACCGGAAAAGCGAAATTCGCTTTAAGGGTATTTATAATAGATAAGCTACTGATTATCGTGCGTAAATACCTTTTCTTAGCCGGCGGGAGCTTGTGCTTTCGAGTACCGATGAATTCATACTATTATGTGAAGGAGGGAAGACTATGCCAAGAAGAGGCAATGTAGCAAAACGCGATGTTTTGCCGGATCCTATGTATAATTCCAAACTGGTCACACGCCTGATTAACAACATCATGTATGATGGTAAGAAGGGCGTAGCTCAGAAGATCGTTTACGAAGCATTCGAGATCGTCGAAGAGAAGACGGGCAAGAACGCTCTGGAGGTTTTCGAGCAGGCTATGGAGAACGTAATGCCGAGCCTGGAGGTTAAGGCACGCCGTGTTGGCGGTGCGAACTATCAGGTTCCGATCGAGGTTCGTCCGGAGAGACGTCAGACCCTGGGTCTGCGCTGGATGGCGAGCTATTCCAGACTTCGTTCTGAAAAGACGATGAAGGAGAGACTGGCCGGAGAGATCCTTGACGCTCTGAACGGCGCCGGCGGCGCTGCTAAGAAGCGTGACGATACGCATAAGATGGCAGAAGCCAACAAGGCTTTCGCACATTACAGATGGTAATTTACCTGTAAACGTATTAAGGAGGATTATATGGCCCGTCAGGTACCACTTGAATTTACAAGAAATATCGGCATCATGGCGCACATCGATGCCGGTAAAACAACAACGACCGAGCGTATCCTTTATTACACAGGCGTCAACTACAAGATCGGTGAGACCCACGACGGTTCCGCTACGATGGACTGGATGGCACAGGAGCAGGAGAGAGGTATCACGATCACTTCCGCTGCTACGACGTGCTTCTGGCCGGACAGAAACGGTCACCAGAACCGTATCAACATCATCGACACCCCGGGCCACGTTGACTTCACCGTTGAAGTTGAGCGTTCCCTGCGTGTTCTCGATGGTTCCGTAACGGTTTTCTGCGCAAAGGGCGGCGTTGAGCCGCAGTCTGAGACCGTTTGGCGTCAGGCTGAGGAATACAAGGTTCCGCGTATGGCGTATGTCAACAAGATGGACATTATGGGCGCTGATTTCTACCGCGTTGTCAACATGATGCGCGAGAGACTGAAGTGCAACGCTGTACCGATCCAGCTGCCGATCGGCTCTGAAGATACCTTCAAGGGCCTCATCGACCTCGTGGAAATGAAGGCTTATGTCTACTATGATGATCTTGGCAAGGATATCCGTTGCGAAGAGATCCCGGAAGACATGAAAGAGCTCGCAGAGAAGTATCACACCGAGATGATCGAGCATGTCGCCGAGCAGGACGACGCACTCATGGAGAAGTATCTCATGGGTGAAGAGCTCACGATCGATGAGATCAAGACCTGCATCCGCAAGTCCACCATCAACAACACGATGGTTCCGGTTACCTGCGGTACTTCCTATAAGAACAAGGGTGTTCAGAAGCTTCTGGACGCGATTGTTGATTACATGCCGGCCCCGACGGATGTTCCGGCTATTAAGGGTGTAAACCCGGAAACCGAAGAAGAGGACGTTCGTCACTCTTCCGATACGGAGCCGTTCTCCGCTCTTGCATTTAAGATTGCTACGGACCCGTTCGTCGGTAAGCTGTGCTTCTTCCGTGTGTACTCCGGTACGCTTACGGCTGGTTCCACCGTTTACAACTCCACAAAGGATAACACCGAGCGTGTCGGTCGTATTGTTCAGATGCACGCAAACCACAGACAGGATCTGGAAATGGTTTACGCAGGCGACATCGCTGCTGCAGTCGGTCTGAAGAACACCACCACCGGTGATACCCTTTGCGACGAAAAGCACCCGATCATCCTTGAGTCCATGGAATTCCCGGAGCCGGTTATCCGTGTTGCGATTGAGCCGAAGACCAAGGCCGGTCAGGAAAAGATGGGCATTGCACTTGCAAAGCTCGCAGAAGAAGACCCGACCTTCAAGGCCTATACCGATGAAGAAACCGGCCAGACCATCATCGCCGGCATGGGTGAGCTCCATCTGGAGATCATCGTTGACCGTCTGATGCGTGAGTTTAAGGTTGAGGCTAACGTCGGTAAGCCGCAGGTTGCTTACAAAGAGACGATCCGCAAGAATGCGGATTCCGATATGAAGTACGCTCGTCAGTCTGGCGGTAAGGGCCAGTACGGTCACGTTAAGATCCGTATTGAGCCGAACCCGGGTAAGGGCTACGAGTTCGTCAACGCAGTTGTCGGCGGTACGGTTCCGAAGGAATATATCCCGGCTGTTGACCAGGGTATCCAGGGCGCAATGCTCTCCGGTGTACTTGCTGGTTACAATGTTGTTGACGTGAAGGTCACGCTGTATGATGGTTCCTATCATGAAGTTGACTCCTCTGAAATGGCCTTTAAGATCGCCGGCTCCATGGCATTTAAGGATGCTATGCGCAAGGCTGATCCGGTCATCATGGAGCCGATCATGAAGGTTGTTGTTACCGTTCCGGAGGAATACCTCGGCAACGTTATCGGTGACCTCAACTCCCGTCGCGGCATCATGCAGAATCAGGAGGCTACTCCGGGTGCTATGCAGATCACCAGCGAAGTTCCGCTGTCTGAGATGTTCGGCTATGCAACGGATATGCGTTCCAAGACCCAGGGCCGTGGTCAGTACACCATGGAGCCCTCTCACTACGCTGAAGTTCCGAAGTCTGTTTCTGAAACGATCATCGCTTCCAGAAAAAAGGCTGAATAAAGCGAAATACTACTTGATTTTTTTGCGGTTTGTTGCTACAATGGTAATAAACTCAAAAGGTTATTTTACTGAATAAAAGGAGGCAATTCCAATGGCAAAGGCTAAGTTCGAAAGAAATAAGCCCCATGTAAACATCGGTACAATCGGTCACGTTGACCATGGTAAGACTACTCTTACTGCTGCTATCACGAAGGTTCTCGCTCTGAAGGGCCAGGCACAGTTCGAAGATTACTCCATGATCGATAAGGCTCCGGAAGAGAGAGAGCGTGGTATCACGATCAACACCGCTCACGTTGAGTATGAGACGGACAAGCGTCACTACGCTCACGTTGACTGCCCGGGCCATGCTGACTATGTTAAGAACATGATCACCGGTGCTGCTCAGATGGACGGCGCTATCCTCGTCGTTTCCGCTGCTGACGGCCCGATGCCGCAGACCCGTGAGCACATCCTCCTCTCCCGTCAGGTTGGTGTTCCGTACATTGTTGTATTCATGAACAAGTGCGACCAGGTTGACGACGAAGAGCTCCTCGAGCTTGTTGAGATGGAGATCCGTGACCTGCTGAACGAGTATGAGTTCCCGGGCGATGACACCCCGATCATCAAGGGTTCCGCTTACCTCGCACTCACCAGCGAGTCCAAGGACGTCAACGCTCCTGAGTACAAGTGCATCCTCGACCTGATGGATGCTGTGGACGACTACATCCCGACCCCGGAACGTAAGGCTGACCAGCCGTTCCTGATGCCGGTTGAGGACGTCTTCACCATCACCGGCCGTGGCACTGTTGCTACCGGTAGAGTTGAGCGTGGCATTCTGAAGATGTCTGACGAAGTCGAAATCATTGGCCTCACCGACGAGAGAAGAAAGTCCGTTGTTACGGGCATCGAAATGTTCCGCAAGCTCCTCGACTTTGCTGAGGCTGGCGACAACATCGGCGTTCTGCTCCGTGGTATCCAGAGAACCGACATCGAGCGCGGCCAGGTTCTGTCCAAGCCGGGCACGATTCACCCGCACACCAAGTTCAAGGGCCAGGTTTACGTTCTGACCAAGGACGAAGGCGGCCGTCATACCCCG
>OLRD01000984.1_pt1 | contig 19348 bp, 18 predicted proteins | sample 1672051 | NCBI WGS metagenome assembly OLRD01 (sample SAMEA3136640, study PRJEB25190) | human gut metagenome | biome: human gut; feature: human-associated habitat; material: faeces | place: Austria | collected 2013 | reverse complement strand
GGTACAGAGGGAACGCGTCCGGTCTGTCCGGCTGAAATCCGGGGCAGCGCAGGCAGGTTCTCCGGCCGCAAAGAAAATGCTGAGAGACAGGCGGGGAAGGGATTTCTTTCAGGCAGTTATATTGTATGAAATTCAGAAGTATTCAAAAATTTGAAATAAAAGTTTAGTTATAAATGGGGTTGAGATTTTGACGGTAAAGTGTTAAGATATGTTTGAGCATATTATTCTGTGAATCTGGGCGTTTCGCCATCTTAAATTCTATTTCCATTCAGAGACTCTATGCTTAATCCAATGAATAACAGGCAGGGGTCAGGCGGATGGAAGAGAAGGGATGATTTTTTTCTGTAAGGCTGTTTCCTGCGCATAATTGCAGAAAGGAGCAGTTTATGGAAGAAAAACAATCCATGGAAGAAAAACAATCCATGGAAGAGAATTATTCTGTGGCAGGAGAGGGGCTTCATGTGGTGAGGAACCACAAAGATACGGTATTCCGTATGATTTATAAGGACAGGACAAAATTGCTGGAGCTGTATAATGCCCTGAACGGAACGGACTATGAGGATGCGGCGGAGCTGGAGGTATGTACGCTGGAAAATGCGATTTATATGGGGATGAAAAATGATGTTTCTTTCCTGTTTGATTCGGAAATGAATCTGTATGAGCATCAATCTACCTTTAATCCTAATATGCCGCTCAGGGATCTTATGTATGCTGCAAAGCAGCTGGAAAAGTATATGGCAGAAGATACGCTTTATTCCAGCAAGCTGGTAAAAATTCCGGTTCCGCGGTTTGTGGTATTTTATAACGGGACGGAAAAACAGCCGGAGCGCAGAGTATTAAAGCTGTCGGATGCGTATGAAAAGAAGGTGGCATCTCCGGAGTTGGAATTAAAGGTTCTGATGCTTAATATCAATCAGGGGAATAACAGGAAACTGATGCAGCGGTGTAAAACTTTGAAGGAATACTGCCAGTTTGTGGAATGTATCCGGAAGTACGCGGCCACTATGGAGATTGCGGAAGCGGTGGACAGGGCCGTGACGGAATGTATTAAAAAGAATATCCTGGCGGATTTTTTGACTAAACAGAGAGCGGAGGTGGTAGCAGTGTCGATCTTTGAATATAACGAAGAAGAGGAACTGAAGAAAATCCGTGCCGCCGAATTCAGTGTAGGAAGAGAGGCTGGATATGAAGAGGGAGAGGCAGTTGGAAAAGCGGCCGGAGAAGTAGTCGGTAAGGCCGAAAGTGTGCTTGAGCTTCTGGAGGATCTGGGGAAAATTCCCAAAGAACTGCGGGAGAGAATCCTTTCGGAATCAAATCTTCCGGTTTTGAAGCAATGGCTGAAGGCAGCGGCGAAAAGCGAATCGCTGCAGGATTTTTTGGATCAGGCCGGTATTCTGGATCTTGACGAAAGGGAATGATTGTTTTAATATAAGGACGTGGACGCAGGAGTCGATATATATCGGCTCCTGCTTTTTTGTTATTTAGGGATATTGATGAGGAACACGCCGGAAAATTATGCGGCGTGGGGAAAGGAGCAGATATGCATTTTACACCTAAGGATCAGGAAAAGCTGATGCTTCATATGGCGGGAGAGCTTGCCGGAGAACGGGGACGGAGAGGGCTGCGGCTGAATTATGTGGAGGCGGTAAGCTTCCTTGCTTCCGGTCTGCTGGAGTATGCAAGAGATGGAAAGACGGTGGCGGAGCTGATGGAGCTGGGAAGAAAAATGCTTTCCACAGAGGATGTGATGGAAGGTGTGGCGGATATGGTGAGCGAGGTGCAGGTGGAAGCTACTTTCCCGGACGGCACCAAGCTGGTGACGGTACATAATCCCATTCAGCCGGGGCCGGCTTTTATCTGCGGGAAAGGAAGGTGCGGAGAATGAAACCAGGGGCTATGGTTATTGCGGACAGAGAGATTGTTTTGAATGAAGGAAAGGAAACCAGAGAGCTGCTGGTGGCTAATGTGGGAGACAGGCCTGTGCAGGTGGGATCCCACTATCATTTCTTCGAGGTGAACCGGCTGCTTACCTTTGACAGAGAGCCGGCCTTCGGTTTTCGGCTGGATATTCCCTCCGGGACAAGTGTGCGTTTTGAACCGGGGGAGGAAAAGACGGTACGGCTGGTGGAGCTGGGCGGCAGGAAGATTGTTTATGGCTGTAATGATTTGACCAGAGGGGAAGCGGTGCCGGATAACCGGGAGGCTGCTATGGAAAAAGCGGCGGAGAAAGGAATGCTTTCCCCAAAAGGAGGCGTGTTATGAGTTATCGGATCGATGCAAAGCAGTATGGTTTGATGTATGGGCCGACGGTGGGAGACAGTGTCCGGCTGGCAGATACCAATTTATTCGCAAAGGTGGAAAGGGATTATACCATCTATGGGGAAGAGGTGAAGTTCGGAGGCGGCAAGACCATACGGGACGGCATGGGACAGTCGGTAAGAACCACTCATGAAGACGGCGATCTGGATCTGGTTATCACCAATGCGCTGGTGATCGACTATACGGGGATATTCAAGGCGGATATCGGGATCCGGGACGGAAAAATTGCAGGTATCGGAAAGGCCGGAAATCCGGATATCATGGATGGCGTGACGAAGGGCATGACCATTGGCGCCTCCACGGAAGCTTTGGCAGGGGAAGGGATGATCCTGACGGCAGGCGGGATCGATACCCATATCCATTTTATCTGCCCACAGCAGATCGACTGCGCATTGTTTTCAGGAGTTACTACCATGATAGGAGGGGGAACCGGACCGGCTGACGGAACCAATGCGACTACCTGTACGCCCGGCCCCTGGAATCTGGCCCGGATGCTGGAGGCGGCGGAGGAATATCCCATGAATCTGGGTTTCCTGGGAAAAGGGAACTGTTCCGATGAAGCGGCTCTGGAGGAGCAGGTGAAGGCGGGAGCCATGGGACTGAAAATCCATGAGGACTGGGGAGCTACTCCGGCGGTCATCGATCACTGTCTGCGGGTGGCGGATGCCTATGATGTGCAGGTGGCAATCCACACGGATACATTGAATGAAGGCGGCTGCGTGGAAGATACGCTGGCGGCCATCGGCGGCAGAGTCATACATACGTATCACACGGAAGGGGCCGGCGGCGGCCATGCGCCGGATATTATCAGGGCGGCGGCGGCCCCCAACATCCTCCCTTCCTCCACAAATCCAACCATGCCTTTTACGGTCAACACGCTGGATGAACATCTGGATATGCTGATGGTGTGCCATCATCTGGATAAAAATATACCGGAGGATGTGGCGTTTGCGGATTCCAGGATCAGGCCCGAAACCATTGCCGCGGAGGATGTGCTTCATGATATGGGGGTATTCAGCATGATGAGTTCGGATTCCCAGGCAATGGGACGGATTGGGGAGGTGATCACCCGAACCTGGCAGACCGCACATAAAATGAAGGAAGAGAGAGGCGCGCTTCCGGGAGACGGGGAATACTGCGACAATTTCCGTATCCGTCGTTATATTGCCAAGTATACGATTAACCCGGCGATCACTCACGGAATTTCTGATTATGTGGGAAGTGTGGAGATCGGGAAAACGGCGGATCTGGTACTGTGGAATCCGGCATTTTTCGGAATCCGGCCTGATATTATCATAAAGGGAGGCATGATTATCGCTTCCAAAATGGGAGATGCCAATGCCTCCATACCAACCACCCAGCCGGTCATGTATCAGCATATGTTCGGCGCCCACGGCAGGGCAAAATACAATGCCTGCATCACCTTTGTGTCCCAGGCGGCCTGTGAGGGAGGAATCCGTGAACGCCTGCATCTGCAAAAACAGGTACTGCCTGTACACAACACCCGGAAAATAGGAAAAAAGGATATGCTTCTGAATGATAAAACACCGGAGATCCTTGTGGATCCGGAAACCTATGAGGTGAGGGCGGACGGTGTTCTTCTGACTTCAAAGCCGGCGAAAAGGCTGCCGCTTACACAGCTTTATAATCTTTTTTGAGAAAAATGATAAAAAGGCCTGGGGAGCCTCAGGCAGGAGGTAACAATGATTCTGTGTGAAAAGATACTTGGCAGCATGGCGGATCCCGCCTTTGCAGACTGTCAGGCGGATTATGTGGAAATAGAATGGCATGAAGCGTATAAAAGGCTTCATCAGAAAACGACGGGTTCGGGACTGGAAATCGGAATCCGGCTGGATACGGATATCCTTACCAGAGGCCTTCGTGAAGGAGACATACTCTGGCAGGATGACAATTGGGTGATCGCGGTAACAATACCTCCCTGTGAGGCCATTGTAATTGATGTGGATGCCGCCCATCCGGAGATGGTGGCAAAGGTTTGCTATGAGCTGGGAAATAAACATGCGGCGCTGCTGTGGGGAGAGACGGAAATGCAGTTCGTCACGCCATATAATGAACCGACTCTTCAGCTGCTGAACAAGCTTCACGGAGTTACGGCCTGTAAAAAGCTGGTAAAGTTTAATTTTGATAAAAGCATCTCATCCACGGTCAGCAGCCATACCCATTGATTCCCGCAGGGCTATGACTTATCCGGACGGGAAATGGAAAGTGAAAGCCGGAAAGCGGAAGGAAAGCCGGAAAGGACAGGAATGACGGAACAGGAAAAACAATTTTTGCTTTTACAGATAAATGATGCGCTGTTTCCCATCGGCGGCTATTCTCATTCTTATGGGCTGGAAACATACATCCAGAAGGAACTGGTATCGGACGAAGAGAGTGCTGCAGAGTATATTCGGAACAATCTTCGTTTCAGCGTTTGCTTTAACGAACTGCTGCTGGCGCGTTTGGCTTATGAGGCAGCGGTGCAGGACAGTGAGAATGCCTTGCAGGAGCTTCTTGTATTGGAGGAGCTGGCCGCTGCTTCCCGTTCACCGGAGGAGGTAAGAAGAGCCGGGGAAAAGATGGGTTCCCGTTTTATAAAAACCGCAGGAATGCTGCCGGTTCCCATGGATAAAAAAATCTTTGCAAGGTACGCAAAGGCGGAAGGCAGCAAAACCCATGCGGCTGCCTATGGGGTATTCTGCGCCGCGGCAGGTATAGATGAGGACAGGATGCTGGAGCATTATCTGTATTCCCTGACCTCGGCCATGGTGACCAACTGTGTGAAGACAATTCCCTTAAGCCAGACAGCCGGGCAAAAGCTTTTGTTTGCATGCAGGGAAATCTGGCCTGCAGTGACGGAACAGGTAAAACAGCTGACGGTGGAGGATTACGGGGCCTGTACTCCGGGATTTGAAGTCAGGTGTATGCAGCATGAAGGTCTGTACTCCCGTTTATTTATGTCATAGGGCGTTTATGTCTTTGGCTGGTATAACGCTGCATAATATCCCAGTAATGCTGTATTGGTAATGGAATGTATGATGAGAAAAAGAAGGGAGGCAGAGCGATGTCATATGTAAAAATAGGAGTGGCAGGTCCGGTAGGTTCCGGGAAAACGGCCCTGATAGAAAGCCTGACCAGAAAAATGGCAGGTGATTACAGCATTGGGGTTATCACCAATGACATATATACCAAGGAGGATGCGGAGTTCCTGTGTAAAAACAGTATTATGCCGAAGGAACGGATAATAGGCGTGGAAACGGGAGGCTGTCCCCATACAGCCATACGGGAGGATGCATCCATGAATCTGGAGGCAGTGGATGAGCTGCTGGAACAGTTTCCCGACATTCAGATTGTTTTTATTGAAAGCGGCGGGGATAACCTGTCCGCCACCTTCAGCCCCGAACTTGCCGATGCCACTATTTTTGTTATTGATGTGGCGGAAGGCGATAAGATTCCCAGAAAAGGAGGTCCGGGCATTACCCGTTCGGATCTGCTCATTATCAATAAAATCGATCTGGCGGAAATGGTAGGGGCAAGTCTTGAGATCATGGACAGGGATTCCCGCAGAATGCGTGGAAACCGGCCCTTCCTTTTTACAAATATCAGAGGAGATTCGGGAGTGGATCGTGTTGTGGAATGGATAAAAAAGAGCGTGTTGTTTGAAGAAAATGTCTGAGAGAATGGTGGGGACGGAATGGATAAAGGGACGGAAAATGCATTTGGCAGGAAATCGGAACTGAGGCTGACCGCAGGATGGGATGGCAAAGAAACCTTCCTTCGTGAGCTTGGCTTTACCGCGCCCTTTAAGATCATGAATCCATTTCCATGCAAGGATGGAGGCAAAGAGGTGATGATCATGTGCGCTTCTCCGGGAATTATGGAAGGCGACAGCCAGTGGATCCGCATTGAAACAGAGAGGGGGGCACGGCTCGCCGTGACATCTCAGTCCTATGAAAAAATACATAAAATGAACAACGGCTGCGCGTGCCGTAATACGATAATCCGGATTGCCGGCAATTCCGCCCTGCGTTACAGGCCTCTTCCGGTAATTCCCTTTGGAGGCTCCGCATTTGAAAGCAGGACAGCGATTGAACTGGAGGATGAGAGCAGTGAACTGATCTATGAGGAGCTGCTTTCCTGCGGCCGTGCCGCCTGCGGAGAACGCTTTGCCTACCGCTTTTTTCATTCCCTGTCAGAGGTCTCCTGCAAAGGGAAATTGATCTACAGAGAAAATAACCGCTTCCGGCCTGCGTCCTGGCCGATGGAGGAACTGGGGCTGTTTGAAGGGTATACCCATATGGCAGGAATGCTGATTCATATGCAGGCGGTGAAAGAAAAAGGGAGGGAAATACGCAGTCTGGCAGAAGAGGCAGAAAATGCTCAGGAAGTACAGTGCGGTGTGACCAGAACGGCCGCCGGGGACCTGGTGGTGCGCATTCTTGGCAGAAGGGCGGAAACCGTGAGAAAAATATGTGATGAAATATGCAGCTGTATGGAATATTCAGTCCCGGGAAGTGAATAAATGTTATACTTTTTCCTGTTTTGTCCACGGATATTTGACTATATAGAAATGATATGCTATCATAAAAAAACACCGGCGGCTGAAGTATGTGTAAATATCTGTCATCCGCAAAAAAGTTTATTCCTGCGGGCGGCGAATCAAAGGCAGGCCCACGTCAAATCAAAGGAATATTTGGTCCTGATAGTGTCAGTGAGGGTCAAAACAGTAAACATATCAATATTTCTGTCCGAATCGGACAATAATTTCAAAATTACAGGAAAAAATAAAAAAGCGAAACTAAGAAATGAAAAGAGTAAGAGACGGTTGTCCGGTGTCGGATTTTCAGATATAATTATGTGGAGGATGGAAATTTACACATGCCTTACGGAACAGGAGGCTGTGTGGAGAAAGAAAAACAGAAAGAGAAACAGACTGAAGTAACTGAGATTCACCATGAGGATCTGGCACTGAAAACGGCGGCGCAGTATTTCGGTAAAGAACTGCTCCCTCTGCTGGGAATCCCCGGAGAGGTGAAGTACATTGCACCCACTGAAAGTGTGAAGCTTGAGACGAGGCAGATGTATCAGGATTTTAATTATGTCTCGGAAGAAGGAAGCTGGATTCATCTGGAATTCGAGAGCGATGCCGTTACGGACGATGATTTGAGACGCTTCCGGGAATATGAGGCTGCTACCAGCCGGACATTTCATGTGGCGGTGATTACTTATGTAATTTGTTCCTCAAAGGTAAAGCGGCTGAAGGCGGCACTGGTTGAAGGAATCAATGTCTATCATGTGAAGATTATCCGTTTGAAAGACGATGATGCGGATCAGCTGTTATCCGGGCTCGAGGAAAAACAAAAGCAGGGAATTCCGTTGGAAAAGGCGGAATTAGTGTCTTTACTTCTAACACCGCTGATGTCAGGCAGTATGGAAATCGGAGACAGGATTATTAAAAGCTTTGGAATCCTGAAAAAGTCCGGTGATGCGGTAACGGAAATGGAACTGGAAAAGATGTATGCCGTACTTTACACATTGGCAGATAAATTCCTGAGTGAGAAGGAATTGAACAGAGTGAAGGAGATGTTAGCGATGACAAAGCTGGGGACCATGTTGTTTAATGATGGAAAAGCAGAAGGCAGAGCCGAAGGAAAGGCTGAACTTGTTGCAATTATACGTAAAAAAAGGAAAAAAGGTCATAATATATCAGACATAGCGAAAGCTCTGGAACTGGATATGGTATATGTGAAAGAAGTGGCAGATTTGATTGATGAAGATCCTGCAAGAACAGATTTGCAGGTGGCGGAGATTCTTATCAGCCAGAGCTGAGTATATCAGTAATTTATTCGAAAGCTGAATCGGATTAACAATTATGTAGAATAAAGCAGAGCCCCGGAAAGGGCGGAATGGAGGAAAAATGAAGGTATTATTTATCGGAGGAACCGGAACTATCAGTATGGCAATTTCCAGAAAGCTTCTGGAGCAGGGACATGAACTGTATCTTATTAACAGGGGAAACCGGAATGCGGGGCTGGCCGTACAGCTGCCCGGTACGGGAGAATGGAACCGTCCAAAGGAAATACTTGTGGATATTAATAATGAAGAAGAGGCGGCAAAACTGCTGGAGGGTATGCAGTTTGATGCGGTGGCAGATTTTATCGCATTCCGGAAGGAACAGCTGGAGAGAGATTACCGTTTGTTTGGCGGCAGAACCAGGCAGTTTATTTATATCAGCTCCGCGTCAGCTTATCAGAAGCCGGCAACGGATTATCTGATTACGGAAAGCACGCCGCTGTGTAACCCCTATTGGCAGTATTCAAGGGATAAGACAGAGGGGGAGGATTATCTGATGAAGCTTTACAGAGAGGAAGGCTTCCCCATCACTATCGTAAGGCCAAGCCATACCTTTGACGAACGTTCCGTGCCGCTCGGCGTGCATGGAGAAAATGGCAGCTGGCAGGTGCTTAAAAGAATGCTGGAAGGTAAGCCTGTTATCATCCATGGCGACGGGACCTCCCTGTGGACCATGACCCACAACAGTGATTTCGCACCGGGATTCATCGGCCTGTTGGGCAATCCTCATGCATTGGGGCAGGCGGTGCACATCATGTCGCCGGAAAGCATGACCTGGAACCAGATTTATGAAGTGGTTGCGAACGCTCTTGGAGTGAAACTGAATGCCGTGCATATCTCCACAGATTTTCTTGCTGCGGCAGGCGGCGGAAAATATGATTTTACCGGTTCCCTGACCGGGGATAAATCCAATTCCGTTGTTTTTGATATCTCCAAGCTGAAGAGGCTGGTACCCGGCTTTGCCCCGGTGAAATCAATGGAACAGGGGCTGCGTGAAACGGTGCAGAATGTTCTTGCCCATCCGGAACTCCATCGGGAGGATCCGGAATTCGATGCCTGGTGTGACAGGGTGATTGAAGCAAGACAGAAGGCGCTTGACAGTCTGAAGCAGGGATAAAAAATTACAGAATATATATATTAACAAAAAAGAAGCCTGGGGAATGGACAGGTTTCTTTTTTTTATGTCCTTTTATTCAGTGAAAGAAAACCCCTCTGATTCGTTGCACACATTTGCGCATGATGAGTTGCGCAAGATTGCGCAAAAAATACGGAAAAATTTAGGGACTATATACTGTGTGGATAAAGAATCTTTGTTTTTATTGCGAATTGATTGTCATAAATTACAATGATATCATTAAATATACTTAAAAATACAGCAAATACAACAAAATATGGAAGCTCGAAAGAAACGGATTGGGTAAAATGTATATTTGGTTCAGCGCTCTCGACAGCTGCAGAAGACAGGGCGTTTCAATCCGGGTAAGATGAAAGGAGCAAAGATAATGAAGAAGGTAGCAGAACCGATGCGGTACAAACCGTCTTTTTTCAAAACCGCAAAAAAGCACTGGATGTTGTTGCTGATGCTGGCGCCGGCACTTTTGTATGTCATCATATTTTCATATGTGCCTATGACAGGGATCGTGCTGGCATTTAAAAATTATCAGTATGCCGGCGGCATTTACGGTTCACCGTGGACGGGGCTCGATAATTTTAAAGCGCTGCTTGTTGCCGGAAAGCTGGGGCAGGTGACGCGGAACACCTTGCTGTACAATATTGCATTTCTTGTATTGGGCGTTATTTTTGAAATGGGCAGCGCAATATTGCTGAACGAGCTGTTCGGCAAATGGTTTAAAAAGATAGCGCAGTCCTTCATGTTTCTGCCCTACTTTATCAGCTGGGTGGTCGCGGGGGCGATCATGTACAATATTTTCAATTACGAGCGAGGCGTGTTTAATCACGTGCTGAATATGGTCGGCGCCAATTCTTTTGATTTGTACAATACACCCGCCGCATGGCCGTTCGTTCTGATTTTCCTGAAAATCTGGAAACAGACGGGGTATGGTTCCGTGGTTTATCTGGCGGCAATCACAGGACTGGATCAGGAAATGTTTGAGGCCTCGGCGATAGACGGAGCCAATGCATGGCAGAAAATCAGATACATTACGATTCCTTCTCTGATTCCTACAATGATGATTCTGGTTCTTATGGGGATCGGCAATATATTCCGGGGAGATTTCGGTCTGTTCTATCAGACGGTAAAGAGCAGCGCCCTGCTCCAGCCCGTGACGGATGTCATAGATACCTATGTATTCCGTCTGTTGATTAATAACAGCGACATCGGGGTATCCGCAGCAGCTGGTCTGTATCAGTCGGTGCTCTGTTTTGTGACAATCACGATATGCAATAAGCTGGTCAAAAAAGTGGAGCCGGATTATGCCTTGTATTGACGGAGGGAGTGAAAAGCTATGGCAAACAAAAAAATACATCACGGCAGAACGATGAGCAGGGACGCGCTTGCCATCAATATTGTGGGATACCTGTTAATCGGAATATTCGGCCTGCTGTGTGTAATTCCTTTTTACCTGATCATTGTCGCCTCTTTTACATCGGAGGCTTCGCTGATACGGAACGGATATCCTCTGATACCATCGGATTTCAGTGTGCAGAGTTATCTGCTCTGTCTGAAAAATCCTCTTTCCATATTGAAGGCATACGGAACTACGATTGGCGTTACCATGGCAGGTACATTGATTTCCGTATTTATTGCCACCATGACGGGATATGTGCTTTCGCGCAAGGACTTTCCGTGGCGCAACCAATTGTCCTTCTTCTTTTTCTTCACAACCTTATTCAGCGGCGGTCTGGTGCCCTGGTATATGCTGTGTGTGCGCTATTTGAATTTTAAGAACTCCTATCTGGGAGTTCTGCTTCCGCTTATGTTTTCCGTATGGAACATGATCATTGCAAAGTCCTTTATGGCGGGGATACCCAGTGCCATCAGTGAATCAGCCAAGATGGACGGTGCCAATGATCTGGTGATATTCATCCGTTTGATTCTTCCGCTGAGCAAGCCGCTGCTGGCGACTCTGAGTCTGTTTTCGGCGCTGGCTTACTGGAATGACTGGTATAACTGCATGCTGTACATAACCAATGAAAATATGTTTACCCTGCAGTATTATCTGCAGCGGATGCTGGGAAGTGCGGAAGCCATGAGAATTGTGGCGGAAAAATCGGGTATGGCGCTCCCTTCCGTACCGTTGGAAAGTATGAAAATGGCCATGACGGTTATTGCAACCGGACCCATCGTTCTTCTGTATCCGTTTGTGCAGCGTTATTTTGTTAAAGGCCTTACGATTGGGGCAGTCAAGGGCTGAGGTATCCGGAAACGGCCCGATACCTCCCGGGATGTCTGCACCACAAAACTATAAATAAGAAGGAGAAAAAGCTATGAAAAAGAAAAAATTACTGTCACTTACCCTGATTGTTTGCATGCTGGTCACTATGCTTGCAGGATGCGGAGGTTCCTCCGCCACATCCACAGACAATTCTTCCGCAGCGGCGCCGGCGGCGGAATCGTCGGCTGCAGGAGGCGAAGAGACTGCGGCTGCCGCATTGGACAGTCTGCCGGCAGCAGTGGGGGAGGGGACAATCACCGCGTCACCGGAATTTTATGCATCCACTGATTTAAGCAAGGATTATACGGTTAATATGTATCTGATAGGTGACGTTCCCAACGACTGGGATAAGGTACTGAGCCTTGTCAATGAATACCTCAAGCCTTATAATACACAGCTTGCTGTAACCTTCATGAGCTGGAGCGATTATCAGACGATGTATTCCCTGGTGCTGGCGGGCGGCGAGCAGGTGGATCTGATCTTTACCGCACCCTGGTGCTATATGTACAACGAAGCGGCAAAAGGTTCCTTCTATGAGCTGACGGACGATTTCATAACCAATTATATGCCTCTGACAAGAAAATACCAGGCGGCTGAGAGCTGGGATGAGACCACTATTTCCGGCAGGACGATTGCAGTTCCTTCCAATGTTGCTTCACCCATGGGAAAGATCGTGGCGGTAAGACAGGATTTGATGGAAAAATACGGAATGAGCGAGCTGAAGACCTGGGAGGATTACAAAAAATATATGCTCACAATTGCGGAAAAGGAAACGCCTGAAAGCGGTATCTATGCACTGGCGGCATCCGCAGACAACAATGAGCTGTGGGATGTATACCGTCAGCAGACAGATACCTTCCTGGCGCTTGACAGCAGCTATATGGATATGATGTATGAATATAAAGGGGACATTCCCGCCAAAGAAGATATCAAGCTGGCTTATGAATTTGATTCCTTCCTCGCTTACGCCAAGGACATGAAGGAAATGGCTGATGCGGGCTGCTGGAGCCGCAGTGCGCTGACCAATACGGTAACGGATGACGATGCGTTCGGCAATCTTCAGGGTGCATCCATCGCATGGAATGCTTCCGTATTTACCTACATGGAGCAGGCGGAAAAAACAGAAGGCGTGGAATGTATGGCTTATGATCTCACTACCGATCATCTGGTGAGTGCGGAGGCATATTCCAATAATGATATGGCCATTACGGCAGGTTCCAAAAATCCGGAGCGCGCAGCTATGGTTCTGGATATGATTAAATTTGACACCTATCTGAACAGACTGCTGATTCTCGGCATCGAAGGAGAACATTACAGCATTGACGATAAGGGCCAGTACACAGAACTGGATAAGGCGACCGAATTTGCGGCAAGTGCCATTTCTGCTTCCTGGGCCATCAAGAACGGCGATCTCACAGAAGCCGGCGTGCCGGAGCGTGAGAAAAAGATTACCGATGCCTGGAAAGAACGGGTGGAGATGAACCCTACCATCACCTTTGTATTTGATGATACGAATGTGAAATCCTACGTATCAGCAGTAACCGCAGTACTGACCGATTATGTCCCCATGCTGGAGCTGGGCCTGGTGGATGATGTGGAAACCACACGGGATGAGATGATTACGAAATGCTATGATGCAGGCCTGCAGAGTATTTATGACGAGTTCTATACACAGTATGATGCCTGGCTGGCAACCCGTCAGTAAATAAGCGGCGCAGTAGGATAGTGGTTCCGGCTTTCTCTCAGGAGAAAATATACGGATGTGATTTTTAAGCCTGCGGCGGCTGCCGGACAGATTGCTGCCGCAGGAACAAGCCGGCCATCGGGCCGGCTTTTATCAATGATTGGAGGAACGGGAAAATTACTCTTGATAATATAGCGAAAGAACTGGGAGTCTCCAAGAGTACGGTTTCCCGCGCATTGTCGGGAAAAGGAAGGATTGGAGAGGCTACCAGACAGAAAATACAGGCCTATGCCCGGGAACAGGGAATATGGCAGGAAAAAAAACAGAAAGAAGATCCTGTCAGAACGGAAAATATAGCGGTGGTTATTCCCATGGATGCCTATTCCACAAATGTCCCGTTCTTTCAGGAATGTCTTCTTGGGATCAGCGAAATGGCGACCATGCTCCGGTACAATGTGCTGATTACGATAGGCACACCCAATGATATCTCCAATGTCCAGAGGTTAGTCGAAAAAAAGCAGGTGGACGGCATCGTTCTCCTGCGCGATTTGGAGCATGACAGGCTTCTGCAGTATCTTACGGAAATCCATTTTCCTGCGGGGCTGTCCGGAACCTGCGATTATGAGGAGATCATCCAGGTTGATATTGATAACAAAGCCGCTTCAAACAGTCTGGTTTCCCTGCTGATAGGTCAGGGCTACCGCAGATTCGCAATGCTTTTCGGGGAAATGTCTTTCCGGGTGAACCAGAAACGCTGTCAGGGCTGTTATGATGCCCTGGATAAATACGGGCTGTCCAGAGCGCATCAGCTGTGTTATTCTGACTTCGATAATACGGAATTGCTCAACAGCATTATCAGCGATATGTTTGCAGGAAAAGTGGAATGTATCATATGCGGGGATGATGTGATCTGTACAAAGGTCATGTCCGCACTTCAGGCAGAAGGGTACCGGATCCCAAGGGATATTTCCATCGCATCCCTGTATAACAGTGCGAATCTGAACTGCTTTTCCCCTGCGGTAACAGCGATCAGCGTCTCCGCAAGACAGGTGGGAAATGTGGTGGGAAGGCAGCTGATAAACAGTCTGCGCGGGGAGGCCTATAATGCCAAAACGAATCTTGGATATGAAATTCTGCTGCGTAAATCTACCGGGAAAATGTATCCGGTATAGAGGAGGAGAACATGTATTTAACAGGGAAGGATGTAAGGCAGAAGGAAACATTTAATTTAAACTGGTTTTTTTATCTCGGAGAGGAAGAAAAGACACCGGGGGATAAGGATACCGCCGACTACAGACCGGTGAAGCTTCCCCATGACTGGAGCCTGGAATATCCTTTTGAAGAGGATGCCCGGTCGGGCGGCTCAGGGGGCTATGTAAGGACGGGGACCGGCTGGTATAAGAAAATTTTCCGGGTAAATCCTGACGCGGTGAAGAGCAAAAGAGCAGTCCTTCATTTTGAAGGAGCGTATATGCTGGCGCAGGTGTGGCTGAACGGACAGAGCCTGGGCCGCCATGTGTATGGATACACGCCGTTTGAGTGGGACATCACGGATTTGCTTAAGACTGACGGCAGTGAGAATGTGGTGGATGTGAAGGTGAACAATTCGGCCCAGCCTAATTCCCGATGGTATTCCGGTTCGGGAATTACAAGAAATGTATGGATCTGCGGGATGAAGGATATCCATGTTGCCCCTTACGGGGTATGGATCCGCCAGCCTGAGGTGTCCGGGGAACAGGCGCAGATACATATGGAAACACGGGTATGTGTGAATCACAGAAACCGTGCTTCATGCGAAGGTACGGCTTTGGAAGAAAATGGTGAAATAGCAGTGGAAACCGGCATTTATGCACCGGACGGCAGTCTGTGTATGCAGGAAAGAACCGCGCAGAGCCAACAGATCGGGGCAGGCGTAAGAGAAGAACTGCTTTTCTGCCAGGATTTCCTGCTGGAGTCTCCCGTGCTTTGGGATACGGAGAATCCGGCGCTGTATAAGGCAGTCACCAAAATATATAAGGACGGACTCCTGCTGGATGAGGTATGTACCGTTACAGGCTTTCGGAATGTGAGATTTGACAGCACGCAGGGCTTCCTTCTCAACGGAGTCAGAGTGAAGCTGAACGGCGTATGCGTTCATCATGACGGCGGCTGTGCGGGGGCCGCTGTCCACCCGCAGATATGGGAGAGAAGGCTGGAAAAGCTGAAGGCTATGGGAGTGAATGCCGTGCGTATGTCACATAACCCGCCGGATCCTGCCCTGCTGGATCTGTGTGACCGGATGGGCCTGATGGTCATGGATGAGGCCTTTGACGAATGGCGCATCATGAAGGGCAAGGAGCTGGGAAGCAACACCCATGAAAGCAGGGGATATTCGGAATGGTTTGACAGCTGCCATGAGGAAGATATGCGTTTGATGCTTCTGCGCGACAGGAATCATCCTTCCATTATTATATGGAGTATCGGTAATGAGGTCCCGGATCAGACGGTACCGGAGGGGTATCTGACGGCAAGACATCTGAAGAGTATATGCAGAGAACTGGATCCGGAACGTTTGGTTACTCAGGCAAATGACCAAATCTGTGCGGAGCCGCGGGCGGCAGCGGAGGAATTCCTGAACGAACTGGATGTGGTCGGCTATAATTATGTCGACAGATGGCGGACCAGGGCGGAAACTCTCTATGATGATGACAAACGCGCCCATTCTGACTGGTGTGTGATCGGTACGGAAAACGGGAGCCTCGGAGGGGTAAGAGGGGAATATCTGTTGGATATGAAGGAGAAAGCCGGCTGGTGGAAAATGCCATACTACAGCGCGCCGGTGAAAATAGGTAAGCTGCTGCATTTTACCATGACTCATGATTATGTGGCAGGAGATTTTATGTGGACAGGGGTGGATTATCTGGGAGAAGCCCACTGGCCCGCACGCTCTTCCTCCGCAGGCGTATTGGATACCTGCGGCTTTGAAAAGGACAGCTATTACTTTTATCAGAGTATCTGGAAACGGCCGGAACCCATGGCGCATCTGCTTCCCCACTGGAATCCGGAGGTGGAAGAGGGGACCATTATTCCAGTCCTGGGCTATACCAGCTGTGAAAGTGCGGAGCTCTTTTTAAACGGTAAATCCTACGGAAGAAAGGCATATGCCTATCCTTCTTATGGTATGACGGAGAGGTACGGCCATTTCGATAAAATACCGGTGCCGGTGAATACCGATGATTTGTTCCTGAGCTGGGATGTGCCTTATATACCGGGATATATTGAACTGGTGGGCTATATGGACGGCAGGGAAGCCGTGCGTCATACCGTGAGAACAGCCGGGGAACCGGCGGCGGTGAAGCTGAATTGTTATCGCAGCGAAATGAAAGGGGATGGGCTGGATATCGCCCAAATAGAAGCGGAGATTCTGGATGAACACGGAAATCTGTGTGTACAGGCCGATACAAAGCTTACATTTACCGTTCAGGGACCGGGCTATGCGGCGGCAGTTGACAATGGTAATCCGGAAGGGATGGAAAGCCTGAGGGGAAGCTGTATTCATGCATTCCACGGACGTGCTTACGTAATTATCCAGTCGGATGAAACGAAAAACGGGGATACCTGTACCGTATGCGCGGAAGCGGAAGGCCTGCCGGGGGCTGCCGTAACAGTTTCCATAATTCCATAACAGAAAATCGACAGATATACCAAAAAAGCAGGCCGTTTCAGGCTTGCTTTTTTCCTGCCGGTTTTCCTTCCCGGAAAATACGCTATGTGAGATGGGCCGGAGGGTTATTCCAGTCCGGCGGAGAAAGTAAAATAACATGGACACCGCCGGAAGAATCTGTTACCATCAAGAAAAGACCTGGGCTGAAAGGAGAGAGAATAATCATATGAATCCACTTATTTTTCAATCGGATTTCGGGAGGGCTGACGGAGCCGTAAGCGCTATGTATGGAGTGGCATATTCCGTATGCAGTGATCTGAAGATTTCCGATCTGACGCATGAAATTCCTCAGTATGACATTTGGGAGGCTTCCTACCGTCTGATCCAGACTGTGAGCTATTGGCCGGAGGGTGCGGTTTTTGTATCCGTTGTGGATCCGGGAGTAGGTTCCACCAGAAGAAGCATTGTGGCGAGGACAGAGGGCGGCCAGTATGTGGTGACGCCGGACAACGGGACACTCACCCACATCAAGAAGCTGTGCGGTATTACAGAGGCCAGGGTGATCGATGAAACGGTGAACCGTCTTCCGGGATCCGGGGAAAGCTATACCTTCCATGGACGGGATATTTATGCCTACACAGGGGCCAGGCTGGCTTCCGGAATCATTGATTTTGAAGGAGTGGGGCCGGAGGTGCCGGTGGACAGTGTGGTGGAAATTCCTTTCGAGCCTGCCCGCCTGCAGGAAAATGAGGTATCCGGTACCATCGATGTGCTGGATGTCCGTTTCGGCAGCCTTTGGACGAATATACCCCGGAAATTATTCCTGCAGATGGGTGTGGCCCATGGAGACAGGATAGAGGTTATTATAGAAAAAAGAGGACATACCGTTTACCGTACCTCCCTGATATATGCCCATTCCTTTGCGGACGCATTTATCGGCGAGGCGCTTGTGTATGTAAACAGTCTGGATTTCATGGCCGTAGCGATTAATCAGGGTAATTTTGCAAGAGCCTATAATGTGGGAACCGGCCTTTCGTGGCGTATAACCATGCGGAAGTCAACACTTAACAGGTAATTATTGCTATTGCCGCATTTTCATACTATAATAGAAAAGTTAAAACCCGGCCGCCGGCAGGATCTGCAGGCGGCCATGATAATCAGACTGCCCGGGCCTTTGTGTCCCGGCCGGTTTTGGAAAAGAGGTACATAGAATGGGCTGGGAAGAAAAGGTACGCAGAGTAGTTCCCTATATTCCCGGGGAACAGCCAAAACAGAAGGGAATAATAAAGCTGAATACCAATGAATGTCCTTATCCGCCGTCACCTCTGGTGAAACGAAAAGCAGCGGAGTTCCAGACGGATGAGCTTCGGCTGTATCCGGATCCGGATGCATCGCTTCTGGTAAAGAGCCTTGCGGATTATTACGGAGTAAAGGAAGAACAGATATTTGTGGGAGTGGGTTCGGATGATGTGCTGGCCATGTCTTTTCTTACTTTTTTTAACTCAGACAGGCCTGTGCTTTTTCCTGATATTACCTATTCCTTTTATGATGTATGGGCGGAGCTTTTTCAGATCTCATACCGCTGCCCTGCGCTGGATGAAGATTTCCGCCTGAAAAAAGAAGATTATTTATCAGAAAACGGCGGAATTGTAATCCCCAATCCCAATGCGCCGACAGGGCTTTATGAGGAACTGGATACCATAGAGGAAATCGTGGCCTCCAATCCGGATTCTGTTGTGATTATCGATGAGGCATATGTGGATTTCGGCGGCAGGAGCGCCCTGGAGCTTGTGGATAAATATGAAAATCTCCTTGTAGTGCAGACGTTTTCCAAATCCAGAGCCATGGCCGGTATCCGTATTGGTTTTGCCGCGGGAAGCAGTAAGCTGATCCGTTATTTGAAGGATGTCAAATTTTCATTCAATTCCTATACCATGAACGCCCCTTCCATCGCCTGGGGCGCCGCCAGCATTCTGGACGACGGGTACTTTAAGGAAACCGTGGGAAAGATCATAAATACAAGGGAACGGGTAAAAAAAGAACTGTCGGCTCTGGGCTTTGTTTTCCCTGATTCCAGCAGCAACTTTATCTTTGCATCCCACAAAAGCATTCCGGCATCGGAGCTTTTTGAAGCGTTAAAACAGGAAGGAATCTATGTCCGTCATTTCATCAAACCAAGAATTGACAACTACCTTCGTATCACCATAGGTACGGATGAAGAGATGGATAAGCTTCTTGCCTTTTTAAAAAGATACATATAAACAGTTAAAACATCGCGCGTGCCCCAAGGCCTTTTGTCCGCAGCGGCAGGAGTCCCTGTCCGGCAGGCCCCGGGATTACTCCGGTGGCCCGGCCATGCAGGGGTCCTTATAGGGCAAACGACTTTAGTCGTTTTGCTTTCGCTCGGATAAACACGCAGCGGTACTAAGGCTGCAAAGGACGCAGCCTAAGGAC
>OLRD01000983.1_pt1 | contig 19362 bp, 20 predicted proteins | sample 1672051 | NCBI WGS metagenome assembly OLRD01 (sample SAMEA3136640, study PRJEB25190) | human gut metagenome | biome: human gut; feature: human-associated habitat; material: faeces | place: Austria | collected 2013 | reverse complement strand
GCCCGGTGTTGGCCGGGCGCCGGGCGTATGCAGGTTTGTTCAGCGCGGCAGGCGGCCGGCATTGCGCTCCCAGAACACGCCGTCGGCGTAGCCCTGAATGGCGGGGGTCGTCTCTGCCAGTTCCAGCCGCTTTTCGGCCCAGGCGCAGTACTGCTCGCTGCGCTCGATGGCGACGAAGCGGCGGCCGAGTTTTTTCGCCGTCACGGCTGTGGAGCCGGAGCCAGCGAAGGGGTCGAGCACGATGCCACCGGGGTCGGAGCTCGCGAGGATGAGCTTGGCCAGCAGCTTTTCGGGCTTTTGCGTCGGGTGCGCGGTGTTTTCCGGCATGGACCAGTAGGGTACGGAAATATCGTCCCAGAAGTTCGATGGGCACGTGTTGCGAAAGCGGCCGTCCGGCGTTTCCTCCCAGTCCTTCGGCTGACCGTCGGCGCGATAGGGCGCGCGCACGCGGCGGCGCACTTTTACGGCGTCTATGTGGAATGTGTAATCGTCCGTGCGCGTGGCGAACCAGATATCCTCCATGCCGTTTTTCCAGTTGCGCTGTGCGCCGCGGCCCTTTTCCCGCTGCCAGGTGATGCGGTTTTGCAGCCGGAAATACTCCTTGAGCGTCAGGCCGACGATCGGGCTTGAGCGCCAGTCACAGCAGACGTAGACCGAGGCGTCCGGCTTGAGCAGCGGCAGCAGCAGTTCAATCCACGCGCGCGTAAAGGCAGCGTAGTTCGCGTCCGTCGTGCGCCGGAAGCCGCCGCCGGAGAAGTCCTTGGTCAGGTTGTACGGCGGGTCCACGATCAAGAGGTCTGCAAAGCCGCGCGGCAGGTGCGGCGCGACCGCAAACGTGTCGCCGCAGATGGTGCGGCCGCACACGGTGTCGAGCGGCACATCCTCCGTCACGCGCAGGCAGCGCGCGAGATACTCCGGCGCGTCCTCCGGCAGAAAGTCTATGGTCTTGTTGCGTTCGGCTTTCATAGCGTCACCTCGCAAAGGGAAAGCGGCTGTTTTGCTGACACGTTCAGGTTTCTCCCATGGCGTAGACCATGTCCCAGAAGCGCAGGTCAAACAGGCAGCACTTTTCGAAGATCTCGCACAGGCGCTGCGTCTTCTGCTCGTCAATGCCCGCGCCGAGCGCGTCGATCCGGTCGATGAGCGCCTGATTGGTCTGGCGGTATTCCTCCGAAACGTAGCCCGCGAACCACGCGCCGTAGCGCTCGTCCCGGAGCGCGTCCGGATAGCGCGTCACCATCTCCTGCGCGATGTAAGCATAGCTCCACGAGCAGTTTAAGAGCGTCACAAGCCCGGTCAGCACGTCCCCGGCCTGCGCCTCGCAGAGCATGTAGTGGCTGTAGGCACTGTTGTCGATGTGCGTGCGCGCGCTGCGGATCTCATCGTCCGTGACGCCGAGGCGCTGCATGTACGGCAGGTGCGTACGGAACGTCTCGTCGATCGTGTTCGCGAGCTCTTCGCTCAGAAACCGGATCTGCTCGAAATCATCGGCCTTCTGGAGGATGGCTGCGAAGATCTTCACGTAATCTTTGAGGTAGAGATAGTCCTGCAGCATGTAGTAGCGGAATTTTTCTGCTGGCAGCGTGCCGTCGGCCATCTGCGTCACAAACGGGTGGGTGAGATACCGCGGCCAGATGTCCTGCACGCACGCATGGAGCCGCTGCGAGAGCTTGCCGTCATTATGCTCGCTCATTTGTGCGCGATGATCGCCACATAGCCGCCGCTCTGGTAGCCGGGCACGACGTCCTCCACAACCTCGTTGGTGTACATGGGGTTGCGCAGCAGCGTCTGATAGAAGTCAAAATCGTGGAAGCCGAGCGCCTTGAGCGCGTCGATCTTCTCCTCGGTGGAGTGCCACACACCCGCGCAGCACAGCTCGAGCGGGTACGGCAGCTTGGGCATGACGCCATTGAGCGACGGGTGGTCGAACGTGCCGGCTTCCTTTGCCAGCAGGTACATAAACCCGAACGCGCTCTCCTTGGGCACGTCCAGAGACACGAACTTGCCGTTCGGCTTGAGCGCCTTTTTGCAGACGTCGAACGCGCGCGTCAGGTCCTCCATATAGCTGGAGCTGCCGTTGAGGTAGATCACGTCATAGGCGTTTTCCTCCAGCTCGGCGCCCTCGATTGCACCGAACGCGATCACGTTCACGCCGCGCTTTTGCGCGATTGCGCCCATGTCGTGCGAGGGCTCGATGCCCTCGATGCCGCTGCAGTCGATCATGCTCTCGAACAGGCCGCTGCCGCAGCCGACGGAGAGCACGCGCTTGCCGGCAATGTCGCCGAGCGCCGTCTGGAACAGGCGCAGCTCGCTCTGAAACAGGTTGTCGTTTTCCATAAACCATGCGTCGTACTGTGCCGCATAGCCATCAAATTTCGGTTTCATCATCAAAGATCCTTTCTGGGTATCATTTCGTTGCTGCAGCCGGCAGACGCGCCGCGCGGACAAAATCAACGGTTTTTTCATTATAGCATACATGTGTTTGGCCTGCAATCCCGCAATGTAGCGATTGCAGATTTGACTCAGATATGTCCGTAATAAATAAAAAGTCCACCGTAATTCGATCGAATTACGGTGGACCTTGTGGCGGAGAAGGAGGGATTCGAACCCTCGATACCCTTGTGGGGTATACACGATTTCCAATCGTGCGCGCTCGACCAGGCTACGCGACTTCTCCACGTTCTGTTCGGGTTGCTTTCATTTCAAATTGTCAGCTTGCATATTATAATCAAGATTTGTCATAAAGTCAAGTCCCATTTTGAAAGAAACGCATTTTTTGTGCGGATTTATTTCAGCCCAGCAGACAGGCGAGCAGATTTCGCACGCTTTGGGCGTGGCAGCGGTCCTGCTGCGCCATGGCGGTCAGCGTTTCCCGGAGCGGGGACGGCGCGGTGTCTGCCGCCGCGTCGAGCCGCTGCGCCAGCGCGAGCTCCTGCGTATAGACGCAGCGAAGATCCTGCGCTGCCGTACCCAGACGCGGGCAGGTGGCGGGCGGGACGCAGCGCTCGCCCGTGTGCAGGAAATATTCCACCTGCAGCTCCTTCTGGTGCGCCCGCTCCTGTGCCGCGATGCCGAGCAGCTGCTGGCGCCCGGTGCGGATGCGCTGTGCAAGCGCTGTGTAAAACGCGGCCCCAGCCGCCTTGGCGCGGATGCACTCGGCGAGCAGATCGGTCAGCGTGTCGGCCTCCGGCGGTGCGGCCGCGGGCGCGCCTGTGCTGCCCGCCACACGCTGCCAGACGCGCTGAAATGTGCGGTTGTCAAGAAAAACGGAATCCTGCATCGTCCATACCCCCACACCATGCTATGGCCCGGCTTGCAAAAACGTGCGAAGTGTGCCATAATCACGGCAGAGACTTTTCCATCGGAGGCGACCATCATGGCTCGATTTTTCATAGCAGGCACCAACTTCCCGAACGGCCGGGCGATCATCCGCGGCCGCGACGCCGACCATATCCGCGTGCTGCGCCTGCGCGCGGGGGACGACATTGTCATCTGCGACGGGGCGGGGCGCGACTATAAGTGCCGCCTGGTGCAGACGCTGGAGCACGAGGCCGAGGCCGAGGTCATCGAGGTCGTGCCGTGCAAGGCAGAGCCCACCGTGCGCACGACGGTGTTTGCCGGCCTGCCGAAGGGCGAACGCAGCGACTTTCTCGTGCAGAAGTGCACGGAGGCCGGCGCTGCCGAGATCGTGTTTTTCTCCTGCACACGCTGTGTGGCCAAGGCGGTGAACATGGAAAAGAAGCTCGAGCGCTGGCAGCGCATTGCCGAGGAGGCGGCCAAGCAGTCCGGCCGCGGCATCATCCCGCAGGTGCGCTATGAGGCAGACTTCGTCGCCGTGCTCAACGGCGCGCTGCACACGGATCTGCCGCTGTTCATGTACGAGACCGGCGAGCGTGAGACGATCCGCGACGCGATCGAGCACACTGCGCAGCCCATCGCATCGGCGGCCATCATCACGGGGCCGGAGGGTGGCTTTGCCGAGTTCGAGGCCGACATGGCCCGCAAGCTCGGCATGCACATCTGCTCCATGGGCGAGCGGATCCTGCGGTGCGAGACGGCGCCGGTCGTTGCGCTCACGGCGCTGATGTACGGCACCGGCAATTTGTGAACTTTTTTGAAGCAGGGGGTTGACAAGCCCTATCTGCGTATGCAATAATACTCCACGCAATCAAATAAATATCCGTCGAAACCTCAAGGATCGGCCCGGCCGAGACTGGAGGCGGAGGAACTCTGGAGAATCCCGCATGAAAGCGGGTGCCGAAGGTGCAAGGCGAAAGCCGAATCTCTCAGGCAAAAGGACAGAGCGAGTGCCCGACATGTGCGGGCGTTCAGGCGCTGTTTGTTCTCTGGAGCTGCTGGTCAAAACGACCGGCAGCTTTTTGCTTTGCAAAAATTCAATGCAGAGGGAGAAACAACATGGATACCTTACTCAAAATCGTGCAGACCATCAACATGTACCTGTCAGACTATGTGCTGATCATCCTGCTCCTCGGCGCGGGTCTGTATTTCACCATCCGCACGAAGTTCGTGCAGGTGCGCTGCTTCGGCGAGGGCTGGCGGCGCTTCTTCGGTGAGTTCAGCCTCAACGGCGAGAAGCACAAATCCGGCATGAGTTCGTTCCAGGCGCTGGCGACGGCCGTCGCGGCGCAGGTCGGCACCGGCAACATCGTCGGCGCCTGCGGCGCGATCCTCATCGGCGGCCCCGGCGCAATCTTCTGGATGTGGATCATCGCGTTCTTCGGCATGGCGACGATCTATGCCGAGGCGGTGCTCGCGCAGGAGACACGCGTGGTCGAGCCCGACGGCACGGTCCTCGGCGGTCCGGTGTATTACATCAAGCGCGCGTTCCCGAACGGCTTCGGCAAGTTCCTGGCCGGCTTCTTCGCGGTCGCGATCATTCTGGCGCTCGGCTTCATGGGCTCCATGGTGCAGTCCAACTCCATCGGTGAGGCGTGCCAGAACGCGTTCCACATCCCGAGCTGGGTCATGGGCCTGATCGTTTCCGCCATCGCGGCGTTCATCTTCATCGGCGGCGTGCAGCGCATCGCCTCCGTCACGGAAAAGATCGTGCCGATCATGGCCTGCCTGTATCTGCTCGGCGGCCTGATCGTGCTCATTGCCCGCATCCGCTACGTGCCGGAGACCTTCGGCATGATCTTCAAGTACGCATTCGCGCCGCAGTCCATCATCGGCGGCGGCATCGGCTACGCGCTCAAGACGGCCATCAGCCAGGGCGCCAAGCGCGGCCTGTTCTCGAACGAGGCCGGCATGGGCTCCACGCCGCATGCGCACGCGCTGGCCAATGTCAAGTGCCCGCACGAGCAGGGCACGGTCGCGATGATCGGCGTGTTTATCGACACGTTCGTCGTCCTGACCATGACGGCGCTGGTCGTCATCTGCACGCTCTACGCCGGCAACGGCCCGCTGGCCCACGGCGCGGTCGACGGCATTTCCAAGACGAACATGGCGCAGCTCGCGTTCTCGAGCGTGTTCGGCGAGACGCTCGGCAATGCGTTCGTGGCCATCTGCCTGCTGTTTTTCGCGTTCTCGACGATCGTCGGCTGGAACCTCTTCGGCCGCATCAATGTTAACTATCTCTTCGGCAAGAAGGCGAACCTTGCTTATTCCATCGTCGCCATCATCTTCATCTTCCTCGGATCCTGCCTGTCCAACGATCTTGTCTGGGAGCTGACGGACATGTTCAACCAGCTCATGGTGCTGCCGAACATGATCGCGCTCGCTGCGCTCTCCGGCATCGTAGCCGTGGCCGCGCGCAAGCACAATGACGAGCACGAGCTGCGCAAGTAATTTCGCATACAGCAAACTGCCCTGCACCGATCGGTGCAGGGCGGTTTTTTTGTTTTGCTTATTTGCAGCGGCGCAGCACCTCGAGCGTGTAGCGCCAGACACGCTGCACGGAGGCGATGTGCATCCGCTCGCGGCAGGTGTGGATCTCCGTCAGGTCGGGGCCGAAGGACACGCAGTCGAGCCCCGGCAGCTTTCCGGCGAACAGCCCGCACTCGACGCCCGCGTGGATGGCTTCCACCTTTGGGTCGCGGCCGTACTGCTCACGAAAGACGGCAACCATGCGCTCGCGCAGGGGCGAGTCCTTGCGGTATTCCCATGCGGGATAGTCGCCCGAGACGGTCACCGTGCCGCCGAGCTGCGCCATCAGGCAGCGCAGACGCGCGACGAGCATCTCTTTTTGCGTGGCCACGCTGCTGCGCACGCAGAACGACGCCTGCACGGTGTTTGCATCCGTTGTCAGGATGCCGAGATTCAGCGATGTCTGCACAAGGCCCGGAATGTCCCGGCTCGTGGCCTGGACGCCGTTCGGCAGGCAGCAGAGCATGCACACCGCGCGCTGCGTGGATGCCTCGTCCATCGGCAGCTGCTGCGGCCGGGCTGCGTCAAAGCGCACAAACACATCCGGGTCGGCGGCAGCATATTCGTGCCGGAGCGCAGCGTCCATATCCGAGATGGCCGCCTGCGCGGCGGCAGCATCAGTCACTATAATGACGGCCCGGCTCTCACGCGGGATGGCGTTATCCTTCAGACCACCGTCGACGGAGACGAGCCGCAGCGGCGTGCGCTCGCTGACGGCGTACAGCACACGGCTCATGAGGAGGTTCGCGTTGCCGCGGCCCTTGTCGATCTCCGCGCCGGAGTGACCGCCGAGCAGGCCACCGACCGTGACGGTCAGCGCCGTGCCGGAAAACGGCGCGCGCGTGACCGGCAGCGTGCACACGGACACATTGCCGCCGGCGCAGCTGACGGTGAGCACGCCCTCGTCCTCGGAGTCGAGGTTGAGCATCGTACGGCCCTTGAGCACGGAAGCGTCCAGCGCGACCGCGCCGAGCATGCCGGTCTCCTCGTCGACGGTGATGACGACCTCGAGCGGGGGATGGGGGATGTCGTCCGCATCCAGGATCGCCAGCGCCATGGCCACGGCAATGCCGTCGTCCCCGCCGAGCGTTGTGCCGCGCGCGCCGATCGTGTCGCCGTCCACGAAGAGGTCGAGCCCCTCGCGGGCCATGTCCTTCGTGCAGTACGGCGCGGTCTCGCAGACCATGTCCATATGCCCCTGCAGGATGACCGGGGCGGCGGATTCATATCCCGGCGTGCCGGGAGAGAAGATGACGATGTTGTTGTGCGCGTCCTGAATGCAGTGCAGATGATGTTCGGCCGCAAAGAGAACGAGATGATCGCTGATTTCTTTCGTGTTGCCGGAGCCGTGCGGGATGGCGCACAGCTGCTCAAAATAGGAAAACACGGCTTGCGGCTCCAGATGATCGAGAATGGGCATGATAAATCTCCTTTGCTGGTGAAATGAACCCGGCGGACACACGACCGTGCCCGCCGGGGGATGGTTAGACTTCGACCGGGATCTGTACCCGGGACAGAGAGGCGCGGATGTTGCCGGTGAACAGCAGACTCAGGCGGCGGATCTGCACTTCGAGATCTTCTTTCATGCCGTTTTCGAGCCATTCATAGAAAATGTCCGTGATGCCGAAACGGTAGAGGTCGCACACGAGCTTTTTGTCCGCCTCGCTCACGCGCAGACCGCGGGCCTGCGCCTCAACATAGCTGTGCATCATTTCCCCGGAAATGCGGTCCACGTGCTTCTCCAGCTCCAGCCGGTGCGAGGATGTGTAGATGTGGTACACGGCGCGCTTGTGCTCGCGCGCGAAGCGGGAGGCAGTGATCATGCACTCCTCCCAGCTGCCGGTCGCCTCAAATTCATCGAGCGCACGCTCGGTCTCGCGGCGCAGGATGGTATCGAGCAGCTCATACAGGTCGGAGTAATGATAATAAAACGTCCGGCGCGTGATCTGGCACTCGTCCACGAGCTGCGTCACGGTGATCTTGTCGAACGGCTGTTCGGACAGCAGCTTCAGGAATGTGTCCTGGATGGCGGCCTCGGTCAAATGTGCCAAGCGGGATCCCACCTTTCTGGTCGTGTGGCGCGGTCATTGCGCGGCCGGTTGTGTGTCCTGTGCGGGGCGATATTCGATGTGCGCATAGCTATGGCGCTGAGCGACGGTATCGCACATAAATGTGTAGACCTTCTGGTGCAGGGCCCGGCGGCGGCAGGGCAGAGTCGGGATAGAACGGATCGCTGACGACAACGGTGATGCACGGCGGCAGAAACCGCAACAGCTTCCGCTGCCGGTAGACGACCACCGCGCCGACGGCGGGCACCTGTTCGCGCACCGGATAGGCGAACGCCGTGTCCGGGAACGGACGGATACCGTTATAATATGGCCAGATATGCGCCTCCGGGTAGATCATAATGGGCTGACGGCGCTCCAGCCGCCGGTGCAGCGCGGCGAGAAACTGCCGCGTGCCGTCGATCGTGTCCGCCAGCGGGATGGCACCGAGCATCTGCACGATGTTGCGCAGACACGGAATGGAGACCGTGTCCGCCGCGGTGACAATGCTTGCCCGGCGCGGGAACGCCAGCAGCGTCGGGATGAACGCGTCTGCCAGCGTGTTCGTGTGGTTGCCGTAGAGAAAGCAGCCGCCGGGCAGACCGCGCATCGCCCTGCGGTTTTCGATCCGCAGGCCGAAAACGAGCTTGCAGTACAAAAACAGGAACGGCGTCATGATCAGCCGGTAGACGATGAACGCGAGCGCGTTCCAGAGCGGCCCCTTGTGCTCATACGGGAAATCCGCATTGATCTGCTTCAGGTGTATGCGCCCATTGGTCGGCGCAAAGTCGTCGTGCAGCGGGTCGTGATAATAGACGATCTTGCGGCTCATGCTGGTTCACCGCCCAGTGCGACGGCGTCAAAGAGCATCCGCTCCATCTGGCGCATGCAGCTCTGCTGCTCAAACTGCGCGCCGCTCTCAAGATATTTCCGGCTGTAGTCTGCGCGCTCGGCCGGATGCTCGACCCAGTAGTCGATTTTGGCGGCCATGTCTTCTGGGTCTTTATTTTTAAATAAGGACTTCTCATCAAGCGCAAACGCCTTGGCTGCGCTCTTTGGAGAGTCCGCAATGACCGGCACCAGCCCGCAGGCGATGGCCTCCAAGCAGGCGATGGACTCGATCTCCACCTCGGCAGGGTGGCAGTAGAGGTCGGCGCAGCGCAGCAGATTCAGCAGATCCTGCCGCGAGAAAAACGCAATCTCCATGTCGACGCCGTATTTTTCGGCCAGATGATGATAATGGTCCTCACGGGGGCCTTCGCCGGCGAGAATGAGGTGAATCTGCTCGCGGTGGACCGAGCGGCCGATGGCTTCTATGAGGATTTCCTGATTCTTTTCGCTCGACAGGCGGCCGGTTGAGACGATGAGAAACTTCCCCTCAAGCCCCTCCGGGCGCTTGGCAGGGCCGGGCGTGAACATGCTGTTGACGCCGTTGGAGATCACGCGGCCGTTCGTCGGGCCGACGACGGCCTCAAACGTATCGCGGATGAACTGCGTGGGGTAATGGATGATGTCGGAATACTGATACACCATCTGGTAGCAGGCGCGGTAAACGCCGCGGTTGATCGCGTCAAGATCCTTGCACAGAAAGTGCGCCGTCACGTTTTCGGCCTGGCAGTGGAAGCTGGAGGTGATGGGCTTGTTGTATGCCTTGGCGATCTTCACCGCCGTGTGCGACAGCTGCAGCACGAACGTCGTGTGCACGACATCGCAGTCGCGGATCGCATCCTCAAGCAGGGAGCGGTCTACGCGCGGCAGCGTCACGCCGTTGCGCTCCACGATGGGGTTGAGCAGGTAGAGGTTCAGCTCCGGCACGACGTAAAAGCACTCGTTGCCGGCCTTGTCCTGATCGGCGCAGACCACGCGCACGGTGTGCCCCTGCGCGCGCAGGAAGCGGATGAGATTCATGCAGGCGATGGTGGTGCCGTTGTTCTCTTCGCCCAAAATATCGCAGACAATCGTGATCGTCATGTTGTCGTATCATTCCTCGTTTTCAGAATTGGCAGGGGAGACCCTCCACCGTATGATGCGACATTCGTCATTGTAACCGGAAAAAATGAGAGCCGCATTAAAAAAATCCTTTCAAGAATTCAAACAAATCTTGTCCTATCATATCATACTTTTCTGCGGGAGGAAACCTCTCATTTTCCTGAAAATGTGACCGATTATTTGTGATGATCGCAAAATGGCCCCGCGCCCTCTTGAATTACGTTTTTGAATCGTGTATATTATTTATACCCATGTGTTCATATTTTTTGTTTTAGGAGAGCAAATTATGACAGACTATCAGAAGATGTATCAGGAAAAGCTGACGACGCCGGATAAGATCGCCCGGCAGGTGCAGTCCGGATGGCTGCTCGGCATGGACACGGCGACCTCGCAGACGCCGGCCATCATGACCGCGATCGCGGAGTACATCCGCAGCAGCGACATTACGGGCGTGAAGGTGCAGGCCCTGCTCGATGCGTATCCGTTCGAGTTTTATACCGACCCCACGCTGGCCGGTAAGATGACCGGCTACAGCTGGTTTTCCAGCAGTGCGGCGCGCAAGGCCGTCAATGCCGGCTATGCCGACATCATCCCGGCGTATTACCGCGACTTCCCGACCCGCATCCGCACGGAGTACGACTATGACGCCGTGTGCGTCGAGGTCGCACCGATGGACCGCCACGGCTACTTCAGCCTGGCGCTCAACGGCTCGTATATCGACGCCATGCTCGACAAGACCAAGCGGATCTTCCTCGAGGTCAATGACCGCCAGCCCCGCGGCCTGTGCGGCTCGCTGATCCACATTTCGCAGGTCGACGCCATCGTGGAATACAACCACGACCTGCCGGTCCTGCCGCCGGTCCAGCTCGACGAGGTGAGCAAGACGATCGGCGGGCTCATCGCCGAGCGCATTCCGGACGGCGCGTGCCTGCAGCTCGGCATCGGCGCGATCCCGGACGCGACCGGTATGGCGCTCAAGGCCAAGCACGACCTCGGCATCCACACCGAGATGTTCACCGACTCCATGGTCGAACTCATCGAGTGCGGCGCGGTCAACAACAGCAAAAAGCAGATCCACCGCGGCAAGACCGTCACGACGTTTGCCTTCGGTTCACAGCGCATTTATGACTATATCGACGATAACCCGGCCGTGGAGATCCTGCCGGTCGAATACGTCAACGACCCGGACGTCATCTGCCAGAACGACAACATGATCTCCATCAACGCGGCGGTCGAGGTCGACCTCTTCGGTCAGGTCTGCGCCGAGTCGGTCGGCACGAAGCATATGTCCGGCTCCGGCGGCCAGATCGACTATGTCCGCGGCGCCTGCCAGTCTCGCGGCGGCAAGAGCTTCATCGCCTTCACGTCCACGGCCAAGGGCGGCACGATCAGCAAGATCAAGCCCATCCTCACGCCGGGCGCCGTCGTCACGACGAGCAAGAACGATGTGGACTACATCGTCACCGAATACGGCGTGGCGCACCTGCGCGGCCGCAGCCTCGGCGAGCGTGCCCGCCAGCTGATCGCCATCGCGCACCCCGACTTCCGCGACGAGCTGACCTTCGAGGCCAAAAAGCGCGGCATTATGATCTGATTCCGCAGTACAAAGCCTGCTGTCCGTATCCCACGGACGGCAGGCTTTTTTCATCTCGCGCGTTCTGTATCCGGACGCACACAATGGTGACGCGTGTTTCATCAAGGAATCAGAAGTGCGCAAAAGTGTTACATTTGTACCGCTGTGGGGATTGTTCTTTCCTCGCAGCCGGACTATAGTGCAACCATAAAAAGGGGACAGATTTCGATGCTGCCCCAAATCTATTGGAGGGATTTTTCATGAAGAAAACGTGGAGCAGAGTGCTCGCCACCGTTCTGGTCCTGGCGATGGTGCTTTGCATGCCTGGTTTCGCAGCGAGCGCTGCTGACACGGTGGATTATGACGCCGATCATGCGACCTCCGCTGAGGAACTGACGGACGCGGATCTGCCGGAGCTGCTGTCCTCGGACGGCAACCACTATCCGATCGTGCTGGTGCACGGCCTGTTCGGTTGGGGCGGCACGGAAGTGCTCGGCCTGAACTACTGGGGCGGCTTCAGCAGCCTGCGCGACATTCTCAATGACGCCGGCTATAAGGTCTATACCCCGTCCATCGGCCCCGTTGCCAGCAACTGGGACCGCGCCTGTGAGCTGTATGCCTACCTCGTCGGCGGCACGGTCGACTACGGCGCATATCACTCCGCCACCAACGGCCATGCCCGCTACGGCCGCACGTTCCCGGGCGTCCTGCCGGAGCTGAACAACCCCGACAGTGAGCTCAAGATCCATCTGGTCGGCCACAGCATGGGCGGCGAGACGATCCGCATGCTCGCACAGCTGCTTGAAAACGGCGACGCCGACGAGCGCAATGCCAGCCGCGGCGGCGACATCAGCCCGCTGTTCACCGGCGAGTGCCGTCACTGGATCGAGAGCATCACGACGCTCTGCACGCCGCACGACGGCAGCCAGTATGACACGAAGGTCTATCAGAACATCGGCGATCTGGCGCAGTATGCCATGGGCATCATCGGCTCCGTTGCTGGCGCCAATGTCAACGAGAACAACTTCGGCCTGGACTTCAAGCTCGATCAGTGGGGTCTGGTGCGCCAGCCCAACGAGTCTTATTCCAGCTACTTCAATCGCGTGATCAACAGCAAGATCTGGACCCAGCACACCAACGACCTGAGTGTCTACGACCTCGACGTCGACGGTGCGGCCGTGCTAAACGGCTATGCCAAGGCCCAGGATGACATCTATTACTTCTCCGTCGCCTGCTCGAACACCCATCGTGATCCGCTGACCGGCCACTATCTGCCGAACGCCAGCATGAACCCGATGATGCTCAAGAGCAGCACCTACATGGGCAGCCACGTCAACTACGCGGTCGGCCATGTGAACATCACGCCGGAGTGGTGGGAGAATGACGGCATTGTCTCCGTCCGCTCCGCCATCCGTCCGCACGAGAACTCCACGGATAAGTACAATGAAAACTACGGCGTCGGCGCCGATGGCAAGATGACCTTCAAGGCCGGTACCAAGACGGGCGTCTGGAACTACATCGAGAAGATCGACGGTACGGACCACATCAATATGGTCGGCCAGATGCAGAAATCTACCCACGCTATGCTGCAGGAGAAGTTCTTCGAGCTGGCCAAGATGCTCAACAGCATCCCGGTGAGCAGCTCGTCCGATGCGCACATCTGCCCGGGCGCCCGCTTCACCGATATGCCGGCTTACACCGAGTGGTCGCACGAAGGTCTTGACTACTGCATCCAGAACGGCATCATGAGCGGCACGAGCGCCACCACCATCGCCCCGAACGGCGTGACCACGCGCGCACAGCTCGTCGAGATGCTCTACTGCCAGGCCAATTCCCCGAAGGCCACGAAGGCCAGCCCCTTCACGGACCTGACCGACAGCTGGTATGTCGATGCGGTCAACTGGGCGGCTGAGAAGGGCGTCGTGAGCGGCACGAGTGCCACCACGTTCTCCCCGAATGACGTCATCACGCGTCAGGACATGGCGACGATCCTTTATAACTACGCCAAGAACGTCCTGGATCTGGATGTGTTCGATACCGCTGACCTGACCGGCTATCCGGACTACAGCTCCGTTTCCGATTATGCCCGCACGCCGCTGTCCTGGGCAGTCGCACAGGGCCTGATCTACGGCGCGGAAAGCGCTCAGGGCGTCGTCACCCTCCAGCCGAAGGGTGATGCGACCCGCGCACAGACCGCTGCGGTCATCATGCGTTTCTGCCAGAACGTCCTCTGAGACTTTATTTCAACAACGCAAGCCCGATGGGATCTTCCCATCGGGCTTGTTGTCGCTTTTTCGTGGCGCTTTCACTGCGGAGTGTGCAGAAATTAGACAAATGCATGATAATGTGTGTAAAAAATGCCTTGACAATCGCATAGGATCTGGTATATTGGAACTGGAAGCGCTTCCAATTATTCACTTCGTCAACCTGAAATATTGTGCAGCTGCAGGAGGTGGCAAATGAAAAAACGGAGCAAGCAAATTCTGACGCTCTTTATACTTGGACTTGTACTGATTCTGTTGGCACCGTATGTGCCGGATTTCTGCTTCCGCGTACTTCTGGCCGCAAAAGAGAAGCTGTTTGATTACAGGTATTGGGACATTCGGTTCGAGCAAATCATTCCGTCTGTGCGTATGGGAGGCATTATTCTCTCTGCGTGGGGTATGGCCTTGTTACTGAAAAAGGAGGATAAAGAATGAAAAAGCGAATTTCCATGCTTTTGGCTCTGGTTTTTGTGTTTTCCGTCCTGTTTATTCCCGTTCAGGCTGCCGATACTGCCGGAGTTGCAGTTTCGGGGACGATTTCTCTGGATGATTTGGATTCCAATCCAGATGTGATCGTAAGCGACCCTATGACGTTTACTGAAATGATCGCGCGTATGGCAAAAAATGCGGATATGTCATATGATGAAGTTCTGCGTATGCTCCCGGATACGATGCAGACACAGGCTGCCCGCAGCAATGCTTATCGTTCCTTCACTGCCAGCTTGCATGTGACGGACGAATACCAGCCGTACTTGGACTTTTATTGCGCCACAAGTGAGGGCGGTCATTTCTTCAATATCAACTCTATCTATTCGATTCAGTTAGTGCGATCCTATAATGGAATTTCCAAGCAATTCGGGGGAGAGGTTAACGCATGGCTGCGTAGCTCAAATTCCATCGAATACTATGTAAATGGCGACTTTTTCAATAATGGGACAACAACTGTGTCTGGCGGTACTGGAGTGAACGCCGGTTTGAATGTGAAGTGCTCTGTAACGTACTCGGTCTCGTATTCATCGAACCACTATAAGTACTTCTATGTTCATAAGACAATTAAATACGGAAGCTGAATGTAAGCGTTTTTGCATCATCGAATAAACCGCAAGCCCGATGGGATTTCCCATCGGGCTTGTCCTATGTCGCATTTGAGAATGTCAGCGCGCCTTTTCCCAGCCGTCGAGCGGCGCACGCTGGATGGCGCCGAACACCTTGCTGCGCAGGTCGGGGTAGGCCTGGCTCATGGTGCGGATGAGCTGCTTGATCCCATAGCGCTTGCTGCCGCGGTCCTCAGGGCAGGGGTTTTCGACGATCGGCAGCTCCAGCGCCTTCGCCAGATTCGCGATGCGCCCCTCGCCGGCGTAGAGCATCGGGCGGATCTGGTCCACGCCCGTGCGCGTCATGTGCGTCACCGGCTGAAAGCAGCTGATGCGCCCCTCGTACACGAGCGAGAGCAGAAACGTCTCGACTGCGTCGTCAAAGTGGTGGCCGAGCGCGAGCTTTGTGATGCCGCGCTCGCTGAGCGCGGTGCACAGGGCGCCGCGGCGCATCTTGGCGCACAGGGAGCAGGGGTTGTCCTCCTTGCGCACGTCGAATACGACCTCTTTGATATCTGTTTTCAGGCGGGTGTACGGCACACCGAGCGATGCGCACAGCTCCGCCACCGGCGTGAAATCCATGCCGTCGAACCCGAGCTCGACCGTGATGGCCTCGAGCGCAAACGGCTTCGGATAGTATCGGCGCAGCTCGTTGAGCGCCATGAGCAGCACGAGTGAATCCTTGCCGCCCGAGACGCCGACGGCGACGGTGTCACCTGGTGCGATCATGTCATAATCCTCCACGCACCGGCGCACCAGACCGGTAAACGCATTCAGGTCGTTCATAGCGGGACCTCCAAAATGAAAATAGAAACTGCGAATTCGAGTGTAAAACGGAGCAAAACGGAGATTTTGAGAGCAAAGTCATATCTAAATCAAAATTTCATTGACAGGTATCGCCGATTGTGGTATAAAAGATAAGCGCGAATGCGAGACCTATTCTACGTTCGCACCTGAAAAATGTCAAAATGTTTTTCAACACATTCAAATTGGAGGCACGAATATGTCCACTACTTTGCTGAACAAGGACACCGTTACCCGCAAGTGGTACGTTCTGGATGCAGCCGGCAAGCCGATGGGCAAGACCGCAGCGCTCGCTGCTGATCTGCTGCGCGGCAAGCTCAAGACCGACTACACTCCGCACGTTGACTGCGGTGACTTTGTCATCATCATCAATGCCGAGCAGGCTGTGCTCACCGGCAAAAAGCTCGAGCAGAAGTACTACCGCACGCACTCCGGTTATCCCGGCGGCCTGCATGAGACGCAGTACAAGAAGCTCATGAAGGACAAGCCCGAGCTGGCTATGCGTCTGGCTGTGCGCGGCATGCTGCAGAAGAACACCATCGCCCAGTGGCAGCTCAAGCGCCTGAAGATCTATCGCGGTGCGGAGCATCCCCATGCGGCACAGAAGCCCGAAGTCTGGGATCGCTGAGAAGGAGGAAATAGAACATGGCAACTTATACGAGCAAGAAAGCCTATATGTACGGCACCGGCCGCAGAAAGTCCTCCGTCGCGCGTGTGCACCTGTTCCCGAACGGCACCGGCAGCATCACCGTCAACGGCCGTCCCCTGGATGACTACTTCGGCCTCGAGACCCTGAAGCTCATCGTTCGTCAGCCCTTCGCGGCCACTGACACCATGGGCAAGTTCGACGTCGAAGCCACCGTGACCGGCGGCGGCGTGACCGGCCAGGCCGGCGCGATCCGTCACGGCATCGCCCGTGCGCTGCTCCAGGTCGAGGACAGCTACCGTGCGCCCCTGAAGGCTGCCGGTCTGCTGACCCGTGACCCGAGAATGAAAGAGCGTAAGAAATACGGTCTCAAGGCCGCACGTCGCGCTCCGCAGTTCAGCAAGCGCTGATATATTCCAATATCGTTTTCAAAAGCCCGAGATCCACTGGATTCCGGGCTTTTCTTTGTCCGCGCAGGGAGCGGGCGATCGGATTTTTGCGCGCACTGGCTTGACAAACCGGGGCCGATGTGGCACATTATGCATGGTTAGTTATATCTAACTACGTTTTGGGGGCACAAAACGCCCTGTTCCGGGGCAAATCTGAAAAGGAGTCAAGCCATTTATGCCGGAATCACTGGATATTCTGAAACTTCGCGTCCTACTCAGCTTCCTCAATGAAGATCCTAAAACCTGCACGGTCACGGGCCTTGCCGGTGTGCTGGCGAGGGGAAGCAGAAGGTCAGCCGCATCTTCATGGCGCTCGAGCGCGAGGGCCTGCTCGACCGGAGCGACCCGCGCCGCCCCTGCCTGACGGAGGCCGGGCGGGCGCGCGTGGCCTATTATGAGGAGCGCACGAACGTCGTGCTCAACCACCTGCTCTATGAGGGGCTGGACATCGGCAGCGCCGTGCACGACGCCTATGCCTGGGCGCTCATCCGCAGCGAGCACGCCTTCCGGCTCTACACGCCGGCGGAGGAGCTGGCGATCAGCGAGACCATCCGCCGCCCCATGCTCGTGGGCAGCGTGCTCAGCTGGGTCGTATTTGCGGCGCTTGTGGCGCTCGCGGTCAGAGTCAGCGCGTGGTTTTGCATTCCGGCCGTTTTGGTCTGCATTTATGCGGTGATGTGCACCTGCCTTGGCATCTCCTATACCGGGCTGATCCGGACGCTGCGCGGGGAATGTGAAGATCCTGTACGCTGAGATGACCCGGCGGGCCGCCCGACGGCCTCATGACAGAGTACGCAAGGAAAGGAGGAGCGCGCGTGATCGAGATCGTGTATCATGGCGAGGCGGCCGCCGCTTTCGGCCCGGACGGGCAGGCCGGCGGCTTTGAAAACGCGGACGGAAACGGAGAGATCCACCTCTATCCGCTGCTGGACGGTGTGAGCGCCATGTGTCTGCGGCTGGAGATGGGCTCCTATACGGAGATCCGCACGCAGACCGGGATGCTGGAGATCAATTTCTGCGCCAATGGGCGCTTTGAGACCCGGTTTTCTCTGCGGGATCATGTTCTGCTCAAGCCGGGAGATATGGCCATCAGCTGTTACGACGGCGTGCACGGCACGATGTCGGAGTCGCACTTTCCGCTGGGCTATTACGAAGGCATCTGCCTGGAGGTAGCTCCGGATGCCGCCCGGCGCTGGATCGCGCGGAACGCGCCGGCGTTTTCCGTGGACTTTTCCGCGCTCAATCGCAACCTCCTAGGCAGTAAGTGGTATACATACGGCCCGGCCGGGCCGCGCTGTGAGCACGTGTTTCGGGAATTGTATGAAAGCATTGCCTATCTGGATCCCGGCTTCCTGCAGATCAAGGTGCTGGAGCTGCTGATGCTGCTCGGCCGTGTTCCCCGCGAATCCGCAGCCGACCCGTACTGCTCAGTCAGGCAGGCAGAGCTGGCCCGGCATCTCCGGGATCATCTGCTGACCGACCGGGAGGGGTATGTCTCGCTGTCGCAGCTGGCGGCGGAGCACGAGATCTCAGTGTCCCACCTGCAAAAAATTTTCAAGCGGGTCTATGGCGTTCCGGTGTATCACTATATCAAGGAGTACCGGCTGGAACAGGCCGCAGTGGAGCTGGTGCGCAGCGCAAAGCCGGTGACACAGATCGCGCAGGCTGCGGGGTATGACAATGCCAGTAAGTTTTCCGCGTGCTTCAAGGCGCGCTATGGCGCGACGCCGTCGCAGTACCGCGCCCATGCAAAGCATGCGTCAAAACGGAGCAGTGAAACCAAAACGGAGTAGCCAGGGGCGGCGCAATATGGTAGACTTCCTGCTGGTTAGACGAGACTAACTAATAACAGGAGGTATACAATGAAACAGAGAATTGCTGCATTTTTGATGTGCGTGATCTGCCTGCTGTCGGTCGTCGGCTGCGGACAGACCAAAGCGGACACGAACACCCCCTCGGCGGCCAATCAGCAGACGGTCACGGATGACTACCTGACGACCATCAGCGGGACGTATGTGGAGCTGTTCCCGGAGCTGTCGAAGGCGGATTACCGGAGCATCTGGCATGATGCCACCGCGCCGCTGGTGGGCGAGGACAATGCGGACGCCGCCACGGACAAGCTGCTCGGGATGTGCACGGCAAAGATCTACGGCGCAGACGCTGCCGAAAAATATGCGGCCGATCCGGACAGCATGGCCTTCGACTGCTATTTCCTGGGCGGGGTTTCGAAGTTCGTGATGGACGGCCACAAGATCACCGGTCTGGACACGCAGGGCAAGAAAGTTTTCTCCCACACTTATCGAAAGCTGGACAAGGAAAATGAAAACGGCTTCATTTTCTATCAGAGCGAGGACGAAAACTCCGGCGAATTCACCTACTTTGCCTTCTCTCCGGACACGATGGCGACCACCTATCACCTGGAGTTCCGCTATGCGGAGGATCTCGATGACCTGCAGAGCTGGTTCGAGGGCGATTATGCTTACTGGAACGCATCTGCGATCGCCGAGGATTACGATCAGGAGACGCTGAAGAACGTGATCACGCTCTTTGCGACGGAAAACCTGTCGGAATCGAAGTAAGAGATACCGAAAGAAAAAACCACATCCGCCGGT
>OLRD01000975.1_pt1 | contig 19423 bp, 15 predicted proteins | sample 1672051 | NCBI WGS metagenome assembly OLRD01 (sample SAMEA3136640, study PRJEB25190) | human gut metagenome | biome: human gut; feature: human-associated habitat; material: faeces | place: Austria | collected 2013 | reverse complement strand
GCACGCACGGGCGGACGGCGGGGCTGGGGACACGGCGGCTCTCACCCGGTTTTTTTATCTGCACCCTCAAGTGAACTAATTCATTGACATTTTTTTAACATACGTCTATAATAAAACAGGTAAACGATTTGATTTTATTATTGGAGGCGTAAAGTATTGGATAAAGAAATTTCTCAGGCAGTAATAGCACGTCTTCCCAGATATTTCAGGTACCTTGGTGAATTGAAGGACAGCGGTGTGGAGCGTATTTCCTCTCAGGAGCTGAGCAGGCTCATGCACGTGACCGCATCCCAGATACGTCAGGACTTTAATAATTTCGGCGGCTTCGGACAGCAGGGCTATGGCTATAATGTGGAGTATCTGTACTCGGAAATCGGCAAGATACTCGGACTGGATAAAAAACATCACTTGATAATTATCGGAGCGGGCAACCTGGGACAGGCTCTGGCAAATTATATGAATTTTGAACGCAGGGGATTTATTTTTACAGGAATCTTTGATATTAATGAAAAGCTTCATGGTAAAATGATCCGGGGGATGAAGGTTCGTCCGATGGAGGAAATGCAGGAATTTGTCAAGGACAATAATATCGATATTGCCGTTCTTACCATACCTAAGGAAAGTGCGGTGGCTACTGCGGAAAAGCTGGTAGGTATGGGAATCAAGGCTATATGGAATTTTGCCCATGTGGATTTGGACGTGCCGGACAGTGTTCAGGTGGAAAATGTACATCTGTCGGACAGCCTGATTAAGCTGTCTTACATGATTAACCAGTATGAAAAAGAACATGATATAGATGAGGAAGAATAAAGGCTGTAAAATGCGTCAGAGTATTTCACTCCTGACGCATTTTTGCGCGAAAGGAAATGCGGCGCCTGAAAACGGTGTTACTTGTAAAGGTTTTCAGGAACTGTCCAGCAGGAAAGGAAGCGAAAATGGAATATCTGGTGACAGCTGCGGAAATGAAAAGATGCGACGGGAATACAATAAAGCATTTTGGCATGTCTTCCATGGTATTGATGGAACGGGCGGCTCTGGCCTGCGTACAGGAACTGAAGGAGAGGGACAGACAGCTGCAGGAGGCACTACGTCCTTTCGGTCCGGTGCATCCGGGCAGAAGGACGCTGGTGGTTTCGGGAACAGGAAATAATGGGGGAGATGGACTGGCTGTCGGAAGGCTTCTGTATCAGGCCGGTTTTTCTGTGGATTACTGTCTGATTGGAAATGAGGAAGAAATGCATCTCACGGAGGAGACCTCAGCACAGCAGGCAATCCTGGAACGTTACGGGCAACGGGTCATGCGCAAACTTCCGGAAAAGGAATATGATATAATCATAGACGCTCTTTTCGGAATCGGGCTTACCAGACCGGTGGAAGGGAAATTTGCGGATGCGGTGGATTTTATTAACCGACAGGACGCTTATGTCCTTTCCGTAGATATCCCGTCCGGTATAAACAGTGACACAGGGGCGGTTATGGGCTGTGCGGTGCAGGCGGATATAACGGTGACTTTTGCATACAGGAAGCTGGGACTTGTTTTTTATCCGGGCGCACGGTATGCAGGGAAAGTGGTATGCGCAGATATCGGGATTACGGGGGAGAGCTTTCTGGGGGATTATCCCCGGGTATTTACCCTGCCGAAAGGAGAATCTGCCTTGCTGCCGCCGAGGCCGGAGGACGGAAATAAAGGTGCCTTCGGAAAGGTGGCTCTGCTTGCAGGCAGCCGGGGAATGGCCGGGGCCTGTCAGCTTTCTGCGTCGGCAGTATTACATACAGGGGCAGGGATGGTACGGGTGGTAACGGACGAAGGCAATCGGGTTATTTTGCAGACTGCATTGCCGGAGGCTATGATAACCGCCTATGAACAATGGTCGGAAGCCTTTGAAAAAGAGCTTCTGCATGTTTTTTCCTGGGCGGATATAACAGCCGTCGGCCCCGGACTTGGCCAAAGCAATATGGCGCTGAAGCTGCTGGAAATGGTGGTGGAACATTCAAGAGGGCCGATTGTGATGGATGCGGATGCCCTTAATATTCTGGCCGGACAGAAAGAGCTGCTGGAAAAGCTTATGGAAATGCAGCAGGATCCCGAAAGGCGGAGGGAGCTGATTCTGACCCCGCATCCCGGGGAATTCGGCCGGCTGGCGGGGAAAAAGATCCCTGAAATACAGAAAGACGCCATACCCCTGACCCGGGAATGGGCGGAAAAACTGCAGGCTGCCATGATCTGCAAGGGAGCCAGAACTCTTGTGGGAAGCCCGGACGGGAAGCTTTATCTGAACATGACCGGCAACAGCGGTATGGCGACGGCAGGCAGCGGTGATGTACTGACGGGAATACTGGCAGGATTGCTGGCTCAGGGAATGGATGCTTTTTCGGCGGCATGCACCGGTGTTTATCTGCATGGCTGTGCCGGGGACTGTGCGGCACATAAGAAAAGCGAGTATGGTGTGACGGCGGGTGCGCTGATAGACGAACTGGATCATCTCATGCCGAAGAGGAGTGAATGAGATACAGCAGAAGAATTTGCTGTTTCGCGGTTTATAGGGATGCAGAATAATATGCAGAGGGAGCTGAATTATGAAAAACTATGACAGGGTATGGGCAACTGTAGATTTGGATGCAGTGAAGTATAATATGGTACAAATGAAAAATAATATCAGGGAAGATTCCAAGATTATGGCTGTAGTGAAAACGGATGGCTATGGCCACGGCGCGGTTCCTATTGCCCATGAAATCGAGGATATGCCTTTCCTTCACGGTTTTGCCGTTGCTACCGTGGAAGAGGCCCTGATTCTTAAGGGAAGCGGAATACGCAAGCCGGTGCTGGTGCTTGGCTACACTTTTCCATATTGCTACGAGAAGATGGCCCGGGAAGAAATCCGGCCCACAGTATTCCGGGAGGATATGCTGGAAGAAATGGGAAAGGCAGGCCAGGCATGCGGCAGGCCTGTCAAAATACATATAAAAGTGGATACCGGCATGAGCCGCATCGGAATCCGTCCGGATGAAAGCGGCCTTGCTTTTGTAAAAAAATGTGCGGAAACTCCCGGAGTGGAAATTGAGGGGATATTCACCCATTTTGCTAAAGCGGATGAAAAAGATAAAACTTCGGCAAAAAAACAGCTGGAAAGTTTTCTTGCCTTTACAGGGCAGATTCATGATCAGCTGGGAATCCGCATTCCGGTACGGCACTGTTCCAACAGCGCGGGAATTGTGGAATTAAAGGAAGCAAATCTGGATGCTGTCAGGGCGGGAATCACACTGTACGGACTGTGGCCCTCCGATGAGGTGAAAAGGGATATTATTTTCCTTCAGCCGGTTCTGTCCCTGAAAAGCCGTATCGTATACATAAAAAAGCTGGAGGCCGGCATGGAAGTCAGCTATGGGGGAACGTTTGTCGCCAAAGAGACCATGCAGGTAGCCACCATACCGGTGGGGTATGGGGATGGTTATCCCAGAAGCCTTTCCAATAAAGGCTATGTGCTGATTCATGGCAAAAAGGCGCCGATCCTAGGCAGGGTATGTATGGATCAGTTTATGGTCGATGTATCCCTGATACCGGAAGCCGTGCAGGGTGATGAGGTAACGCTTATCGGCCGGGACGGGGATGAAAGCATAACCATGGAAGAACTGGGAGAGCTTTCCGGCCGTTTTAATTATGAGCTGGCCTGCTGTCTGAACAAGAGAGTACCCAGAATTTATACGAGGGACGGTAAAGTCGTATATAGTAAGGATTCCTTCCGGGATTTCCGCTGAAAATCACTTAACCTGAATACCTTCCGAAAAAAGGGCAATAATATTGCAAGGCAGTGAATTGCAGATGCTGCCATAAGGAAAGAAGAAGGAGTGTCAGGAAAATGAGACGCGGAGATATTTATTACGCAGATTTAAGGCCGGTGATTGGTTCGGAGCAGGGTGGGATCAGGCCGGTATTGATTATACAGAACGATGTGGGAAACAAACACAGCCCTACTGTGATTTGCGCGGCAATCACTTCAAAAATGAATAAAGCGAAGCTTCCGACCCATATAGAACTGCGTGCGGGACAGTATGATATTGTAAAGGATTCTGTCATCCTGCTGGAACAGCTGAGGACAATTGATAAGCAGAGGCTGAAGGACAGAGTCTGTCATTTGGATGAACCCACCATGGCCAGAGTAAACCAGGCATTGAAGGTCAGTCTGGAATTAAATACATAAGCTAAGCGTGGTTTCTTGACGTTTTTTTACCGAGATGATATATTAAGGAGAGTAAGGCGGTGTACGCACGTCAGTGTGTGCACCGCCTTGAAAAAGGAGTTGATAGAATGGACGATGGTGGGCCTACTGCCAGTATACCTTTATTTTTGGCGCTTTTGCTCATAGAAGCCTTATGCTATGGCTTTGGCGCTGCAATTCATGGACTGAATGAAAAAGAAGTAGAAAGAAAAGCGATTGAGGAGGGGGATAAGAAATCCCTTCTTTTAAGCAGGATTCTGGAAAATCCGAACCGGTATGTAAATACGGTCCAGCTTGTGGTTACGTTTCTGAATCTTTGTATGGGCGGCGTATATCTGCGGGTTTGGAGCGTGCATATACGCAGGATGCTTCAGCAGCTTGCGGGCAGGGAGGGCGGCCTTTCGCCTTTTGCCGGAGGGCTTATCACAGTGGCATCCCTCATCCTCACGATGATTCTTCTGCTTTACATATTGCTGGTATTGGGGATACTCATACCTAAAAAGATGGCTGCCCGGTCACCGGAAAAATGGGCCTACTGTATGGTCAGGCCGGTTTCCGCAGTCATATCGCTTTTTATTCCCCTCACAGGGCTTTTTGCCGTAACGGCCCATGGAATCCTGAAGTTGTTTGGCATGCATCCGGACGAGGACAGCATGGATGTAACGGAAGAAGAGATCATATCCATGGTAAATGAGGGGCATGAGCAGGGTGTGATCCAGGCCAGTGAAGCGGAGATGATAACCAATATTTTTGAGTTCGGGGATAAACGTGCGGAGGATATCATGACCAACCGTACGAATATCGTGGCGATGGACTGTGAGAGTACCTTCCGCGATGCGGTGGAATTCATGCTTAACGGCCGCAACAGCAGATATCCTGTATATGAAGAGAATATCGATCATATTATCGGCATTCTTCATATGAAGGATGCTCTGCGCAGACAGGCGCAAACCGATCCGGAAATGAAAATAAGGGACATTCCCGGGCTTTTGCGTGAAGCCAGGTTCATACCGGAAACCCGGAAGGTGGATGCGCTTTTCAAGACCATGCAGTCCACCAAATGCCAGATGGTTATCGTACTGGACGAATATGGACAGACCGCAGGCATGATAGCGATGGAAGATATACTGGAAGAAATTGTAGGCAATATTCTGGATGAATATGACGTGGATGAGTCCTATATCCGCGAAAAGTGCAAGGACGAATATATTATCGAAGGCAAAACGCCTCTGGATGATTTGGAGGAACTTTTGGACATTTCCTTTGATGAGAGCGAATTCGAGACATTGAACGGATTTATTATAGCCAAAATGGAACACATTCCGGAACCGGATGAAAAATTTGATATCCGTTTAGGTGGTTATGAATTCCGGGTACTTTCCGTAGAGAATAAGATGATTAAGACTGTTCTGGTCAAAAAACTTCCGGAAGAAGAATCTTTTGACGAAAACGGCAGGTCTGTATCCGGCAGTGAAGATGAGATGTATTCTTCCGGCCAGGAAACGGCCGGCTGAAAAGCAGCATGTGGTAAAGTTAATGGAACCAAGCAGATAAAAGGAGAAAGAAAAGATGTCAGGACATTCAAAATTTGCTAATATTAAACACAAAAAAGAGAGAAATGATGCGGCTAAGGGAAAGATTTTCACCATTCTCGGCAGGGAAATTGCAGTTGCCGTAAAGGAAGGCGGACCGGATCCGAGCAATAATTTCAAGCTTGCCCAGGTAATCGCAAAGGCGAAGGCCAACAATATGCCCAATGATACCATTGACCGCGGCATTAAAAAGGCCGCCGGGGATATGGGAAATGTGAATTACGAATATGTAACCTATGAAGGCTACGGCCCCAATGGTATCGCGATTATCGTTGACGCTCTTACGGATAATAAAAACCGTACCGCCGCCAATGTGAGAAGCGCGTTTACCAAAGGAAACGGAAGCATAGGAACTCCGGGCTGTGTATCCTTCATGTTTGACAAAAGAGGACAGATTATTATTGACAAAGAAGAATGCGATATGGAAGCTGATGACCTGATGATGACTGCGCTGGATGCCGGGGCAGAAGATTTTTCGGAAGAGGAGGACAGCTTTGAAATCCTGACGGCGTCCGATGATCTGGAGACTGTGCAGAAAGCGCTGGAGGAAGCGGGAATCGCAATGGCAAGTGCAGAGGTGACCATGATTCCCCAGAATTATGTGGAGCTTACTGATGAAACAGCAATTAAGAATCTGAACCGTACGCTGGATTTGCTGGATGATGACGATGACGTACAGGCAGTATATCATAACTGGGATGAATAATTCCCCAAGGGAGCGGCAAATGAAAAAACCTTATACCAAAGAAACAATATGCATCCAGTCCGGCTGGAAGCCGGGTAATGGAGAACCTCGTGTTCTGCCTATTTATCAGAGCACCACTTACAAATATGAAACCTCCGAGCAGATGGGGCGTCTGTTTGATCTGGAAGAAGAAGGCTATTTCTACACAAGGCTTCAGAATCCCACCAACGACTGTGTCGCCCAGAAGATCTGTGAACTGGAGGGCGGGGTGGCTGCCATGCTCACCTCATCCGGACAGGCGGCTAACTATTATGCCGTATTTAATATCTGTGAGGCGGGGGATCATATTGTCCTTTCTTCGACTGTGTATGGAGGAACCTTTAACCTCATCGCAGTGACCATGAAAAAAATGGGCATTTCCTGTACCATAGTGGATCCGGATTCAGATTACGATACTCTGTGCGAAGCGTTTCAGGATAATACCAAATGTGTTCTGGCGGAAACGATAGCCAATCCGGCCCTGGTGGTGCTGGATATCGAAAAATTTGCGAAGGCGGCCCATGCTCATCAGGTGCCCCTCATTGTGGACAATACCTTTGCCACCCCTATTAACTGCAATCCTTTTCAGTGGGGAGCAGACATTGTCACGCACTCCACTACGAAGTATATGGACGGCCATGCCATGTGTGTGGGAGGTGCTATCGTGGATTCCGGTAATTTTGACTGGAGCCTGTATCCCGATAAATACCCCGGATTATGTCAGCCGGATGATTCCTATCATGGCGTAGTATACACGGAAAGATTCGGTAAAAAAGCTTATATCACCAAGGCTACGGCACAGCTGATGAGGGATCTGGGTTCCATCCAATCTCCCCAGAATGCATTTTTGCTGAACGTGGGACTGGAAACCCTTCATTTAAGGATGCCCCGGCATTGTGAGAACGCTTTGAAAGTTGCGACCTATCTGGAAAATCATGATAAGGTTGCGTGGGTAAATTATCCCGGCTTAAAGAGCAGTAAATATTATGAACTGGCACAGAGAATCATGCCTAATGGTACCTGCGGGGTCATTTCCTTTGGTTTAAAGGGCGGAAGGAATGCCGCGGAGGTGATGATGGATAAGCTGGAGCTTGCCGCCATCGTGACTCATGTGGCGGATGCAAGGACCTGTGTGCTTCATCCGGCAAGCCATACCCACAGACAGATGAATGATGAACAGCTCAGGGAAGCGGGTGTGAACCCGGATCTCATTCGTTTTTCCGTGGGAATTGAAAATGCGGATGATATCATAGCGGATTTGGAACAGGCGCTGGCTGCTATCTGAAGGCCGGATATATGGGGGTATGATGAGGTATAGCAGATACAGAGTTAATTATATATTGTGGGCGGTATACGGCCTTGTTATCTGTATATATTTTACCGTACAGACTTCGCTTGTCTGCTCCATGCTGGGCCTTGGCTGGATGTTCTATTTCCTCGGCACGGCAGGCTGTGCGTTTCTGCTCATTCTTCTGGTATATCTGCCCATACGTACGCTGGCCGGGATGAAAAACCGGGAAAAACAATGTATGCCGCGCTCTCCGCGCCGTTCTTATGTTCAGGAAGGGGCACGGCATGCCCAGCTTTGGGAATGCCTGTTTCTTATCTTTGCGATAGCGGCAGCACTGGCTCTCAGGCTCTGGATGGCATCGGCAGGCGGAGCGGAGCTGTTTGGTGACAAATCTCTTTATGAAATCGCGGCTACTGCTGCCGGCGGACATAATGGTTTGGAAGGAATCAATTTCCGGGCTGTTTTTCTGTATCTGCTTACCGGATTGTTTTCCCGGCTGGGAGTATGGGAAAATACCTGTATTCTTCTTCAGATCGGACTCCAGATAGCTGCTATTGCAGTCTTATATCCCGCGATACGCATGATCGCAGGCAGAATTGTGGCAGTTGCCGCAGTTACGGCCGCCGCATTGCTTCCTGTTTATGTGGAATATTGTCTGGCGGCGACTCCTGAAAGCCTGCGGATGCTTTTTTTTGCCCTCGCCCTGCTGTTAATAGGGCTGCTGCTTCGTAAATTGAGAAAAAGCGGTAAAAAATCGGCTTCTTCCGGGCTTTTTGTTTTTCTGACAGGAATTGCGGCAGGATTTTTATCTTTTATGGATTATTTTTTCCTGAGCCTGTTTTTTCTGGGATTTCTGGGTATCCTGTATCTGGAACGCAGGTCATCACGCAGAGGAACGGCGGTGCGGGAAGCGGCAGTATTTTTGGCGGCGGGCGCATGCGGCTTTGGAGCGGCAATGGGTCTTCAGCTCTTTTTGTTCGGCGGAGAGGCCGGAACGCTTCTGCAGGACTGGTTTTCAAGAAACATGGTTTCCCAGTACATAGGATGGGGAAGCTTTGCGAATCAGGAAGAGCTGTTTTATTTCCTGCCGCTGCTGTTTTTTGCTTTCTTTTACGTGTTTGGTTTTTTTGAACAAAAGGGAAACCTGGGAATTATCTGGATCATACCTTTTGTCTTTCTTCTGGTGAGTGATCTGCTGTTTGGGACCTCGATGGAAAAACAGACAATAACCCTCCTTTTCTGGGGGGTATTTGCAGGAATGGGAGTTCATAGTATGTGCTGTTTTAATGAAGAAAAAAAGAAAAAACAAAAAGTAAATGCTGCAGACATGATACCGCAGGAGCATGTGCGGCAGGAGGAAGCTGCTGAAACAGTGCCGATGCCTGTGCCTCAGCCGGGAGAACCGATCCCAAATCCTCTTCCCGGCCCCAAAAAACATGTTCCCAGAGAAATGGATTATGCCTTCGAACCGGATGAGCAGGAGATGTGTTTTGATATAGAAAATCTGGATGAGAAGGATGATTTCGATCTGCTTTAAATACGGCAGCAACAGGATAAAATATCCGGAAGGAAGCAATTCCTGCCGCTTTTTTGCCTTCAGCCGGCGCATGGCGGCATCATTTTTCAGAATAAAATCTGTTCCCTTTGCAGACAATATCAAAAAACATGCGGACAGTATTTCTCCATAAATAAACAGCTGGATGGCCTGAAACAGGCAGAATCCATTGTTTCCGCAGGACAGGAGCAGATATTATGAGCAGCAAAAAAGCAGAAGAAGAAAAGCAGAGAGATGAGAGAATCGAGCAGACAGGCCAGCTTACCCTGGAAAAGCACGGTGAAGATGAAAAAGCCATTCATATGATAACCATTATCGGTGAGATTGAAGGCCATGACAATTTGGGAAGTTCCTCAAAAACGACCAAATATGAGCATATCCTTCCCCAGCTGGCAGCCATTGAGGACAGCAGCCAGATAGAGGGCCTGCTGGTACTTCTGAATACCATGGGCGGTGATGTGGAAGCGGGGCTTGCGATCGCTGAAATGATTGCATCCCTGAGCAAGCCCACCGTATCCCTGGTTCTGGGAGGCGGCCATTCCATCGGCGTGCCGATTGCAGTAAGCGCGGATTATTCTTTTATCGTTCCGTCAGGAACCATGGTGATACATCCGGTGCGTATGAACGGTACGGTTATCGGGGCTCCGCAGACCTTCGATTATTTTAAGCAGATACAGGACAGGATAACCGGCTTTGTATGTTCCCACTGTGATATCACAAGAGAGCGGATGGAAGAGCTGATGATGGAAACCGGAGTGCTCACCAAGGATCTGGGAACGATTCTGGTAGGGGAAGAAGCTGTGAAAACAGGCATAATCAATGAGGTGGGAGGTATTAAGGAAGCAATCGCCAAACTCCACGAACTGGCGGAGGGCTGAAATATTTAAGGATGACAAGGGAACTATTTCGTGGTATACTAATTTAGATTTAGTCTGTAGTTTTACAGATTTTGGAGGCGGTTTAAAATGGCATCAACTTCAGGAAGCAGGTCAGGCGCAGGTAAAAAGAATACTTCATCTTCTTCCAGAACGAGAAGCAGTTCCAATAATAAGAGCAAAACCAGTAAGACAAATTCAAAGAGCAGAAGTCAGCAGACAATACGAACAGAAGAAGAAAGCGCAATCACCAATGAGATTATTCTGATTGGTGTATTTGCGTTAAGTATTCTGCTCTTTTTATGTAATTTTGGTATTATCGGTCCCGTCGGCAACGCCGTCAGCCATGTGATGTTCGGTATTTTCGGCATGATGGCTTATGTGGTCCCCGTTCTTATTTTTCTCGGTATTGCTTTTGGAATTTCCAATAAGGGGAATATGTTCGCTGCATTTAAAATTGCGGCGGCTGTTCTTTTGATACTTTTAATCGGTGTGGTTCTGGAGCTTATTGGCGGACAGGTTCCCTCCATGGAAAAATATTCCGTGGAGCTTTTGTATACCGTAAGCGCGGATTCCAAGGCGGGCGGCGGTGTTCTGGCCGGGTCTCTCGCTTATCTGCTCAATCATTTCATGGGAATGGTGGGCGCGGTGCTCCTTGTTATTGTGCTGGCAATCATTTGCCTGGTAGTTATAACGGAAAAATCCTTTGTAAGCGGAGTCAAGGTCGGCGGGCGCAAGGTTTACGAATCAGCCCGGGAAGAAACGAGAGTCCGGAAGGAAAGGGCACAGAAAAGGAAAGAAGAGCTGGAAGCCAGAAGGGAAGAGGAATACCGGCTCAGAGAAGAAGAAAAAGCCAGGAAAGACGCGGAAAAAATCCTTCGGATGGACAAGAGGGTTTCCGGTGTCATGATAGATACCACACTGGCAGGACAGAGCGGCGGCCAGGCGGAAGAATTGCCGGCGCGTACGAGAAATGATATTCATGAGATTACAGTAGAGGATTTGGCTGCGGAAAAGAAGGAAGCTGTCAAAGTGGCTCCCAAGGCAGACAATATCATCGATTTTGACCGGATACAGATACATACGGCTTCACAGATGACTCTGGAGGAAAATGATAAATTCGGAGAAGGTATGCCGGCGGAAACAGCGCCGGATCCGGATCCTCTCGCGCAGACCTATCGGAATTCCGATGTGTTCAGCGATATGAAGGAGGTTTCACCCATACATATAACCGTCAAGCCTGCGGGTGAGGCGCGCAGTACGATTTTTGACGCGCCGTTGCCTGACAAAGAAGAACCTTCCGGCGGGGAATTGTATGATCAGGTTCCGGAGCAGGAAATCCTTCCCTGGGAAGAACCGGATTCCGGGGAACCTCTTCTGCAGGAAGCCATGGCGCCTGCCGCCGGTATGGAACGGCCCAAAGCAAGTCTGCCGGAAGGAAGAGATCGTTTTGCAGGGGGGAAAGCTCCGGGTGCGTATGATACCGGTAAGCCTGCAGGGCAGGCGGCAATGGATGAAATGCGCAAGGAAGGCGCCGCCGCAGTTACTCATACGGAGGCTCCTAAAAAGGAAAGGCCCTATCATTTCCCTCCCCTCAGCCTTCTTCAAAAACCGGGAAGCAAAAATACGGGAGACGGTGTAAAGGAATTAAAAAATACGGCGGCTAAGCTGCAGCAGACACTAGCTACCTTTGGCGTAAAGGTGATGATTACGGATATCAGCCAGGGTCCTTCGGTCACCCGGTATGAGCTGCAGCCGGAACAGGGTGTAAAGGTGAGCAAGATATTAGGACTCGCAGATGATATCAAGCTGAATCTTGCCGCTATGGATATTCGTATTGAAGCCCCTATTCCCGGGAAAGCAGCAATCGGCATTGAAGTTCCCAACAAGGAAAACACCATGGTAGCCCTCAGGGAGCTGATGGAGAGCAAGGAGTTCCGTGATTTCCCTTCCAAGCTGTCTTTTGCAGTGGGCAAGGATATCGGAGGAAAGGTAGTGGTATCGGATATTGCCAAAATGCCCCATATGCTGATAGCCGGTTCTACCGGTTCCGGTAAATCTGTATGTATCAATACCCTGATTATGAGTATTTTATATAAAGCCAGGCCCGATGAGGTAAAGCTGATCCTGGTTGACCCGAAGGTGGTGGAGCTGAGTGTTTATAACGGTATTCCCCATCTGCTGATTCCGGTGGTTACGGATCCCAAGCAGGCGTCGGCCGCTCTGCACTGGGGTGTGGCCGAAATGACGGATCGCTATCAGAAGTTTGCGGATCACAACGTCAGAGATTTGAAGGGCTACAATAAAAAGGTGGAAGAACAGAGGGCGAAAGGGGATCCGACGGCGCCTGACAAGCTTCCGCAGATCGTTATTATTGTGGACGAGCTGGCTGATTTGATGATGGTTTCCCCTGGAGAGGTGGAGGAATCCATCTGCCGTCTGGCACAGCTTGCAAGAGCTGCCGGAATCCATCTGATCATAGCAACGCAGCGTCCGTCGGTGGATGTTATTACAGGCCTGATTAAGGCCAATATGCCGAGCCGTGTGGCGTTTGCCGTATCCAGCGGCGTGGATTCCAGGACCATATTGGATATGAACGGTGCTGAAAAGCTTTTGGGAAAGGGTGATATGCTCTTTTATCCCCAGGGTTATTCCAAACCCGCAAGAATACAGGGAGCTTTTGTTTCGGACGGGGAAGTCTCCGATGTGGTTGATTTCCTGAAAAACCAGGTTATCGGGAATGTCTATGATGATCAGATCGTGGAGAAGGTGAAAACCATGGAATCCGCAGGCGGAGGCGTCGGCGGTGTTTCCGGAGGAGGCGGACCGGAAAGGGATGCCTACTTTGAAGAAGCCGGGAAGTTTATTATCGACAAGGACAAGGCTTCTATCGGGATGCTGCAGAGAGTTTTTAAAATCGGGTTTAACCGTGCGGCGCGCATCATGGACCAGCTGGCGGAAGCCGGTGTGGTAGGAGAAGAGGAAGGCACCAAGCCCAGAAAAGTATTGATGAGTCCGGAGCAGTTTGAACAATACATAGAGGAATCTCTTTAAGCTTAGGAGGAAACGAATGAAGACGGATATTGAAATTGCACAGGAAGCGGTTATGGAGCCCATAGTGCGGGTTGCGGAAAAGCTGGGGATAAAGGAGGATGATCTGGAACTCTACGGAAAGTATAAGGCCAAGATTTCCGATGAATTCATAGACAGTATACAGGACAGGCCGAATGGCAAGCTGGTTCTTGTAACTGCGATTAACCCCACTCCTGCAGGGGAAGGAAAAACGACTACCAGCGTAGGGCTGGGCGAGGCCTTCGGGAAATTGGGAAAAAAAGCCGTGATAGCTCTGCGTGAGCCGTCTTTAGGCCCTTGCTTTGGGATTAAGGGAGGAGCTGCGGGCGGCGGATACGCCCAGGTAGTTCCTATGGAGGATCTGAATCTTCATTTTACCGGGGATTTCCATGCAATCACTTCTGCCAATAATTTATGCGCGGCGCTTCTTGATAATCATATTCAACAGGGAAACGAATTAGGAATTGACACCAGACAGGTTGTCTGGAAAAGATGCCTGGATATGAATGACAGGGTTCTGCGTAATGTTGTGGTCGGCCTGGGCAGCAAAATGGACGGCACGGTGAGAGAGGATCATTTTGTCATTACGGTAGCTACAGAAATTATGGCCGTTCTGTGTCTGGCGGAAGATATGGATGATCTGAAGGAACGTCTTTCCCGTATGGTAGTTGCCTATACCTTTGACGGAAGACCGGTTACTGCTGGAGATATCCATGCCGTAGGTTCTATGGCAGCCCTGCTTAAGGATGCCCTGAAGCCCAACCTGATCCAGACGCTGGAGCATACCCCTGCCATAGTGCATGGAGGCCCTTTTGCCAATATTGCACATGGCTGTAATTCGGTCAGGGCTACGAAAGCGGCCCTTAAAATGGCTGATTATGTAATTACGGAGGCCGGATTCGGCGCCGATCTGGGAGCTGAAAAGTTTTTTGACATCAAATGCAGGATGTCCGGGCTGAAACCCGACGCAGTAGTCCTTGTGGCTACGGTCAGGGCATTGAAATATAACGGAGGGGCAGCCAAAGCGGATCTGGGAACGGAAAATCTTGAGGCGCTGGAAAAAGGAATTGTGAACCTGGAGAAGCATATTGAAAATCTGCAGAAATATGATGTGCCTGTGGTAGTCACCTTAAATTCTTTTGTATCTGATACGGAAGCGGAAATCGCGTATGTAAAGAGCTTCTGTGAGGAACGGGGCTGTGAGTTCGCTATTTCCCAGGTATGGGAAAAGGGAGGGGAAGGCGGAATCGCCCTTGCTGAAAAGGTTCTGGATACTCTGGAAAAGAAGGAAAGCCATTTCCATGTTTTGTACGCAGACGAGCTTAGTCTTGAGGAAAAGATTAATGCGGTATCCCGGGAAATTTACGGAGCGGATGGCGTGGTATATTCCCCTGCGGCGCAGAAGCAGCTGAAAAAGCTTACAGAGCTGGGATTCGGCGGCCTGCCCGTATGTATGGCAAAGACTCAGTATTCTCTTTCTGATAATCCCGATCTGCTCGGAAGGCCTGAGGGCTTTGAAATGAGCGTAAGGGAGGCTTATGTATCTGCAGGAGCAGGGTTTGTGGTGGTGCTGACCGGAGCGGTCATGACAATGCCGGGCCTGCCCAAGACGCCTGCTGCATTTAATATTGATGTGAATGAGGAAGGACGTATAACCGGTCTTTTCTGAGATAATAAACAGTATTTGTGGTATGGACCCCAAAAACAGTCACAGTCTGACAGGCAGGAGGCGATGCTTTATGGCAAAGATAATAGACGGCAAGGCCGTTTCCAAAGCGATCAAAGATGAAGTAAAGCAGAAGGTGGAGGAATTGCGGGCAAAGGGAATTACGGTTACCCTGGCGGTGATTCAGGTGGGAAATAACCAGGCATCCACCGTATATGTGAATAATAAAAAGAAAGCCTGTGAGTATACGGGAATCCGTTCCCTGGCATATGAACTGCCGGAGGAAACCACACAGGAGGAGCTTCTTGACCTGGTTGAGGAGCTCAATGCCAGAGAGGATGTAAATGGTATTCTGGTTCAGCTTCCGCTTCCTTCCCATATGGATGAAGACGCGGTTATACGCACGATTTCCCCGCAGAAGGATGTGGACGGATTCCATCCCCAAAGCGTGGGTGCGCTGTGCATCGGCCAGCCCGGATTTGTATCCTGTACGCCCGCAGGGATCATCGAGCTTCTGAAGCGTTCGGATATTGAAATTGCCGGGAAGGAATGTGTGGTTATCGGCCGCAGCAATATTGTGGGCAAGCCTATGGGCATCCTTCTTCTGCGGGAGAACGGCACCGTTACGATAGCGCATTCCCGGACACAGGATTTGAAAGCGGTGGCTAAAAGAGCCGATATCCTTGTTGTTGCTGTGGGAAAAGCGAAGATGATCACCAGTGAGTATGTAAAGCCCGGCGCGGCGGTAATTGATGTGGGCATGGATCGAGACGAAAATAATAAGCTTTGCGGGGATGTGGATTTTGAAGATGTATCTCAGGTGGCGGGAGCCATCACCCCGGTACCCGGCGGTGTGGGCCCTATGACAATTGCCATGCTGATGCATAATTGTCTGGAATCCGTAAAACTGCAGGGAAAGTAACAGGAAGGGTTTTATATGAAATGTCCCAGATGTGGAAATGAACTTAAGGACGGAATGCTGTTCTGCGAACATTGCGGGGAAGAAATCCGGATTGTTCAGGATTTTGAACCGGAAATGGAGATGAACATGGAAACCTTTTCCACGGAAACCTTCTCCGTGGAAGAGGATTTTCCCATGGATGAAATTCTGTCCGACAGGATGGAATCCGCGCGGCCCAAGGATGCCGGAGGTTCCATGAAGGCTCCCGGGACAGAACCCTTCCTGAAAGGAAAAATCCGGCGTATAAAAAAGCGTTTTCTGTCTTTGTCTATACAGCGGAGAATTGTTACGGTAATCATCCTTCTGCTGCTGGTCTTTGGGGCCGGAGGCTCTGCGGTGGCGGGGGTCAGGCATTTCAGCGCAGATTATCAGTATAATAAGGCGATGGAATACATAGATAAAAAAGATTACGTGAAGGCCTGTGCCTATGCACAAAGAGCGGTGGAACTGGAACCGGACAATGTGGATTATCTGCTTCGGCTGGCCGGCTGTACTTATGCGGCCGGAAATGAAGAGGATACCATATCTCTCTGCTATACAATAATTGAGATGGATAACAGTAACGAGGCGGCCTATAAACGGCTGATATCCATATATGAGAGCAGAAAAGAATATGATATAATTAATGAACTGCTTCTTTCCTGCGGAAATGAACAGATTGTAAATCAGTATCCGGCTTATATAGCCAAGCCCCCTGAGTTTTCTTATAAAGGCGGTGTTTATAATGAAACGCTGTCCGTGAAAATTATTGCCAATACGAAGGGAACCATTTATTATACAACGGATGGGAGTGTGCCGGATGAAAACAGCCTGGTATATTCCTCCCCTATTTTCCTGGAATCCGGGCAGTATGATATCCGGGCGGTATTCATCAACGCTTATGATGTAAAGAGCGAGGAAGCCAGTGAATATTATTATGTGGATGTGACCGTACCGGAGGCTCCTCTTGTTGCCCCGGAGGAAGGGGAATATACCCGTCCTGCCTTAATAACGGTGGAAGCCCAGGAGGATTATACAGTTTACTATACTACAGACGGAACGCTTCCTACGGCGGACAGCACGCAGTATACCGGGCCGTTTCCCATGCCCGTGGGTGTAAACACCTTCCGTTTTGTCTGCTACAGTGCTTCAGGGGTGGCGGGAGAAGAAACACAGGTGAAATATTCGCTGAACCTGCATGCGTCTCTGAGCATAGAAGCTGCAAGGAACAAGCTTCTTTTTGAATTAGTAAATGCGGGAATTATCCAGAATATGGGCGGAAGCGTAAAGACGGGAACCGGTCACAATGTTTACGGTTATAAATACGCGGTGACCATCGACGGAACGGATTATTATCTTTACCGGGAATATTACGAAGATGATGCGGGAAACCGTGCCGGTACCGGCACAGATTATGTGGTGAGCATCATGGATGGGTTGTGTTATAAAGCTGTACAGGCTGTTAAAGAAGCTTCGGCGTCAGGTATTAAGGCAGACGATTCACAGACTCTGCCTGATTCCGGAGGTGATGAGGGACAGGAAACGCGCAAGGAACCTTGGCCCACATTGACGCTGCAAGATATAAATTCCGGAACAAACCTTCCGGAGGAGTAACTATTATAAGGCATAAATAAACAAATGCAGATGGAGGGAAAAAATGTATCAGATTTTACAGGCAAGAGAACTGACCACGAACATTTTTCTGATGGTAGTGGAAGCGAAAAGGGTTGCAAAATCCTGTGAACCAGGACAGTTTGTAATCGTAAGAAAGGATGCGGATGCGGAAAGAATTCCGCTTACAATCTGCGATTATGACAGAGAAGCGGGAACGATTACTATCGTTTTCCAGATTGTTGGAGCAGGAACCCTTGAAATGTCCTCCCTGAAGGCTGGGGATGCTTTCCATGATGTGGTAGGTCCTTTGGGACGTCCTTCTGAACTTGTGGAAGAGGATTTGGAAACACTGTCCCGTAAAAAGATCCTCTTTGTAGCAGGCGGTGTGGGTACGGCTCCCGTATATCCCCAGGTAAAATGGCTGCATGAGCACGGAATCGCAGCGGATGTTATCGTAGGCGCCAAAACAAAGGATCTTCTTATACTGGAAGAGGAAATGAAGACCGTAGCTGGTAATCTTTATGTGACCACGGACGACGGATCCTATGGAAGAAGCGGTATGGTTACCCAGACAATCCAGGATCTCGTGGAAAAGGAAGGCAAAACCTATGATGTATGTATTGCCATCGGTCCCATGATCATGATGAAATTTACCTGTAAAATGACTGAAACACTGAATATCCCCACAGTTGTCAGTCTGAACCCCATTATGGTGGACGGTACGGGTATGTGCGGCGCCTGTCGTGTAACAGTAGGCGGTGAAGTGAAATTTGCCTGTGTGGACGGCCCTGAATTTGACGGACATAAAGTCAATTTTGATGAAGCCATGAAACGCCAGCAGATTTATAAGACAGAAGAAGGCAGGGCTTTCCTGAAAGCCAAAGAAGGAGCAACCCATCACGGCGGATGCGGAAATTGTGCAGGCTGAATGAAATGCAATGCAATTACGAGTTGATTGACAAAATGGAGGATGATTATGGACGTTTTAAATAAAGTACCTGTAAGGGAACAGGATGCAAAGGTCAGGGCTGCCAACTTTGAAGAGGTGTGCCTGGGTTACAATAAAGAAGAGGCGATGGAGGAGGCTGTCAGATGTATTAACTGCAAGAATGCGCAGTGTATTAAGGGCTGTCCCGTATCTATCAATATTCCCGGTTTTATCGAAAAGGTAAAGGAAGGGGATATCGAGGCTGCTTATCAGGTGATCAGCGAATCCTCAGCCCTTCCCGCGGTGTGCGGCCGTGTATGCCCTCAGGAAAGCCAGTGTGAGGGAAAATGTATCAGGGGAATTAAGGGAGAGCCTATCTCCATCGGTAAGCTGGAACGCTTTGTAGCCGACTGGGCAACAGAAAATAACATTAAGCCTGAAGGCGCAAAAGAGAAAAAAGGAAAAAAAGTTGCCGTTATAGGATCCGGCCCTGCAGGCCTTACCTGTGCGGGTGATCTTGCAAAAATGGGTTATGAGGTTACTATTTTTGAAGCCCTTCATGAGCCCGGCGGTGTTTTGGTTTATGGTATTCCCGAGTTCCGTCTTCCCAAGGAGAATGTGGTTCAGAAGGAAATCGAGAACGTAAAATCTCTGGGAGTTACTATTGAGACAAACGTTATTGTTGGAAAATCGGTAACTATTGACGAACTTCTTACGGAAGAAGGATTTTCCGCAGTATTTATCGGTTCCGGAGCAGGACTTCCCAAATTCATGGGAATTCCCGGAGAAAATGCCAACGGTGTATTTTCCGCCAATGAATATCTGACAAGAAGCAACCTGATGAAGGCTTTCCGCGAAGATTCCGAAACGCCTATCATGCGCGGGAAAAAGGTTGCCGTAGTAGGCGGCGGAAACGTGGCGATGGATGCTGCCAGAACAGCGCTCCGCC
>OLRD01000970.1_pt1 | contig 19489 bp, 15 predicted proteins | sample 1672051 | NCBI WGS metagenome assembly OLRD01 (sample SAMEA3136640, study PRJEB25190) | human gut metagenome | biome: human gut; feature: human-associated habitat; material: faeces | place: Austria | collected 2013 | reverse complement strand
TTCGGATAAGTGTGGAAAAAAGACTGGAAGGGCTGTCCGCGTAAACTATACATCACATCCGAAGCAGCCTGCTCTATAACCGGAGCCCCAATATGGAACCACATGGCCTCACAGACCTGGGCCAGTGGATGACGTGGGCCGGATCCCGGATGCAGCAGATGCCCTTCTCCAAGACTTCTACATGAAGACAAGGGACAAGGGCGCGCTTAAACTAGGGCGTCTCCTATTCCCACTTTACGATTTTTCGCTTTCCTCCTTTCGGAAAGAAGGGAGACGGCCGCCCCGTGCGTGAAAACCAGAGCTCCTTCTGAGATACATCCCCATCGTGACAAGAAGCAGGCAGAGCAGCGCCGCCCCTCCCGCCAAAAGGAGCACGGCCTCCCGCTGCCGCTGCCCCAGGAGGTTGAGGAGCTCCGCGCAGCGGGCATTTTCCGCGAAAGCTGCCAGCCCCTCTTCCGCCAGCTGGAACAGGTTGCTGTAATGGCCCCAAGCAAAGATATTGCCCGTTGGCAGCAGCGAAGAGGGCAGCTGGGTGCGGCCCAGCACAAGAACCAGGCCAACCCAAGCCAAAAGGCATGCCACGCCGCAGCCCAGGTACCAAGGCCAGCGCCTTGCCTGTCCCAGGGCCGCGCAAAACAGGATGGCCAGCAGCAAGGTGGCAAGCACCAGCAGGGCCGCCCCCGCCAGCCACGGCAGCCCGTTGAGCAGCGTTTCCAGCTCCTGGCAGCTGATTACAGTGCTTTGGGCGCGCAGCTCCTCCGGAACCAGCTGGGCCAGTTCCCTCTCCGCCAGGAAAGGCTGCATCACTTCCCGGCTGTACAAGATGGCTTCCCTCTCCCCCAAGGGGATGGTAGCGCCCTCCTCCAAGGGGGACGCCCCCGCCGGCATCCAGAGAAGGAGAGTGTCCGGCTGGGCCTGCCCTTCCTCCACAGGGAGGACGCGTTCCCCGTCTTGGAACGGCCGAGAGCCATACAGCACATACTCCTGGCTTTCATCCTCCATGACAAAGGCGGCAGTGCCCTCTGTGCCTATGACGTTCACCGGGACGCGTTTTGCCCACAGGCCCGCGGTCAAGCCCTGGCCCTCCTGGATGGCGTAGAGGAAGCTCTGCCCGTCTTCCCAGCGGATGGCGTCGGCCGGGATACGCTGGCTCCCCACGGCATTGTCGTACCGGGGCGAGCACTCCCGGACCGGAACTGTCATCTGCCTTTCAATAAAGCCGGAGAGCAGCGTGCAGTTTATCAGCAAAACGGCGGCCACGACCAGCCCCCGCAAAAAGGCCTTGTTCATGGTATCACCCTACCCCTTCACTTCCGCCAGGGCAATCCCCTGGACCAGCTCCTGGTGGAACCGGAGGAACAGCAGCAGCGGCGGCAGCAGAGAGAGCAGGCAGCACACCAGCTGGGTGGCAGCGTCCTCTGTGCCCACATAGGCAACCGCCACGGACAGGGGATACTGGGCGGGCTCTTTCAGATAGGCCACCGGCTGTTCCACCATGTTCCACGCCTCTAAAAAGGACAGCAGCACCACGCTGGCCACGCCGTTTTTGCTCATGGGCACCAGGACTTTCCACAGAACCCGCACCATGTTGGCGCCGTCCAGCTGGGCTGCCTCCAGGATTTCATCGGGCACTGAGCGGAAGCACTGGGTCATGAGGAAGGTGCCCAGGGGCGCGAACATGGCTGGCAGCACCAAGGCCCACTGGGTATCCAGCAGGCCCAAAGCCCCCAGAATGCGGAAGTTTGGCACCAGCGTCACCTGGAGGGGCAAAACCATCACCACCAGCAGCAGGAAAAACCAGAAGCTCTTCCCGGGGAAGGCATACTTGGCAAAGCCCAGGCCCGCGAACACCGACAGAACCACCTGCCCCGCCACGATGACGGCGCAGAGGAACAGGCTCCTCCAGAAGTTGAGAAGGTACTCCTGGGAGCCCAGGAACACGCGGTAGTAGCCCTCCACCGAAAAGGCGGGCCCTTCCGCGAAAAAGCTGAGAACCAGCACATACACAAAGGGGCCGCCGATAACAACCAACAGCACGGCGGCAACCACTCCCGCAGTCACAGCGCGCAGCTTTTTCATGTGCGTGCCGCCTCCTTCCGCAGCACCCACAGGGCGCAGGCCCCCAGCACCAAGGTCAACACCAAGAACAGCAGCACAGAGGCCACGCTGAGGCGCTGGTAGTTCAGGCTCTCGAAGGAGTTGTTTAAGAAGTGCTGGAGCATGTACACCGACTCGTGGGGGTGTTCCCCGCCCACCAGGAAAATCTCCCGGAAGCACTTGAAGGCGTTGATAAGGGAGAACACAAAGGCGATGAACAGGGCGTACCACATTTGCGGCATGGTGATGTAGCGGAAGGCCTGCCACCGGCCGGCGCCCTCCACCTGGGCCACGGCGTAGTGGTCAGGGGGGATGGCCATCAGCCCTGCCAGGAGCAGCACCACCGCGTAGCCCGTGCTCTTCCACAGGTAGAGGATGAGCATCACCCAAAAGGCCGCCGGAGATTGGAGCCAATCCGCCAAGGGCAGGCCCAGGGTGAGAAGCAGCTGGTTTACCAGCCCTTCTCTGGAAAAGAGCAAATCCACCAGCAGCACCGTGCCCGCCACGGGCATCACATAGGGCAGGAGGAACACCGTGCGCAGCAGCTGGAACCGCCGGGCCTGCCTTTTCAAAAACAGCGCCAGCCCGTAGGACACCAGCAGAATGACAGGCAGCCCTATCCCCAAAAAGCCCATGGTGTTCCCAAAGGCCATGCGGAACATGTCGTTTTGGAACATCCGGCTGTAATTTTCCAGGCCCACAAACAGCTGGCTTTTCCCGGTGCCTTGGGACAGGGAGTCCCACACCACCTGGCCAAAGGGCAGCACGTAAAACAGCAGGAAGCCCAGCAGCAGCGGCCCGGCAAAGAGATAGCCCTTCCACGTCCGTTTCATACGCCTCACTCCGCCAATGTCATTTCCATGGTGGAAACGGTGCGGTCCACCAGTTCTTCCAGGGATTCTTCCGGCCTCTCAAAGTGCCAGGTTTCGTACAGGTTGTAGATGTCCAAATCCAAATCGGAGTAGACCTTGGCGCTGTCGATGCGGTCTAAGGCCCCTTGGAAGGAGGCCAGGGTGCCAGGCAGCAAGCCGCTGTCCTCCGCGTATTGGAGGAGAAGCCTATCTTTTACAGGGATGGCAAGAAAGCCGTTGCCGCCGTAGTCGAACATGGTGCCGTAGTGCATGCCGTTCACCTCAAACCCCTGTTGGGTGACAAGCTCCTCGCTGTACAGCAGCTCGATGAAGTCGAAGGCCTCCTGGGGATGGGCCGCGTTGGCGTTGATGGCGGCGTAGAAAGTCACCGCGGCAGTGACGCCTCCATTCCGGTTGGGCACAGGGAAGAAGGTATATTCTGTATCCTCACTGGAAAGGCCCAACAGACTATACATGCTAATGCCGGTACCAGACTGGTATACCAGCGGGGACTCGGAATACGTCTCGTCCTGCAAATCCACCAGCGCGTCCGCTTGCTCCACCGCTTGCTGCATGGCTTCCCTGGTGACTAACAGGTTTTGCCCCTCGTAATCCACCAAGGGGTCCAGGCAGTCTGGAAATAACCGAAAAGAACCCCAGGCCAACGTGCCCTTAAGGCTTTCCTCATCGCTTTGCAACAGTTCTTCCAAAGAGGTAAAAGTAAAATTGGGGTCGTTTAAATGCGCGGTATCAAAGATGTGGACAGAGAAAGTATACGTCAGCGGCAGAAGAAACCGGCCCCCGCTGGTGACGCCCACATCCATCACGGTTGGATTACAGTTTGCCAAGTCGATGGTTTCGCTGTTTTGCACCATCTCTTCCACATCCAGGAACAGATGGCTGTACATGCTTTTTTCCACGTTGGGAAACAGCGCTTCCGTGGGCTCCATGGTGCTGAGGTCCGTGACGTAGCCAGGAATCGTAGCGTTTAGGATAAAGGCGTCCGGCCCCTCCCCCGCCATGATTTCCGTGCGCAGGCGGGTCAGCTCCGTTTCCCTGTCCTCTGTGTTGTCAGGCAGCACCAAAAACTCATACTCCGTCTCCACCCCTGTGGCCTTCAGGTAGTTTTCCAGTTCGTAGGCGTCCTGTTCAAAGCTGTCCTCAATGCACAACACCACCGGGTCTCCCTCTTGGGCGTTGGAGCTGGCGGAAGCCTCGGAGCCGCTGGTCTCTGGGGGCTGGGGCGTTTCCTGGGGTTGGCAGCCGGCCAGGGTACTCCAGGCAAGCAAACAGACAGTCAGCAGCAAAGCGAGCTTTTTCATAGGACAACCCCCTATTCTATCACACCTCTATGCAAAACATTTTTATAGAAGAAGTATATCATTTTCACAAGTGGATGTCAATGTAATATATAGTATAACTACAAAATCTCCAGGCAAAGACAATGCAACAGTTCGATGCCGCGCAAACACAAGTCACATTATTTTAAGAAAAAGGTGCGATGATTCGGGAGCGATTGATGGAATGAACGCTTCGGAAAGAAGTATCCGGGGAGATTCCCGCGCATTTTTTTACTCGCGCTGAAGGACGTATGCGGTAGTGGGCAAATCACCGGAAAGGGGAAACGCGGTTCTGCCGTTGGCTGCCTCCCCTGGAATCTCCCCAAGTTCATTTCCATACACGTCCAGAGCGGTGAGGGCGGCGTTTCCCGTGACCGTCAGAGAGCCCTCCCAGGTGTCGGCGTACAGCTTGCCTTGGAAAGCGCAGGCGGTGAAGGGCACGCCGGGGAAGAACTCCACAGGGCTTTGGGTGGTTTCATCCATCCCGGTCTCCCCCACGGCGGTGAGAAGAACTTTTTTCGAATCCGCCAGCGGTTTTCCGTCCAGGGAAAGGGCTGAGAGGGAAAGCCGCTGGTTTTCCGCCTGGGCGGTGATGCCCTGGCCCAAGGAAATGGCACCGTTAGGCTGCCCGCTGAAATAGGCGCACTTCTCCCCCTGCATGACAAACTGGGCGTGATCTGGGTCGAACACCAGCTCCCCAGTCTGGGAGACAAGTTTCCCGTCCACAAAGCCGGTACCCTCCGGCAGCACGCCCCACCGATGCAGGGCTTGGGTCAGATAGTGGGCGAAGGCCCGGTAATCTCCGGCGCCGGAAAGGGCTTGGATGTCCGCAAACACCAGGTCCTTGCCCAAGGTCACCCCGGGATGGAGCTTTTCCCCACCCTGTGCGGCAGCGGGTAGGCGGGACTCGTCCGGGAACTGCCGGAAGGCGTCCCGCCAGGGGGACCAGGCATAGGTCACCCCGTGCTTTGCCTGGGACAAGTCGCCGGTGTTGACGAACCCTGCGTTCACCGCCACATCGGCGGAACCAGTGTAGGCCTCGCCGCCGTCTAAAAATACGCTGGCGGTGTTCATCACATAGGGCAGGAAACAGTTGGGCATCATGTGGCCGCTGGGCAAAGTCAGCAGGTCCTCCTGGGTGTAGACGATCTCCGCCGTGGCGCTGGCAGGAGCTACCAGCCCCTTTAGGAACATCTCCGCCATAAATCCCCACTGGCAAATGAGGGAGGGGTCGTTATAGGCGTCGAAGATGTTGCGGATCTCATCGGCGGGCTGGTCATCCCACTTCTCCGAGGTGTGGTGAGCGTAGAGGATCAGCCCGTCCCAGTCGTTTAAACAGGCGTAGGCAGCCATTTGCACAAAGGCGGTGGAATGGAAGGGATAGGCGCCATACTCGTTCCATTCGCTGAGCACAAAGGGCTTTCCGGCAACCACAGCGGTGGCGCCCAGGCTTAACAGGCTGGTGCGGGCCGCTCCGTACCCCTGCTGCATGGTCAGGGGGTTCATGGAGACATATTCCTGCAGTCCCCCAACGATATACGTGTTGTTTTGTACCGGCAGAATGGGATGGTTGAAGTAGGAGTTGTTCTCCATCAGGTCGCCGTCGGTGTGGCCGTACACGTCCGCCGCCCCGCCCAGCAGGTTGCTGGTGGCGATGGGCGCTTTGGCCCCCAGGGCTTTCAGGAAATCCTTCATTTCACGATAGAACCGGCGGTTCAGCTGGATGCCGAACTCCATCGTGTCGGCGTAGCGGGCAGGGCTGTTCTCACCGGCCCAGTCCCCGGTGGGCTCGTTTACCGGCTGGACAAAGCCCCCCTCGGCGATGCGCACGGTGCCCACAGCCGGGTCCTCGTCCTCTCCCAGGGCGCAGACGCCCTCATAAGTCCAGGCCTCCCGGAGCTTTTCCCGGCTGCCGTATTTCGCCAGCAGGAAGTGCCCGAACTTCTCCAGCAGCTCCTTCCGATAGGGGGCCACTCCAGGCAGGTCTTTCACATCCGCCGTACCCTTGATGGCCGAGTCCTCGTTGTTGATCTGGATGGTCATCACCGCTGGGTCGTCCAGCAGCCGGGTGCCGGTGTAGGGGTTCACATGGCACAGCAGCTTTTCGGCGTATTCCTTTTGCAGTTCGATCAGCCGCCGGTTTACCATGGTGTAGCACTTCAGGCAGGAGCCTGGCTCTCCGGGGTAATCCAAGCCGTCCCCCTCCTGGAAGGCCCGGGCTACAATGAGATCGATGTGCAGGTAGATGCCATGCTCCTTGAGCCTGGCCCAGAAATAGTCGAACCGGTCCAACCCATCCGGGTGGAAAGTGCGGGTAGTGCCGCTTTCATAGTCCAGCAAGGGCGCCTCCCGGCAGGAGGACCAGCTGCCCGGCTCGTCCCCGATGGGGGCGTCGGCGGCGTGAAGGCGGATGACATTCACCCCCAGGCTGGCGAAGCGGGCGGCCAGCTTGTCGGCGGTTTCATGGTCTGGCGTGTTGGAGCGGGTGGGCAGGTTGAACCCAATAAACCGGGCCCGTGTGCCGTCCGCGAAATAGAAGTGGCCGTCCTTTACGGTGACGTGGCCGTGCTTGCCCGCCGGGGCGTCCAGCAGGTGGGAGAAATCCAAAGCTCCCACGTTGGGGGTGGCTTTGTCAATGGCGATATGCTGTTTCATGTGTGATCTCCTTTCAGCGGTGTTTCCGTGCGGCCTTGGCCGCGGCTTTGGCTTCCTTTTTCGCTTGTCTATCCAAATACTTCTGGTTTTCCGTGTCAAAGTCCAGGCCCTTTCGCTGGCAGAGGGCTTTCAGGTCGGCGATGCGGTCGGCCTCGTGTTGGGCGGCCAATGCCTCCCGTTCCCGGCGTTCCAGCTCCTCCGGTTCGATCCACTCTCTGCCTTGGGCCAGGACAGCCTCTTTTTTCCGCCGCTGCAGTTCGCTGTTGATTTGAGGCATCTTTTTCTCCACATCCACAAAGGGAAGCAAAATCAGATAGGCCGTGGCGCAGATGAGGTCGAACAAGTAGAAGGCCAGCACCATGAATTGCTGCACATCGGCTCCAGGCGCCACGCCCTGGGCGTCCACAAAGCCCATCTTCAGAATGGTGGACTCATACCCGCCGGCAAAGGGGGCGTAGATCACCGTCTGTACCGCCCCGATGATGGCCACCCCCAACAGCCCTTCCAGCCGTAGGTGGGAGCGGAACTCCACACTGTCAAAGGCAAAGCACAACAGGGTAGCGAACACGTAGTTGTTGGGGATCAGACCGCCCTGGCGCAGGAACCCTGCGGCGATGGCAATGGGAAGGTTGGAGGGGAACAGCAGCCCCAAAATGCTCCCCGCCAGGATGCAGGCGTACCCGATGTAGGTGAAGTTCCGGATGCCGATCTTCCGGGCGACGGGATAGGCGAAGATGGCCCCCAGCCCCAGGGGGATGCCGGTGGCGATCTGATAGATGGTGAACATCATGGGGTCGTCCGCGCCGCCCAGCAGGAACTTCACATAGAAGTACTGGACGTTGCCGCCCTTGAAGTTGTCCACGATGCCGGTAAAGGTGGCCAGCACCGTTAAAATAACGTAATACTTGTTGGAGAGCAAAGCTCGGATCTGGTCCCGAAGAGGGACGCTGTTCTCTTTGGCAAGGCCCACCTCCACCGCCATGTCTTCCGTAATCCGCTCCCGGGTGTAGAAATACTCCAACAGCAGCAGGGGGATGGCGGCGATGCTCAAGCACAGCATAAGGACGGGGTAGCCGTTAATGTCCTTTTCCAGCCACATGGGCAGCAGCACCATGTTGATGACCATGCCGATGACCACGCCGGAGAGCAGCGTCCAGGACATCTGCCGGATAAACTGCACCTGGGTCTTCTCTTTCGGATCCCGAGTGGTAAGAGAGCAGATGTTGCTGCGGAACAGGTAGAAAAAAGACGACCCCACCGTGTTGTAGCAGATAAGTAAAAAGAAGAAGTAGTACCAATAGGAGCCGCCCAGGTCATTCCCCGGGAACAGGAAGATGAAGCACCCGATGGCGATGGTGACAAAGCCAAAAATCAGGTGCCAGGGACGAAAGCGCCCTTGCCTGGATTGGGTGTGCTGAATAAGCCATCCCACAAACAGGCCCCAAACCACCGCCAGGATCTTCGTGACGGTCATCACCACTTCATACTGGTGGCCCATCACCCGCACCATCTCCAGGTTTTCCACGCCGTAGATGGCGCCGGTCTGCTGGGTGAAGAACTTTTCCACCAAAGCGGCGATGGTGTTCACCACAAAGATGAGTCCCAGAGGCCCTACTAGGTGGCCCAGGATTTCCTCCTTTTTTGATAGGGTACGGGATTGTACCCGTGAATCCATGAAGGGCTTTTCAAACAGGCCGTGGCTGAGCAGCTTGCTTGTTCTTGTCATAGCGTCTTTCCTCCTCTTCTCAGCTGCGTTTTCTTCATTATAAGAGGCGAAGCTTGAAAAGTATTTCAAGTGAGGCTATAATTTTATAAATTTGGATAAGGGAGGCGCATAATTTGGAACTGGATCTGTTTTGCCAGCTGTTCTACGCCAGTCACTACATCCCCATGGCCCTGCTGCATAAGGGGGAGATTCAAAAAAGCTATGTCAGCATAGAGCGGCCCTTACCCCTCTATGGGAAAATTCTTGAGCAGGCAAGGGGGTTCTCCGGGGCGTGCCAAGTAGTCTCCACGGAGGAGCTGGGCCTTTATGGATTGGTAGAGGCAGGGGCGCAGACACTACTGCTGGGCCCGGTATTCAGCCAGCCTGTAACGGAGAAGATGGTCTCCATCTTTGCCAGGCAGAACGGCATTGGCAACCGGGACTGGTCTGTCCTCTACTGGCTGCTGGCTGGGGTACCCCGATACACCTACAATCAGTTTTATAACCTGCTGCGGTTTCTGGACCTCACCCTAAACGGACGAAACCCTGAGGAAACCGACGCCATCGTACAGGAGGCTTCAGCGGTTTCCCAGCCAGATTCCGTAAAAGCCCGGCAGGCAATGCGGAGCCCCTGGGAGGAACGCCGGCATGAAACGTTCCAAGTGGAGAATATGATTCTCGCCACCGTGCGGGACGGGGACGTGGACGCCTTGAAAAAACTGTTGGATACCTTGGGGAAGGTTGGCAACTTACGGGAAGGTAAAGTTGCGGACACCCCATTGCGCCAAGCCAAGAATATCTTTCTGGGGCTGGTGTCCCTGGTGGGCAAAACGGCGGCCATCCCTGGTGGGATGGATGACGAAGAAGCCTATACCCTCATCGACCTGTACGCACAGGAGTGTGAACAGGCCCCCACAGTGGAGGCGGTAAAGCTGCTGCAATACAATATGCTGCTGGATTTCACCCAGCGGGTGGCCAGGGAAAAACTGCCTCCTCATCTCTCTCCGGAAATTACGCAGTGCGTGCAATTCTTGCGGGGCCACTTATTCGGAACAGTCGGCATCGACGAGGCCGCCGGATGGGTGGGAAAAAGCAGGGCCTGGCTTACGAGGAAGTTCAAGGAGGAGATGGGGCAGAGTTTTGGGGAGTTTCAATCCTACCTGCGAACCCAGGAGGCCAAACGCCTGCTGCGGTACACGGACATCAGTCTCAGCGAGATCGCGGGGATGCTTGGATTTTCCAGCCAAGCGTACTTCCACTCATTTTTCAAGAAAGCAGTGGGCATGACGCCCTCAGAGTTTCGGAAACAGTAAAGCGAAGAAAAGGTGAAGGGAGGGTTGGACACGCTGCTCTTCGTCAATCTAAAAACGAGTAGACCCAAAACGCTGGAAAACCGACTCTAAACTTGCAAAAAACACAGTTTTATGTATAATAAAATTAGTTTAACCTTACAAATCGTGAAGAGGGGGATGCCCGATGAACCTTCACCTGAATCCATATCTGGCCGCAAAAACGGATCCGCAAAATGCGAACCTTTGGCTTCCCCTGTGGATACACAGCCGGGATACAGCGGAAGTGATGCGGCGCCTGGCGATGCATTGGCTTTCCGATGGAGCTCGGGCAGCTTTAGAGTTGGAAGAAGCGACCCTTTCGAAAACAGCGTATTTTTTGGGAGCTGTCCATGATATTGGAAAGGCAACTGTCTTATTTCAAAGCACCATCACGCAGCGCTTGCCAGAGGCGCGGGACCGTTTAGCCAGGCGCTGCGTTCTCCCGGATAGTTTTCTCTATCCCCGAGTGACGCCGCACGCCAGAGCGAGCGAGGCGATCTTGCTGCAGCTTGGCTGCCCAAAAGGAATTGCTTCCATAGTGGGCGCGCACCACGGGAAACCCCAAGAGAACAGCAGCGAGTATATCGACGAGAATATAGAGTCGTATAAAAACAACTACTACGGAAAAGGAGAAAAAGACCTTTGGTTTTCCCTCTGGAAACAGATGGTGGAGCAGCATTTGCGGGCCGCAGGGTTTGCCTCCCTAGAAGACCTGCCTGTTTTATCCATTCCGCAAGAGCTTTTGCTGACAGGAATGCTCATTATGGCGGACTGGATTGCCTCCAATACCAGCTTTTTCCCCTTGCTTTCGGTGGAGGATTTGGGCAGTGAAGCCCTTTATCCAAAGCGTTTCGTGAGCGGATGGAAGCGGATTCACTTGCCGGATCCCTGGCAAACGCCCTCTTACATCCCCATGGATAAGGATTCCTTCCAAAATCGCTTTGGCTTTTCTCCCAATGAGGTGCAGCAGGCTGTACTAGATGTGGCAGCCTCTATGGAGACACCAGGCCTTCTGATTTTAGAAGCACAAATGGGTGTGGGCAAGACGGAGGCCGCTTTGGCTGCGGCAGAAACCTTTGCTGCAAAATGGGGAGCGGGCGGTCTTTTCTTCGGGCTGCCTACCCAGGCCACTGCCAACGGCATCTTCGGGCGGTTGACCGCCTGGGCGCAGACCCAGTCGGAGGATACTGTGCACTCCATCCGATTGGCCCACGGCATGGCGGAGCTAAACGAGGACTATCGGGAACTTTTTCCTGGAAGGGCGCTGGTCGAGAAAGATATTCCCGAAGAGGGGGTCTATGTGCACCCTTGGTTTCAAGGCCACAAGCAGGCGTTGCTGGCTGATTTTGTCATTGGCACAGTAGATCAATTGCTGCTGGTCGCGTTGAAGCAGCGACACCTGATGCTGCGCCATCTGGGCGTGGCTGGTAAAGTCGTTGTCATTGATGAGGTCCATGCCTGCGATGCTTATATGGATACATATCTTGACAGAGCCCTGTCTTGGCTGGGCCGCTATCATGTGCCGGTAATCTTGCTCTCTGCCACATTGCCCGCCCAGCGCCGGGGTGAACTGGTGGCGGCTTATTTGGGCGCGAAAACTGTGGAGCGTGAACTTTTCTCCAACCGGGGCTATCCTTTACTCACCTGGGCCTCAGGAACCGCTGTCCAACAGCGGGTGGTAGCGCTCTCAACCAAGCAGCGCCAAGTTGCCCTGCATACCGCCACGGAGGATGCGCTCCCGCACTTGCTGGAAGATGCCCTTGCGGAAGGCGGCTGCGCAGGAATCATCGTCAACACGGTGAAAAAGGCGCAGACCCTCGCAAGGCAGCTTCAAGAAAGGATGAAAGATTTTCAAGTGTTTCTGTTCCACGCCCAGTTTCTCATGCCGGACCGCGCAGAGAGGGAGCGGATTTTGTTAGAACGGTTGGGAAAACGCTCCACTGCGGCGGAGCGGGACAAGCTTATCGTAGTGGGGACCCAGGTGTTGGAGCAGTCGCTGGACATTGACTTTGACCTTTTGGTAACCGAGCTCTGTCCCATGGATCTGCTCCTGCAGAGAATCGGGCGAGAACACCGTCATCCCAGCCATGATCCCCAGCGCCCTCCCCGGTTGCGAGAGGCCAGGTGTATTGTCTTGACAGCGGAGGACGGTTTTGATGAAGGCAGCAAAGCCGTATATGGGGAATGGCTTTTGTGGCGAACCCAGAGGCTGCTTCCTTCTGTGGTCCGTCTTCCAGAGGATATATCTACCTTAGTGCAAAACACCTACGGCTGGGGGGAACAAGATGTGCTTTCGGGAACAGAGGAGAGCAAACATGCGTGGGAACTCTACCAGCTGGAGGAAAAGTCCAAGCAAGAGAGGGCTGGCCAATTTACCATTTTGCCTCCTAGAAAACGCAAGACCCTCTCCAGACCGGAGGTGCTGGATGATTGGATGAAGGATGTGGGCGCCCATTCAGAAACACAGGCGCGGGCTGCCGTGCGGGATGGAGACCCCTCCATCGAGGTATTGGTCATGATGCGGTACAGAGATGGCAGCGTGCGGTTTCTTCCGTGGCAAGAGGGTGGAGCCTCTGTTCCAACGGACAGGCTGCCCTCCCAGGAAGAAAGCCGCGCCATTGCCCGGCAGCGTCTGCGGCTGCCCGGATATTTCAGCCGCCGCTGGACCATTGACGGTGTTATTGCGGAACTGGAAGAGCAAAACCGCCGTTTTTTAGCCCAGTGGCAGCAGGCGCCTATGCTCAATGGAGAACTTGCCTTGTTACTGGACGAGACGTTCTCCGCCAACTTAGCGGGAACCAAAATTGTCTACGACAAGGAGCGCGGTTTGACCTATGGAAAGGAGGAGAACTGTGAAGAAGATAGAGTTTAATTTGTTGGAGGAACCGTGGATTCGGGTGCGCACACCGGATTGCGCGCTACAGGAAGTTTCTCTCACAGACGCGTTGCTTCACGCTCACGAGTATGCCGGCTTGGCTGGAGAGCTGCCCACCCAGGACGTGGCGGTTTTGCGCTTGCTTCTGGCAGTGCTGCAAACCATCTTTTACCGAGTGGATTTGGAAGGCTCCCCTTCTCCCCTAACAGATGAGGAGGATGCTCTCGACCGTTGGGGCCAGCTGTGGGAAGAAAAGCGGCTGCCCGAAAAGCCCATCCTGGATTACTTGACAGCCTGGCGGGAACGGTTCTGGCTGTTTCATCCAGAGCGGCCTTTTTATCAGGTGCTAGAGGCCCAGATTGGAACGGAGTATGGCGCCAAGAAGCTTAACGGAGAGGTTTCCGAAAGTGAAAACAAATACCGGCTGTTTCAGTCCTATGGTGGAACAGAAAAAGATTCCCTCACCTACGGTCAAGCCGCCAGATGGCTTCTCTATCTCAATGGTTTTGACGACACCTCTGCCAAACCAAAAGGAAAGGGTCTCCCCTCTGTTGGGGCCGGCTGGTTGGGTAAGATTGGACTGTTCCTAGCCCGCGGAAATACCCTGGCTGAGACGCTTTTGTTAAACCTGGTTTTGCTAAAAGATGGCCAAGAGCTGTGGGCGCCTCCTTGCCCGTATTGGGAGCTGGATCAGCCCCGCAGTGGGGAACGGACCGAGATTCCCCTCCCGGACAACCAAGCCGCCTTGCTAACCTTGCAATCCCGCAGGATTTTTCTCCATCGAGAGGAAGGCAGAGTTACAGGTTACCGGCTTTTGGGAGGAGACTTTTTTGAACGAGAAAACTCTTTTTGTGAGCAGATGACCATTTGGCGCAAATCCCAAGAGAAGAGGAATGCCCCCCTGGTCTATCTCCCACTGCGGCATGACCCAGCGAAACAACTGTGGCGGGAATTTCCCTCTGCTTTCGCTGTGGAATCCAGTACCCACACGCCTGGTGTCGTCCGATGGATTGCAGCTCTGAGAGACTACATGGACAGACATCTTTTCATTCAATTTGAATCTGTGGGCGCTGCCTATGGCGATAAGGACTTTTTTGTCAACGACACTTTTACGGATACATTGACCTTTCATCGCGCGGTGTTGGATACTGCGAATGCAGAAGCCCGTAGAAAAATTACGCAAGAAGTCCTTTTCTGCGAAGAAATCGCCGAAGCGGTGGGCGACCTTGCCAAAGAGGTTGCTAAGTCTGCTGGCGGGCAAGGTGTGCCGGAAACGGCCAGGGCGCGTTTCTATTTTGCGATCGACCAGCCCTTCCGCCGTTGGCTTGCCAGTCTGGACCCAGAGGAAGACATGGACGAAGCGGTGCTCTCTTGGCGCAGCCAGGCCAAAGGGATCGCCCGTCAAGTGGGGAAGGCCCTTGTAGAGGAGGCGGGCCTAAGCGCTTTAGTTGGCCGGTGTGAAAAAATCAAAAAGGGAAACAAGGAAATAAAGCTGTATCATGCAGCGCCAAAAGCTTTCAATCATTTCTTGTGGGAGCTGAAAAAAATCTACGAAGAAAAAGGAGGGAACAAAGTATGATCGCAAAGCAAATTGCCGGTTTGGTGGAACGCCGCATCCGGCAGATACAGGGCCTGCCAGAACATCCCCGCCGGGCAGCCTTGGCCAATCTCCGCCGTGGCATAGGCCGGGCGCCAGGCGAACTGCCCGAACTGTGGGGGAGTTTTCTTCAAGAGATGCCCCCGGAGTTTTTCAGCCGCAATGGCAACCCCACCGCAGCCGAGTGGGCAATCTACTTGGCGCTGACCCTCTTCGCATTGCATCAGCAAAGCCAGGAGAAGTCCATGTGCGCAGACGGCGCCGGAATTGGTAAAGCGGTGCGGCAGCTGGCAAACAAACAAAGGGAAGACCCGCAGGACAGCGGCGCCTTTAAGCGCTTCAGCGCCCTGCTTACGTCCGACAGCGTCGAAGAAGTTTCCCATCACCTGCGAGGATTGATTCAACTCCTCCGAGGAGAGGGCCTGCCTTTAGACTATCCCCAATTGGCCGTTGATCTATTTGAACTGCAATTTCCCGATAGTGCCCCACAGGTGAAGCTGCGATGGGGCCAGGATTACTTCTATCAACCCAACGAAACCCAGGAGCCACAAGAAAAGGAGGATTCCCATGAATAAGCGTCTCTATGTAGATCTCCATGTATTGCAGACCGTACCCCCCAGCTGTGTCAATCGGGATGATACGGGAAGTCCGAAAACCGCAGTGTACGGTGGGGTTCGGAGAGCTAGAGTTTCTTCCCAAGCGTGGAAACGCGCCATGCGAACCATGTTTCGTGAGGAGTTGTTAAACCCGGAGCAGGTGGGAGAGCGCACGAAAAAGGTTCTGCAGATTCTCACGGAAGAAATACAGCGGACCGCGCCTGAACAAGAGGCGGAAAAGCTGGCAAAAAAGGCCATGGAATATGCGGGTCTAACCCCTTCGAAAAAGAATGGAAATGACTTGGATGCCCTGTTCTTCCTCAGCCATTTCCAGGCCAAAGCATTGGCCAACTTAATTGTGGAAGGTTCCTCCGACAAAAAAGCGTACCATGACGCGCTGGAAAAAGCCCCCTCTATGGATATGGCCTTATTTGGGCGCATGGTAGCCAGCGACCCCTCGCTGAATTATGACGCCTCAGCCCAGGTCGCCCACAGCATCTCTACCCACCGGGTGCAAAACGAATATGATTATTTCACCGCCGTGGATGACTGCGCCCCCGAGGATAACGCTGGTGCTGGCCACCTGGGCACTGTGGAATACAATTCTTCTACCTTGTACCGCTACGCTACGGTGAACTTGCTGGAGCTGGCAGGGTATCTGGGAAAAGAAGATGCTGTCAAAGCGGTTGAGGCATTCACAGAAGCTTTTATTCGCTCCATGCCCACAGGCAAACAAAACACCTTTGCCAACCGCACCTTGCCAGATGCGGTATATGTAACGTTGCGGAACGACCAGCCTGTCAACCTGTGTGGAGCATTTGAGCAAGCGGTCCCCTCCACGGTCAATGGGTACGTAGAAGCTTCCAAACAGCGGTTTGTTTCCTATGCGGAACAAGTTTATGCGGACTATACTGGTAAACCTCAAATTGCTTTCACCGTAGGAAAAGGCTGGGAGAGCTTAGCTTCTCCCATGCCTTTGCAGGCCATGCTGGCTGCATTGTCCAAGGCGGTGTCTCAGCAGCTGGACGCAGGCGAGGTGTCCTGATGGCTACCCTGTTGTTGCGCTTGGCCGCGCCCTTGCAGTCCTGGGGGGTAGACTCCAAATTTGAAACCAGAAAAACCAACCGGGAACCAACCAAAAGCGGCGTGGTAGGTCTTTTGGCGGCGGCTCTGGGAATCGGACGGGAGGAACCGGAAAAGTTGAGCCCCCTCAATCAACTGCGCTTTGGGGTGCGGGTAGACCAAGAGGGAGAATTTTTGGTGGACTACCACGCCGCCCGAAAAGAGGAGAAAAACCGCAGGGGAGAGAAACAAAAAGTGATCCCTTATATTACCTATCGCCACTACCTGTCAGACGCTATTTTTCTGGTAGGGCTGGAAAGCCAGGAGGAGGCTGTTCTGCAAGATCTGGTTCAGGCTCTTCACCATCCTGTGTTCCCGCTGTTTTTAGGGCGCCGCTCCTGCCCTCCCACCATGCCTTTGTGCTTGGGTATCCGGCAGAAAGATTTAAAAACCGCCCTGGCAGAGGAGCCCTTGTTGGTGCCAGCGTGGCGAAAACCGGTTCCTGGAGCAAGAAGAATGGTGCTGGATGCAGCCCCTGGGGAACCGGGCGCAGTGCCCCAACGAGACCTGCCCTTGTCTTTCAGCCAAACGCACCGGCAGTTTGGGTATCGTTTAGCGCGGGAGGACGAGGCGGTGAAACGGCTCTCCACGGAGCATGACGCTTTTGCGGAACTGTGAGGTGATTCCATGTTTTTATCAAGAGTTTCCTTGGATCTTCACAAGAGAGCAACCATGATTGCGCTGGCAAATCCGCAGCGGTTTCACGGAGCCGTGGAACAAGCATTTCCTGGGGAACGCCGCCGCCGGCTATGGCGGCTGGACCCACTGGGGGAAAAACTGTATTTGCTGATTCTCAGCGAGGATGCGCCCGATTTGTCCGATATCGTAGAACAATTCGGGTCAGGGGAGCCGGGGGAAACCAAATCCTACGATCCCCTGCTGGAACGGATCGTAACGGGCAGCGTTTGGCACTTCCGACTGGCAGCCAATCCTACCACCAGTAAAGTTCCTTCTTCCGGCCCTTTGGAGCGAGGCAAAGTACAGGCCCACATCACGCCGGAGTTTCAAGAAGCGTGGCTTCGGGCGCGTGCGGAAAAGCACGGATTCCACCTGAAAAGCCTACAAGTGACAGGATCTCGGTGGCTTCGGTTTCGAAAGGGACAGCAAAGGCGGCTTGTCACATTGCTCTCAGCAGTGTATGAGGGCGTTTTGGAGGTGACAGACCCCGTTCTTTTCCGCCAGGTTCTCACGGAAGGAATTGGTCGGGGCAAAGCCTATGGGCAAGGTCTTCTAACGGTGACAAGGGGAGGAGCTGCCCATGGGTGAGATACCTGGTATCATTCGTCCGGAGCTTCAGGCACTGCCACAAATCAAGGACCGAATGACTTTTCTCTATTTAGAACACTGCACCTTGGGAAGGCAGGATGGAGCGATCACCGTGACAGACGAACAAGGGATTGTGCACATTCCTGCCGCTGCCATTACAGTTTTACTTCTAGGGCCTGGTACCCGTGTGACCCACCGTGCCATGGAGCTTATGGGGGACACAGGGGTTGGTGTTGTGTGGGTGGGAGAACACGGGGTGAGGTATTACGCCCACGGTCGTCCTCTCACTACCAGGGCAGGCTTGCTCCAGCGCCAGGCGGAGTTGGTGAGCAATACCCGCAAGCATTTAAACGTAGTGCGCAAGATGTACCAACTGCGTTTTCCAGACGAGGACGTGGCTGGGTTGACGATGCAGCAGCTGCGCGGCCGAGAGGGAAGCCGCGTACGGAAAGCCTATCGGGCAGCTTCTCAAAAAACCGGTGTTCCTTGGAATGGGCGGGAGTACCAGCCGGAGGATTTTTCTGCCAGCGACAAAGTGAACCAAGCCCTTTCTGCCGGCCACGCCTGCCTTTACGGATTGGCCTATGCTGTCATTGTCTCTCTAGGTTGTTCCCCAGGATTGGGGTTTGTCCACGTAGGGCACGACCGGTCGTTTGTCTACGATATTGCAGACCTTTATAAAGCGGAAATTACCATACCCATTGCTTTTGAGGTTGCGGCAGAAGACCCGGAAGATCTGCCCTCTGTTATCAGGCGGCGAGTTCGGGACGCGATGGTATCCCAACACATTTTAGAGCGCATGGTGCATGACATCCGGTTCTTGCTGCTTCCAGAAGAAGAGATGGACAGCGCGGAAGAGACCGTCTACCTTTGGGACAACCAACAGGGAACTGTAAAAAATGGCAGGAACTATGCCGAAGGAAAGGAGGGAGTGGCGCCATCGTTGTAATCACTATGACGGATTGCCCTCCCAGGCTTCGGGGGGATCTGTCCAAATGGCTGCAAGAGATCAATACCGGGGTATATGTGGGCAACGTCAACTCTCGGGTGAGGGATGCTATTTGGGAGAGAGTGTGTGAGAACTTGAACCATGGCCGCGCTACCATGGTGTTCTCCGCGAATAACGAGCAGCGAATGGATTTTCGCGTATACAACACTTCTTGGAAACCCGTAGACTATGAAGGGATCCAATTGATCCGCCGACCACTTCCTTCTTCCGTGACGGAGGAAACGCTAAAACCAGGTTTTAGTAAAGCGGCAAAACGTCAGATGGTAGACCGCAAACGTCGGGCTGCCGAAAAGCGAGACGGGTCCTTTGTGCTGATTGACTTGGAAACAACGGGGCTTTCTCCTACGCAGGATAAAATTTTGGAGTTCGGAGCGATTCGGGTAAGAGAAAGTCAAAAGATAGATGACTTTTCCAGGTTAGTTTGCCAAGAGAAGGGGGTTCCCAAAAAGATCACCGCACTCACTGGCATTGACGAGGCTTTGGTGGCACGGGAAGGTCAACCCTTGAAAGATGTGTTGACGGACTTTTTGCATTTCGTGGGAGAAGATCTCCTAGTGGGGTATAACCTGACCTTTGATATGAGATTTCTGCAAGAAGCGTGCCGGGTCTGTGGAATCCATCCTCCTACCAATCGTTGTTTAGACTTGTTGCATCTGGCTCGAAGGAACGTGTTGGATGTTCCAGACTTTACGTTAACCACGTTGGCAGCTCGGTTTTCGCTGGACATTCCAGCGCCTCACAGGGCGCTAAATGATTGCCAAATTCTTTTTTCTCTCTATGAGAAACTAAAGGAAAATGACTCTTTCCCCTGAAAACAATGGCTTAAAATAGGGATCCGTTTAGTCTTTTCCCCGCGCGTGCGGGGGTGATCCCACCGTGATTGCCACGCCTGTGGAGAACATCGACTTTTCCCCGCGCGTGCGGGGGTGATCCTATGGCATTACATCCGGCTCTTCCACAATCAAGCTTTTCCCCGCGCGTGCGGGGGTGATCCCGCATATCAGCCGGAGGGAGAGGAGGAACCCTGCTTTTCCCCGCGCGTGCG
>OLRD01000963.1_pt1 | contig 19557 bp, 8 predicted proteins | sample 1672051 | NCBI WGS metagenome assembly OLRD01 (sample SAMEA3136640, study PRJEB25190) | human gut metagenome | biome: human gut; feature: human-associated habitat; material: faeces | place: Austria | collected 2013 | reverse complement strand
CCGGAACCGGCGACCCGGCCCCGACCATCGGGGCCTACCAAACATGGTAATGGGCTTATCTCTTCGCCTGAGTGATCTGGTAGGCGGCGAAGAGGATGGCGAGCCAAATCACGCCGGCGATGACGGCGACGCGGTAGCTGGCGGAGAAGCACATCAGCACCACGACCAGTGCCAAGAACGCCAACACCACCCACGGGGTCACCTTAGCGAACGGCAGCTTGAAGTGAATCGCGTCGAGCGCTTCCTTGCCGGACTTGCCGGCCAGTTCGGAATCCTCGGGAGCGCCGCCCGCGGCGACCACCTTACGGAACTTCATTTCGGTGAACATGATCATCGTCCAGTTGATGATGCCGGCGATGGTGGCAATCGACATCAGATAGTTGAACGCGAACTCAGGCCACACGAACACCACGACCACGGCGATGGCGGTGATCACGGCGGACGTCAGCACGCCGGCCACCGGCACGCCCTTAGCGTTGAGCTTGCCCAGATACGCGGGTGCATTGCCTTGTTTGGCCAGCGAATACAGCATGCGGGAGTTGGCGTACAGGCCGGAGTTGTAGACGCTCATCACAGCGGTCAGGCACACGAAGTTGAGGATGCCGGCGGCCGCGTGGATGCCCACGGAATCGAAGATTTGCACGAACGGGCTGGGAACATCGTCTCCGCCGATGGTGTTCCACGGTATTACGGCCATGATTACGCCGAGCGCGCCAATGTAGAACACGAGAATTCGCCAGATAATGTCATTGGTGGCGCGGGGAATCGTACGACGAGGGTCCTCGGTTTCGCCGGCGGTGATGCCGATGAGCTCGGTGCCGCCGAAGCTGAACATCACCACGACAAGCGCCATCAACAGGCCGGTCCAGGTGCCGTCCTTAGTCTGCTCCATGAGACCGTTCGGGAAGAAGCCCCCTTCCAAGGTGAACCAGTTGGCAAAGCTCGCTTTGATGCCGGATGCGGTGGGCAGAGCGAAGATGATGACGGCCAGGCCGCCGACGATCATGGCGATCACGGCCACAATCTTGATAATGGCGAACCAGAACTCGAACTCACCGAACTTGGAGACGCCCAGCAGGTTGGCGGCGCAGATGATCACCAAGAACACGGCCGCCGACACCCATGTCGGAATCGCCGGGAACCAGTAGTTTACGAATTTGCCCACCACGGACAGCTCAACCATCGAGACGAGGATGTAGTTGAACCAGTAGTTCCAACCGGAGATGAAGCCGGCGCGCTTGGACCAGTAGCGAGTGGCGTAGTAGCTGAACGCGCCCGCCTTCGGATCCTCAACGGACATTTCGCTCAGCGCGCGCACGATCATGAAGATTGCGAAGCCGCCAACCAAGTAGGCGAGCAGAATCGAGGGGCCGGCCAGCGCGATGGATTCGCTGGAACCATAGAACAGGCCGGTTCCGATGGCGCCGCCCAGTGCAATCAGCTGGATATGACGGTTCTTCAGTGACTTGCGCAGCGTGGCCGGCACCGGCACGTCGTCGGTTTCGCGCGGCTTCTTAGGCGCATCAGCAGTACTCATTGTGCCCTTCTCTCACATTTCTTGGGTTTTGGCGCACGCGGGGCTTGCCGCGATGCGCAACGTTCGTTATTCTATGCCGCCGTATCGTCTCAGAAATGGTCAATCGTCTATTTGTGCGCTATCGCAAGCGCGGGCGTGGGCGCGGCCGGTGAGCAGGCGAAGCTATAGCGAGCGATGCTTATGAAACCGCACGCTTCACTGAGTTCACTGAATTCACCGTGTTCACTGCGTGGCAGGCATACACATGGTGAAGATGGTGTGGGACACCGATTCGGGAGAGGCCGCGAGATCGGTGGCGAGCCAATATTGCAAAAGCCCAATGCTGCCGGACACGGCGAATCGCATACGCATCTGCGCCTCGGCTGGGTAACCCGCCGAAGATTGCAACTGTTCGCCTACGCCGCGCTGGCTGTAAATCAATCCCAGCAGCTGCTGTTGGAAGCCGATATCTGCTTTCGGGCTCATCAATACCTGCAGATGCTTGCGATTGTCGGCGATGTATTGGCAGATACGTTCGATGACGTGCTCGATGCCGGCTGAATCAGGCTGCGCGAGCAACTGGTCGAGCGCGGCAGTAACCCAGGCCATGGTCTCGTCTTCGATATCGTGCAGTAGATCTTCAATGCTTGTGTAATGCGCATAGAACGTGGAACGGTTCACGTCCGCCCGCTCGCACAATGCCTTGACGGTGATGGACCCAAGCGGCTGGTCCTGCAGCAGCTCGACGAGCGCGTCTTGCATGGCGAGCCGTGTGTATCGGGTGCGGCGGCTTTCCGTCAATTCTTTGGCCATGGCCTTCTCCCCAAATTCCGACAACCCACAATCCAACTGTTGGTTGCAGAACCGACACAGTGTTGTTTTACTTGAGTATAGCAGGAAGTTTTGGCGGGGCCTATGGGGCTAGGTGGCTGCCACGAGCGCGTTGGAGGTGTGCGATGGCGTATATCGAATTCGACCATGTGGTCAAGGAATATCCTTCTGGCAGCAGTGTGATTCGCGCGCTCGACGAGGCCAGCTTCACCGCCGAACAAGGCGAATTAAGCGTGATTCTGGGGCAGTCCGGTGCCGGCAAAACCACGGCATTGAACATTCTGGGCGGCATGGATACCGCCACAACCGGCCGCGTAGTGGTCGGCGGACGCGATATTACGGGTCTGCGGAAAAAGGAACTGGTGACCTACCGGCGCAACGATATCGGCTTCGTCTTCCAGTTCTACAATCTGGTGCCTAACCTTACCGCGCTCGAAAACGTGGAGCTCGCCTCGCAAATCTGCCCTGACCATTTCGATCCAGGGGAAACGCTGCGCAAAGTCGGACTGGGGGAGAGGATGGACAACTTCCCCGCGCAACTGTCCGGCGGCGAACAACAGCGTGTATCCATCGCCCGCGCGATTGCCAAAAAGCCGAAGCTGTTGTTGTGCGATGAGCCGACCGGTGCGCTCGATTACGAGACCGGCAAGGAAGTGTTGCAGTTGCTGCAGGATATTTGCCAAACACAAGGCATGACCGTAATGATCATCACGCATAATTCCGCGCTTGCACCGATGGCTCACAAAGTGATTCGCTTCCGCTCCGGCAAGGTGACCAGCGAGGAGGTCAACGCAACGCCGCGGCCCATCGTCGATATCGAATGGTAGGTGATTGGCGATGCTCACTGCAAGACACTCTGTGAAACGCCCCGTGAAACAAGCGAGGCGATTCGTGAAACAACCTGTGAAACATTCTGTGAAACGGCGGAACCTCGACGATAGCGGCGGTCGAGGAGCGGGCGTTTCTGCGGTATTTGCCAAAGATACGTTGCGTTGCTGGCTGCGCAGCTGGAAGAGGTTCGTCTCGATCGCCGTCATTACGCTGCTTGGCGTGGCCGTGCTGACCGGCATCTACGCCGGATGCCGCGATGCTTTTCTGGCGGCCGGTCGTTTTTACGATCAGCAGGGACTGCATGACCTGCAGGTGCTATCCACATACGGCCTGACCGATGATGATGCGGCGGCACTGCGCCGAATCGACGGTGTGCAAACCGTGCAGCCCGAACGTTCTCAGACGGTGACCACGTTGGTGGACGGCACCAAGAAAACCGTGACCATGCAGGAAATCGGTACCGAAGGGCTTGATCAGCCGTACCTGCAACAAGGCAAACTGCCGAACAAGGCCGGCGAAGTGGCGGTGACTCAGCAGTTCCTGAACGATAGCGGACTCAAGATTGGCGGCACCATTACTGTGACGCCACAAGACACCTCTTCATCCGTCATATCGGTAGCGGCCACGGAGACTGACGATTCCAATAATGATTCCAATGACGATTCCAATAATGCCGATACGGTAGGTGTCGCCGCCAATGCCTCGGCATCCGATGCGAAGTCCGCCGCCAATACGGACGCCGACGCCGAGCAATCCCCGCAGTTCCCCACGAAACTCACCATCACCGGCGTCGTACTTGACCCGCGCGACCTCAACAATCCAGACGGCTATTCGGGCATGACCTCCTTCCGGTCCACCTCATCCGAGGACTATACGTTCTTTGCACCCAGCGACGGCGTGACCGGCAATATATACACTGCGATATCGGTTGCCGTCACTGGTGCGTCCGATTTTGACACGTTTTCCGATGCCTACGATGAAGCCGTCAAAACCGTGGCCGACCGTATCGAACATCAGATACAGACCACACGCCAGAAAGCCCGTCGTCAACAGATCGTCTCCAGCGCGCAGCGCAAACTGGACGATGCCCAAGACGAGGCCAACGAGCAGCTGGACGAAGCCCAGAAGCAGATCGACGACAACTGGGCCGAGCTGGAAGCCAACGAAACGACATTGCAAGATAGCCGTACCGAATTGGAGAACAACAGGACAACCATTACCGATGGCGAACGGCAGCTCGCCGATGGACGTGCGCAGATTGCATCGGCCCGTCAACAGATCGCGCAAGGTCGCCAGCAGATAGCCGAAGCGCGCACCCAGCTCGAATCGGGCAAAGCGCAGCTCACCTCGGCTCGCAAACAGCTCGATGCGGCGCAAACGGAACTGACTGCCAATCGCACGAAAATCGAACAGGGCATTACCCAAATCGACCAAGGCGTGGCACAAATTGATCAGATGCTGTCCATGATTCAACAGGCCGACAATCTACTGGCGCAACTTGACCCGAATATCGACTTCAACTCACCCACATGGCAGGCCATCAAGCAACTGCTCGCGCGCCTTGGCATTACCCTGCCTGAAGTGCCGTCAATCAGTGAGCTGCGGCAACAGCTGGCCGCCAAGCAAACGGAACTGCAAACGCAGCGAGACAGTCTGACCCAGCAGAAAGCCGATTTGCAGCGCACATTAAACGAAACCATTGCCCCCGCACAATCCACCTTGGACCAGCAGAACGCGCAACTGACCGCCAAGGAACAGGAAGCGGCTGCAGGAGAGGCACAGCTCAATACCAAATCCGCGGAACTCGAAGCGAATGCCGCAACCCTCGAAACCCAGTCGGCGCAACTTGAAGCGCAGGCCGCCCAACTGGCCAGCGGCAAGCAACAGCTCGAAGAAGGCGAGCGGCAGCTGGAAGAAGGCGAACAACAGCTCGCGGACGGCAAGGCGAAACTGGATGATGCGCAGTCTGAACTCGATGCGAAGCGAAGCGAAGCGGAAAGCGAATTCGCCAAGCAGCAACGGCGCATCGACGATGTGGCCAACGCACGTTGGTATGTGCAGACGCGCGCTTCGATCGACGGATTCAGCTCGCTCAAATCAGATGTCAGTTCCATCGAATCCATCGGCCGCGCATTCCCGATTGTGTTCCTGCTGGTCGCCGTGCTCATGAGCCTGACCACCATGACCCGCATGGTCGAGGAAGATCGCGGACTTATCGGCACCTACCTTGGACTCGGCTATGGCGGACTCGCCGTGTCCAGCCGGTATCTGCTGTTCGCGTTGCTCGCCTGCTTGGTCGGCGGCGGCATCGGTCTGCTGGTCGGATTCCTCGGCATCCCGGCATTCCTGATGGTGGTGATTGAGGGACTGTATATATTGCCCGGTGTGCGACTTGAATACGACTGGCTGTACGGCTCGGCCGGCATCGTGCTGTTCGTGGTCGGTGTGGGCGTGGTCACCGCGCTCGCCTGCCGCGAGGAGATACGGCACACGCCCGCCGCGCTGATGCGCCCGAAGGCGCCGAAGGCGGGCGCTCGCATATTGTTGGAGCGGATTCGCCCGGTATGGAGCCGGCTGAACTTCCTCGGCAAAGTCACTGCGCGCAATATCTTCCGATTCAAGTCGCGTTTGATTATGACCGTGGGCGGCGTGGCTGGTTGCACAGCGCTGATTATCTGCGGATTTGCGATTAACGACACCGTCGACACGACTGGCGTCAAGCAATATGAGCAGATCTACCAGTATGACTTGATGGTGGTGGCCAATGACGATGACGCCGCCGCGATGCGCAAGCAGGTGGCACAAGATGGCCGGGCCACCGAAACGCTGAATCTGCGCGTGGATAGCGGCGAGATGAGCAATGCGGCGCAGGAAAGCGAAACCGTGCAGCTGATGACGGTGCCCAACAATTCGTTGAACAAACTGAACGACATGGTCACGCTGGAAGAGGCCGGTGACGATGGGTGGTTCGAGCTGCCCAATATCTTCGGCAAAGCGGGTGGCGGCACTGTAGCGCTGGACGATAGTGGTGTGATTGTGGCGAAGTCCGCAGCCAATTCGTTGGATATTCATGCGGGCGACACCGTCACGTTGAGCAATGGCGGCAGCGGGCGGGCCAAGGTGAAGGTTGCGGCGGTGACGCGCAACCTCATCGGCTCTGATGTGTACATCAGTGAGCGACTGTACGACCAGAAGTTTGCGGCCGACGGTGTGACGTCTTCGGCTTCGGGAGATGGCACTGCCTCGACCTTGACGTGGAACGCGATGCTCGCCAAGCTGAAAGGTTCCGAGACCGAACAGGCCGAATATGCGGATCGGTTGGGCGAGGAATCGTCGGTGCTCAAGGCCGTGAGCTGTGCGCATCTGGCCGCCACGTTTAAGTTCGATTTGATGGGTGCCGTGGTGGCGCTGATTGTGGGGCTCGCCGGCGGCCTGGCGCTGGTGGTGCTGTTTACGTTGGCCAATACGAACGTGTCCGAACGCATCCGCGAGATGGCCACACTGAAGGTGCTGGGCTTCTATGACCGCGAGGTGCACAACTACGTGAACCGCGAGATGATGATATTGACCGGTATGGGTGTGGTGGTTGGTCTGCCGCTTGGCAGGTGGATAGGCGGATTACTGACTGCTGCGTTGAATATGCCGTCGCTGTATTTCGAAGTGGAAGTGCACTGGTACAGCTATGCGATTGCCGTGGTGGCGACGCTGGCGTTCGCGCTGCTGGTGCAGCTGTTCACCAACCCAGTGCTCGATCGCGTAGACCCGGTCAGCTCGCTCAAGTCCGTGGAATAGAGGTAGAAGTTCAATTTGGTGTTGATGAATTGAACTTTTTGGCGGAATATTTACAGTATCATCGCATGTATTCTTGAGCTGAGCGGTTTTCGTGACATATTTCGGTGATACAGTTTGAACTTGTTTTGAACGAGTATCGCGTCTGGTGCGTAACAATCGGGCGGCAGAGAAGAGAAATGAAATCAGTATGGCCGATACGAATGTGAATGGTGGTACACAGCAGGCTACGGGCAAACTCAAGTCTGTCGAAAGCCTGGACCAGACCAACGAGATGGAGCGTGGCCTGAGCAATCGCCACGTACAGTTCATCGCCATTGGCGGCACCATCGGCACCGGCCTGTTCCTGGGCTCGGGCAAGTCAATCTCGCTAACCGGCCCCTCGATCATCTTCGTGTACATTCTGGTCGGTGTCATCATGTTCTTCCTGATGCGCGCCATCGGCGAAATGATGTACCGTGACCCCAGCCAGCACACCTTCATCAATTTCATCACCCGTTACCTTGGCAACGGGTGGGGGCATTTCGCCGGCTGGACGTATTGGGCCGCGCTCGTGCTGCTGGGCATGACCGAGATCACGGCCGTCTCCACGTACTTCATCACCTTCTTCGACACGTTCGGCATCGACCTGACCCATTGGAAATGGCTGATCGAGCTGTGTTTCCTGGTGTCGCTGGTCTCCATCAACCTGATTGCCGTCAAGGTGTTCGGCGAGGTGGAATTCTGGTTCTCGATGATCAAGATCACGCTGATTTGCGCGATGATCGCCACCGCCGTGGTCATGATCGTGATCGGCTACCATTACCCAGCCGTGCAGATTCACGGCGTGGACCACGTGAGCCCGGCCGGCCACGCCGGATTCGACAACCTGTTCGCCAACTTCTCGTTCGCGCCGAACGGTTGGATGGCCTTCCTCATGAGCTTCCAGATGGTGTTCTTCGCCTACGAGATGATTGAATTCGTGGGCGTCACCGTCTCCGAGACCAAGAATCCGCGCAAGGTGCTGCCCAAGGCCATCAACGAGATTATCGTGCGCGTGCTCATCTTCTATGTGGGCGCACTGGTGGCCATCATGTGCATCGTGCCGTGGACCTCGTTCAAGCCGAACGAGGACGGCTCCTTTGCCTCCCCGTTCATTATGGTGTTCCAGTACGCCGGGCTGAATTGGGCGTCCGCGCTGGTGTTCTTCGTGGTGATCACCGCCGCATCTTCCGCGCTGAACTCGCTGCTGTACTCGGCTGGCCGCCACCTGTACCAGCTGTCCGAGGTGTCGCCGAACCCGATGCTGAACAAGCTCGGCAAGGTGTCCGATCGCAAGGTGCCGGCCCGCGCCATCCTGGTGTCCGCGGCGCTGATACTGCTGTCGCCGATCGTCAACGCCATCCCCGGTGTGTCCGGAGCGTTCGTGCTGTTCTCGTCCGCCAGCTCCGCGGTGTTCCTGTTCATCTACATCCTGACGCTGCTGGCGCATCGCAGGTACCGCCGTTCCGCTGATTTCATTCCGGACGGGTTCGTCATGCCCGCGTGGAAGGTGCTCAATACGGTGGCAATCGTGTTCTTCGTGTTCATCTACCTGACGTTGTTCCTTGCGGACGATACGCGCAATTCCGCGATTGCCGGCCTGGTGTGGCTTGTGGGCTTCGGTGGATTCTCTATGCTGCGCGAACGCTACCGTAGCCGCGATTTGAAGGCCGCACTGGAACACAAGGAGTGATTGGACGGGCTGATTGGCTGGCGGCTATTGGTTGGGTGGCTGTTGGCTGTTGGCGGCTGACTGGCTAGCGGCCGATAGCCAATGACTGGGCTGATCGTCAGCCAATCGGCTGCCTATAGGTCTCATTGATACATTCGGTCATCCGATTAGTGCATTTGTGCGGACAATTAGTGCATTCGATCATCGGATTAGTACATCAGTGTGCAATTATTAGTACAATTAGCCGCCTAATTAGTACATTAGGACATAAAAACAATGTCCTAATGTACTAATTAGATGCTAAAATACGATAAGTGCCATGTCCTAATGTATGAATTATCGCTATGAAGGGCGGAATGCGATGACGCAGGATGAACTTATGCAAGTGCTGCAGGCCGGTGAATCATCTATGGTCGAGTTCAAGCGCTGCAGCGAATTGCCTCATACGGATACTTTTGAGACTGTATGCTCATTCGCCAATCGTTCTGGTGGCAGCATTTATCTTGGCGTTGACGATGACGGTCAAGTGCTCGGCGTCGATTCTAAGCGCGTTAGTGAGATAGAGCGCAACGTTGTCAACGTAGTGTCTAATCGTAAGATGTTCGAACCGGCTCCAATGGTGGAAACGGAACATATCGAGTACGACGAACGGATTATTGTTCGTATTTGGGTAGCTCCGAGTTCTTCGGTTGTGCGGTTCAAGGGCGCAGTGTTTGGTCGCATTGCTGATGTGGATACACACATCGAAAGCGATATCCAGATTAGTCAAATGTATATTCGCAAGCAGAACTACTATTCCGAACGGCGAATTTTCCGTTACGTGACTCCGTTTGATTTGCGTCCTGAGCTGATTGCGCGAATGCGGCAGCTGGCGGTCGCTCAGCGAGCTGGGCACCCTTGGGGAACTATGTCTGACGAAGAACTGTTCCGCAGCGCCAAGCTATACGATCGTGATTACACGACCGGCGAAGAGGGCTTTAATCTTGCTGCAGTGCTGCTCTTGGGCAAGGATGAAGTCATTTCCTCGGTTTGCCCAGCGTATATTACTGATGCCGTGGTTCGGCGAGACAATATTGACCGATACGATGACCGACTTATGGTGCGGACCAACTTGTTCGATTCGTACGAGCAACTCCGTGAATTTACTGAGCGGAATCTGCCTGACCACTTTGTGTTAAAGGGCGATAAGCGAGTGAGCCCGCGTACGATGATCGCCCGTGAATTGGTGGCAAACAGCCTCATGCATCGGGAGTATTCCAGTCCGGTGGTGGCGCGTGTCACCATTGATAATGAATCCATCCGGACGGTTAATGCTTCGCGCTCATTCTTTGAAGGTCGAATGAAGCTGGGCGAGTTCACGCCAATGCCAAAGAATCCGATTATCGCTAATGTGTTTGTGCAGACCGGCATAGCCGAGCAGCTGGGTAGCGGACTGCGGAATCTGATAAGAGCGTCCCGGCAATATACTGAGCGAGAGCCTGAGTTCCGCGATGGTGACATATTCGAGGCGACGATTCCTATTGTTCCTGCGCTGAAGACCGTGGATGGTTCTGGTTTTGCTAGCGTGAGATCTGTAGTTGAGAAAGATGCCGAAGAGGGTGCGAGGCTCATTGGCGGGGAACGTGTGGATGGTAAGAAAGCAGATGCAACCGCATCGGGTGAAATTGATTCGCGGGCAGCGATGCTGTCGGCGATGAATCGACGCTTGACAGAGGTTGACTATGTGACTGTACCTGAACTCGCCAAGATAACAGAGCTCGATAACAGAACAGTCCGCAAATTCCTAAACGGTTTAGTTGCGCAAGGAAAGCTGATTGCTGAAGGCAACACGCGTGGTCGGCGTTATCGGAAGGGATAGCGGGCGCGATATCTCGATGCAGTGGGATTCACTTAAGGGCTACGGCAAATATGATTCGTAGCGATTGGGCCAGCGCAATTCGAATGGCTCATGACTTTGTGCGTCGTTTGTGGTCTCTGAAGTTGTTTGCTGGGTGACGGTTTTGTGATAAAATCGCTCATATCAAAATGTTTGCGTAAACATTTTGGCTGCGCCGAAAGAAGGAGTCGACGTAGGTCATGTATCAGGCAAAGAGGCCGGCGCAGTGAAGCAAAGGCCGATTTTTCCGGTATAAGGCGGATAGCAGGAACACTAAGGAGACCAATGAAGGTACTGAGCAAATCGCTTGCTGCAATGGTTGCGGCGGCAACACTAGTGGGAGGAGGGGCGTTTGCGGTTGCCGGCACTGCGTATGCGGCTGATAACGATGCCATTACCGTGACCCCGAACCCGTGGTATGCCAACAGTTTCGATGGCTGGGGCACCTCGCTGGCTTGGTTCGCCAACGCCACCGGCAGCCTCGGCGAGGAATCGGCCATCACCACCAATCTCGGCGATGACGCTTCCAAGGCTAAGGCTGTGGAATACGGCAAACAGCTGCGCGAACAGTTCTACCAGTCCATCTTCGGTGATGAAGGACTGGACCTGAACATGGCCCGCTACAACGTGGGCGGCGGCAATGCCTCCGATGTTGCCTACGGCTACCCATTCATGCGCCAAGGCGCTGCCGTGCCTGGCACGTGGAAAGATGACGCCACCGGCTCCGGCACGTATGGCAATGGCGTAACCACCAAGCAGGCCGACAAAGACAAGCTGGCTGCGGCATTCGACCCGACTGACGACAACCAGTATGACTTCTCCAAGTCCGCCGCCCAAGACTGGTGGATTGAGCGCGGTGCCACCGGCGATAACCCTGACATCACCGACGTAGAGGCCTTCGCCAACTCCGCTCCGTGGTTCCTGACCAACAGCGGTTACGCCACTGGTGGACGCAACTCCGGTAGCAATAATCTTGCAAACCCTGCGAAATTCGCTCAGTACATGACCAAGAACGTCGAGCACCTCGAAAGCCTTGGCGCAAACGTTGACACGGTCGAGCCGTTCAACGAGTCCGAGACCAGTTACTGGGGCACTCCGGGCGACATGGCTTCGAAGTACACCGATGAGAGCGATGACAACACCAAGCTCATTAACAACTACTGGGATAAGTACTACTCCGACAAAGATAAGTCCGTCACCCCATACTCCAACGCGCTGAAGAAGCCGCAGGAGGGTATGCATGTCAGCAACGCCCAGCAGCAGCAGACGATTACCGCACTCGCTGAGGCGCTCAAGGACAATGATGACACCATCATCGCAGCCACCGATGCCACGAACTCCGCCGACTTCGTCAAGTCGTACAACCAGTACCCGCAGGCGATCAAGGACCTTATCGGCCAGTACAACGTTCACGCCTACTCCGACAGCAACCAGATGCAGTCGCGCGATATCGCTCAGGCAGACGGCAAGAAGCTGTCGATGAGCGAGGTGGACGGCTCCTGGCAGTCCGGCTCCTACAACCCGTACGGTTTCGACAACGCGCTGGGCATGATGAGCAAGATCAGCTCCAACGTCACCCGCCTGCAGTCCAAGGACTTCACCTTCTGGCAGGTGGTCGAGGACCTCTACAACATGCAGATGGGCTCGAACGTGAACCCGGCCGGTGAAAACACCAACTGGGGCACCGTGCTGATTGACTTCGACTGCACCGTGGCCGGTAAGGACGGCAAGCTCTACTCCGAGCGTCGCGTGAACAACAACGGCGGTACCGCCGATGGACTTGAACCGTGCACGGTTATTGCCAACGCCAAGTACAACGGCGTCAAGGCCATCACCCACTTCATCCACGCGGGCGACAAGGTCATCGCCAACAACGATGAAGACAACAACATGACTGCCACCTCCGCCGATGGCAAGACGCAGACCGTCATCCACCGCAACTCCGGCACCTCTGACCAGACCTTCGTCATCGACCTGTCGAAGTACGGCGAGATTGCCGACAACGCTTACGGTGAGCTCTATCTGACCACCGAAACCTCTGCCGAAGACAAGAACGTGGGTGTCGATTCCGCCACTCCGGAAGTCTTCGCCAAGACCAGCAACGTCAAGCAAGCTGAAGGCTCTGTGGTGATTGACAAGGCTGCCAAGACCGCTACGGTCACTGTGCCCGCCCGTTCTATCGCCTCCATCCAGCTCACTGGCGTGACCGGCTACGCTAAGGATGCTGCCGTCGAGACCGGCGATACTTACCAGCTCGTTGGTAAGCAGTCCGGCAAGGCCGTGGCTGATACCACTTCTGGTGATTCCGCGCTGTCCCTGGCCAACGTCGCTTCCGATGCCGAGAACGCCAAGAAGCAGACTTGGACCTTTACCCAGATCGAGCAGCCCACCGACTCCGAGCGCCCTGATCTCAAGGCTTATGTGATTACTAACGCCGAAGGCAAGGTGCTGGTGTCCAAGGATGGCACGAACGCGCTTTCCAACGAAACGGTTGGGGCCGCTAAATCCGACCCGGCTGCCAAGTGGATTCTCAACACTTCCGATGGTTCGACCTACCAGCTGCTCAATGCCGCGACTAAGACGAACCTTGATGTGGATAACTCTGGTACCACAGTCGGCACGAAGGTTGGCTTGTGGCAGTCACCGAGCGGCACTTCGCCGTCCGCCAACCAGACATGGACTCTGCGCAATGTAACGCCGACCAGCCAGAAGACCGTGAACGTGCAGACCGCCGTTAACGAGAAGGCCGCGCTGCCGACCGAAGTCACGCTCTACTACACCTGGGGCGAAGGCAAGGCCACGGTTGCCAACTGGGATACTTCCAAGGTCGATGTGGCCAAGGAAGGCACCTACGAAGCCACCGCTACCGCCACCGATGTGTACGGCAACGAGTTCAATGTCGCCGCTACGGTCTACGTTGGCGCGCTCACCGTTTCCGATCCGGTATCGGCTACAGTGCTGGCCGGCACCAGTGCGAGCGAGGCGAAGGCCGCGCTTGAGGCTGCGCCGGTGTATCTGCACGTCAAGGCATCGCCTGCATTCGAGGGCGATGCGGCTAAGGTTACGTGGAACTTCGATGGGCTTGATACCAAGCTCGCCGATGCCAAGGCTGGCGACAACATTGCCGTGACCGGTACGTACCAGCTGGACGACGCGACCACGATTGCGCTGAAGGGCACGATCTATGTCACCGCCGCCACGCCTGAGAATGTGGCCGACACTGCTTCCAGCCTGACCGTGACCAACCAGCAGACGGAATACAGCAAGGGCGATCAGTGGAAGAAGCTCACCGATGGTGACACGTCAGCTGAAGCCTGGGTGACGTGGAACTCTGCTGGTGACTATTCCGCCAGCCCGACCGCCACGATTGACTTCGGCTCTGAGTGTGAGCTTAGCAGCGTGACCATTACGTATGGTGACAAGGCTCCGGCTTCCGCCAAGGCCGAGTACACCACTGATGGCGAGACGTGGATGCAATTCGGTAGCGATGTTAAGCCTGCCGCAGGCCAGACGGTGACGTTCAAGGCCGATAAGGGCACAGTGAATGCCACGAAGGTGCGCATTGTGAACACCGTGAACAACGACTACATGAACGCCACCGAAATTCAGGCATTCGTGACGCCGGTTCAGGGTGCTGCGAAGAACATCGCCGCGGCCTCTGGCACGAACTTCTCGGTGAACTTCCAGGAGGGTGCCTCCGCTTCCAAGGCCATCGATGGTGACACTACGTCAAAGGGTTGGTCCACTTGGGCTTCCACCGCCTCGACGGTGGACCCGGTCGCCACGTTCACCTTCGACGAAGCTCAGACCATCACCGAAGTGAAGACCTTCTTCTACTACGATGGTCGTGCGTCTTGGCCGAAGAGCCAGACGCTGGAATACCAGGATGAGGCTGGCGAATGGCATGGAGTCGGTACCAAGGATGGCTGGAAGATACAGGCCGGCGATGCCGGCTCTGGCTCCGACGGCATCACCGCCGCCGACACCCCGACCGTTGACTTCGTGCTCGGCACCCCGGTAAAGGCCAAGGCCATCCGCCTGACTAACACATTGCAGGACACCAAGGTGTACATCAACGTGGCTGAGATCCAGGTGTTCGCACAAGACAGCACGGTACTCACCCCGCAGCCAGCATCCGATGCCACGCTGGGCGACCTGCGTCTTGACGGCGAAACCGTTGAAGGCTTCGACCCGGCCAAGACCGACTACACGGTTGATCTGCCGGTCGACGCCGAGGCAAACCCAGTGCTGCAGGCCTTCGCCACCGACAATGCCGCCGCCGTCAAGGTGACTGGCGACGCGGTTGAGAACGGCAAGCTTGGCGGCAAGGCCGCCATTACGGTGACCTCAGCCGACGAGTCTGAGACGAAGACCTACACGGTGACCTTCAACGCCTTCACTTTGGCTTCGCTCAAGGTGATCGGACCCACGAAGACCGAGTACGCCATCGGCGACAAGCTCGATACCGCCGGTCTGAAGGTGACTGCCGTCTACCAGAGTGGCGACAAGACCAAGGAAGTGCCGGTCGCTCTTGACGACCCGCAGCTTGCGATTGGCTCGTTCGACTCCACCACCGCAGGCAAGAAGGCGATTACCGTCTCCTACCGTGGTGTGACCGCGACCTTCAACGTCACGGTCAAGGCCAACGCAGTCGCCCCTGGCCCTGAAGAACAGAAGCCCGGCAACACCAACAAGCCCGGTGCCACCGGCAACGGCAACAAGAACACGGTGGCCAACACCGGTTCCAGTGTTGCCGCCATCGCTGGCGCTGTCGCTCTGCTGGCCGCTGCCGCGGGTGCACTGTTCATGCTGCGCAAGCGTGCATAGCACCCTCGCGCAGTAATGGGTGAAGGAACAAGCCGGCAATATTGACTATTGCCGGCCGGTTCCTCCGCTCTTTGACCATAATTGGTCCGACAAGTTGAATACTGAGTTTTCAGTATCGGTATATTGATTTGTCGAACCTTTTCTGGCTTCGCGGATAGCGACATAACTGTTTGTTCAAAAACCCGTTATCATCAATCAAAGAACCAAATCAATGAAGATAAACAATAAGGGCAAGGGCGCTCTTATCGCGGCAATTACCGCCGCGGCAACGCTATTGTCATGCGGGCTGGCCGCTGCAAGTGCCAGTGCGGCAGGTGTGGATTACCTGCCTACCATCGGCCAAGTGCCGACATACACCAAGTTCCAGCCCACAGCCGATCCGGGCAAGAACGCTAGCGATTACTTCCAGCCATATTGGTATGCCAAGAACGCCAATGATAATGGCGGCACACACATCCAAGCGCACGGTGGCCAAGTGGTCAAGGTTGGCGACGCCTACTACTGGTATGGCGAAGACCGTTCTAACGGTTACGACAACAGCCCCGGTGTTCATGCTTATATGTCGACAGATCTATACAACTGGACCGATCTTGGTGTGGCGCTGCGTGCGGTGACCAGCAAATCTCAGTTGACGGATAAGAGCAATGCCGATTACGCCTACTTCGACAAGGCCTACAACCTGACCAAGTCCGACGGCAGTGTGGACGCTGCCAAGGCCGACGCAATCTTCCCGTACCTCAACACCAACCCCGATCAGGATGGTGATGGCGCGGTTGATTCCGTACAGGGCATTTTCGAGCGTCCGAAGATCATCTACAACAAGAAGAACAAGCAATACGTGCTGTGGTGGCATTCCGATGGAAGCACCACGCCGGGCGGTTCCAACTATGCACGTGCACTTGCGGGCGTGGCTGTTTCCGACAATCCGGCGGGCCCGTTCACTATGGTGGGTGCCTATCGTTTGCCTAACCAGAACAATTGGAAAGAAGCCGCAGGTAACCCCAGCTGGGGTGAGAACGGTGACAGCCGCGATATGACTGTGTTCGTGGACCCGAAGGACGACAGTGCCTATGTGCTGTATTCTTCCGAAGCCAATGCCACGCTGTACATCGCCAAGCTCAACGATGATTACACCAATGTAGTCAAGACCACGAATGTGGACCAGTCCGAGGGACAAAAGCAGTACTCTGCTGACGGGCAGTACCCATACATTCTTGCAGACGCTACTACGGATGCCCCGGTGCGTGGCGAAGATTTCCAAATCGTCAAACAAAATGGTTCGCTGGAAGCTCCTGCCGTATTCCAATATGACGGGCGTTACAACATCATCGCATCTGGTGCAACCGGCTGGGCCCCGAACAAGCAGACCTACTACACCGCCGACTCCATGCTGGGAAGCTGGACCCGTGGCGTGGAAAAGGACGATATCAACGAGAACACGTGGTACAACAACATGCCGGAAGGCGCGGATGGTCTGTTGTCCGTGGGCGATACCCGCGGCACCACATTCGGTTCGCAGTCGGCTAGTGTGCTCGCAGTAGACCAGGAGAAAGGTCACTTCATCTACCTTGGTGACCGTTGGGATTCCGGTAAAGCCGATTCCACCTATGTTTGGCTGCCGCTGACCATCGGTGAGAACGGCACCATCGAAATGCACAATCCTGCTCAAGAAGGCGAGCCCGACGGTTGGGATCTGAGCTATTGGGGCAACCATGGTAGCGCCAAGGGCAAGCTGGTCAATTGGACTGTGGAAACCGGCGATGATCTCCCGAAGACCGTGAACACGGGCGGAACCGTTACTCTGCCGGACACCGTCAACGTCAAGGAAGGCGACGATACCATTGCTACCAAGGTGACATGGAATGTGGAAGGCGGTACGGCAGTCAGCAAGTCGACCAAGGCTGCTGGTAACACCTACGCATTCAATGTGCCGGGAACCTACACCATTACGGGCACTCTTGCCGAGAGCAGTAACTTCAATCCGGGCCGTACATTCCGTAGAACCATCGATGTTTCCTGCTCCAACCCGATTTCCGGAAGTTGGAAGGAAGCTCATTGGAAGGGCGGCAGCGCGTGCCAGGTTTCTGCGTCCGGCGGTGCTTATGACTTCACGATTACGGACAACGCCAATCGTGGCGTCTGGACGGATCGCAACGAGGGCAGCGCGGTGTACCAGCCTGATGCTCTGGACGTGAACGAAACGCTGGAAACCACGGTCAAGCCGCTCGACTTGGGCGGTAATGGCGATCCGCGCGCCGGTCTGGTGGTCCGTAACGGTCTTGCTGACGCTAACGGCGGCAAGGGATATGCCACGTTACTTGCCAGCCCAAGCGGCGTTTACATGCAGTACGATTCCAATGCCGATGGCTACATCGATAAGGAAACATCGCATGTTGGTACCGGCTTCGGCGACCAAGTGCAACTCAAGCTGGAGCGCACCTCAACCGATACTCTGAAAGGCTACTGGCGTGCTTCCGCGAACGATGAATGGCAGGATGTCGCTACGGTAACGCTGACCGGTGCGGACGCAACCGGGCTCGATGCCGGTGCTTTCGCCACGTCGAACAGCAATGCCGGCGCATTCACCGTGGCCTTCAACGGCACTGCGTTCGGTTCGCAGACTGCTGCTGTGGAGTCCATCGCGGCTAAGGACCCTGAAGCCACTATCGCCAAGGGGCAGATGCTCGCGCTTCGGGACGTGACGGTTACCGCCACGCTCACCAATGGCAAAACGCGTGTACTGGAGCCAAGCGAATACACGTTGGAAGGCTTCGACACCACCAAATTGGGCGAGCAAACCGTGACGGTACGCCTTGTCACTGATTCTTCAGTAACCGCCACGCTCACCGTGACTGTGGAAAGCAACCTTGCCCGGTTGTTCTGCTCGTCCGCCGCAGCCTCGAAGTATGAGCCGGCCAGCAGCTGGGCCTCCGCTTCTACGGCCGACCTGACTTGCGACAACAATCTGAGCACCAACTGGTCGAACTGGGGCACCGGCGACACCTCGCCGTGGCTCAGCTACACCTTCGATAAGGCATATCAGCTGGGCAAGCTCAGCGTTGCGGTGGATAAGGCCAAGGGCGAGGCCGCTCCGAAGAGCTTCACTGTATCGTACCTAGCTGAAGACAACGCCACGTGGACTGATGCCACGCTGCCGGCAGTCACTGTGAATGGTGCTGCTGGAGCCGTGACGGAAGCCGATGTGAGCGCTCTGCCCGCCACCAAGGGCATTCGCCTCAACTTCACCTACGCCGATGGCAATGACTATGCCAAGATCGCTGAAGTACGCATCGCCGAAGGTGAAGCAACGCCAAAGCCGCAGCCGTCTAGTAACGCCAATCTTGCTGATCTGACTGTGGATGGCAAGACGGTTGACGGATTCTCCGCGGATATCACCGAATATGCCGGTGCGCTGGCCGGAGACGCTGCTTCTTACCCGACGGTGGAGGCGACTGCTGCTGACGCGAAGGCTACGGTGCAGGTGGAGCAGGCTTCGACCGAGAACAGCGGCGTGGCCACGGTGACTGTAACTGCTGAGGATGGCACGGCGGAAACCTACACAGTGACATTCGGCGAACTGCCTCAGTTGGCCGAGCTTGCTGTGGAAGCGACCAAGGATTCCTATCAGGTAGGCGATAAGTTCAACGCTGCCGATGTGAAGGTATCCGCCATTTACAAAGTCGGCGATACCGAAACGCTGCGCAAGCTGATTGATCCAACTGATGGTGATCTGAAGTTCACTGGCTTTGATTCTGCCACCGCAGGCACGAAGACCATCACCGTCTCTTATCGTGGCGTGAACGCGACGTTCGAAGTCACGGTCACGGCCACGGAGGTCACTCCCGGCCCTGGAGAGCAGAAGCCCGGCGATACCAACAATCCTGGCAACACTGCTAAGCCCGGTAACACTGCCACGAATAAGCCGGCTGCTAATGGCGCTGCGCCCCTTTCGAATACGGGTGTTGCCGTGGCTGCCATTGCGGTCGTGGTTGTGGTGCTGACAGCTGCGGCTGGTGCCTTGCTCGTCATCCGCAAACGCCGCGCATAACCATGGCAACTGCTGAGTGGCGTGGATTGCGTTGCTATTGAGCAATCTGCGATTCACGCCACTCAGCGAGCGCACCCGAGTGCGCCCGAGCTTGCGCAATGCAGGCGCAATACAGTGCAAACAGTACAAAGCAACAATAATGGCCG
>OLRD01000958.1_pt1 | contig 19640 bp, 20 predicted proteins | sample 1672051 | NCBI WGS metagenome assembly OLRD01 (sample SAMEA3136640, study PRJEB25190) | human gut metagenome | biome: human gut; feature: human-associated habitat; material: faeces | place: Austria | collected 2013 | reverse complement strand
TGGTGAGGTAGATTTGTCGAGGATGTATGTTTATGATTTGAAATAGAAACGGTTATCGTTAAAAATTAGACATTTGGAGAGACCCGATAAATCATTTTGCGTTCGATTGGAGCGGCATTTATTGGAATCCAGAATTTGAAAATAAAGTAAACACCAAAGGGAGCTGCATGGATAATAGAAATGGAGATTATATATAAAAACTTACAAGAGAATGAGATAAGCCGAGAGCTATTTAGACATTTTGTACGGCATCAAACTGTTGTTAAATGTAGGCGAAAAGAAAACGGAAAATGGATTATCAAAGATGATCCGTTTATTGACGATTGGAGCGAAGCGGATTATAAATTCCTGGTTTCCTGCCTGAGAAACACAGCAGCAACAGGTGGATTGGTATATGCTGCTTTCTGCGAAGGGGTGTTGAAAGGTTTCGTGTCAGTTGAACCGAAACTTTTTGGGGGAAATCACAGATACCTTGACCTCTCAAGTATCCATGTGTCAGAGGATATGCGAGGAAAAGGGGTTGGCACTGCACTGTTTCGAGCAGCGAAAGAATGGGCAAAGGCACATGGAGCAAAAAAGTTGTACATCTCAGCCCATTCAGCCGTTGAAAGCCAGGCATTCTATTACAAAATGGGCTGTGCAGAGGCGGCTGTCTACAATCAGTCTCATGTAGAAGCCGAGCCGTATGACTGCCAGTTGGAATGTAAAGTATGTGAGGATGACAGTTGATGAAAATAAGCAAAATTGAGGATAATAAAAAGAGATACATGAGCCTGCTTTTTCTTGCGGACGAGCAGGAAGATATGATCGACCGGTATCTTGAAAAAGGTACGATGTATGTTTTGGAGGAAAATGGCGTAAAAGCGGAATGTGTTGTTACTGACGAAGGCAGCAAAGTTCTTGAAATCAAGAATATTGCTGTTCTGCCGGAATGCCAGCGCATGGGCTACGGAAAACGGATGATTGAGTTTATTGAGCAGACATACCGTGATAATTTTCGTATTCTTCGTGTGGGGACGGGTGACAGTCAGCTGACGCTCCCTTTTTATAAGAAATGCGGTTTTATAGAAAGCCATCGTATCAAAAACTTTTTCACGGACAATTATGATCATCCTATCTTTGAATGCGGCGTTCAGCTTATTGATATGGTATATTTGGAAAAGAACTTACTATGGGAATCCAATACGATTCATCGAAAGAAGTAAATGGAATACCTGGCATTTTGTAAATGAATTACAAAATACAATCCAAACTTACCAAAACGATATGGAGGTGACGAGGAATGAGTGAGGAACAGGGACTGACCCCGTATGAAACCAGAGAAATCCTCTTTTACAAGACCGAAAACGGAGAAGTGCGGGTGGAAATCCTGCTCTTTCAGGAAAACCTCTGGCTGACACAGGCAAAAATGGCAGAACTGTTCGAGGTGCAGAAAGCGGCTATTTCCAAGCATCTGAAAAACATTTTTGAATCTGGAGAACTGAACGAGGATTCAGTTGTTTCCAAAATGGAAACAACTGCGGCGGACGGGAAACGGTATCAGACCAACTATTACAATTTGGACGCCATTATCGCTGTGGGGTATCGTGTGAACTCCAAAAAGGCGACCATGTTCCGCATTTGGGCGAACCGGGTGTTGAAAGAGTTCATCATCAAAGGTTATGTGATGGATGACGCACGGCTGCGGGAGCCGGAGAACTTTTTCGGCAAGGATTATTTTGAGGAACAGCTGGAGCGTATCCGGGACATCCGGGCCAGCGAGAGAAGATTTTACCAGAAAATCACGGACATCTATTCTCAGTGCAGCGCCGACTACGATGTGGAAAGCCCCATCACAAAGGAGTTTTTTGCCACGGTGCAGAACAAGCTCCACTATGCGGTCACCCATCATACCGCCGCCGAGATCGTATACGACCGTGCCGACAGCACCAAGCCCAACATGGGGCTGACCACATGGAAAAACGCCCCCAAAGGCCGCATCCGTAAATCGGATGTCACCGTCGCCAAAAACTATCTGAACGAAACGGAAATGCGAAACCTGAACGAGATCGTCACCATGTATCTGGACTATGCGGAACGGCAGGCCCGCCGGGGAAATGTCATGTATATGGCCGATTGGGTCAAGCGGCTTGACGCATTTTTACAGTTCAACGAGGAAGATATTCTGCATGATAAGGGCAAGGTGACCGCCGCTATTGCCAAAGCCTTTGCCGAGAAAGAGTTTGAAAAGTTCCGGGTATTGCAGGACAGAAGCTATCAGAGCGACTTTGACAGGCTGGTTGCGGAAACTTCGGATGATCTGACAGAATAACCATATACACAGAAAACCCACGCTTCCGGTTCTCTTTCCGGCTGCGTGGGCTTTTTCGGCCATCGCTTATTTCTTGTTTTGCAGCTGTTCATAGGCTTCCTGATGGACGATCAGCCCTGCCGAAAAGCCATACTTGAAATGGCTCTCACTTTCCTCGCATTGGGCGATAGCGTTCTGCGCCCGGAGTTCCTCCACCAGCGCATAGTCCTCTTTGCTGAGCCGCTGGGATAACTGCTCCATCAACGCTGCACAGGTTTGGATCGCCTTGTGGTATTCCGGGGACGTGGGTACGACTGTTTCACAGGGATAAAACTCTCCATTATACATGGCTTCTAAAATCATGGTGTTCCCTCCCTCAACAGTAGACCAGCTCAGCCAGGACAATTTCCTCGGCTCTGTTGTGGATGGAGTTCATGGAGCGCACCCATGCCATCTGGTCGGCAGCTTTCAGGGCTTCTGTGACGCCCTCTTGCTGCATCATGGATTTTTCAATGATTTCCAGCCGCTCCCGGCAGGCGATGTCGATTTCCTCCAAGTGGGGAAACAGCTTTTCAGTGACAATGAGATCGGTATACAGAATGGGCCGATGTTCTTTTAAGTAGGCACGGCGCATCCGGCCATATTTCCCGATATGGTACTCTTTGGTGTCTGCTAACACAAGGTTGGGAATGAGATAGTCGCCGCATTGGGTGTAAGTCAGTTCCATACAAGGCTCCTTTCGTGAGAATGTGGTTGACAGTTACGGTAGGTTTGAGGGCATCCCTCCTTTATCATAACTGTCTTTTCATTCGCCACAAATGAGCCGCCAGTCATGATGTAATGTTTTTTGGTGTAATCCACCCTCTATACATTACATCATGGTTGGAGATGGAATTGCTCTCGCCCTGTAACTCATCATCACGGCTCAAACGCTCATACAGAGGGGTGATTTTCTCGTTTCTCATGGCTGTACCTCCTGAAATGAAAATGCTCTAAGTGACTGCTTCACTAACCATGACAAAAACCATGATTAAGAAGTCACTTAGAGCATACATCTCCGGACACCTATTTGGCGCTCGACGGAGAAAATGTAGTGGTCTACCGGGAAGAGGAAACCGTATTGCGCGTTCCTTTGCATACACTAGAACAGATCTTATATTTCGGCTATAAGGGAGCAAGCCCTGCGTTGATGGGGGCATGTACTGATCGGGGAATCCGTTTGGCCTTTCTAACCCCCAATGGCCGCTTTTTAGCTGCGGCATGCGGAAAAGCTCAGGGAAATGTTTTATTGCGCATCCAACAGGTGCGCGCTTCGGACGACCCGGTCACGCGGACCCGTTATGCGAGAAACTTTGTTTTTGGAAAAGTGTTTAATAGCCGTTGGGTTTTAGAACGTACAACGCGTGACCACGCGATGCGCGTGGATGTTGCCGGTCTAAAACAAGTTTCGAAACAAATGAGTGATTTATTGCCCTTCATACGGGAATGCACCAGCGATGAACAACTGCGTGGATTCGAGGGGGCTGCGGCGGAACAATACTTCCGTGTATTCGATCAGTGCATCTTACAAAACAAAAAGGCCTTCTATTTTCATGGAAGGAACCGCCGCCCGCCGCTGGACAATGTCAATGCGCTGCTTTCGTTTGTATACACATTGTTGGCCAATGATTGCTGCGCTGCCTTGGAAGCGGTTGGATTGGACCCATACATTGGATTTTTGCACCGGGAGCGGCCCGGCAGAACCTCCTTGGCATTGGACTTAATGGAAGAACTGCGCAGCATTTTTGCAGATCGCTTTGTGCTGTCTCTGATTAACAATCGTGTGATCACAGAAAAAGGGTTCTATCAACAGGAGACGGGAGCTGTTCGAATGGATGATGAAACGCGAAAAGCCGTACTCACTGGATGGCAGACAAAAAAGCAGGAACAGATTCAGCATCCATTTTTGCAGGAAAAAATTCCATGGGGATTAGTCCCCTATGTGCAGGCAATGCTGCTCAATCGTTGCTTGCGTGGAGATTTGGATGAATACCCACCGTTTTTGTGGAAATGAGGAGATGCTATGTTGGTCTTAATCACTTATGATGTCAATACAGAAACAGCGGCAGGCAGGAAACGGCTTCGAAAAGTCGCAAAACAGTGTGTGAACTACGGCCAACGGGTTCAAAATTCGGTTTTTGAATGTATTTTGGATGCCGCACAGTGCTTCCAAGTGAAGCACATCTTAGAGCAGATCATCGATCCAAAACAGGACAGTCTACGCTTTTATTACTTGGGAAACAATTATAAAACGAAAGTGGAACATATAGGAGCAAAACCCACGTATGAAGCGGAAGGTGTTCTTATGGTTTAGGAAAGTGCGAACCGGAAGCGCACAGACAAGTCCAAGGGGGTTCGCACAGAATTTGAGGTGATTTTCTCATCACAGGGGAGGAGATATTTCTATATAGAATGGATCGGTGTTAGATTATAGGATAGATTGTACAATTGATAGATGTACAAATGTGATATAATTGTTTGTATTTGCTGTCACCCTCCGTGTGGAGGGTGTGGATTGAAATCTATGCGGCTTATTTTTTGTTCTATTGGGTTTTGTCACCCTCCGTGTGGAGGGTGTGGATTGAAATCGTCAGCGTGTCAAACGGTGGGACGGGGAAAACAAGCGTCACCCTCCGTGTGGAGGGTGTGGATTGAAATGGATTGAAACACCGGCTTATCATCGACTTCCAGCGTCACCCTCCGTGTGGAGGGTGTGGATTGAAATATAGGCTTGTAGCAGAGGCTTTTGTACCGAACCCGTCACCCTCCGTGTGGAGGGTGTGGATTGAAATTTTGAGGACGGCGGTGGAAAAATCGTTGACGGCAATGTCACCCTCCGTGTGGAGGGTGTGGATTGAAATATGTTGCCGTACTGGAGTTGCATCGGTACGGCAGACGTCACCCTCCGTGTGGAGGGTGTGGATTGAAATCATGTCAGTCCTCCTTCTGGCCGCTTGCACCGGGTCACCCTCCGTGTGGAGGGTGTGGATTGAAATGGCTTTTAAAAAATTATAGGATATTGGATAATCTGTCACCCTCCGTGTGGAGGGTGTGGATTGAAATCCATTTTTACTTGAGTGAAACTGAAAAGAACGGAGGTCACCCTCCGTGTGGAGGGTGTGGATTGAAATAGACGATCAAAAGGCCGTCCGGCATTTTGTCAACGTCACCCTCCGTGTGGAGGGTGTGGATTGAAATCTGTGGAATCATATCCAGCGGATACTGTTATGCGGGTCACCCTCCGTGTGGAGGGTGTGGATTGAAATGTTTTAAGTTCTTGGTTTGGGTCCGGCTGATTGGTCACCCTCCGTGTGGAGGGTGTGGATTGAAATTGAATTTCAAAGGCTCCACGGGTGTACCCATTGGAGTCACCCTCCGTGTGGAGGGTGTGGATTGAAATTTTGAGATACAAAATCTTTGATCCAGGTTGCTAAGTCACCCTCCGTGTGGAGGGTGTGGATTGAAATTAGCGTAGAAGACAGAGGAGCATCGCTAACAGTAGTCACCCTCCGTGTGGAGGGTGTGGATTGAAATACCCAATCTCGAGCCTGATCCAGCTCTGCCCCATGGTCACCCTCCGTGTGGAGGGTGTGGATTGAAATGTCTGTATCATCCATATAATGGATCGTCAACGTGTCACCCTCCGTGTGGAGGGTGTGGATTGAAATCGATATGGACTTCCAGGCATCCATTTTCATTTCTGTCACCCTCCGTGTGGAGGGTGTGGATTGAAATCTGCTACCACTTCAAAGTGCTCCGTTCTTTCTACGGTCACCCTCCGTGTGGAGGGTGTGGGTTGAAATACCTGTCCGATGTTTACCCTGACAGATCCCTTGACCATTCTCTATACGGAAAGCGCGGCTGAAACACACTATGGACGAAGTTTATTGATAAGATTTTGCTGGGAGTGTCCGTGTATAAGTGTGATAGGTGAGAGGTTGACACAGTCCTCCTTTTTGCGATAAGATTAAACCATATAAAGTGGTTTGCAACCAAAGCAACGAAATCGCACAGGAGGTGGCAGTATGCGAACGATTAGCGGAGTGGCGGCCTCCAAAGGAATCGCAATCGGGAAGCTCTGCATCCGGCAGAATCCTGCAGAGATGAAAAATATGCCGCCTGCTGCCGATGCAAACATTGAGATTCAGCGCCTGTATGCTGCGCGCACGGCAGCAGAGCGGAAGATCAACAAGCTCTATCGCCAAGCGCTACATAAATTTGGAGCCGAAGATTCGTTGATTTTTAAAAGTCATATTATGCTCTTGGAAGATCATGAATTTTTTGATCATATCCAAAGCCACATTCTTCACGATCATATGACAGCAGAGTCGGCCGTTTATATGACCGCCCAGCATTTTTATCAGTTTTTTTCTGAGATGGAAGACGAGTACATGCGGGCGCGTGACACGGATATTCGGGATGTCGCTAGGCATTTGCTGCGCTATTTAAATCCGGATTACGCAGAACAGTTGAATGGAATGCGGGAAAAGGGAATTGTAGCTGTGGAAGAGCTCTTACCAAGCGAGGCGGTTACATTTAATCGCAGAAAAGTCCTTGCCTTTTTATCGAAAAGTGGCTCTCGGTACTCACATGCCGCGATTCTTTTACGAAATGCAGGGATCCCCTATGTGGTTGGCTTGGAGGATTCCTATCAATCTTTGGTCCAGGCAGAGACCGTGGTTGTGGATGGTTTTACAGGCGACGTCGTTTTAAATCCAGATACTATGGCGCTGAGAGAATATGGCGAAAAGCAATATGAATACTTTTTGCATTTGCATGCGCTTCATGAATTGCGCGGCTGTCCCTCTGTGACGCGGGATGGCTATCGCATCGACATCCATGCCAATATTGGGCATGTGGAAGATGTGCAGCAGGTTTTGGACAATGACGCCGATGGAATCGGCCTACTGCGTACAGAGTTCCTTTATTTGGGGAACAATATGGATTGTTCCGAAGAGGGGCAGTTCCAAGCCTATAAAAAAGTTCTGGAAAAGATGCAGGGGAAGCGCGTGGTCATCCGGACACTCGATGTCAGCGAAGAGCCGGAGATCAGCCAGTGGCGCTATGGAGACCGCGTCAATCCTGCTATGGGGTTTCGGGCGATACGCTTCAGCTTGCGCCGGCCGGATTTGTTTTTGACACAGCTTCGGGCAATTTTGCGGGCGTCCGTCTATGGGAAAGCTGCGGTTCTATTTCCGGTTGTGACATCCGAAGAGGAGGTTATAAAGGCGAAAGCATTGTTGCAACAAGCACGTGCGTCGTTGGAAGCAGAAGGAGTTCCGGTGGCTGACAAGATTGAAATAGGGATTATGATCGAAACACCGGCCGCGGTTATTCTGAGCGACCGTCTTGCATCGATGGTGGATTTTTTTAGCATTGGAACGAACGATTTGACACAGTACATTCTCGCAACGGACCGAATGAATGACTCAATCGCTTCGCTGTATAATCCCAGGCATCCAGCGGTGCTTCGCATGATTGATATGACGGTGGCGAATGCCAAAAAGCATGGAATCTGGACAAGCATCTGCGGCGAATCGGCGGCAGATCCGGAATTGCTTCGCTTCTACTTGGCGATGGGGGTGGAGGAGCTTTCGGTTGCGCCATCCTCCGTATTGGAATTGCGGCGTATTGTCCGGCAAACAACGCTTGGAAAGCATAAAGATCGGATTATCCAAAAATATTGCAACGGATAGAAAACGATTGGCAGAAAGAGGACGTGGCTTTCATGTCCTTTTTCTATATAGCGTGCGATCATGCGCATCGAGAAAAAGATTCATTACATCCCTGAAATGTGTGCGGAGAGATGGATGGGGTGTGTTTCCATAATAAAATGATAGAGAAAGAATGAGGGTTCAAACGATGGCAAAGACATTGGTATTGGCGGAAAAACCGTCTGTCGGAAGAGAGCTGGCGCGGGTGCTTGGATGCAGGCAGGGCGGCAATGGGTATCTGTCCGGTGGGCAATATATTGTGACATGGGCGTTGGGACATCTTGTGGAGCTGGCTGAACCGGAGGCGTACGGAGAACAGTACAAGACTTGGAGCATGGATACCCTGCCGATGCTGCCGGAAAAAATGGAATTGAAAGTCATTCCTGAAACGAGCAAGCAATATAGCGTTGTAAAAAAATTGTTGCATAGTCCGGAAGTTGGCTCCTTGGTTATTGCAACGGACGCCGGCCGGGAGGGAGAACTGGTCGCACGCTGGATCTTGGAAAAAGCAGGCTTCCATAAGCCAGTCAAACGCCTGTGGATCTCTTCCCAAACGGATCGCGCCATCCGCGAGGGGTTTGCAAACTTAAAGGATGGAAAGGCGTATTATAACCTGTATATGTCGGCCCAGTCCCGTGCAGAAGCGGATTGGCTGGTCGGGCTCAATGTCACCCGCGCGCTGACCTGCAAATTTAACGCACAGCTATCTGCGGGGCGTGTGCAGACGCCGACCTTGGCGTTGCTTGTTCAGCGGGAAGAGGAGATTCGCCGCTTTGTCCCGAAAGACTACTATACAGTTCGCGCTGACCTGGGAAACTTCTTTGTGACTTGGCACAATGGCAAGAATCAGACCGCAATTTCAGACAAGGAGAAGGCAGATGCCATCGCGGAGAAGATCCGAGAAAAGAAGTTTCGCATCACCGAAGTAAAAAAAACATTTGGTTCGACACCGCCACCGATGCTCTATGACCTGACAGAATTGCAGCGCGATGCAAATAAATTGTACCAATACTCCCCCAAGCAGACGTTAAACATCATGCAGCGGCTGTATGAAACCCATAAAGCGCTTACGTATCCCCGCACGGATTCCCGGTATCTGACTGCAGATCTTGTACCGACGCTGCCGGAGCGCCTGCGTGCGGTGAACCACGGGGAGTTTGGCCCCATTGTAGGGGAGATATTCCGTACCCGGAAGAGCATTTCCCATGCGTGCGTCAACAATGCGAAGGTGACCGATCATCATGCGATCATCCCCACGGAGGAGCAGGTCAATTTGCTCAGCTTGAACCAGGAAGAGAAAAGGATCTATACGCTGGTCGTCAAACGGTTCCTGACCTGTTTCTATCCGAGCTATGACTTTAAGAAAATCCGTGTGGAATTGACCGCTGAGGGCGAGTCGTTTTCTGCGGCCGGCCGTGAGATTATCGAGCTGGGGTGGAAAAAGGTCGAAAAAGGCATCGAAGAAGACGAAGAAGAAGCCGCAGAGCAGGTACTTCCAAACCTGCGCCAAGGGGATTCCTTTGTGTGTAAAAACATCCAACTCAAAGCGCAGAAAACCGCTCCGCCTGCCCGCTATACAGAGGCGACGCTCCTTTCCGCTATGGAGAATCCTTCAAAGTTCATCGAGGATAAAAAGATGAAGGAGTATATCGGCGGCGGACTGGGAACGCCTGCTACCCGCGCGGACATCATTGAAAAGCTGTTCAGTTCCTTTTATGTAGAGAAGAGAGGGAATTCGCTGGTTCCAACGTCGAAAGGCATGCAACTGATCGGCCTTGTGCCGCCGGATCTGAAGGAACCTCTTCTCACAGCGCGCTGGGAACAGCGGTTGGAAGGGATCAGCCAGGGCAAAGAAAATCGGGGTGCTTTTATCAAAGAGATCAAGGGATACGCGACCGCTTTGGTCAAAACGGTTGCCAATAGCGAGGCGACCTATGTGCACGAAAACATGACCCAGAAGATATGCCCGGAGTGCGGAAAGCATCTGCTGATGGTCAACACCAAAAAAGGCAAAATGTTGGTATGCCAGGACCGGGAATGCGGTTATCGCCGCAATGTTGTAACAGAGACGCGGGTGCGCTGCCCCAATTGCCATAAGTTTATGGAACTCTTTGGCGAGGGGGACAATAAGACATTCGCATGCCGCTGCGGTTTCCGCTCCAAGGCGGATAAGTTTTTTGAAAGCCGGGAAAAGCGGTCCAGTGCATCGAAACGGGATGTACAACAGTATTTGAGAAATCAAAACCAGAAGAAAGATCCAGGCGTCAGTGCATTTGCAGCCGCGTGGGCGAAGAGCTTAGAAGCGGCGAAGAAAAAAGGATCAGAATGAGCATGTGGATTCGCACAAAAACATTCTGGAAATCCTTGTTATTTCATGTGTAATATTTTATAATAAGAATAGAGGGTACAACAAATTTTTGGAAGCTTCATTCTACATCACAGGGAGGGCGTTTCGATGAAACCGTTTGTGATTACAGTCGCGCGCGGATATGGAAGCGGTGGCAAGACAATCGGCAAAATGTTGGCGGAGGATCTGGGCGTCAAATATTACGATATGGAGTTGTTGCGGCTTGCATCCGACGAAAGTGGGATCAATGAGCACCTTTTTGCAGAGGTGGATGAGAAGCTCAAAACGCCGCGTCTGTTTAAGCCGCGTAAAAGTGCGTACACAGGCGAAGTGATTCCCCCAGATAGCGAAGATTTTGTTTCCGATCAGAATTTATTTAATTATCAGGCAAAGGTGATCCGCGATTTAGCGGAGAAAGAATCCTGTGTGATTATTGGGCGGTGCGCAGATTTTGTATTAAAAGACTACAAAAACGTTGTGCGCGTATACGTACACGCCCCGTTTGACTATTGCGTAGAAAAGACCATGATGGTTCATGGAAATATGGACGAAGAGGAGGCCAAACGGTATATCCGCAAAGTGGACAAACGCCGTGGGGATTACTATCTCTATTTTACTGGACGCGATTGGCATAATGCAGATAACTACGACCTTTGCCTCAACAGCAGCGACCTTGGCTGGGAAAAATGTGTGGCGCTAGTAAAGGCTTATATGGAGATTAAACTCGGCGATTAAAGGCGCCGTTCGTTGTAAAAAGCTCCCCTCGGATTCTTTCTTGAGAATCCGAGGGGAACTTTTATAGATGTTGAATGGCAAAGGCCTTTCCATATTTCCAGGGGGAGGCCAAGGATTCCGTCCTCTCCTGGAAAACAGATATCCCTTTGACGCGGTTTTAAATGGGCAATCGCTTTAAAATGCCTCACGATGGCGCTGATGGCGAAGTTCCCGGCGTTTTTCACCGGCTTCCCATTCGGCACGATCTTGGAAATTCTCCAGAATCAGCCCGGGAACAGCGGTAGGGTTGCCCTGGTCATCCAAGGCGACTTCCACCAGATAGGCGGTGTTTACAAGTTTGCGCTCCCCGGAGAGGCTTTCCACAAAACTATCGACGCGCACTTCCATAGAGGTACGCCCGACGTAGGTGATTTTCCCATGCAGGACGACTGTACTGTTCGCATAAACCGCTTCTTTAAATTGGAGATTATCAATTGCGGCGGTTGTGACATTCCGATTGGAATGCCGCCGCGCGACGATTCCGCCTACAACATCAATCCAGGCGGCCAGCTGTCCGCCGAATACGCGGCCAGCCCCATTCAAATGGTTAGGCATGATGGCTTGTACCTGTTCGACTTCAGAGTCTGCCACACGTTTTGCAGGGATGTTGGATTCCATAGGATCATTCCTTTAAACATGATTTTGGAGTGCAGGATTTTGAATAGGTGTGGATCTGTTGGCGCCAAGGCCCTTTTGAAGGCCACACTTGCACAGAATACCAATCACAAAAAATTTACGATTTACCTGGATTCCAAGATTTTCTTTTCTAATTATAACGTAAAATGCCCGGTTCTGTAAAGCTGGTTTGTACAAGAGGCTGAAAGAATGAACAAAAGATTGCAATCAGCCTGGTAGAGGTAACAGGATTGTAGTTGCACCAGGTAGTTTTTGTAGCTATAATGGTTCCTATGCAGAAAGGAGGCGGTGAGATGCCGGAAGAGTCTTGTTGCGCCATCCTTGTCGCGGCGGGAAACTCCAGCCGCATGGGGATGGGAATGTCCAAGCAGTTCCTTTTGTTGGGGGGGAAGCCGGTTATTGTACATACGCTGCTTGCCTTTGAGCGGGCGGCGAGCATTTCCAGCATCGTTGTAGTTTGCCGCCCGGAGGATCAGGCAGCTGTACAGTGTTTAGCGGATCAGCATGCAATTGGAAAGTTGTGCGCCGTTGTAGCGGGGGGAGCGACCCGGCAGCGCTCTGTCGCTGCGGGACTGGCTGCCGTACCAAAGGAAACGGAGTATTTGGCTATTCATGATGGGGCGCGTCCGCTGATTCGCCCTGAGGAGATCGACGCCACCGTACAGGATGCCCGGACTTATGGAGCTGCCGCGCTTTGCACGTTGGTGAAAGATACGATTAAAATGCAGAATACGGATGGATTTGTTTGTTCTACGCCGGACCGCAGCTCCCTGCGCGCGGTGCAGACTCCGCAGGTTTTTGAACGGGGTCTCTACGAACAGGCGATGCAAGTTGCAGCGCAAGAAGGCGCGGATTATACGGACGACTGCCAACTGGTGGAGCATTTGGGAAAAATGGTCCATTTGGTCACCGGCGGTTATACAAATATCAAGATTACAACCCCGGAGGACCTCCCTGCGGCGGAGGCGCTCCTCAAGAAAGAAAGGGGCGATCCTATGCGAATTGGGCACGGCTACGATGTCCACCGGCTGGTGCCCGGCCGGAAACTGGTTTTGGGTGGTGTTGAAATCCCTTATGATAAAGGCCTTTTGGGGCATTCGGATGCCGATGTATTGACCCATGCCGTGATGGATGCGTTGCTGGGAGCAGCGGCGCTGGGCGATATTGGAACATGGTTCCCGGACACAGACCCAGCTTACAGCGGCGCAGACAGCTTGGCGCTGCTGCGGCAGGTGGTCCATATCTTGCAGAAACACGGCTGCCGGATTGTAAATATCGACGCGACGGTTTTGGCCCAGGAACCAAAGCTCAAGCCTTATATTGAGATGATGCGCAGCCGTTTGGCTGAGGCGAGTGGAATGGAACTTGGGCAGGTTAGCGTCAAGGCTACAACGGAAGAAGGGCTCGGATTTACAGGGGAAAAGCAGGGGATCGCCGCTCATGCGGTGTGCTTGTTGGAAAAATAAAGGGGCAGGTTGTTCTTTCTAAGGAAATAGTCAAAGGGCTTGTTTGTAGCATACTCTGGTAATAAAAACAGAGAGGTGATACTTGTGGGCAAGCCTATGCTTATGGTTAGCTCCATCACATACGCGATGAAGGGGCGAGACCTGCTTTTTCAACACGGGATCAAGTCCTATGTAGAGAGAACACCGCACAGCAATGAAAACGCTGGATGCGGATACAGTATATATGTCCCCAACCGCACCGACGAGGCGGAGGCCATTTTGACACGAGCTGGCATTCGGGTCCTGGGCCGGACGGAAAGGGAGGACGTGGGATGATTTATTTCGATAACGCCGCGACCACCTACCCAAAGCCGCCGCAGGTGATTCGTGCAGTTGACGAAGCGATGCGAAAATACGGGGCAAATCCAGGCCGGGCAGGCCATACGATGTCCATGGAGACAGCGGAAGAGCTGTACCGGTGCCGGACGGCTGTGGCAGAATTTTTCCACGCGCCAGGCCCAGAGTGCGTAGTGTTTACACTCAATTGTACGCAAGCGATCAATTTCGTCTTAAAAGGTGTGTTAAAATCCGGGGATCATGTGGTCACCTCCAATTTGGAGCACAATGCCGTCATGCGCCCTCTCCAAGCGCTCCAAAAGAGGGGCGTCACTTATACAGAGGCGCAGGTAGTCCCTGGGGATAACGACGCTACGGTAGACGCCTTCCGGAAGGCACTGCGCGCCAATACCAAATTGATCGTCTGCACGCATGTTTCCAATGTGTGGGGCATTCGTCTGCCCATTGAGCGTTTAGCTGCACTGGGGCACGAGTATGGGGTCCCGATTGCTGTGGATTGCGCACAAAGCGCGGGCGTGCTGCCGGTTGATATGCAGGAGTTTCAATTCGACTATCTCTGTGTGGCTGCCCATAAAGGGCTCTATGCCCCCATGGGGACGGGAATTTTGATTACACCGCATGGGGCGTCCATGGAAACGTTGATGGAAGGCGGGACCGGGACGGCATCCATCTCATTGGAGCAACCGGAGACCATGCCCGACCGCCTGGAAAGTGGGACCATCAACATCCCGGGGATTGCCGGGATACGTGCAGGGATTTCTTTTGTGAAAAGCAAGGGGATTGAACGGATCTACCGGCATGAGCTGGGGCTGATCCAGGCATTATACCGAAGCCTATCCAAGATGGAAGGGGTTCAGCTTTACACACCGGAGCCTGTGGAGCCGTACTTTGCCCCTGTGCTTTCCTTCAATATAAAGGAGGCCAACAGCGAGGCTGTAGCGCAGAGGTTAAATGCGGCGGGGATCGCCGTCCGTGCGGGGTTGCACTGTGCGCCTAGGGCTCACGAGAGCTTTGGGACTTTGCAGCAGGGGGCTGTGCGTGTATGCCCGTCCGCCTTTAATAATATGAATGAGATCCGTGCGTTCTCCAACACGGTTATGAAAATTCATAGAAAATAGGGGAAAAGCATTTGCATATCCCATTAATTGTGATAATATTATATTGGATATTTTTATTATATGAAGGCATACGAACGTTAAAAATAGATTGAGAGCTTGTGAAAAGCGGAAGATAGTGGGTGCAAGAGAATATGGATTTTATTACCGGGCTTTGGGATACATTTGTTGCGTTGCTCCATACTTTCAGTTTGAGCGACGCATTGGATGTATTGCTGGTCTCCTTTATTATTTATAATGGAATTAAGTTGATCCGCGAAACACGGGCAGAGCAACTGGTCAAGGGAATCATCATCCTGATGGGGGTCTATGCTGCCTCTGTTGTGATCCATTTGAACATGATGAGGACCTTATTGGATTATTTTTTCAATTTTACCATTATTGCCCTGTTGGTGATCTTTCAGCCAGAAATTCGCCGTGCGTTGGAGCAAATTGGCCGCAGCAAATTGGGTGGGAAATATTGGTTCCAGATCTCTTCGGAGGAAGTGGAAAAAGCCCTGCAGAAAAAACGGAAATGCCTTAACGCAGTCGTGGAAGCGTCTGGCAAATTTCAGAAATCCAAAACAGGCGCTTTGATGGTGTTCGAAATGCAAACAAAGCTTGGCGACATCATTGACACAGGTACAATTGTCAACGCGGAGCCTTCGGTGCCGCTGATTGGCAACATCTTTTGGAATAAAGCGCCGTTACATGACGGGGCGATGGTGATCCGTGACGGAGTGATCTATGCCGCTGGCTGTATCCTTCCACTGACCAAAAGCGATACCGTCAGCGTCGATCTTGGCACCCGCCACCGCGCTGCGATCGGAATGAGCGAAAACTCCGATGCGGTCGTGGTGGTCGTATCCGAAGAAACCGGGCAGATCTCCATTGCGGTCAATGGGGTTTTGACGCGGAATTATACGCGTGAAACGTTGCAGAGCGCACTGGAAGCGCTTCTTCTGCCGGAAGAAAATGCGAACGGTGAAAAACGTACGAGCAGAATTCCTTCCATTAGGAGGGGAAGAAAATCATGAACCATAAAAAATTTAGCTTAGGAAGTTTATTCTATAACAATAAATTTGTTTTGATTTTCTCTGTATTTGTCGCGCTGGTCATTTGGGTTGTTTTTGCCACGCGCAATACCGAGGAAATCCCACGTACTGTGACAGATGTGCCGATTGTCGTCAATTTGTCGGACTCGGCTCAGCAGTCGGGTCTAAAAGTGTTTAGCCCCATCAACGCCAAGGCAAAAGTGGCGATCAAAGGGAACAGCCTGACCGTCAACCAGGTTAAAAATACCGATTTGCAGATTGAAGCGAAACAGGCAGCGTCTTTGACCGGTCCAGTAAGCAACTACAAATTGGAGCTTTCCGCCACCAAATTGGGGAATCTCTCCAACTATGAGGTGGTTTCGATTGAACCTTCCAGCATTTTAGTCACTGTGGATTACTACAGCGAAAAGGTATTCAATATTGATACCAGCCAGATTACACCGCCTGTAGACCCGCAGTACTATTTGAATACGCCGACCCTTTCTAGCGATAGCGTGACGGTTTCCGGCCCAAAACAAGAGGTCGATCAGGTCGCAAAGGTGACCATCCCTTATGAGCAGGACAAGACGCCTTTGACAGAGACCAAACATTTTACAGGCCGGCTGGTAATGCTAGATGCAGATGGAAATGAAATTAAGAGCGATAATCTTACTTTGAGCATGGAATCGGTCGAAGTCACATGCAATGTGTTGTACCGAAAGGTTTTGCCCTTACAGGTGGAATTCTCGGGGAGACCGAGCAACCTTACCGGCTTTGAAAGCCGCGTGACCGTCGAACCAAAGGAAATCGAAGTGGCTGGGCCAGAGGATGCGTTTGCAAATATTTCCGAGCTCACGTTGCCCGCCATTGATTTTTCGACGATCAGCCCCACAAGCAATGAATTTGATGTGGATGTCAGTTTGCCGACGGGATTTAAAAACGTCAGTAATATTTATACGGCCAAAGTGAGCATCGATTTGGACACTTTTACAACCCGGACTGTTTCCCTCAACCCGGAGACGATTACCTTCAAGAATCTTCCCGCGGGATACGAAGCGGCCGTATATACGCAGAGTCTCAGCGTGACCGCTGTCGGCCCGCCGGATGAAATTGAGGCGTTTACGGAAAACAATCTGGTGGCTCAGATTGATATGACTGGTAAAGAGCAATTTACCGGTCAGACGGAAGTCCCTGTCACGATTTCCGTAACGGGCGCACCCAATTCCTGGGTGTATGGCAGCTATATGGTCAATATTGGTGTGAGCGCAAAAATGGAATAACAAGCGATATGCAAGGACCTATGAAAAGGAGCAAGCCTGTTTGACGGCAGGTTGCTCCTTTTCTCTGCTTTCCTGAAAAGTCCAGAACCGTTTGGAAAAGTATTTGGGAGCACAGGCCATGGGTATTGAATAAGAATTGCCAAAATGGTACAATAAAACTCTGTAAAATGATCGTTTGCTTTCATGACGAGAGGTCCTAGTGGACCGGGCGCATGCACAAGATGGTGTATTTCGCGCCTTTCGGAATGCAAGGATGCAATGCGTTATTATCCTAAGTGTGGCAACGGATACGGTGCATGTGCGCACAGGAAACGGTGGGCCCTAGCAGATACGAGGTGGATGGGAAAATGAAGAAGTGGAATGTATTGCCGTGTGATTGGAAAGCGGCGGAAGCACTTGCACAGCGGTATCAGGTCCCGGCGGCGATGGGGGCGCTGCTCCAAACGCGCGGGTTGACCGGGCCGGAACAGATTGAAGCAATGTTTGGATCGGAGATCTCTTTGTCCGACCCGATGCAAATGGTGGATATGGACCGCGCTGTCGAGCGGGTTTGGCGAGCGGTCAATGGCTTTGAAAAAATTACAGTCTATGGAGATTACGATGCAGATGGCGTCACCTCCACGGCGATGCTGTATTCTTACTTGGAATCCAATGGGGCCGATGTGACATACTATATCCCAGAACGGGAGCGGGAAGGGTACGGCTTGAATGTAGCGGCGCTTGACCAGCTGCACCAGCAGGGGACTCAACTGATTATCACGGTGGACAACGGCATTTCGTCCGTCGAAGAGGTTGCCTATGCGGCACAGCTTGGAATGGATGTTGTGGTGACCGACCACCACCGGCCGCGCGAGGTTCTCCCAGCCGCTTGCGCTGTGGTGGACCCGCACCGGCTGGATTGCCCCAGCCCCTTTAAGGATTTCGCCGGCGTGGGCGTGGCCTTTAAATTGATTATGGCTTTGGAAGGGCCGGATTGTGATTTGACCGGCCTGTTGGAAAATTATGCGGATCTGGTCGCCATCGGTACAATTGGGGACGTCGTTCCCCTGCTGGGGGAGAACCGCGTTCTGGTCCGTGCCGGCTTGCCGCATTTGTCCCGGTCCGACCGCCTGGGCTTGCGGGCCCTTTTGGAAAATGCCAGCCTGGACAACCGGGAACTCACGGCGGCCAATGTGGCGTTCGGCATTGTGCCACGGATCAACGCGACGGGCCGGATTGCTTCCCCGGACCGCGCTGTCCGCCTCCTGCTCTCCGAAGATCCGGAGGAAGCGGCTGGACTGGCGGGGGATGTTTGCGATTGCAACGATTACCGGCGGCAGATTGAGAGCGATATCTTTGAGCGGGTTTTAGAAGAATTAGAGAAAGACCCACAGCGGCTATATGACCGCGTTCTGGTAGTCGCGGGAGAAAATTGGCATCCGGGCGTGATTGGGATTGTTTCTGCGCGCATTACCGAGCGATTTGGAAAACCGAGCATCTTGATCTCGGTCAATGGGGCGGAAGCAAAAGGTTCTGGCAGGAGCATCGAAGGGTTTTCTCTATTTGAGGCGGTTTGCTCCTGCTCGGATTTGCTCACCAAATTTGGCGGGCACCCCATGGCGGCGGGGCTGAGCCTCCGGCCGGAAAACATCGAACGGTTCCGCGAGAGGATCAATGCCTATGCCGCGGCTCATACGCCGCAGATGCCCATGCCAACGCTCACCATCGACTGTATTTTGCAGCCGGAGCAGCTGACCCTGGAAGTGACGCGCAGTGTAAAATTGCTGGAGCCGTTTGGAACGGGAAATCCTGCCCCGCTCTTTGGATTGTTTGGCGTCCGCTTGCAGGACATTACGCCGGTTGGCGGCGGGAAGCACCTCCGATTGACGGTGGTAAAGGGGAATTACGCGGTGCGCTGTATGCGGTTTGGCGTGTCCTTGGAGATGTTCCCCTATGCGGCGGGGGATCTTCTCGATTTGGCGGTGACGCTGGATGCCAAGCCCTTTAATGGGAAAGAGACGCTTTCCATCATCGTCAGGGACTGTAAACCCTCCGGGATGGACGGCGCCTCCGTATTGACCGGCGTGCAGGTGTACGAAAAATGGATGCGGAACGAATCGATGACCAAACAAGAGGTGGACAGTCTTACCCCTACCCGGGAGGAATTTGCCAATGTCTATCGGTTCTTACGAGCGAAAAACGGTTATGAAGGTCCCGAAGAGGTGTTTTTTTATCGCACCTGCGCTTCGCCCGGAGGGAATATGGGCAAGCTGTTGACGATGTTAGATGTTTTGTCGGAGCACGGCTTGACGTCACAGCAGCGGTCCGGCGGCGTTTGTAAGTTGACCTTGAAGCCGGTACAACGGAAAGTCAATTTATTTGATTCCAAGATTTTGGCGGGATTGCGGGCTTTACAGAAGGAGGGGGAACCTTATGGCGGAGAAACTCAGAACCTATAACGACTTATTAAAACTGATTCAGGACAGCGAACGGGAATATGACCTAGCTCTGATCGACAAAGCCTATCAATTGGCCTATCAGATGCATGGGGATCAAAAGCGTCTCTCCGGAGCGCCATATATTTCCCATCCCATCGCGGTGGCTTGCATCCTGGTAGAGATGGGTATGGATTCCGAATCGGTTGCGGCGGG
>OLRD01000955.1_pt1 | contig 19659 bp, 12 predicted proteins | sample 1672051 | NCBI WGS metagenome assembly OLRD01 (sample SAMEA3136640, study PRJEB25190) | human gut metagenome | biome: human gut; feature: human-associated habitat; material: faeces | place: Austria | collected 2013 | reverse complement strand
TCCGAACCCATCTCCGATTAAGAAGATTTGGTTCGGATTATATTGGTTTGGTGCGGTTGATGGGACTTGAACCCATACGGTCTCCCATACGCCCCTCAAACGTACGCGTCTGCCTGTTCCGCCACAACCGCATTTTTCACTGCGAGAGATATTATAACGCTTTCCGATGCATTTGTCAACACAAATTATGTCCGAAAGTCAATATATTTTTAAACCTGTGCAAATTTCCGCCTTTTGCCCTTTTGCAGGGTGCAAAACGTGCTGCGTTTATGTTATAATATAGGCACAGCAAACCCTTGTTTCAGGGTCGTTTTACGAATAATATCGGGAGGTTGGGGCGATTTTCGGCTTTTACTGCGCAATTCCGTCCGAACCGGAAAGGGAACAGAACATGCAAAAAGATAAAGCACTTGAAATGGCACTCGGTCAAATCGAAAAGCAATACGGCAAGGGTGCAATTATGCTGATGGGAGATGCCGCCTCAAGGATTCAGGTTTCCGTCATTCCGACGGGCTGCATTGAGCTTGACGCAGCTCTCGGCGTCGGCGGCATTCCGCGCGGAAGAATAGTTGAAATATACGGGCCGGAATCCTCCGGCAAAACCACCATTGCGCTGCATATCATTGCCGAAGCGCAAAAAATGGGAGGTATGTGCGTTTTTATCGATGCCGAACATGCGCTTGACCCCGTTTATGCCGAAAAGCTTGGCATCAGCATGGACAAGCTCTATGTTTCCCAGCCGGACAACGGCGAACAGGCACTTGACATTGCGGATGCACTCGTTCGCAGCGGCGCGATCGACGTTATCGTTGTTGACTCCGTTGCGGCTCTCGTTCCCAAAGCCGAGCTTGAAGGCGACATGGGTGATTCTCACGTCGGCTTGCAGGCAAGGCTCATGAGCCAGGCATTGCGCAAGCTTGCCGGCGTTGTCGGAAAATCCCGCACCTGTGTTATTTTTATCAATCAGCTCCGCGAAAAAGTCGGTGTTATGTTCGGCAATCCCGAAACCACCACCGGCGGCAAGGCGCTGAAGTTCTTTGCCTCCATCCGTTTGGACGTCCGCAAAATCGACACGCTGAAACAGGGCAATTCGCCCGTCGGAAACCGCACGCGCATCAAAGTCGTTAAAAACAAGGTTGCGCCGCCTTTCCGCGTTGCCGAGTTCGACATTATCTACGGTGAAGGCGTTTCTAAGGAAGGTTCCATTCTCGATATGGGCGTTGCAAACAAAATCATCACAAAGACCGGCGCATGGTTCTCCTACGGCGATATCCGCATCGGACAGGGCAGGGAAAACGCACGCAATTTCCTGCGCGACAACCCCGAGCTTTGCAAAGAAATCGAAAAGAAGCTCCGCGACCTTATCGAAACAGCCCATGACGAAACCGCTCCCGTCAGCGAGGACGAGCCCTATTCCGAGGATGAATGATTCAAAAGCAACCCGCGCTTTATGCCGTGCATACCGAAAACATGCCGGCTGACGCCCCGGTTAACGTTCCGCAGTTAAATTTTCAATTACAAAAGCTCCGCAGCAGATACTTCGGCCGTGCGGAGCTTTTTCGGGTTTTATCCGTTTTGTTCAAATTCGAATTCTCAGCCCAATCCGAGCGCGGCACGGAGTATCAGCACGGCGTCCGAAAGTGTGACGTTTCCGTCCCCGTCCGCATCGCAGAGCGCGGCAGTTTCGGGCGAAAGCTCTGCCGTTCCGAGTGCGCACCGCATCACGAGCAGCGCATCCGCCGCCGTCACAGTGCCGTCCCCGTCCGCATCGCCGGGAACACCGGGTTCGCCGCCGTTAACAAAGATCCATCCGCTTTGCGTCTGCGTCGGCACGGGATATTGATCGTCGTCGGTCATCATATAATTAAATTTCTTAACTTCAACGCGGATTTCGGAATCCTCCGCAGCGCCTGCAATCACGGTAAAATTCATTGTGTGAATAATGCCGTTGTTTGCCTGCGTCATGCCTTCATTGCCCGGGTACAGCACGCCGAGGCTGATCCTGCCGGGCAAGGATGTGTCCAAATGGTTAAGCGTGTTTTCCCAATCTATCGCGCTGCCGCGGGTCACGGAATTCAGCTCCAACGCCTCCGGATCATACCAAACCGTGACTGCAAGCGCATGTGCAAGATAGTCTTCACCTTCAATGCAAAGATTGATGTCTGCCGATTCACCCGCCGCCGCTGCCGTATCCGCATAAAAAAGCACCGTCTCCGTGTTTATCCTGAGTGCGTCGGCACTCGCCGCCGCAGGCCGAACAAAGCCGCACAGAACCGCTGCGGCAAGAATGATTGCAGCAGCAAGAAGTCCTGTAAATCCGCATTTTGCTTTCTGTATTTTTCCGTTTGTCATCTGATTTTGAACCCTCCCCCGTGACTTTGCACTTATTCTATCTTTTTTTTGCATGATTTGCAACACCCTTCAACAAAAACCTCGCCCCCGCGGTTGCCCGCAGGGACGAGGTCAGGAAGAAATCCCGCTGTTCTGTTAATGGGGGAGGGGAATCATGCATCAGGTTGATCGACCCTCCCCGTCGAAGTTGTTATTGCTCGATATGCATTGCGAAACGAAGTGCCAGCAGCGCATCCATGGAGGTTATGAATCCATCGCCGTCAACATCTGCAATCTGCTGATTTTCAACGGGCAAAATGTCCATTGCCATGCGCAGGATCGTCAGCGCATCCGCCATGGAAACATTGCCGTCACCGTCAACATCGCCAAGCATTTCATACTGTGCCGTGACAACAAGGTCTGCCGTGATGTTTGTGAATGCCTTGTCCCAGCCGGTGAAGGTGTACCCAACGCGAGTCGGGTCGGCGGGTGCTTCTGCGTCGCCGCCGTACTGCACTTCCTGAGTCTTAAGCACCGTTCCGTCCCAGTCCTTGAAAGTTACGGTGTAGGTATTGATTTCATACTGTGCCGTGACAACAAGGTCTGCCGTGATGTTTGTGAATTCCTTGTCCCAGCCGGTGAAGGTGTACCCAACGCGAGTCGGGTCGGCAGGTGCTTCTGCGTCGCCGCCGTGCTGCACTTCCTGAGTCTTAAGCACCGTTCCGTCCCAGTCCTTGAAGGTTACGGTGTGCATTTCGGGCTGTGCGGCCGCAACAGTGACAGCGCCGTTTTGGATAGCGAACTCTATGGGTTCACCATCATAGTTGTAAATGTCATAGTTCTCATAATCGTAGGTTACGGTTATGCTGTACGTGCCGGGAGCCGCATCATCTGCAACCTTAAACTCAAGGTAGATTATTACACCGTTTTCAGTGCAGTTTCCAGATGTGGTATTTCCCCAAAACAGGGGTTGCGGATTCTCGATTACCGTACTGTGCAGCTGTCCGGGAAGTAATCCAGTGTCCTCAAAACCGAGCAAGGTAAGGTTTTCATCATAACCAACCATAATTCCCATGACAACCACACCGGGGTTATTGGCAAGTTCAATGGGGATACGAACGGTTTCTCCCGGGGCAGCTTCAGCATTACCCACAACTATTGTAGGTTCGTTCTCAAACGTGGTATTGTCCGGTCGGACCGCAACGATACCTTTCTGACTGCTGTACGGCAAAGTGGCGTATGCCGGCCACTTTGCAAGGTGACGCATAAGAATCATGCCATCGAGGTTATTTATCCTGCCATCGGCATTTACATCAGCACCGGGTGAAATCATCGAAGCCGGGTAGGAAGGCCACTTTGCAAGGTGACGCATGAGTACCATGCCGTCAAGATTATTCACTCTCCCATCCCCGTTTACATCGCCGTAAACTACATCAGTTACAGTCAATGTACCGTTTACAGTTGCGAATTGAACCGCTTCTCCTGACTGGTTGTAGATATCATAGTTATCGTAATCATAACTTACTCTGATATGGTACTCACCCTCCTCAGCGTTATCGGCAACCTTAAAGGTCAGAGTTGCAATCTTGCCGTTAACCGTACAATCAGCCGTCGCTGTCGGATTTGCCCAATACAACGGTTGAGGATTCTCAATCTCTGTGCTGAACATTTGTCCCGGAACCAATCCTGTATCGCTAACACTGAGCAGCGTTAGATTCGAATCATATGCAACCTGAATTCCCATGGTTACAAACCCCGGGTTATTCGCAATGCTGATATTAACCGCAACGGTTGAGCCTGCGGAAGTTGTTTTGCTTTCAACAACAATCTGCGGAGCATCGGAAGGCACGGGTGTTGAAACCGGTTCGTTCTGCACATACTGTGCCGTAACAACAAGGTTTGCGGTAACATTGGTGAACGCCTTATCCCAGCCCGTGAAGGTATAGCCCGTGCGGGTCGGGTTTGCGGGGGCTGTGGCCGCGCCGCCGTACTGTACCTGCTGAGTCTTAAGCACCGTACCGTTCCAGTCCTTGAATGTGACGGTGTAGGTGTTAATGCTGTACTGTGCCGTAACAACGAGGTCAGCGGTAACATTGGTGAATGCCTTGTCCCAACCGGTGAAGGTATAGCCCGTGCGGGTCGGGTTTGCGGGAGCTGTTGCCGCGCCGGTATGGTATACTGATTGTGTCTTAAGTACCGTACCGTTCCAATCCTTAAATGTTACAGTATGCTTCGTAACGGTTATCCCGTAAGAACTTACATGGCTGTTGTATCTGCAATTCTGCATTGCAACCGCTTTTACGGTTGCAGCACCGTTAAGTACAAACGAGCCGTTGTATTTGTTGCTGCTCTCCGTTGGAGTGGAACCGTTTGTTGTGTAAAAAATCGTTGTTCCGCTGCTTCCGGAGATCGTAACTCTTGTTCCGTTAGCATCGTATGCAGTTGTAATGGTAGGTGCTGCCACCGTAAGCACTTCAAGAATCTTTGTTCTGCATTCGGGACCGAAACCACCGTCAACGGTAAGGCTGTATGCGCGCTGGAAGCCCTTCAACGCTTCCGCAGTACCATAGCCGAATTGTCCGTCAACATCGCAGCTGTAACCGCACTGATTCAGACAGGCCTGAAGCCAGCGTACATAATTGCCGCTGTCACCGACATTGAGATAAGTGCCGGAAGGAGGAGTTGAATACTTGTTAGGATTCTTCGGGTTTGTCAAATCCTGAACTCCGCCGCTCGGAGCGGGAGTGGGGGTTGGGTCGGGAGAAGGAGTTGAGCCGGTTGTATATTTAGGCACACCGTAACCCCGGATATTTGAGTTGCTGAGACTCCATTTCCTTGACTTTACATTATTATCGCCTGTGTTGCCGCCGAGAGTGGTAACCTCGCTGCTGCTCACGCCTATAACAATTTCAACATGATCCCAGTGGTATTCATCCCCGGGCCAGTCAAAAAAGACCAAGTCGCCAACCTTCGGAGTATAACTGCCACGGTTGTAAAAATCAAGGTTTTTGAAATCTCCGTTGTCGCTGCCCGCACATGCATAGGAAGCGTTGCTGATGATGCTTGTGGGGATGCCCGCCTGTCTTGCGCACCAGCTGATAAAATATGCGCACCATGCGTAATACGATCCTCCGGAATGTCCCTGAACCTGCGTGCCGTACCAATAGCCGTATTCGGTATAGTTGCTTGAGCCGCTTGATTCACCGTGAAGTTGGCTTGTGTTGTCCCCCTCATGATACCCAAGCTGGCTGCGTGCAACATTCACAAGGTCGGTGCGCTGGTTGCCCGTAAGCGAAACATTGCAGAGCTGAGTATAATACTTGCCGCTGCGATAGGACGCCGACGGAGTGTAAGAAGGGGTAAGCATGGGCTTTACCGAAAGTGCGGCTTCGGCGGTGTTTTCCGCCTCCGCACGGGTCGCAGTCCCGCTCTGTCCGATTTCGGCAGCAGCCTGCAAGGGCAGCACCGAAACAAGCACCATAAGTGCAAGCAGCAAAGCGGTAAACACTCTGAACTTTGTCTTCATTTGTCATGTTCCTCCTGACTGATATGGACTTGGTAGTTTTTGCTCCTTCTCAAGAGCATATAACACCCGAGCGGACATTTGCCGCGGGCGGTTATATCGAAAAAATGTTAAGGAAGTAGGTTGCCAACAAATCAGCTTGCTTTCCGCAAGCAACCGAATAAATAAACTCCTAAGTGTTGCTCGCAAGAAGCAACGATCCTTTTAATTGTGTTCGATGGTGGGGCTTCTCTACAAAATCAAAATTCAACTGAAATTGTTTTAGCTATCATCGATAAGTTCTTAAATCTTCTTTGCAAAAGCAATTATACTCTCTGAAAAGATGCATGTCAAGTGCATTTGCACACAGTCCTCCATTTTTTCAAATATATTTTATTGTCTCGCGCTTTTTTTGCATCGCGGCGGCGGGTATCCAACAGCGGCATGTCAAGCACAACAATATCCACACCTTTTTCAGACGTCAGGTATTGCCACTGTTCAATTATCTCCCGATAGTTTCTGCCGAGTCTGTCAATGGACTGCACAAAGAGCGTGTCCCCGCGGCGAAGCCTGCGCAGCAGCTTTTTGTATTGCGGACGGTCAAAATCCCTTCCGCTCTGCTTGTCCGCAAATATATATTCCGGTCGAAGCCCCGCATTGCACATTGCCGCAAGCTGCCGCGCTTCGTTCTGTTCCCTGCTTGAAACGCGAACATAGCCGTATTGCCTCCCGCCGCAATGCTCCGTTTTTCCGTTTTTATGCATTTTTCTGTTCCTCCGATGTTCTGCAAAGAATCACTTCCTTTATTATAGCGAAAGTGCGTAACTGCCGTTTGCGGAACGGATATACCGGATATTATTTCGTTTTTATGCTGTACGCGTTTTTGTACACTTGACATCGGTTTAATGCACTTGTATAATAGGATGGAGTGTCTATATGCTGCCGTATTCTCGGCACCGCTGCGACACATTAACATAAATCGGAGGTGAAATTCTGTGGCTTTTGATGCTTTATATATAATTCTTCCGGTCGCTGCTGCCATTTTCGGCGCAGGCGGCGGAGTATTCGTAAAAAATATATATGACAAGAACAGTGCAGAATCCAAGGTCGCCAAGGCGGACGAGATGGTCAAAAAAATGATCACCGACGCACAGAAGCGCGCCGAAACACTGAAAAAAGAGACCATTCTCGAAGCGAAAGAAGAAGTCTACCGCCTTAAGACCGAGAATGAGAGGGAAAGCAAAGAAAGGCGGAGCGAATTGCAGCGCGCGGAGCGCAGACTTCAGCAAAAGGAGGAAAGTTTCGACAAAAAGCAGGATGCCCTTGAGCAGCGCGAGCAGCAGCTTGCAAAGCGCATCAAGGCGATCGATGCAAAAGAAGCTTCCGTCAGCAAGCTTTATGATGCACAGCAGCAGGAACTTGAGCGCGTTGCGGGCATGACGCAGGACGAGGCGAAGGACGTGCTTCTCAACAACGTTGAAAAAGAAGCAAGGCACGAGGCTGCGCTCATCATTCGCGACATTGAATCCAAAGCAAAGGCCGAAGCCGACAGGCGCGCCGTGAACATCATTTCAATGGCGATTCAGCGCTGCGCAGCGGATCATGTTGCGGAATCCACCGTTTCCGTTGTGGCTCTGCCCAACGACGAAATGAAAGGCCGCATCATCGGCAGGGAAGGACGCAACATCCGCACACTCGAAACCGCAACCGGCGTTGATCTCATCATTGACGACACGCCCGAAGCGGTCATCCTTTCCGGCTTTGACCCCATGCGCCGCGAAGTTGCGCGAATTGCACTCGAAAAGCTCATCCTTGACGGGCGCATTCATCCCGCACGGATCGAGGAAATGGTCGAAAAGGCACGCAAAGAGGTCGAAACCCAAATCCGCGAAGCGGGCGAACAGGCCGTTTTCGAATCCGGTGTTCACGGTTTGCACCATGAGCTTATTCGTTTGCTCGGCAGATTGCGCTACCGCACCAGCTACGGTCAGAATGTTCTCAAGCATTCAATCGAAGTTTCGCACCTTGCCGGACTTATGGCAACGGAACTCGGCGTTAATGTTCAGCTTGCGAAGCGTGCAGGTCTGCTGCACGACATCGGCAAAGCGGTTGACCACGAGGTTGAAGGCACGCATAACCAAATCGGCGCGGATCTTGCAAAGAAATATCGTGAAAACAACCAAGTTGTTCACTGCATTCTTGCACACCACGGCGATGTTGAACCCGGAACGGTTGAAGCCGTTCTCGTTCAGGCGGCGGATGCAATTTCCGCAGCAAGGCCGGGCGCAAGGCGTGAAACCCTTGAAAATTACATCAAGCGTCTTGAAAAGCTTGAGGAAATTGCCAATTCCTTTGACGGCGTTGACAAGAGCTTTGCGATTCAGGCGGGCCGCGAAGTCCGCATTATGGTCAAGTCCGATACCGTTTCGGATACGGATATTGTTGTTATCGCAAAAGACATCGTTAAGCGCATTGAATCCGAGCTTGAATATCCCGGACAGATCAAGGTCAATGTTATTCGCGAAACCCGTGCAACGGAATATGCGAAATAATTGCGCCTGACGTTCCGAACAAATTTTTTCAACGCAAAAACCCGTTCCCGAGGTTAGCTGTCCCCGGGAGCGGGTTTATGTTTGTCTGTTTGTCGTTCGCGCTTCCGTCCGCATTTCGCTGCTCCGAACACAGCGGAACCAAACCGAAATCAATCTCTGTTTTCGTTCAGTTTTTCAATCGGACTTCCGCAAAGCAGTCTTCCCTTTGCCGCAAGGCTTATCAGCACGATAACGGCGGCGCAGGCAAAGCTCAGCCCGAGCATTGTCCAAACGGTTGCACCGAACCGCTGCAGTCCGTACAGTTTTGACGCAAGTGCGGAATTCAGACTGTTATACGCTTCCGGGAATTGCTGCACGAGCCTCCGCGCCGAAAGCACTGCATAGCCCGCATACACGACCCAGCCCACCGCTGCGGCAATCAAGCCGTTTATTAATGCCGTGCCTGAAAATTTTCCGACTGCCTGCCTGCCCGACATGCCGATTGCGCGCAATATTCCGACGTTTCGCATTTGCTCCCTTGCCTCCAGCGTGAGCGCGTTCATAAGCAGCATCAGCATTATGACCGCAATGCATCCGCCGACGGACAGAATCAGCATTATCTGCTGAATGCTTGTTTGCAGATTCGCCGCAAGCGACTCGCGGCGGTTGGACATTCGCACCCCGAGGTCCGCCGCCTTTTTCGCAAGCACATAGTCCGTTGCAGCGTATCCGGAGCGGATATCCGCATAGCAAAATGCGCCCGTGTAAGCAAAATCCCCGTTCATTACATAACTGCCGTCAACGATGTAATCGCGGAATTCATCCGTCAGCTCTGCAAAGGCATTTTTAATCAATGCGGTTGAAGCGGCAATGTTGAAAGTTCTTGCTCCGTTGACTTCTATTTCGGTAACGGATGTTGAAATATCGGAACAATAAACGATTCCGCCGACCGTATAGGAAAAAGTTTTGAGCGAATGTTCGCTTTCGTCCCCTATATAGCTTTTTTGCGCCGCTCCGTAAAACGAAAGTTCGATTTTGTCGCCCGGCTTTATTCCGATACTGTCAATATCCCCGTATGTTTCACGCAGTTCATCGTCATACATTCCATAGTTAATCATGATATTTCCGTCCGAACCGCGCACCGCAAAAAGCAGAACCTGTTCACCCCGCTCATAAGCCTGCCTGTCGAATGCCGAAAGGTCAAGTTCAACATCATCGCGTGCAAGAAGCCTGTCCGTTATAAATTCGGGGTATGCATACAGATTTGAGTGTATGCCGTCATCATACGGCACATAATAGTATCCGTCGCGAAGCTCCGCTTTGTCCGACGCCCGCGAAGCGGCAAACGCAGGGGAGGATTCCGAACCCGCATAATTCAGCTCAACTTCCATAAGTATGTACGGATCGACCCGCACCATGCCTTGAATTGTGCGCATCTGCTCAACCGCCTTTTCGGGAATCAGGTGTTCATGCATCACATCGTTTTCGTAGTCAAAATCGCTGCTGCAATAGATTTGATATGTGGGGAACCGTTCCGTTTCATGTTTATTGCTCAAAGGCGATGCGGATTCCACCGCCATGAAAAACACTGCCGCACAGAACAGGGAAGCGAGCGCAACGGTCAGCACGCGCTTTGCCGCCGCAATGCGGCGCGCTTTTTTCCGTGCAATATGCAGCCTGCCCGTCAGCGGCTGATGCAGAGCGGTTTGGAAAACGATCAGCCGCATCAGAATGATTCCGAACAGCCAGCAAAGCACGGCGAGCCCCACTTGTTTGAAAGGGATATCAACAAGAATTTCCGCGCTGTTTTTGAACAGCGCCGTGCGAAGCAGCAGCCATGTGCCGCCCGCGCCGAATAAAATGCCGAGGGCAACCGACGGAATGCAGATGAACAGCATTTCAAAAATCTGCATTTGCCGAAGCTGCCGTTTTGTTATGCCGATGCTGCGGAAAAGCGCAATCTGTCTTATCTGTTTCTGCATCTGCATTATGTTGACGCAGACAACCGCAAGCAGCGTGACGGCAAAAATCAATGCCGTAAAGAAAATGTTGTATGTTTGAGTCTCCTGCTGCGCAAACTTTGTTGCATTGAATGCAAGCGGAACGCTGCCCACGGTCTGATACACTCTTGCAATAAAGTTTGTTTTGTCCGTATCGAACCCGGTGCAGAAAAAATTGGTTGTCGGTGCATCGCAAAGCTTTATTCGCAGATCCGATCCCTGCTCCTTCTCTGCATTATTAAAGGCCTCCGCCTGCAATTGCGCCTGCCGCACAATTTCTGCACACGCATTTTCCGTCAGGAGTGCGCTGCAAAGGGTTGCGGAAATTCCGCTTTCGGCGCGTGAACTTGTGCCGTCAAGTTCGTAAACGGGCTTCGTTGCCCAAGTCCAAACATCCGTGTATTCTTTAATAATGCCGACAAGCTGATATGTTCTGACAACGTTGACGGGGTGCGACGTTCCCAATGCGGAGTTTTCCCGCGCCGCAATGCTGACGGAGAGCGTGACATCCTGTCCAAGGGTGTAATCGATGCCGAGTTTGCTCAAAAGATCCGCTTCCATCGCGATTTCGCCGTCACTTTCGGGAAATCTGCCTTCGTTAACCGTAATGTGGCCGAGTTTTTTCAGCGTTTCGTCCACTGTGCCGATGCCGTCCTCCCCGATTGTTCCGTAAACATTCATGACGCCGAGTTCATCCAGCCAGTCGCTGTTTGCGGCTGCACCCTTAAGCTTTGAATTGATGCCCGGCAGAATCAACTGCCACTCGCCGTAGGTCGTTTTTCTGAACACATCGTTTGTTTTTATCATGCTTCCCGAAACGGACAGCGTGATAACCGCAAATGCAAACGATATTGCAAGGATAACGCTCATAAGAACGCTGCTGCGCTTTTTTCCGCAAACGCTTTGCCACGCCAGCTTCAAACACTCCATTTTTGCCTCCGATCCGACAGCGGGTTTCCGCCCGCTGTCCGCTTTGCTGCTGATTATACCCCTTATTGTAAATCAAAAACCTTACGAACAGCTTTCAGCGTGCCTTACAATAACGTAAGACGGGCACGGCTGCACATATTATGTGTCGAAAATACGCCGCCGAAAAACAAAAAACAGCCGAATAAGGGGCGGTGTTCATAAGACAGTAACAGTCACAGTAGTTTGCTCTGCTGTGGCTGTTCTTGTATTTTATCCTGTTATGTGATAATATGGAACCGAATAGACCTGCTAATCGGAATTTGAGGAGGAATAGAAATGCCTTCATTATTGCAATCTACATTGAATACCCGACCGTTACCGACCGGAGATATGCGTTTCATCAGAAGTGATTGCCCTGAAAAACTGACGGACGAAGAAGTAGAATGGCTACTGCAAAACCATGTTACCACGGTTGTAGACTTACGGGAAAAGAAAGAATATGAGCGAAAACCCTGTCGCCTCGAAACAGAAGATGGATTCACATTTTATCATATGCCGGTAACCGGCGGAGGCGACACACCCAATTCACCCGAGGAAGTAGCATCTGTTTACCTGGGGATGCTGGATAAACAGATGGACAAGATTATTCAAACGATTCTGGATGCAAAAAGCAATGTTCTATATTTCTGCGGAGCAGGAAAAGACAGGACAGGTATTGTATCAGCAATCATACTGAAGAAGTTGGGTTTTGACGACCAGACAATTATTGATGATTATATGAAAACGAAAGAAAATTTGCTTGACTTTCTGACAGATTATGTCAAAGAGCATCCGCAAGTGGATATAAACACCGTTATTCCAAACGAGAATAATATCAGAAAGGTTTTGGATACACTTTAGCGAGTTTGAGAAAAGGGCGCACTTCTATACGGGGTATCCCCCGTATGTGCGTTCTGTGAGACTGAACACTCCGGACACTTGGGTGTCCGGGGTGTTTTACGTCACTTTGCTCCGAACAAGGGCTGCATCCCTTGCGCCGCTTTGCGGCTATACTCTTAAGGCAAAAGGCGTGACCACCTTTGTCACGCCTTTTGCCTATTTTACTGTCTTATGAACAACGACCGAAGCGGCTGCCTTTTTTGGGGAGCTTTCCGCAGCAATCTTCTGCAATTCAAAACAGCCGAACGATCGCCGTTATCAGCAGAACCGATGCCGCAGCAATAACAATTCCGGAGAATACGCAGCGGCAGACAAAGTTGGTTTTCGGAGTTGTGCGCACATATTTTTCCGTGACCTTTCCCTGTTCGAAAAGTTTTTTCAAATCAGGGGAAATATAATTGCGCCTGCGGAAAGCGTTTGCCAATATTGAACCGCCGAAGATAAGAAAGAAAACCGCAGCGATGATTTCGGACAGCCTGCTCACCGTGTTCCAATCCGCTGATGCCGCTGCTCCGCTTGCGCTCACGGCAGCAGCACCGAATAACGCCAACAGCAAATATGCCGCCGCACCGATGCGCAGCCCGTAAACAAGCTTTTTAAGCTTCTTTTCGTTTTTTTCGGATGAAGTTTTTGTTTCGGCCGCATTCTGCCGTGAGTTTTTGTATGCCATTGTTTGCCCTCTCCGTTCCGTTTTTTCCGCCTGCCGTATGCCTGCACCACCGATATAGTACCACCCGCCTGCGGCCGTGTCAAGCATCGGGAGCGTTCACGATGTTTCGCTTTCCAAAAGGCTCGGCTCCGCCGTTTGCTTTGTCCGAATACCTTTAATCGTTTTTTTAAAAAGTTAAGGCGTGAAAATGTTCCTTCACTTGCGTCTGCCCGTATTAAATGATATAATAGACTTGCGATACAACATCGGTTTCGGAAATGCTCCGAATGAGTTCCGCTTACCCCTGCTGCACACCGCAGGCTTAAGTCGGCAATTCACTTCAGGCCGATTGATTTTTTGCAAACAAATTCACGGAGGAATCACTCATGTTTAAAAAACCTGCCGCTGCTCTTCTTGCGCTCATTATTCTGCTGAGCTTTTTTGCCTGCGACACGCCCGGCTCAAACGGGGGAGAGGATTCGATCCCGTCGCAAAGTCCGACCCTGCTCCCGAGCGCGGCCGATACCGCACAGCCCACTCCGACGGATTCCGCGATCGAATACAAAAAGTTTTCGACCAAACCCTTTTCAAGGGCAGCGACCGTCAGCCGAGCGGTTCTTCACGATGATGATCGCATATCGATTTCGGCGAACGAATTGATTTATATCGATGATTTTGCCGTGCTGAAGCTTACGGCGGAAAATAAATCGGCGGATGACTTGCTTGTTTCCGATGTTTCGATTTATGTGAACGACTGCCTTGTTGAAGTTGACTTCAGGCACAAATTTGCTGCGGGCAAAGCCGAAGATTTCAGTCTGTACATGCCGATTCTTGATATGATGCTGTACGGCATTCGGGAAATTTCCTCCATTGACATTGAATTCCGCATTGCAGCCGCTTCGGGCGAAAAATACTTTACGGAGCTTGCCCACCTGTCCGCCGCTTCCGCACAGCCGCGGGAACCGGGCGCATATGATTACAGCGGCTATATTGCAGGCGATATTGCTCAGGCCATTCATTATGATAAGTTGAACGCTTTCAATGACTCTCACGGTTTTGAATCCGACGGATTGAGCCTTGTTTCATCCGCACTCATCACCGTCAACGAAAAATACCGTGTGCTGCTTGAATTTGAAAACGCCGCTGCCAAGCCCGCGGAGGTGAACGTCGGTTATATCAAAATCAACAACCTTGTTGTTTTTAACGAATTTGATCATGCCTCCTTCCGTATTCATCCGCAAAAACATGCTGTTATCAGCATTCCGCTTTTCACGAAAGCACAGCTGCTTTTATACAGCATCGGCAGAATTGCGGATGTGCAGTTTGATATCACGCTGACAAACGAAAACGCCGAAATTCTTTCGCGCGGTTCGGCTTCCGTTGCGATTCCCGGCAGAGTCGGAAACTTTGACTTTTCCAATCAGTATGCCAATTATGATGAAAACGGAGTTTGCATGTTGGTTGCCGGGCCCATTGAGAACCTTGATCTTGCAAACAAAAATCCGCTTATCCCCGTTTACGTCAAAAACGAAAGCGGGAAGACGATAAGCATTTCAAGCTTTGAAAAATGTCTGTTCATCAACGGGCGGCCCGTCGAATGTGTGAGTTTTTCAAAAATTCTGCGAAGTGATGATCGTATGCTTTTTGAAATTGAAATTGATGCGGCTTCACTTGAAACCGAGCTTTCCGCAATTTGGGAAATTGCCGTGTCATTCGAAATTTCGGATGAGAACGGTAATTTGATTTGCAAACCCGAAATAAAGCTTCAGGATCCTTCTCAGTCCCCTATAACAGCCGCCTAAATTCGGCACCGCATTCGGCTTTCTTTATTCAAATTCAACGTTCGTAAGGCAGCCTTCATGCAGGGTTTGCGTGTCGGCTGCCTTTTCCGCATTCTTTTTCTGTTGAAACCGAACATCACAAGTGATATAATAAATTCGGAGGAATTTTTGCGATTTTTGTTTTATTCTGCGAGATATTTCCTCAAAACTAAATATACAAAGCAAGGATGAACCCCTGTCCCTGCCGGCAGTTCGAAAGCCCCTTTCGGGATCGGCTGCCGCCGTTTGGCTGTCCGTTCCTTGCCTCACGAAATCCCGACCCGATTCGGATTTAGCTTAAACGGCTGCTTTCGGCAGGAACTGCTTCAAAGCTTTTTCCGTCGGCACGGGGCCTGTTGGTGTTTGCCCTGCGGCAGGCAAATAAAAAACAAAAGCACTGCGGAAGATAAAACCTGCAAATGCGGTTTCCGTTCCCGGGTTTTCGCAGCATTAACACGGAGTAGGTCATAGAAATGAAACTGAAGTTTTTGGAACAGTACAAACACCTCGGAAAGGAGATATATATCCTTTTCTGGGGACGAATCGTAACAAGCATGGGCTCGCTTATCTGGCCGTTGCTGACTTTGATTCTTGAAAACAAGCTCGGCTATGATGCAACTCTTATTGCGGGCATTTCGTTTGCAATGTCGATATTGCAGTTTCCGATGCTTCTGCTCGGCGGCAGGCTTGCGGACAAGCGCAACCGCAAGAACGTCATTGTCATCTGCGATCTGGTGACGGTTGTTTGTTATATCATCTGCGGTCTGATTCCGCTTTCGGCATACAGCATCGGACTGTTTTATGTTGCAAGCGTTTTTGCAACCATCGAGGGCCCGTCATACGATGCACTGATTGCCGATCTGAGTGACGGAGAGGACAGGGAAAAGGCATACAGCCTTCAGTATCTCGGAATGAACCTCGGGCTTGTGCTTGCGCCCACGATCGGCGGTTTTCTGTTCAAAGACTATCTGTGGCTTGCGTTCATTATCACGGGCATTGCAACGCTTTCTTCAACGCTGCCGATTCTTTTCTTTGTCAAAACGCTCAGCATACCGAAAAAGAACATCAGCGCATACGAACAAAAGCGTGAAGGTGTGAGTGTTTTTTCGCTTCTGCGTGAAAGAAAAACGATTCTTATATATCTGCTTGTTGCGGGAATCGGCGGGTTTGTGTATGCTCAATTCAACTACCTTCTTCCGCTTAACATGGGTGCGCTTTACGGTGCGGAAGGCGCGGAAATATTCGGCGTTATGACAAGCGTCAACGCCCTCGTTGTAATCCTTGCAACACCCGTTGTAACGACCTTTTTCGGGCGGATTCGTGATGTTCGAAAGATACTTCTGGGCGAAACGCTGATAGTTGTCGGGCTGTTCTGCTATCGGTTCGTTCAGGGAATCATCCCGCTGTATTTCGTTTTAATGACTGTTTTCACCATCGGTGAAGTATTCAACACCATCGGCGTGCAGCCCTATGTGACGCGGCGCATTCCCTCAACGCATTGGGGAAGGATGAACTCGATAATATCCATTGCATCCGGTGCTTTTTCCGGAGTCGGCAACCTGCTTATCGGCAAGCTTGTGGACACCTCGGGCTTTGATTCCGCGTGGCTCGTTATCGGCATTGCGGGAATTTTTCTCATACTCTGTGCCGCCGCAATGTGCATTACCGATAAAAAATATTTCCCCTTGCTTTATGAAAAAAGCACCCCCGGAGGCACTCCCGAAGCGTTTTCGGGTTCGGAGCCGGAAAGCTCTGCGTCGGGATCCGACAAATAGCATTCGGCCTTTTCGGCTGCATTTCAGTACCCGTGCCTTTTGTCAAAAGTAAAAATTCAGTTTGCAAAGATGCGCGAATTGTGTTAAAATTGTGAACGGAGAAGCAGATATTTTCCGCTTTTCCGAGTATTATCCTTCGGATTTTTTCCGCAGCAAAAATTTTTTTGAAAGATAACGCAACCGAATCGGCGCGAATTGCGTTATATGAATGGAGACAAAAATTGTCCGACCGCAGTTTCGACAGCATATATAGTGATTATTCACGCCTTGTCTTCTGGGCGGCATATCGTGTTGTGCCAAACAGGGAGACGGCGGAAGATATTACGCAAATTGCTTTTGAACGTGTTCTTTCCAATCTCGGCAGGCTGGCCGGCCTTGACGACGGACAGTTGAAAAGCTGGCTTTACCGCGTGTCCACAAACATCGCGCTTGATCATCTGCGCCGTGCAAAACACGAAACGCCGGTTGATGCGCCGATAAGCGAGGATATCGAGGATTCAGCCCTCCCGCTCGATGAGGAAGTTGAAAGGCGCCGAAAAGCGGCAAAAGTTCGAAGTGCGATCGACAAACTTGACGAAACGAGCCGCAAAGTCATATTGCTGCACTATTACGCCGGTATGACCGTTCGCGAAATTTCGGCTTGCACGGGCATCAGCGAAGGAACGGTTAAATCGCGGCTTATGAAGGCAAGAAAGCGGCTTGCGGTTATGCTCGGAGAGGAGGCAGCGGATGAAAAAAAGCGGAAGAAAAAATGATTATTTCTGTTCGAATACGGTGAATCTCGAAGCAGCGGATTCCAATCATTCCGCCGACACATGCACGGAATTTGACAGTTCCCGCACAATTGACGAGCTTCTTCGTTGGGCTGCAAACGAAAGCACGGCCGAGATTGATTTCGAATCGATTCGTCTGCGCGCTGTTGAGAGCAGCCGAAAGTCCAAAATGCAGCGCATACGCCGAATCCGTGCGCTGACGGCAGCAGGCGCGGCCATTCTTTTGATCCTGTTTGTTTTTGCACTCACCATCGGAAAAATCAACGATTGCACAAAAGATCCGCAGGTCAGTGCAGGCCTCACGCCGAATGCAGGGGCAACACCCGAACCGTTTTCCGATCCGATGAACCTGCCGTCCGGATATGACAGTTTTCAAAACGCCGGAACCGTCGCCGATGAGGCGATAAAAAACACAAACATGTTCCCGCAGAATCTTCCTTCCGAAATGCACAAAAAGGTTGATAACGATTCCCTGCGCATTTCTGCCGAAGGTTTTGATGCAAACGGCAACCGCCTTTATTACGATTGCGAAGTTGTTGATGTCGCGCCGTATCAGCTCTCTGTCGGCCAGGTCGGTTCGTTTTCCAACGGCGTGGATATTGTTTACTATTGGCAGATAACAAGCGGCACATGCTTGCGCGTTCGTTTCTTCGGGTTTAAGCAGGCAACCGCTGAAATGCTCTTTAACCAGCTTTCCGGACAGATAACGGGCACGAGCGGGAAAACCGCTGCTGTCGTGGCCGCACCTGCCCCATGGATACCTTCCGTTATCAGCTCGGGCGATTCCGAACCGTCCGAAGACGGTACGCTGCCTGTCGTCAGTGTTCCTTACATTGACAATTCGCCTGCCGAAACCGCACCGGTTTATGCTGCTCCCATCGGAACAGCTCCGACAGTTGATATTCCTTTTGAGCAGATATCGGACTCCGGCTACGATGCAATCGGGGAAATCCCCGTCGTTGCCCTTAACTCCGAATCGGCGGAAATCGGCGGCACATCGGCGAAAGCCGGCGGAAGTTCGGTCTGCGAAAAATCCGACAGGGTCAGTTTGCCCCGCCCCGGAAGCAGCAAAGTTGACTGCGGAAACAACAGTTCAAACACCGGCAAAGACATTGCAGACGGGAATGACGGTACAAAAAACGTTGTCAGGACGCAGCTCAATGATACGAACGGTACGTTCGACAAAACTCCGGCTGACCGTCCCTGATTTTTGGGCAAACGCAGGACAAACCTGCATCAGGACACGGCTCTCATATTTTTTGTTCTCCGAATTGTTTTCGATACTCTTTAATAAACTTAACTCGGAAGGAATCCGCGCATAATGAGCAAAAGAAGAAGATGCAGAAACGTCGTAACAGTTGTTAATGTGCTGAAAGAGCAGGGTGCTTTAACAATTGATATTCAGGAGGCTTTCCGCCGCGGCAATGTTGACGCCCTTATTTTTTCCAATAAGGATGCGGTGCTTATCAAGCACTCATGCGGAGCTTACATGCTTTGGGCTGCAACCGTTGAAGCCGGAAGGCTTGCCCTTCGCGAGGTTGCCGAAATGCAGGTTTGCGTTGTTCACGGGCAAGCTGCCTTTGAGGCAATTCGCTGCGAACGAAAAGGTTTTTCTGTCGAAAAACCCTGCAAGCAATTCTGCCGCTACTCCATGCAGCGGCACAAGGCGAAATCTCCTTTTCCGATTCGGGAACTGACAACGGACGATCTTCCCCAAGTTGCCGCGCACTATAAGCTTGAATCCAAGGAAGAAATAGCTGCAACGATTGAACACGGGCTGATGTTCGGTGCCGAGGTTGACGGAGAACTTGCCGGCTTCATCGGAATGCACACCGACGGCAGCGTCGGAATGCTTGAAGTATTTAAAAAATATCGCCGGTGCGGCGTCGGCAGTGCACTTGTGTCGCACATGAACAACTATCATGCCGACAGAGGATGGACCGTTTACGGACAGGTTTATTTCGATAATGATGTTTCCCTTGCGATGCAGCGCCGTCTCGGGCTTGCCGAATCGGAAGACTATATCCGTTGGATCAGCGGCAAGGATACGTTTTAAGTCGGTTTGCTCTGTGCATGTTTTTCGCTGCACACGCACGGATTCGGCATCAATAACCGTTCCGTCGTCTATCGCAGCTCAGTCAAAGATTCTTTATAAAAAATTAAAAAGGGGCTGTTGCAAAATCAAGTCATATTTGCAGCAGCCACATAAACCTGATGTCGGTTTTGCACGCTTCTTCTATAGCTCTGCTCGAGAAAATTCCTCGCATGTTTGCATATACAACAATCGAAAACACGACCTCAGGATCAATCTTTCTCCACCGCCTGATTTTTGCTCGTTTTCATTGTATAATCAGCTCGCTTTCCGTTGGTTTTTGAGCAATTTAATTATACACGAAAGCAGCAAACCGGACAACCCTTCTTGAGTTGCCC